>Ga0193727_1000220_pt1 | contig 20528 bp, 23 predicted proteins | sample H2c2metaG_FD_143051 | JGI IMG/M metagenome (GOLD analysis project Ga0193727, IMG submission 143051) | Soil microbial communities from a riparian zone of the East river system, Colorado, United States - H2c2 | ecosystem: Environmental > Terrestrial > Soil > Riparian zone | place: USA: East River...
CTTTCGGCTGTGAGCGTGAGCGAAGGGTCGAGCTCTTCGAGCTGGCGCGCAAGCGGGCGGGCGACTGGCCTGTGGAACGCACAGTCGGAGTCGGAGACACGCCTCTCGACGTCTCGAGCGCGCACGCCGCAGGCTGCCGCTCCATCGGCGTGACGACCGGAAGCTATGGGCCAGAGGCTCTCGCCGACGCGGACGCCGTAATCGCAGACCTCGGCGAGCTGGAGACCGCCCTGGCGACCCTGAACGAACGCGCCTAGACCGGAGCAACCACCTGTGGAGACTCCGTCACACTTCCGTCACCATGTCCGACACCGGGACGTGGTTCTCGGGAACAGGTCCGCGTGCGGAGCGAACCCGCACCGCACGGTGACTCCCCCTCGCCCGCAACTCCTCGACGGCTGATGTCCGACACCTGGTGCGGCGGTCAGAGACTCGTCGCGAACATCCAGCGGTGGCCTTCGAGATCCTCGGCTCGGTACTGCCGCTGCCCGATTCCCGTGTTGTCCTCGAGCTCCGACAGGATCGTCGCCCCCGCGGCTTGCGCCCGGACGTAATGCGCGTCGATGTCATCGACGGAGACGTGCACGCCGTCGACGACGAACGGCGTCTCCCGCCACTTACGAGCCTGATCGCACACCTCGGCGTGATGCTTCGGGCTCTGATAGTCGGCGCTCGGGTAGCCGAGCATGATCATGCCGCCGTCGAGCTCCATGTTCACGTGCGTCACTCTGCCGTCGTCGTCCGCCCACCGCCCGGTCTCGGTGAAGCCGAACGCCTGCGCGATCCAGTCCGCCGCACGCCCGACGTCCTCGTACGAGAACATCGGGACCACTCGCTGCTCAGGTACGTTCGCTCAGCTCCTTCGCCGCCTCGTCGAACACTGCGGAGTGCAGATCGACATCCGCCTCTGTCGTCGCGGGGGACATCAGCGCCATGTTGTGAAACGGGGTCAACAGAATGCCGCGGTTGAGCGCATAGAGATGAATCAGGCGGTCGAGCTCGGCGTCGCCCCCGGCCGCGGCCTCGCTTCCGGTCCGCGGGCGTTCGGATCGGAAGAGATACTCGACGCGGCAGCCGAGGCGGGTGACATGCCAGGGCAGGCCGTGCCGTTCGATCGCGTCTGCCACCCCCGCCTCAAAGCGCTTGCCCAGCTCGATCATGTGCTCAAAGGCAGCATCGGTCAGCACCTCATCGAGCGTCGCGCGCATCGCTGCGAGCGACAGGACGTTGGCAGCGACTGTCCCGCCGATGCCGCCGACGTCGGCACGTTCGTCCCGCGGCAGCATTGCCTCGAGGCGCTCGGCGACGTCCTCTGAGAACCCGTACGCAGCCGCCGGGATGCCGGCGGCGATCGCCTTGCCGACAGTGAGCATGTCCGGCTCGAGCCCGTGCGCGGCCGTGTAGCCGCCCGGCCCGGCACAGAGCGTGTGCGTCTCGTCGATGATCAGCAACGTGCCGGTCTTCCGCGTGACTTCGCGAAGCGCGTCGTGGAAGCCGGGCTCGGGGTGCACGATCCCGATGTTCGTCAGCGCGGGCTCCGCGAGAACGCAGGCGACATCACCGTGGGCGAGCTCGCGACCGAGCGCTGCGACGTCGTTCCACTCGACCACGCGGGTCGTCTCCGCAAGAGCGACCGGCGGGCCCACGTTGGCCTCCCGCGAAACGACCGAGTCACCTTCGAGCGACGCGAACGTCTCGTCGACCGTGCCGTGATAGCACCAGTTGAAGACGAGGATCTTCGGCCGCCCCGTGAGCTCACGCGCGAGCCTGATGGCGAAACGATTCGCGTCGGTCGCCGTCAGCGCGAACTGCCAGCGCGGGAGGCCGAAGCGGCGTGCGAGCTCCTCCCCGACCCAGAGGGCATCCTCGCTCGGCAACATGAGCGTGATCCCTCGCGCTGCTTGCTCCGCGACGGCTCTCACGGTCGGCGGAGGAGAGTGACCGGTCATTGCGGCGGTGTCCCCGAGGCAGAAATCCACGTACTCGTGACCGTCGACGTCACGGAAGCGCGCGCCGCTCGCCTCCGCTACGTAGACGGCGAAGCCGCCCGCCCAGCGAATCATCCACGGCATCGGCACACCGGAGAGCAGCGAGCGCTCAGCCTCCCGGGCTAGGTCACGCGATCTGGGGTGATCTCGGTCGAACCGCTCGAGCTCGCGGGCGAGCAGGTCGTCGAGTGCCGGGCGCGCGGGCGAGTTCCGAGTCCCACTGATCACGTCGCTAGTCAATCAACCTCGCGTGTCCGCGTGTGGCGCGTTCAGTTCGGGCATCATGATCCCGCCTTGGTGATGAGCGGGAATCTGGTGGCGGACACAGTCGCGGCGGGAACGCTCGGGACAGCTCTGCGGCGCGGCGGCTACTCGGAGGATGCGGTCTATCGGCTGCTCGGCGACGAGGCGTACTCCAGTGAGCGAGGCGACATCCCGGCCGACGAGCGGCGGCTTCCCGAGACGCCACTCGCGACGCTCGTGCGCCTCTTCTTCCTCCAGCTCCCGGTCAGTGCCGACGAGGCCGAAGTCGCACTCGGGCGGAGCGGAATCGACGCGCTGGAGGCGACAGGGCTCGCCGAGGTCGGCGACGAGGTCATCCCGCACGCGCGCCTCTTGCCGATCGGCAAGCTGCTGCTCGCCTCCGACGGCTTCTCACGGGATGCAGACGATCCGGCCGACTACGTCGCGACCTACACGCCGACCGCTCGGGTTCTCGATTCGCTCACCCCGCGCCCGCGCGTCGAACGAGCACTCGACGTCGGCACCGGCAGCGGCATCCACGCGCTGCTTGCCGCACAACATGCCGGGCAGGTCATCGCGACGGACGTCAATCCGCGAGCGCTCGCGTACACGACGCTGAACGCCGCCTTGAACGGGCTCCACAATGTCGAGTGCCGCCAGGGAAGCCTGTTCGAGCCCGTGGAGGGCGAGACCTTCGGGCTCATTACCTGCAACGCCCCTTACGTCATCTCGCCCGAGACGCGCTGGGTGTATCGCGACAGCGAGTTCTCGGAGGACGGCGTGTCGGAGCGCGTGCTGCTCTCCGCGGCCGCGCATCTCGCCGACGATGGCTACGCGGCCATGCTCGTCAGCTGGATCGCGTTCGACGAGAACGCACCCGACGAGCGCGTGATCGGCTGGGCGGAGGCGAGCGGTTGCGACAGCTGGATCCTCTCGACCCTGAACTCCGATCCGCTCACGCACGCCGCGGAGTGGAACTCGCACCTGGCAGGCGAGGCCCTCGGCGACGCGCTCGACGAGTGGGCGCGTTACTTTGACGACCTCGGGGTCGAGCTCGTGAGCGAAGGGGGAGTCATCCTCCACAAGCGTCCCGGCGGTGGACATAGCGCACGAGTCGACGAGCTCGACGAGGAGGACCTCGACGATGCGGGCGATCAGATCCTGCGTGCTTTCGAAGGACGCGCCCGGCTTGCGGAGCTCCGAAGCGACGAAGCGCTGCTGGAGGAGCGCATCGGAGTCGCCTCGAGCCTGCGTCTCGAGCGGGAGCTCGAGCGCGCTGGCAGCCGCGTCGTCGACGTCGAAGGCAGCGTCGACATCGCCGAAGGGACGAAGCACGCGGTCGATGCCTCGGCCGACGCGCAAGAAGTGATCGCGTCCCTCGACAGCCGTTTGCGGCTCGCCGAGGTCGTGGACACGACCGCCGACCGGCTGGGATTCGACGACGAAGAGACGGACGCATTGCGCGAGGAGACACTCGAAGTCATCCGCGAGCTGCTCGAGCTCGGCGCGCTGCAGTTCCGCGGCGACTGACCGCCGGCGGACAGCGACAGCGGCTGGAGAGCGTAAGCTTACGCGCGGAAATCATCGACCTGGAGGTCACGATGAAAGGCGCATCGAAGCCGAAGAAGCTCGCCAAGAAGGTGCCGCAGAAGTCGCTGAAGGAAAAGCGTCAGGACAAGCGCGCCGCCGGCAAGAAGGGTCTCGGCTCGACCTAGTCAGGACCTCAGGCCGACGAGGCCGGCGCACCGTTGACCTGCGCGCGTTCCCACAGCCGCTCGCCGCACATCATGCAGCGCGGCAGCACCTGACGGACTATCACGGTGTTGCCGCACGCGGCGCACAGGAACCATCCGGTCGCGGAGACTCCCGCCGGCCAGAACTCGACGAACCCCAGCTTATGATCAGCCCGCCCTGCAGGCTTGGTTGCTTCCCTCGGCTCCACCGTTCGACCCCCTCGATCGAAGTTGCGAGCTCAGTCACCTTTTAGGTGGGGCGAGAGGCGGTGTCAACAGTTACGCGGCCTCACTGAATGCCGGCTCATCTGCAGCGTGAGCGGTCGCACCGTGCGTGCGGATGAGCGCTCCGCCGATGACCGCCGCGGTGGCGGCAAAGAACGCACCGACAATGAAAGCAGCGTGGTAGCCACCGTTCAACGCTTCGAGGGCGCTGTCGCCCGAAGCACGCAGGCTGTCGGTCCGAGACGCCGCCAGACTGGCGAGCACGGAGAGACCAAGAGCTCCGCCCATCATGAAGGCGGTATTGACGACGCCCGAGGCGAGGCCGGACTCCTCCGGCGCGACGTCGCTCATCGCGGCAAGCAGCACGGGGTTGAAGGCCATGCCGGCACCGAAGCCGAGCAGGATCATGCTCGGGAGCACGTCGGCGATGAAGTGACCGTCGACCGGAGCCCGTGCGAAGAGCACGAGGCCGAGCGCGGCCAGCGAGAGCCCTGCAGCCAGAGGCAGCCTCAGGCCGAAGCGCATCACGAGCTTCGCGGAGAGGCCGAGCGAGAACACGCCCATGATCAGGTTCGAAGGCAGGAAGGCGAGTCCGACCTGGAGCGGGCTGTACCCGAGCACGAGCTGCAGGTAGAGAGCCGACAGGAAGAACCAGGCGAACATCGCGGCGGCCCAGAAGATGCCGACCACGTTCGCGGTCGCGACGTTCCGCAACTTGAAGAGGCGGAGTGGCACGAGCGGTGAGCTGACCCGTGCCTCGATCGCGACGAAGATCGCCAGCAGGACTGCGGCAGCGGTGAGCAGGCCGATCGTGCGGGGGGTTGCCCAGCCGACGTCGTTGCCCTTGACGATGGCGTAGACCGCGAGCATGAGCGCGGACGTCACGGTGACCGCACCGGCGATGTCGATCCGTCCGGTCGCCTTCGCTCCTCCCGCTTCAGGCACGAGTTTCAGCGAGAGCGCGTAGACGGCCACTCCGATCGGGACGTTGACGAGGAAGATCCAGTGCCAGCTGAGCGTGTCGGTCAAGACGCCGCCGAGCAGGACGCCGAGGCTGCCGCCGCCGGCCATGACGAAGCCGAAGACGCCCATCGCCTTCGCGCGCTCCGCGGGCTCGGTGAACAGGTTCATCATCAGCGAGAGCGCCACTGCCGAGACGATCGCGCCGCCGAGGCCCTGCACAGCCCGCGCCGCGACCAGGAGCCCCTGCGTCGTGGACAGCCCGCAGGCGATCGATGCGACGGTGAAGAGCGAGATCCCGATGAGGAACAACCGGCGGTGGCCGAACAGATCGCCGAGCCGGCCGCCGAGGAGGAGAAAGCCGCCGAAGGTGAGCAGATAGGCGTTCACGACCCAGGCCAGAGAGGTCTGGGAGAAGCCCAGATCCGCCCTGATCGAAGGCAGCGCCACGTTGACGATCGTGGTGTCGAGGACGATCATCAGATCGCCTAGGCAGAGAACGATCAGCGCGAGCCAGCGTGTACGTCTATCCAAGGTCATGGGCGTTCATCCTTTCGGTGTTCTAACGGTCTCGAGGGGTTAGACCGGCCTGCCCCCAGGAAGTCATCGGTGACCGTACCGATGAGTTTCCCCACTCTGCGGAGTCTTGGTCCAGATGGCCGCCTCAGAGGCGCAAACGATCGCTTTCGCCCTTTCTGCCCCTATCGCTCGTACCGATTTGCAGCCGCTTTGCGACTGTGTCTGCAGCCTGGTCGACCGGACTGGCGCAGATGTCGCACTTTGCGACGTCAGCCGTCTCGACCCCTCGGCCGTGACTATCGATGCTCTCGCGCGGCTCCAGCTCGCGGCCCGGCGGCGTGGCTGCGAGGTTCGACTGCGGCATGCTTCGAACGAGCTTCGAAAGCTCGTCGACTTCATAGGCCTCGCAGACGTCCTGCCGCAAATGCCGGACTGAGACTAGGACTCGAGGCGGGCGGGCAACCCGAACAGCGGGAACAACCGCTCCGTGTCGAGGAAGAACGTGAACTCGACAATCCGGCCGTCGGAGATCTCGAGCACTTGCAGCGCCCAGGGGTCGTAGCCGCTTGCCGACTCGCTCGGCTTGTACTGCCCGAACGCCGGCGCCCCGTTCGCGGCGACGGTCGGGATCACACGCGAGCCGCGACAGCCGGCCCCCTGGCCGACCCACCAGGCGAGGATGTCGTCGCGGCCGCTCAGCCACAGCTCGTACGGTGGCATCGACTGTGTCGCGTCCTCCTGGATCAGCGAGGTGAGGGCCTCCATGTCGTACTGCTCGAACGCCTCGACGTAGCGGGCGAGCAGGTCCGCATCCGCCTCGTCGACGGAAGGGGAAAGCTTCGCGGCACTGACGTTGCTTGCGTCGAGCGTCGCGCGCGCACGTTGCAGCGCGCTGTTCACCGACGCGACGCTCGTGTCGAGGAGCTCGGCCACCTCGGTTGCCTTCCACCGCAGGACTTCGCAGAGGATCAGCACTGCACGCTGGCGCGGCGGTAGGTGCTGCAATGCGGCGACGAATGCGAGGCGGATCGTCTCCCGCGCGACCGTGACTTCGGCGGGGTCTCCGTCGGTCGGGACGGCGAGACCGTCCGGGATCGGTTCGATCCAGGTGACCTCCGGGAGCGTGTCGCCGATCGGCCCGGCGGGATCGCGTGCAGGCCCGAGATCCATCGGCCGCGCGCGGCGCTCGCGACTCTCCAGCATGTCGAGGCAGACGTTCGTCGCGATGCGGTAGAGCCAGGAGCGCAGAGCAGCGCGGCCCTCGAACTGGTCGAGGTTCCGCCAGGCGCGCACCATCGTCTCCTGGACGGCGTCCTCCGCCTCGAACGCGGATCCGAGCATCCGGTAGCAGTGGGCGGTGAGTTCGACCCGGTGCTGCTCGAGCTGGGCTACGGAGGCGGCTTCGACCTGGCTCATCCTCGGGAATCCTACGCGCGACCGTGCCAGGGACAGTCCCTCGGACCCGTCTCCTCCTGCCCAGTCCGGTGCCAGGCGGGTGACAGGGCCACAACTGACGCGTGCCAGGGACTGTCCCTGGAACGTGTCTGCTCGAGCCCCCGCCGCTGAGAGGCGCCTAGAGCTAGGGCCCGAGCCGGGTCTTGCGCCGGATCCCGAGGCGTCGCTGGACGGCCCGGTCCTCTTCGCCGTCCTTCTTCGCGCCCCACACGAACACGGCCAGGACGACCACGACTGACACCAACATGACGAGGGCGAGGAGAATTTCTGCCGCGAGCTGCATGTGCCTCAGAGGCTCTCTCTTACCGCACGTACCTCGGTCATGAACCGGCTCGCGCGCTCCGGGTCGACCGGATTCCACGTGCCGCCGTCGACCTTGAGATCCGAGCCCACGATCGCGCCGTCCGCGACCGCCAGGAAGTCCTTGACGTTGCTCGACTTGACGCCGGTGTTCGCGAAGACCGGCGTCTCGTCCCCGCAGCCCCGCTTCGCCTCGCGGACTGCGTCGACCGACGGTTCGGCTCCGGCCATCGGACCCGAGACGAGAATGGCGTCGGCGAGGCTGGAGACCTGCACCGACCGCGCCGTGGTGGCGATGTCACGCGTTCCCACCGTCGATGCGAACTCCGGCGTGATGTTCATGAAAACCGCCACGTGCTCGGCGTCCAGCTCGCGCCGGTAACGCAAGAGCTTGCCCGCGTCAGGGGCCCAGAGACCCATGTCCGATTCGTAGACGCCGGTCGCCACCTCGCGAATGAACGAAGCGCCCGTGACGGCGGCGACCGCCAAAGCCGCCTGCGGATCCCAGAGGTAGTCGACTCCGAACGGCCGGTCGGAGGGGGCAACCTCGGCGACGACGCGAGCCATCATCGCGACTCCCTCCAAGGAAGCCTGCAGCTGATACGGACGGTCGCCCTCGTTACAGAAGAGGATCGCATCAAAACCCGCCCCGACGAGGTGCTCGACATCGCGAGCCACCGACTCGACGATCGCCGCCGGACCGGCGGTCTCGTCGTACAGCGGTGTACCCGGCATCGGCGGCAGGTGCGCCATCGCGACGGCCGGCTTGTCGACGCCGAAGAGTTGCTTCAGGTCAAGCGACACTTCCGCATCTAACCGCACCGGAGGCTCCCCTCGGAGCCTCCGGTGTCACGTCGGATCGGACCCCGCCCTAGCCGTTGTCGTCGTTCGCAGCCGCCAGCGCAGCAGCTTGCTCCGGACTGAGCCGGATGACCTGCTCACAACCCCGGAGCGTGACCGGGTCGTGCTGGATCACGTAGGCGACGTCGAGCCCGGGCCCGCAGTCCATGACGTCACGTGTGTTGTCGTTCGCGAGCGCATGCAGGACGTCGTTTCCCTGGCCGCCGAACTGAACGTCGGCGCCGCCGCCGGCCCACGTCACGTCGTTGCCCTCGCCCCCGTAGATCACGTCGTTGCCGGGACCGCCACGGACGACGTCGTTGCCGTCGCCGCCGAAGATCACGTCGCCGCCGTCGTGCCCGCGAACCGCATCGTTACCGGCGCGCGCATAGATCAGGTCGCCACCGGCCGTGCCGTTGAGCGTGTCCGGCCCTCTCGTGCCGCGAATCACGTCCAGGCTCGCCGCAGATACCGAAGCCGAAGCCACGAGCGCCAGCACGCCGATCAGAAGAAGCAGCCTGCCTCTCATCTGGAACCTCCGTGTGGAAGGAATCGACCCAGCCGTTATCTCGGCCACGTGTGTTCAGGCGCTGAACTCTCAGTAAGAAGACGTTGAAAGTTTTGTAAATCAGGGCCAGTTGGGCCCAGAAGAAAGATCGAGCGCGCCTCCGGGCCGGCACTCGCCGGAGCGGTAGGCCGGTGGCATGCCTGGGTAGCCGACCAGGTATTCAATGACCGCCAACGCATGCGCGTCCGCAAAGGTCACCCCGGCAAGTGCGCGCGCGACACGGGGCACCGCCTGCATGGCGTAGCACTCGGCCGTCGCCTCGTCCTTGACTCCACGGAGGTGGTAGGACTCGTGCGCGAGGATCTTCAGCGCCTCGGCGGACGTCTCGGTTCGCTCGTCACAACGCCGAGCGGCCAAACAGGCTTCTGCGCCCGCGGGCGTCTGCATGAAGTGCACCAGGTGCGAACAGACGTCCGGCCGCAGTCGCGCCCAGTCCGCCGGCTTCGATCCGTTGAACTGGACGACCCCGCCCGGCTCCACGACCTCCCCGTCGGAGAAGTCTTCGCAGCGAACCTGCACCGGTCGGCCGGCAACCAGCGACGCGACCTCCCCCAGACGCCGCTCAAGCACGTTGGCCGTACGATGCGGCACCTTGACGTAGCTCCACCTCTTGGTGTGATCATGCTTCATCGCAGCTGCATTCGGACCGGGCACCATGAAGTGAAAGCCCACGAACAGCGCAGCAGCCAATGCCCCGCCCGCGACGAACTTCCACTCATTCGACCCCATTCTCCGGCAACTATCGGCACGCTGGCCGGGCTCCTGAAACTCCTGGCGATGAGTTTTCCAACACGATCCGGTCTTATGTGGGAGCTACCGCGAGATAGGAAGGACGCCCGACCATGCCCAAGGTGATAGTCGACCTCTCCATGTCGCTCGACGGCTTCGTCGCAGGGCCGAATCAGACTCTGGACGAGCCGCTCGGCGAGCACGGCAACGACCTACACGAGTGGGCTTTCGCAGCGGCCAGCTGGCGCGAGAGCCACGGTCACTCCGGCGGCGAGGACAACGCCGACTCCAGAGTCATCGAGGAATCGGTCGCCGGCACCGGAGCCGTCGTGATGGGGCGGCGCATGTTCAGCGGCGGCGAAGGGCCCTGGGAGGACGACCCCAATGCAACGGGTTGGTGGGGAGACGAGCCTCCGTTCCATGTTCCGGTCTTCGTTCTCACACAACACGCTCGCGAGCCGTTGAACATGCAGGGAGGGACGACATTCACGTTCGTCACCGAAGGCATCGAAGCAGCGCTCGAGCAGGCTCGTGCCGCTGCCGGCGACAGGAACGTCTCCCTCGCGGGCGGCGCCAGCATCGCGCAGCAGTACCTGAAGGCCGGACTGGTCGACGAGCTGCAGATTCATGTCGCCCCCGTATTCCTCGGTGGCGGCGTGCGGCTCTTCGAGAGCCTCGGCGATGATCGTCCCGAGCTCGAGCTCACCCGGGTCATCGACTCTCCGACGGTGACGCACCTGCGCTATCGGATTCAGAAAGGAGCGAGAACATGAGAAGAATCGTCGTCTCCGAATTCGTGACCCTGGACGGGGTGATGGAAGACCCCGGCGGCGCGGAAGGTTTCGACCGCGGTGGCTGGGCGTTCCAGTTCGAGCGCGGCCCTGACGGCGACAAGTTCAAGCTCGACGAGGTCCTCGAGGCAGATGCGCTCCTGCTCGGACGCAGGACGTACGAGGGGTTCGCCAGGGCGTGGCCCACCGTGACTGACGAGGTCGGCTTTGCCGAAAAGATGAACTCGATGCCCAAGTACGTGGTGTCGAGCACGCTCGAGTCGGCCGACTGGAACAACTCGACCGTGATCAACGGCGATGTCCCAGAAGAAGTCGCCAAGCTGGACGGCAACATTCTCGTCGCGGGGAGCGCACAGCTCGTCCAGACGCTGATGGACCACGACCTCGTCGACGAGTACCGGCTCATGATCTACCCCGTCCTGCTCGGAAGCGGAAAACGGCTCTTCAAGGACGGCGGCGACACAACCGCCCTCCAGATCGTCGAGACGAATCAGACCGGGCAGGTCGCGACCGTCGTTCTCCAGCGCGCGGCATGACGCTGCTGCTGAAACCGGTGCCGCCCGCGCGGCACCTGCTTCGCGCGAAGGATCTGATCGACGCCCGCTACCGCGAACCGCTCGACGTCCCGGCGCTCGCCCGCGCTGCACACCTCTCACCAGCGCACTTCAGCCGCGAGTTCCGCCGCGCGTTCGGCGAGACCCCGCACCAGTACCTTCTGACGCGCCGGCTCGAACGCGCCGCCGCGCTGCTGCGAAACACGGACTACTCCGTCGCGGAGATCTGTTTCGCCGTCGGCCTGCACAGCGTCGGCTCGTTCACCACGAGCTTCGGGCGAACGTTGGGCATGTCTCCGACGGCGTACCGAGCCGCGCACCCGCCGGCGGCCAGCCGGGCCCGAATCCCGACCTGCATCCAGCTCGCATGGGCACGCCCGCGAGGCAGCAGTTTTCGAGAAGACAGTCGCGCGGCGTCCGGCTACCGTCGGCCGAGTTCCCACGACAACGGAGGATGATCGAGATGCTGAAGAACCTCACGAACGTTCAGGTCTGGGTCCACGACCAGGACGAGGCCCTCGCCTTCTACACGGAGAAGCTCGGCATGGAGCTTCGCGACGACGTCACCGTTCCGGAGCTGGGCAACTTCCGCTGGCTCACCGTCGGCGTGCCCGGGCAGCCCGACGTCGCAATCACGCTCATGGCCGTGCCCGGCCCGCCGGTGTTCGACGAGGAGACCCGCCAACAGATCATGGCGCTGGTGTCCAAAGGAGCCGCGACCGGTCTCTTCTTCTCGACGGAGGACGTCCAGGCGACCTACGAAGAGCTCAAGGGCCGCGGTGTCGAGTTCCAGCAGGAGCCGACCGAGCAGCCCTACGGCATCGACGCCGGCTTCCGCGACCCGTCAGGTAACCAGATGCGGATGGCCAAGCTGAGCTAATGCCTGCTGAGGTCGTCACGCCGTCGATCGGGCGGCGTGACGACCTCGGTCCTAGAATCCACGGGAGATGGAACAGGTCCGCATCGACAAGTGGCTCTGGGCAGCGCGGTTCTTCAAGACACGGAGTGCGGCGACCGACGCCGTGCTGGGTGGACGCGTGCACGTGAACGGCTCACGCGTGAAGCCGTCCAAGGAAGTCGGGCTCGAGGACATGATCGAGGTAACCGTCGAAACGCTGAAACGCACCGTGCAGATCACCGGCCTGAGCGACAAGCGCGGGCCCGCCCGCGTCGCGGCAACCCTGTACGCCGAGACGCCGGAGTCAATCGCCGCGCAGGAAGAGCACAGACTCGAGCGCAAGCTCGCAAGACCGCTCGGCGCTGATCTCGGCGTGCGGCCGACGAAGCTCGATCGGCGCCGCCTCGACGCCCTACGCCGCTCGATGCGGCGAGGACGACCCTGATCCGCTAGCGCGGCGGCCGGCTCGAATCCGAAACGGCAAGACGGCCGCGATCACGAGCACTGCGAGGACCAGGAGGGTGGCGAGCAGCCACGGAAAGCCAGAACTGCCGGTCGATGGAGGGCGCACCTGGAAACTGGCGAGATCGACGTTCAGCGCCGGGCGCGCTCCCCGGGTCACGATCAAGAGACCGCGCCGGGTGTCCAACTTCAGCCCGAGGCGCGTCAGATCGGTTCCGGCCAGGGCATCGAGGTCGATGCAGCGAGCGGTGCGGTTGCTCGTGTCCAGAGCATGGACGAACGGCGCCTTACCTGCGCCGTCGTACAAGGTGTACGCCCACCGGCCGTCCGAGCTCGTTGCGCGGGTGAGCGGTTGGCCCCGCATCTTCTCTCCCCGCTCATGGGGATCGACGATCGGGGCCTTGACCAACCTGCTCGAGTCGAGGTCGTAGACGCGGACGTTGTACTTCGTCGGGTCGAGCGCGGAGGTGTACTGGATGAGGTAGAGCGAGGACCCGTCCGGCGAGACCGCGTCGAAGCTGAAGTCTCCATGCAGCGTGATGGTCGTTCGCCACAGGAGCGGTCGCGTGTGCAGCACCGCGAGCCTCGTCTCGGCTCGCGGGAAACTGGCACGCGGCTCGATGAGGATGAGCGTGTGCCCATCACCCGAAAGCCCGCTAGCGGATCCGTCGTAGGCAACCGCGGGAATCGTGAACGTCCCCGGCAAGAGCAGCGAAGCGCCAATGCGGCCGCCGTGTGCGTCTACCCGCGCGACAACGGTCTCCGTGCGCGCCGGAATAGTCACGTAGCGCGCCTGGCCGGACGGCGTCGCGACGCCGGTCGCACCAACGTCCACACCGAGCACCGGTAGCCCGTCGGCCCGCGCGGCAGTTGCCCCCAGGCTCGAGCCGACGAGGATTGCACCCGCAAGGACGATCCAGAGCCGAGCTGTCTTCATCTCACGCCTCCTGTGGGACGTTGCGTATGAGCTACATACGCTCAGCTCCGCTTCCGGGGTCCCGCGAACGAGTCGACGGTCTTTGCGATCACGTCAGGCGCGGCAAGCATCGACAGGTGTCCGGCGCCGGGGATCAGGCGGAACGGCGCATGTAGCGCCCGGGCCGACTTGCGTCCGGCCGGAACCGAGTCGACCGTGTCATGCGCTCCCCAGAGCACCAGTGCAGGGACCCGCACGGCGCGAAGTTGCGGAAGGCGGAAGCCCTGGATTCCATACTTCAACATCGAACGAAACGCGTCGAGGGTCCCCTGCACTTTGAAGGGCCGCTTCCACTCGTCCAGGAAGCGGCGTGTGAATGGAGGATGGTTCGGATACGCGCCGGCAAGACCGCGCCGGAAGATCCAGTCGGAGCTCGTCGTAATTCGGTACGCGCTCGTAAACCAGGGTCCAACGAGCACACTGCTCACCCAGGACGGAGCGCCGCCTGCCGAGATCGCGTCGCCGTCGAGCAACACGATCCCTCTCGTCTCGCTGGGATACCGGAGCGCATCGGCGACGACAACCGCCGCACCGAGCGAGTGGCCTACGAGGACCGGACGGCGCAGGTCGAAGCGTCGCTCGAAGGCGCGCAGGAGGTCGACCCAACCGCGCAGCGTGTAAGGCCCTTTGCGCTCCGTGTACCCGAACGGCGGCAGGTCGATCGCGAACACACGATGGTCGCGTCCGAGTCGCCGGCCCACGCCGTCCCAGACCGAACTCGGGACGACGAAGCCCCCAAGCAAGATAACCGGCGTCCCATGCGTTCCCCAGCGTCGATAGGCCACGAGCTTGCCGTCCACGTGCACGAACGGTCCCCCGTAGAGCGCACTCGCCGGTTTGACGCGGTCCCTCGTCGCCACGTTGTAGACGACCGACACGACCGTGAGCACCACGACCAACTCCAGCAGTACAAGTCCGAGCTTCCTCGCCCAGCGACGCAGTCGCGGCATCCCGCGACACTAGCCACGGAGGTGGGCTTTGCCCGCCTCCGCTCACAACCGCTCGCGGCCAAAAAGAAACTCTCGGAAGTCGAGGCGCGAAGCGCCGACTTCCGAGAGCTAATAGCGGGGGCAGGATTTGAACCTGCGACCTCCGGCACGCCCGCTACACGTCCGCACCGCGTGCGCGATGTCTCGTGCTGCGGCGTCGAGCTCGCCGGGCGTCGGCCAGGATAGCCCGGGCTGCGTTCCTTCCGGGGCCGCCGGTGACTCCGCCCCCGGGATGTGCACCGGCCCCACACATGTAGAGGCCGCGGATCCCGGCAAGCCGGTAGCGAGCATGTCCGAGGAGGGGCCGCCAGGCGAAGAACTGGTCGAGGGCGTGCTCGCCGTGCATCGGGTGCCCGCCGCTGAGCCCGTACTCTCGCTCGAGGTCCGCAGGCGTGACGACGTGGCGAGCGACGATCCTGTCCGCGATACCCGGTGCATAGACCTCGAGCGTCCGCACGGCCCCGTCCGCTACACGATCGCGCGCTGCCTCGTCCCAGTCCCCGCCTTCGAAACGCCGTGGTGCGTACTGAAACAACGCGGTGATGACGTGGGTCCCATCAGGGGCGAGCGAGGGGTCCGAGAGCGTGGGGATCGTCGCCTCGAGATACGGGTGCTCGGAGATCCGGCCGTACTTCGAGTCGTCGAATGCCCGCTCGAGGTCGTCGAGACTCGGTGCGATGACGATCCGCCCGCGCAGACGCTCGTCGTCAACGCCGCCGATCGCCGGCAAGCCCTCCAGGACGAGGGTCACCTTCGCCACCACGCCGGGCGTGCGGATGTGCTCGACCCGCCAGCCCAGAGTCGGCCCGACCTCGGCCGGGTCGACGAGGCGCAGAAGGGTCTGCTTGGGGTCGGCGTTCGATACGACGATCCGCGCGTCGATCTCCTCTCCACTCGCCAGAGCGACCCCGTCGACAGAGCCTCGACCGGTTCGTATGGCCGCGACGCCGGCGTCGCAGCGAATCGTCGCGCCGTTGCTCTGCGCAGAGGCGACGAGTGCCTCCACCAGGGAATCCGGCCCGCCGCGCGCGAAGACCGTGCGGCCCGCGGCTCCTCCTCCAGCGGCCGAGTCCCAGAGGAGGTTGAGCGCAGTCCCCGCCGACCGAGGGCCCATGGCCGCGTAACGAACGCCTCGCGCGCCGATGACGCCGCGTAGCGCCTCGTCTTCGACCGCTTCGCCGACGAGGTCGGCGACGGACATCGGAAGTACACGCAGCGCCTCGCGCAACTGCTGCCTCCCGAGATGCCGAAGGCCGTTCAACAACGTGAGCCCACTGGTGGCGTCAGCGAGGGACGGAGACGCGAGGTCGGGTGGCTCGGCTGCCTGGACGCGCGCCAGGAACGCGCCTAGCGAGCGGATCCTGCGGTCGAAGGCGACGAACGCATCGGCATCGCGTGGCTTGGTCCCCGTCCGGAGCTCGATCGCCGTCCGGACCGGGTCGCGCCACAACGTGAGCCCGGGTCCGTCGGGGGAAGGAGCGAACGCCGCCACCTCCGGCTCGACGGCGCGGAAGCCGTGCGAGCCGAGCCGGAGGTCACGGACCACGTCGTCGCGGAGGCCTCCGACGCAGTCCGCAGCAACCGGCGCACGCACACCGGGCGCGATTTCCTCGGTAGCCAGAAGGCCGCCCGCCCGGCCTCGCCGCTCGAGAACCAACGTTCGGAGCCCCGCCTTCGCCAGGTACGAAGCCGCGACCAGGCCGTTGTGGCCGGCCCCGACTACGACCACGTCGTATCGCTCCCGGGCCACCTTCAAGCGGCCTTCTTGGGGCGGAGCGCGCGCAGCACCTGGAGGGCCGCGAGGCGTCCCGAAGCGCCCATGATCCCACCGCCGGGGTGCGTGGCCGAGCCGCACATCCAGAGGTTCCGCAGCGGCGTCCGGTAGCGCGCCCATCCAGGCACGGGCCGGTTGAAGAACAGCTGCTCGAGTGAGAGCTCGCCCTGGAAGATGTTTCCCTCTGTGAGTCCGAACCGGTCCTCGATGTCTTTGGGGGTGAGCACCTGCGCATGCAGGATCAACTCGCGGATGTTCGGCGCCCGCTCCGCGATCGTGTCGATGACGGTCTCCCCGAAGGCATCACGCCGGCCGTCGTCCCATTCGTCGCCCTCGGCCAGGTGGTAGGGCGCGTACTGGACGAAGCAGCTCATGACGTGCTTGCCCGGAGGCGCCATCGACGGGTCGACAAGGGTCGGGATGACCATGTCTATGTACGGGCGCCGGCTGAAGCGCCCCGACTTCGCGTCGTCGTAGGCGTGCTCCATGTAGTCGATGCCCGGGCTGAAGCTGATCGCGCCGCGCAGGTGGTCGCCCGCGCCGGGCAGGCACGTGAACTCGGGAAGCCCGTCCAGTGCCAGGTTCACCTTCCCGCTGGAGCCCCGGTACCGGTAGCGCGCGACCTCCTCGAGGAACGACCCGTCAAGGAGGCCGGACGGCAGGAGCCGGACGAACGTCTGCTGCGGGTCCAGGCTCGACAACGTCACCCGACCGGTCACCTCGTCGCCCGCCGACGTAACGGCGCCGGTCACCTCGTCGCCTCGGGTCAGGAAGTACTCGACGGGGGTCTCGGTCCGGATCTCGGCGCCGAACGACCGCGCGGCGTTCGCGATCGCCTCGCTGACGGCGCCGGTCCCTCCTCGCGGTATTCCCCAGGCGCGCAGGACGCCGTCGATCTCGCCCATGTAGTGGTGCAGCAGAACGTAGGCGGTCCCAGGAGAGCGGATCCCCTGGAACGTGCCGATGACTCCGGAGGCGCTCATCGTCGCCTTCAGCGGATCCGTCTCGAACCACTGGTCGAGGAAGTCGGCGGCGCTCATGGTCATGAGCTGGATGAACACCGCCCGCTGCTCCACTGAGAGGCCGTTGAAGGAGCGGGCGAGACGTGCGACGGGGAGCCATTCGCGCGGATCGAGCCGGCCGGGGTCCGGCGGCGCCATGGACAGGATCGGCTTGACGAACTTCGCCATCTCGAACATCAGGCGGCTGTACTCCTCGTACGCCTCGGCGTCGCTCGCCGACCAGCGTCGGAGCTCGCGCACGGTGCGGCCGTGGTCGTTCACACGCCAGAGGTAGTCGTCGTCGAGCGGCGTGAACGTTCCGTCGAGGGGCAGGATCTCGAGGCCGTGCTCCGGCAATGCGAGCTCCCGGACGATTTCGGGACGGAGCAGCGAGACGACGTACGACGCCACGCTGAACCGGAAGCCGGGGAAGACCTCTTCGGTTACCGCCGCCCCGCCGAGAACGTGACGCCGCTCCAGCACGACGACCTTCAGCCCGGCCCGCGCGAGGTACGCCGCGGCCACGAGCCCGTTGTGTCCGCCGCCGACTATCACGGCGTCGTACGTGCGGTGATTGGAGGTCGCCATCAGAGGCGACACTAACCGCGGCACGGCCTGGTGCGCTCCGCGAAAGCCGCCCGAGTATGCTTGCCGACTCGTGTCGGTCGGAACCGCGTTCTATCCCCGGACCGCGCCACTCAACACCAAGCTGCAGTGGCGGGAATGGTCGGGCTATCTCGCGGCGAGCGCGTACTCCGACTCGCACGAGATCGAGTACAACGCCATCCGGGAGGCGGCCGCGCTCATCGACGTCTCTCCGCTCTACAAGTACCTGGTCTCCGGGCCTGACGCCACGCGGCTCGTCGACCGCGTGATCACGCGCGACGCGAGCAGGCTCGCCGTCGGCCGCGTCTACTACACCTCCTGGTGCAACGAGGACGGCCGCGTGGTCGACGACGGGACAGTCGCCCGGCTGGAGGAGCAGACCTACCGCTGGACGGCCGCCGACTCGTCGCTGCGCTGGCTCCGGATGAACGCTCGCGGCCTGGACGTCGAGATCGAGGACGTGAGCGAACGCATCTCCGCGCTGGCCGTGCAGGGGCCCCTGAGCCGCGACGTGCTCGAGGCAGCCACCGAGACGTTCTGGGGCGACCTCAAGTACTTCGGCCGGCGGGCCGCGCAAGTCGGAAGCATCCCCGTCGACGTCTCCCGGACGGGCTACACGGGCGACCTCGGCTACGAGGTGTGGGTCGAGAGCGCTCAGGCGGTCGAACTCTGGGACGCCCTCGTGCGGGCCGGGAGCGCCTACGGCATCCGGCCAGCCGGGATGCTCGCCCTCGACATCGCGCGGATCGAGGCAGGGCTGATCCTCATCGAAGTGGATTTCGACTCCGCGCGGCGCGCGCTGATTCCCGAGCAGTCGTACTCGCCCTTCGAGCTGGGCGTCCTGGGCCGCTTCGTCGACTTCGAGAAGCCTGTGGAGTTCGTCGGCCGTCGCGCGCTCGAGCGGGAACAAAATCGTGGTGGGCCTCCGCGAAGGCTCGTCGGGCTAGAGCTCGAATGGGAGCCACTCGAGGAGCTGTACCGCGCGAAGGGGTTGACGCCGACGCTGGAGCCGGCTGCCTCGCGCGTCCCCATCCCTCTGTACGCGCGGGGCCGCCAGATCGGCAAGGCGACCAGCACGACGTGGAGCCCGACACTGAAGAAGGTGGTTGCGCTGGCGTCAGTCGCTGCCGACCAGAGCAAGCTCGGCACGAGGATCGACGTCGAGTGGACGGTGGAGGCACGGCGCGGCCGCACGGCGGGGACGGTGATGGAGCTGCCGTTCTTTAACCCGATGCGCAAGACCTCGGCGGTCGCTCGTTCGCCAGCCCCCTAGCTTCACCGTCGGCGAACTCCACCGGGACGCGATCGAGATCGCGGCCCCGAACGGTGCCTGTGTGGAGCCGCCGAAGGGCGGCTCCACACTCGCGCTGGGCGTGCCGGCCTAGAACGGGCAGTTGCCGGGGGCGGGCTGGTCGATCCGGCGACTCGGAGTGTTCGCCGGAAGGAGCTGCACCGCGATCGTCTCGGCCAGGACGCTTCCCTCGTTGCGAAGGATGTGGACGTCCTTGCCGGAGTCGATGAACCCCTGCCCCGCGCTGTACTTCTGCCCGGTGCACTTCCGGTCTTCGCTCGTGTAGTTCGTCACCGTCCCCGCGACCACGAGAACGAGGCTCGGACCCGGATGCGAGTGCCAACCTGTGTTCGCGACGGCGCCGGTGTTGGGATCGACCGGAGCCAGCTTGTTGTCGACGACGTAGACGTCCGAGAGCCCGTGCGTCCGGATCTTCGTCTTCCAGATGCTCGCTGGGATCGCTTGCGCCTTGACGTTGATCTCGTCGAACCTGGACTTCGCGAGCGTTGTGGTCCCCAGTCCTGAGGGGTTGGTCGCCATGAGCGTGCCGCCCCAGATGCCGGCACCCAAGACCATGGCGAACAGCGCCCAGACCCATTTCGATTTCATCTCTCCTCCTCATTCGTTCGAGCTGTCGAATTGCGAGCGATCCGAGCGATCGTCAGCGCCTCGTCGCGCGAGAGCGTCATCCCGTGGACTTCGGACGCGTGACGCCGGATCTGCTCGACCAGCGCCTCCTCGTCCCCGGCTCGAGCCTCGAACCCGCAGTCGCAAACCAGCACCTTGTCCACGATCACTCCCGGCGAGGCTAGGAAAGTGCAGCAAGATCCAGGCAAACTCCATGCAAGACGACGACTAGGAGGCTCGTCTGAAGGTCTTTCTGGCAGGTCGTGTCGCCGCTGAGAACGACGGGGTGGTGATCGACGAGGGTCGGTTCCCCGGCCGGCAGGGCCGTCTTCTCTTCGCCTATCTCGTGGCGGAGCAGGGGCGAGCGGTCCCCCGGGACGAGCTCGCGGAGGCGTTGTGGGGCGACGCGCCGCCGGCGACCTGGGACAAGGCCCTGACCGTCCTCGTGAGCAAGCTCCGCGCCTTGCTCTCGGACGGCGGCGTCGACGGCACCGGGGCCCTCACGGGCGCGTTCGGCTGCTATCGCCTCGAGCTCCCCGCAGGAAGCTGGGTCGACATCGTCGAGGCGGCACGCGCGGCCGACGAGGCCGAGACGGCGCTGTCGGCCGGCGGGCCGGAACAAGCGAAGACCGCCGCCGCGCTGGCCGAGACACTGGTCCGGCAGCCGTTCCTGCCCGGTGACGACGGAGCGTGGGTTGAGGAGAAGCGCCGCGAGATCGCCGATGTCCGCGTCCGCGCACTGAGCGTTCTCGCCGAGACCAGCCTGAGCTCGGGCGATGCCCGCGAAGCGGTGAAGTGGTCCACGGAGATCGTCGCGCTCGAGCCGTTCCGCGAGAGTGGCTACCGCCAACTGATGCAGGCCCACGTCGCCGCCGGGAATCGCGCAGAGGCGCTCCGCGTGTACGAGCGTTGCCGAAGGCTCTTCGCGGAGGAACTCGGCGCGTACCCCTCACCGGAGACCGAGTCCGTCTATCGAAGTCTTCTCGAAGCGCCCCCTGC
>Ga0193727_1000221_pt1 | contig 20423 bp, 12 predicted proteins | sample H2c2metaG_FD_143051 | JGI IMG/M metagenome (GOLD analysis project Ga0193727, IMG submission 143051) | Soil microbial communities from a riparian zone of the East river system, Colorado, United States - H2c2 | ecosystem: Environmental > Terrestrial > Soil > Riparian zone | place: USA: East River...
AGCGAGTGCGTCAGGTGGAGCGCGACGCGCTGGCCAAGCTGCAGCACGAGCTGGCCGGTGTCGTGGAGATCTCCGTCGACGATCTCGCCAGCGCTGCCTAGTCCGAAACTGAGACGGGCGCGTGAACCTTCACGCGCCCGATCTCATATGTGGCTGCGTAGCGGATGAACTTCACCTGACAGTTCTTCGGCGGATCCACACGCAAGAGGCCCCTCGGACGCGGATCGGGAGGTCTGTCATCGTGATCAGGTACACCCCGCAGGTTTCGGGGCAGTAGACGGCAAAGGCGTCTACTTCTCCCGCATAGTCGCGCCTGACTTTCTTTGGATTGGCGTGGTGTCCGTAGTGGCTGCACATGTTCCATACGACAGCTCCGCGCCGTAGCCGGCCGGTCTTGCACTGAACGCGCCGCAAGGCGCAGCCATCATCGATTACGAGGTCGTAACGGGTGTTCTCGCCGAAGGGGATGAGTACCCCATAGCCTGTCTCGCGAAGGGCGAGCATGATCGCGAGTGTCGATTTGTCTCCGACGTCCTTGGGGTGCACCATCTCGCCAGATTGCCGAAGCGATCGGCTGGGCCGTGGCCAAAACAGACAACAGGGTCATCGCCTACGATGCAGGTGGGCCGGAGTAGCTCAGCTGGTAGAGCAGCTCACTTGTAATGAGCAGGCCGTGGGTTCGAGTCCCGCCTCCGGCTTTCATGCCACGACCGGAACCTTCTGCGCTTCCGCTGCGCGAGGAGTTACTTGCCCTCGTCCACCACTACCAGCACCTGCACAACGAGGTCGAGAGGTCGAGCCCCGAGAGCTCGCCCCGGCGTGAGCTCGAGCACAAGCTGCTCGACGTGCGGGAGCGGTTCGACCGTCTGCTCGACGAGTGGGTTCCGGACGAGACCGCGCGCAAGGAGTGGCGCGAGCACATCCACGGCCGCAGGCCTGCGCCGCAGGAGCCCACCGGGATCGAGCCGCTCGTCTTCCAGGGGGTGACGGACGCGGGTTCGATCGTCCAGGTGCGCGGGGAGGCCGACGATTACGGGGTCTGGGTGGACGGCTCCCTGCAGGAGCGAATCGCCGCGCGCAAGGATCTCTCCGTCGCCACGCCGAACCTCCACTTCCGCTGGGACGGCAAGGAGATCGCTGAGACGTTCAACGCCTCCGACGAGGCGCTCTCGGCGCTGGCCGACTACCTCGACAGCCAGAATGGGTCGCCGCCCTGGGAGTACGCCTCCGAGCTCTTCGCCGACGGGGAGATCGAGGTTCATTTCGACCTCACACCGCGCGGCCACCGCGCGCTTGCAAGGCTTTAACGAGAAGCGCCCCGGCAAGCCGGGGCGCTTCGAAGCGAAAGAGCGGTGGAGGGCTAGGCGCCCAGTGCGGGAGCCGGAGCCGCCTCGGGGGCCGCTTCCGGAGCGCGGGTCTCGTGCTCCAGGCGGGGCAGCCACTCGAGCCACTTCGGCAGGTACCAGTTCCAATCGCCGAGCAGTCGCATCGTTGCGGGCAGGAGCACCGCCCGAACGATCGTCGCGTCGATCAGGACTGCGGCCGCCAGGCCGATGCCCATTTCCTTCATGTCGAGGATCGGCATCGTCGCGAAGATCGCGAACGCTCCGACCATCACGATGGCCGCGCTCGTCACCACGCCTGCGGTCGTCTTGATGCCGTGCTCGACAGCGTCCTCGGTCTTCATGCCGCGGTCGTAGGCTTCGCGGATCCGGCTGAGGATGAACACGTGGTAGTCCATCGAGAGGCCGAAGAGGATCACGAACATGAACAGCGGCAGCCAGGATGCGATCCCGCCGTTCGACTTGAACCCGAGAATCCCCTCGCCCCAGCCCTTCTGGAAGACGAGAACCAGCACGCCGTAGGCAGCGCCGACGGAGAGCAGGTTGAGGACGATCGCCTTCGCCGCGATCACGACCGAGCGGAACGAGACGAGCAGCAGCAAGAACGCGAACGCGAGCACGAAGCCGAACACGTACGGCAGCGCGCCCTTCATCTTGCTGTTGAAGTCGTGCGAGGCCGCCGTGATGCCCGTGACTGCGTATTCCGCGCCGTCGACCTTGCCGACGGTGGACGGGACGATCCGGTCGCGCAGGCTCGCGAGCGCTGCGTTCGACTTCGCGTCCGTCCCCTTGCCCACGAGCGGGATCGTGATGCGGGCGACCGTGTTGTCGGCGTTCCGCGTGACCTCGATCGGAGTCAACATCTGACCCGAAGCGAGAGCTTCACGCTTCAACCCGGTGATCGCGTGGCGGACGGCGGGAGTGCTGACATCCTTCGCCTTGACCACGACGACCGCCGGCTGCGGTCCGCCTGGGAACGCATCCTGCACCGCGTGGATGGCCCGGACTTCCTTCGTGCTGTTCGGCAGGGAGTCCAGCCCCGAGATGGCCGTGTGGACGCCGAGCACCGGGGAGGCGAGGGCGACGAGCGCCGCGCCCGCGATCACCGCGGAGATCAGGGGCCGCCGGAGAGCGGGGGTGAGGATCGCGCTCCAGACCCGATTCTCGCCGCCGTCCTTTCGCCGCAAGCGGCCGAGGAACGGGATGCGTCCCTTCTCGACCTTGTCGCCGAGCTTCGACAACACCGCGGGGAGCACGGTGAGGGAGCCGAGCATCGCGATCGCAACGACGGTCATCGTTGCGACGGCGAACGACATGAAGCCCTTGTCGCCGGAGAAGAACATCCCCGCCATCGCGATCATCACCGTGACGCCCGAGATGAGCACCGAACGGCCGGACGTCGCCGCGGCCGCCTCTAGTGCAGCCTCCGCACTTCGTCCCGCCGCGCGTTCTTCACGTTCGCGCTTGAGGTAGAAGAGCGAGTAGTCGACGCCGACCGCGAGCCCAACGAGCAGGACCACGGCGGAGATGTTCGGGTCCATCGAGATCAGGTGGCTCGGCAGTGCGAGCAGGCCGATCGTCGCGAACACCGCCGTCAGTGCCAGCAGGAGCGGGATGCCCGCCGCGACGACCGCGCCGAACACCAGCACGAGGATCAAGAGCGTCAGCGGGATCGACCGCTCTCCGGCACTCGCGAGCTGCGAGTTGAAGAGCTTGTCGAGCGCCTTGCCCGTGGAGATCGAGCCGGCCTCGGAGACGTAGAAGTCGGGGTGCTTCGCCTGGACGCCGTCGGTTGCCTTGACGACCGGGTCGATGACCTTCTTCGCCTCTTTGTCGGTGCCGTTCATCGTGAACTCGACGAGCGCCGTGTGCCCGTCCTTCGAAACCTGCGTGCGGTTTCGCGGGTCGAGCGGCGACTTCAGGTTCGTGAAGACCGCGCGGTGCGGCTGCACCGCCACGATCGTGTCCTGGACGACGCTCTTGAACGCAGCATCGTCGAAGGTGCGGGTCTTGCTCTGAATCAGGACGAACTCGGTCTGCGGGTCGATCTGGAATCCCGCGTCGAGCAGCATCTGGTCGGCGCGATGGGCTTCGCCGACGTTCGAGTTGTTCTGGTCGATCTGCTTCGTCCCGACGAACGCGCCGATCGCGACCGAGAGGACGACGAACGCAAGCCACCCGAAGATCGCCTTCTTGCGGTGGGTTGCGCTCCAGCGACCCATCCGGGCCGCGATGTTGTTCGAGCGCTGCAGGGGTGACATTTCGGTTCAGCTCCTTCGCTTGGGATGACAGAGCTCAGACTCGCACCGCAGCAAGCCGCGGAGAATGGGGCCGACAGGCGTCTTGCTAGTGGGGAGAACCGCACCCCGGACAGGCGAAAGCCGCCAGAGGGTGGGCGGCTTTCACGCGGGGAAGGAGTGGGTCTAGGCGACCCGGTCGGGGGTCTCAGACCCGACAGACGCATATGCCAGCTTGTGCTGCAGACGAACGGTCTCGCGCTGGTTTCGCTCGAGGACGTCCGCCGCCGCTCCGCGGTCGTCGAGCTCTAGACGCTCGAGGACGAGCCAACGAAGTCTTTTGTTCAGCTGGTCGACGGTCATGCAGACAGGTTCGCAGCGCCGCCCGCGCTGGGCCAGGCGGCTAGCTGGCCTCCTGTGGTGCGGTTAACCGGAGGACTGCAGGTAAGTCAAAACGGCGAGCACGCGCCGGTGATCCTCTGCGGTGGCCGGGAGCCGGAGCTTCGAGAAGATGCTCGTCACGTGCTTTTCGACGGCACGGAGGGTGATCACCATCTTCTCCGCGATCGCCTGGTTCGAACGGCCCTCGGCCATCGCCTCCAGCACCTCGCGCTCGCGCGGGGTCAGCTCCTCGAGCGGATCGTCACGCCGGCGTCGCCCGACAAGCTGCGAGACGACGGCGGGGTCGAGCGCCGATCCGCCCTCTGCGACACGCCGCACCGCCGCGGCGAACTCGTCGACGTCCGAGACGCGGTCCTTGAGCAGGTAGCCGACACCCTCGGCGTTCTCGCCGAGCAACTCCATCGCGTAGGCGGGCTCGACATATTGCGAGAGGACGAGCACGCCTGTCTCCGGCCAGCGCTCCCGAATCTGCTTCGCCGCGACCAGTCCCTCGTCGGTCTGCGTCGGCGGCATGCGGATGTCCACCAGCGCGACGTCGGGCTTGTGCATGCCGACGTGGCGGAGCAGGTCCTCGGCCGTGCCGCTCTGGGCGACCACCTCGAACCCGGCATCCTCGAGGAGACGCGCGATTCCCTCGCGCAAAAGGACCGAGTCGTCGGCGAGGACTACGCGCACGCCGCGAAAGCCTCTTCGAGCCGTGCTGAGCGGGGGGAACGCCGAGAACTGGCCCGGGACGTTGAGCTGATAGAGGCGCTCCGGCTCTCCGAGCCCCGGCAGCTCGTGGTCGCCGAGATCCTCCAGCTCGTGCGTCGAGTCGAGCTCGTCGCGGGTCCGCTTCGAGACCAGGATCTGGCCGCCGCTGCCGGCCTGTGCGATCCGCGCAGCCCGATGGACGTCGATGCCGTAGTAGGCGCCTTCGCGGAAGGTCGGCTCGCCCGTATGCATGCCCATGCGGACGCGCAACTCCACACCTTCCGGCCAGTCATGAGCTGCGAACGCGCGCTGCGCCTCTGAGACGGCATGTGCAGCCTGCTTCGCGTCCTGGAAGACCATGAAGAACTCGTCACCTCGATGGTCGACGACGTGCCCACTGCAGCTCTCGACCGCCGCGCGCAAGAGCTTGCGATGGTCGGCGAGGACAAGGGCATAGCCGTCGCCGAGCTGGCGCACGAGCTTTGTCGAGCCCTCGACATCTGTGAAGACGAGTGTGATCGTTCCATCGGGGAGATTTGAGGGCAGAGCCTACTCCAGTGGGATCTCGGCACGGATGCGTGTTCCTGCGCCTGGTGGACTGTCGATCACTAGCTTGCCGTTTAGCGACGCCACGCGGTCAGACAAGCCGCTGAGACCCGAGCCGCGCGTGGGATCCGCTCCCCCGACGCCGTCGTCCACGACCTCGACGAGCGCATAGTCGTCGACCTGTCCGATGCTGACCTTGACCGCGGAGGCTCCTGCGTACTTGGTGATGTTCGCGAGCGCCTCCGACACGACGTAGTAGGCGGCCGCCTCTACGGGAGGAGGCAGCTCGACGTCCGGAATGCAGTCGATCTCGACCGGGAGGGCCGCGCGGCCGGCGAGCGCCTCGAGGGCCGCCTCGAGCCCGCGGTCGGTGAGGACTGCTGGATGGATGCCGCGGGCGAGCTCGCGAAGCTCCTCGAGCGCCTGCATCAGCTCTTCGCGAGATGCTTCGAGCAGTTCCTCCGCCCTCACCGGGCTCTTGGCGACCTGATTCTGGGCGAGGCGGAGTGAGAGCGAGAGGGACACGAGCCGCTGCTGCGCGCCGTCGTGCAGGTTCCGCTCGAGCTTTCGCCTCGCGGCGTCGCCTGCGGCCACGATCCGCTGGCGAGACGCCTCGAGCTCTTCCTGTTGCTGCTTCCGTTCGGTGATCTCCCGGACGATCATCAGGAACTCGTCGTCGCCGCTCGCGGCGAAGCGTCCTTCGTAGTGGCGCCTGCTGCCGTCCTCGAAGTCGAGGTGGTACTCGATGACATCGGGGTCCCCGCCGAGCGCCGCGCGTCCCGACGCGAGCACCCGGTCGGCCAGGTCGGTCGGCAGTCGATCCCAGAGCAGCTTTCCGACGACCTCGCCGTTCACGAGGTCGCGCTCGCTCGGCGCGTTGTAGGAGATGTACCTCCCGTCGCGCGAGATCCGGAACATTAGGTCGGGCATCGCCTGCAGCAGGGCGCGATAGCGCTGCGCGCGTGCGCGTACCTCGACGAGCAGCTTGTCCCGCTCGAGCGCGATCCGCGCCGCATTCGCGACCCCCTCGAGGAGCTCCGGCTCCTGCAGGAGGGCGGCGTCGTGCACGATCGCCGCGACCGGCTGGTCGCCGTAGTCGAGTCGGGTAACGACGCGTCGGCGAGTGTCTTCCGGAAGATCGAGGCGGTTCCCTTCGACGTCGACGTAGTGCTCGTCCTCCTCGTACCAGTACGCGACCACCGCCGTCTCGTCGCGCAGGGCGCTCCTCAGACCCTCCTGAACCTCGCCGGGGCTTGCACGTTCGGGGACGGAGCTGAAGATCGCACCGACCCCCGCGCCGCGTGCGATCGCGGTCCCGAGCAGGCCGGCGAGGAAGATGAACGGCACGGTCGTGAAGGTCGCGATCAGGGCGACGCTGACGATGATCGCTCCGACTCCGGAGAAAGGCGTGATGACGAACCCGATCGCCAGCAGCACGATGCTGAGGCCTCCGAAGAGGTAGACCGACCGGAGGATGCGACGGAGCCCCGGCGTTGTCTCGCGCCAGCGACCCAGCAGCAACATGACGACGGCTGCGAACAGCACGACCGAAGCAGCCGTCCAGATCGTGGTCGCGACGACGTGCGCGGCATGATCGTGGGAGACCAGCACGAGGTTGTCGGGACACGCGTGCGGCTTGCACGTTTCTGGCGCGGCGAACATCGACTCCGCGAGTGGGGCGAGGAACGCGATCGTGTAGCCCGCACCCACGAGAACTCGCGCGCGTCGACTGAGCAGGCGACCACTTGGATACGCCAGCAGCAGATGAACGAAGGCCGCGATGAAGAGGCTTCCGAAGAGCGCGCCGAGAGTGAATGGGATCGGATGATTCGCCTCCCCGAGGACGCCGATGAGGACGCCGAAGCCGACCGCGACCATCAGCATTCCCGTGCGGTTCTGCGGCCGCCTGGTCCAGCCGATCAGCCCGGCGAGGATGAACGACGAGCTGACGAACAGAACCAGAGCAATCGCCTGCTCGGGATGTTGCTCGTGGTCGCTCGTGGCTGTCAGCGCGACCGCGAGCCCGTCGGCGATCAGCGCAGCCGGGCCGAAGTACAGCCAGGGGCGCCAGGCAAGCGTCACGCTACGAACAGAGCCGCAATCGCGGCTCCGGACAGATCTGCCTTCGGGACGAAGCCGCAGGCGCCGCACACGTTGATGCAGGGCCCATAGTCGGCTCGGTCGCGGCTCGAGGTGAGGACGACCGCGGGTGGGTCGACCAGCCGGCGAAGCTGCTCGGCGACTTGGAAGCCGTCGATGTCCGGCAGTTGCACGTCGAGAAGAACGAGGTCCGGGTGAAGCTCTTGCGCCGCCTTCACGGCGTCGGCCCCGTTCTCGGCTTCGCCGACGACCTGGTACCCCTCGGACTCGAGGAGCGTCCGGGCGCTGGCCCGGAAGCTGGGGTGGTCGTCGACGATCAGCACTGTCATACCCACAGTTTCGTCCGCCCCGGGCTTCTGCCGAATACGGTTAGCCACACTCTTTCCTACGCGCTTGCTCTAGCTCTTTTGGGGGAGTTTTGGGCCCCCGAGGTTACGGCAGCCGGAATCTCGACATGGAAGGCTGACCCGGGGCCGTCGTTGGGCTCGACCCAGATCCGGCCCTCAACCCGCCGCACGAGCTCCCGGGAAATGTAGAGGCCGAGGCCTGTGCCTCCGATCCCGCCCGTCATGTCGGGATCAAGGCGGTAGAACTTCTCGAAGATCCGGCCCTGCTCGGCAAGGGGGATCCCGAGGCCCTGGTCGGCGACCGTGAAGCGCACGTACCGACCGACGGGCTCGAGCCGCACGCGAACCTCGCCGCCCCCCGGCGAATACTTGACCGCGTTGTCGACGATGTTGGCGAGCACCTGGCGCAGCTGCCCTTCATCGGCGGCGACTCGAGGGAGCTGGTCGGGGACCGAATCCAGCTCCACCCGCATCCCCTCAGGTAGATGAGTGCGCGCTGCCTCGAGGACGCTCTCGGCGAGCGTGTGCGCGTCGCAGTCCTCGATGTGCACCACCAGACGGTCCGCGTCGAGCTGGCTCGCGAGCAGAAGCTCGTTGACGATGTCCGCCAGCCGGCTCGACTCTTCGACGATGACCTCGAGGAGCCGCTTGTGTATCGCGGGCTCGAGGTCGAGGTCCGGACGTGCGAGCGTCAGCGCTGAGCCGTAGATCGCTGCGAGTGGAGTGCGCAGCTCGTGTGAGACCGTCGAGACCAGGTCCTGTCTGATCTGCTCGAGCACGCGCTCCTCGGTGAGATCGCGGAACGCGTAGACCGTGCCCTCGTCGAAGGGGACACCTGTGATCGAGAGCCAGCGTTCCTTGCCGTCGAGCTCGAGTGGGACCGTCGCCGCGGCATGTTCCCAGCCGGGCAGCACGTCCCCGGCCTTCTTGCCAACGACCTCGGAGCGCGAGAGCTTCGTGATCGACTCGGCCGCGCGGTTCCAGAGACGGACGACTCCGCCCAGATCGATGAGGAACACGCCGTCGCCGACCGTCTCGAGCACGCGCGCTGCCTGCGCCCGCTCTTCGACCTCCCGGTACAGCTGCGCGTTCTCGACTGCGATCCCGGCGCGGCGCGCGAGCTCTTCGGCGAGAGCAAGGTCGTCCGGGCCGTAGCGGCGCCCGGACTCCGCCGCCACGAACGAGATCACGCCGAGAACCTGGTCGCGAACAACGAGCGGGACTCCCATGTAACTCTGAAAGCCGAGCTCACGAACGAGCCCGAGGTGAAGATCGTCGACCGCCAGCTCGGCAACCCTCTCTTCGGTGATCTCGGCGATGAGCTGGCTCTCACCGGTCCGCAGAACGAGCGGCGGGCCCTGCCCGGCTTCGGGATCCTCGGGGTAGCGGCGGCTGAGCTCGAGAGCGAGCTCGATCTTGCGGCCGTCCACGTGCTCGACGGCAAGCGTTCGCAGCCTCCCGTCCTCCAGGATGTCCACTCGGGCCCAGTCGGCGATTCGCGGCACGGCCATCTTCGCGACGGCGGCGAGCGTGGCGCGATAGTCGAGCGAACTGCCGAGCGTCGCACCAGTCTCGACGAGAAAACGCTGCGCCTCCTCCGCGCGCTTCTGGTCATGGATGTCGGTGTTCGAGCCGAACCACTTCACGATCGCGCCTTGACGGTCCCGCATCGGCAGAGCGCGCGCCAGGTGCCAGCGGTACGACAGGTCCGCGGCGCGCTGGAGGCGGAACTCGTTCTCGTAGGTCTCGCCCGTTGCGAGCGCGTTCTGCCAGTGCTCGAGAGTGTGGGGGAGGTCCTCGGGATGTACGCCGTTCATCCAACCGGACTCGACGAGCTCGGCAAAGGGGAGGTCGAAGTAGTCGAGTGCACGCTGGTTCACGTAGTCGAGCTCGCCGTTTGGGAGCGCGGTCCAGATCTGGTCGGGCTGCGCCTCCGCGAGGAACCGGTACCGCTCTTCGCTCTCGCGGCGAACCTCCGCGAGCTCCTGGTCTTTCAGCAGCTCCGTGTGGCGCTGCAGCTGCTCGGTCTTCTCACTCAGCTCGATGAAGACCGCAACCTTCGAGCGCAGGACGTCCGGGTTGAACGGCTTGAAGACGTAGTCGACAGCGCCGGTCTCGTACCCGCGGAAGACATGCTCCTCGTCCTTCGAGATCGCCGTCACGAAGATGATCGGGATGTGCCGCGTCCGTTCGCGCTGTTTGATCAGAGCTGCCGTTTCGAAGCCGTCCAGGATCGGCATCTGCACGTCGAGCAGGATCACCGCCGCGTCCTCGTGGAGGAGCCGGCGCAGAGCGTCTTCGCCGGAATGGGCATAGAGGAGCTCCTGGCCGAGCGGCTCGAGGATCGCCTCGAGTGCGAGCAGGTTCTCGGGCCGGTCGTCGACGAGGAGGATCTTGGCCAATCAGGCCTCCGTCGCTTCCCGCACCGGCGAGACTTCCACGCAGAGCCCGTAGACGAACTTGCCGATCTCTTCGAGCGGCAGGATCGCGTCGGCCACGGTCCCCGCGATCGCCGCGTCGGGCATCGTCCGCCGGGCCGCGCCCTCGGGATCCTGAATCAGAGCCACTCCGCCGCTCTCCTTGATGCGCGCCAGGCCGTGGGCCCCGTCATCGTTCGCACCCGTGAGGATGATCCCGATCACCCGTGCGCCGTATGCATCGGCAGCCGTTTCGAACAGCACGTCGATCGAGGGCCGCGCGAACCGGATCCGTTCGTCCACCGAGAGCGCGAAGGAGCCGTGCTCGACGAGCAGGTGATAGTCGGGAGGCGCGACGTAGACGTGTCGCGGCTCGATCTGCATCTTGTCCTCGGCATCGAGCACGGGACGTTCGATCTGCGCGCGTAGCAGCTGCGCGAGGCCGCCCTCCTGCGAATCGGGGTGGCGATGTTGGGCGATCGCGATCGGGACGTCGATGTCCGCGGGTAGGTCGCCAAGTACCTGACCCACCGCCTGGAGACCACCCCACGATGCGCCGATGCAGATCAGGTCGTACACGACTAACCGATCTTCCGATAGAGCTTCTCGTGCGCGTCGAGCTCCTCGTAGCTCTCCTCGTGTGGGCTGAAGCTGATCGATTCCTTGTGGCCGAGGCCGAGCACGCCGAACGACGCGAGGCTCTCGTAGAACAGCTCGTGCACGCGGTTCTGGAGGGTGCGGTCGAAGTAGATCATGACGTTGCGGCACACGACGACGTTGAACTCGTTGAAGGACCGGTCGGACACGAGGTTGTGTTGCGCGAATACCACGTTCTCGGTCAGCGGGCGCTGGAACTGTGCGCCGTCGTACTTGGCGAGGTAGTACTCGGAGAAAGCATGTGTCCCGCCCGCCTTGATGTAGTTCTGCGTGTACTCGCGCATCTTGTCGAGCGGGAAAACGCCCGATCGCGCTCGATCGAGCACCGACTCGTTGATGTCGGTTGCATAGATCCTCGTCCGCTCGTACACGCCCTCCTCCTGCAGCAGGATCGCCAGGGAGTAGACCTCCTCACCCGTCGAGCACCCGGCGACCCAGATGCGGGTGAACGGATAGGTCCGGAGAAGAGGCACGACCTTCTCCCTGAACGCGATGTAGAACGAGGGATCGCGGAACATCGACGTGACGTTGATCGAGAGGTCGAGCAGGAAGCGCTCCATGCACGCGGGGTCGTGGAGGAGCTTCTCCTGCAAGGCAGAGATCGTCTGGAGGCCTTCGGCGTGCACGCGTCGCCAGACTCGTCGCCGGAGCGAGGCCGGCGCGTACTGACGGAAGTCGAAGCCGTAGTGCCGGAAGACTCCTTCTAGGAGGAGCGAGAGCTCGACGTCCTCGAGGTCGCCGCGGGCCGGCGGGTGCTTATTCGTACCCGCCGGTTCTCGGGAAGCGCCCACCGAAGACATTTAGTGCCCCTCCCGGCAATACTTGCCGAGCTCTCGGCCGCGATCACGCGGCGCCAGATCCCACCCTCCCCCTTGCCAAGGCAACCAGCCTTGGCCGCGGGTGAGTGCGGCCTCTGGCTTGGTGCTCGCGTCCCAGAATCTCGACAGCATCACCGGCAGGGGCACTGACTACTTGTACAGCCAGACTCGCATCAGGGAAAGCAGCTGATCGGTATCGACGGGCTTCGTGATGTAGTCCGAGGCGCCCGAGGCGATCGACTTCTCGCGGTCGCCCTTCATCGCCTTGGCGGTCAAGGAGATGATCGGAAGCTGTTTGAAGCCCTCCTCCGAGCGGATCGCCCGTATCGTCTCGTAGCCGTCCATCCCCGGCATCATGATGTCCATCAGGACGAGGTCGATCTCGGGATGACGTTGTAGGAGGTCGATGCCGTCCTCGCCATTCTCGGCGTACATCACCTCCATGCCGTGAGATTCGAGGACGCTCGTGAGCGCGAAGACATTCCGCACGTCGTCGTCGACGACCAAGATCTTCTTGTGGTTGAAGACCTCCTCGGCGGAATGCAGCTGTTCCAGCATCCTGCGCTTCTCCTGGGGAAGCTTCCCCTCGACGCGGTGGAGGAAGAGCGACGTCTCGTCGAGCAACCTCTCGGGTGAGCTCGCGTCTTTGACCACGATCGACTCGGCGAACTTCTTGAGCTTCGTCTCCTCCCGGCGGGTCAGCTCCTTGCCGGTGTAGACGATGACAGGGATCGAGGAGTAGCGCGGGTCCTCCTTGAGCTTCTCGAGCAGCGCGAAGCCACCCATCTCCGGGAGCTTGAGGTCGAGCACCATGCAGTCGTAACGCTGGAGCTCGAGCGCTTCGAGAGCCTCCTCGCCGGACCCGGCCGCGCTCACCTCGACGTCGTCGCCGCCGCCGATCAGCTCGATGACGGCATTGCGCTGTGCCTCGTCGTCCTCGATCACGAGCACGCGCTTGAGCTCGCGGTCGATGAAGCTGCGGATCTCGCCGAAGGTCTCCTCCAGAACCTCCTTCGAGATCGGCTTCTCGACGAACGCGACCGCTCCGGCCTTCAGCGCGTTCTGGCGTCCGTCACCGGCAGAGACGATGTGAACGGGGATGTGACGCGTTTCCGGATGGTGCTTCAGATGATCGAGGACGGTCCAGCCGTCCATCACCGGCAGCTTCATGTCGAGGATGATCGCGTCGGGCTTGTACTCGTGCGCGAGCGCGAGCCCGGAATCGCCACGCAGCGCGACGATGCCCTTGAAGCCGCGCTCACGGGCGACTTCGAGCTCGGTTCGGGCGACGTCGGGATCGTCCTCGACGATCAGTACGACGCGGTCGGTGTCCTGGATCTCGTCGCGGTCGTCGCGCACGTCGCTCGGTAGCAGCAGCGCCGGGTCGAGCTCGGGAGCCTCGTGCGCGGGGGGCGCCGTGCCGTTGCCGTCGCTCTCGACCGGGAAGATCAGCGTGTCGTCGACCGCACCGTCCCCCGGCGGGTGCTCGACGTGGCGGAATGACGCCGGCAAGAACAGTGTGAACTTGCTCCCTTCGTCTACCGCGCTCTCGACGTGGATCTCGCCGCCGAGCAGCCGCGCGATCTCGCGGCTGATCGAGAGACCGAGGCCCGTACCGCCGTAACGACGGCTCGTGGTCCCGTCGGCCTGCTGGAACGCCTCGAAGATCAGACGCAGCTTGTCGTGCGGGATGCCCACGCCCGTGTCTTCAACGGAGAACTCGAGCACCGCCTCGGCCCGCGACAATGCTTCGCTCGCGAACTGACGGCCCTCGGCCAGGCCGATCCGCAGCTTGACGTTGCCGGAGCTCGTGAACTTGAACGCGTTCGAGAGGAGGTTCTTGATCACCTGCTGCAGGCGTTGCTCGTCCGTCTCGATCGTTGGCGGCACGTTTGCGCCGTGCACCTCGATCTCGAAGCCGAGGTCGTTGTCCTCCGCGACCGGCCGGAACGAGCGCTCGACGAAGTCGCGCAGGTCGGAGAGCTTGACGTCGCTGACGTTGACGTCCATCCGGCCTGCCTCGACCTTCGAAAGGTCGAGGATGTCGTTGATGAGGCTCAGCAGATCCGACCCGGCACCGTAGATCGTGTTCGCGAACTCGATCTGCTTCTCGTTCAGGTTCGACTCGGGGTTCTCGGAGAGGAGCTTTGCGAGGATCAGCAGCGAGTTCAGCGGTGTGCGCAGCTCGTGCGACATGTTCGCGAGGAACTCGGACTTGTAGCGTGACGAGAGCGAGAGCTGCTCCGCCTTCTCCTCGAGTGCGGCCCGTGCCAGCTCGATCTCGCGGTTCTTGATTTCGATGCGGCGGTTCTGCTCTTCGAGCAGTTGCGCTTTCTCCTCGAGCTCCTCGTTCGTCTGCTGGAGCTCTTCCTGCTGGGTCTGCAGCAGCTCCTCTGAGGCCTTAAGCGAGGCGGCCTGTTCCTCGAGCTCCTTGTTGGTTTGCTGCAGTTCTTCCTGCTGGGCCTGCAGCTCTTCGGACTGGCTCTGCAGTTCCTGGGTCAGGTCCTGGGACTGGACGAGCAGCTCCTCGGTCCGCATGTTCGCCTGGATCGTGTTCAGGACGACGCCGATCGATTCGGCGAGCTGCTCCAGGAAGCTCTGCTGTACCGACGAGAACCGCTGGAACGACGCCAGCTCTACGACCGCGAGCACCTGCTCCTCGAACAGGACGGGGAGGACGATGACGTTCACCGGCACGCCCTCGCCGAGGCCCGAGCTGATGCGGACGTAATCGTCGGGCGCCTGCGTGATCACAATCGGCTTCTGCTCGAGTGCCGCCTGGCCGACGAGTGCCTCGCCGATCTTGAACCTGTTCGGGACGTTCTTGCGCTGCTTGTAGCCGTAGGTGGCGATGAGCCGGAGCTCGAAGTCGTCGCCCTCGCCGTCAGGTGACTCCATCATGAAGAACGCGCCGTGTTGCGAGCCGACGAGTGGGGTCAGCTCGGACATGATCAGGCGCGACACCGTCTCGAGGTCGCGCTCGCCCTGGAGCATGCCGGTGAAGCGGGCCATGTTCGAGTTCAGCCAGTCCTGCTCGTTGTTGACGCGTGTGGTCTCGGCGAGGTTGTCGATCATCTGGTTGATCGTGTCCTTCAGCTCTGCGACCTCGCCTTCGGCCTCGACGGCGATCGAGCGCGTCAGGTCGCCCTGCGTCACGGCCTGTGAGACCTCGGAGATCGCACGCAGCTGTGTCGTCAGCGTGCCGGCGAGCTGGTTCACGTTGTCTGTGAGGCCTTCCCACACTCCCGAGACTCCTTCGACCTGAGCCTGGACGCCGAGCTTCCCTTCGGTGCCGACCTCCTTCGCGACGCGCGTCACCTCGGCGGCGAACGTCGAGAGCTGGTCGACCATGGTGTTGAACGTGTTCTTGAGCTCGAGGATCTCGCCGCGTGCGTCGACGGTGATCTTCTTCGAGAGCTCGCCTTTGGCCACTGCGGTCGTGACCTCGGCGATGTTCCGCACCTGATTCGTCAGGTTGTCGGCGAGCTGGTTGACGTTGTCCGTCAGATCCTTCCACGTGCCGCTGACTCCCTTGACCTTGGCCTGGCCACCGAGCTTCCCCTCGGTGCCGACCTCGCGGGCGACGCGTGTGACCTCGTCGGCGAAAGACGAGAGCTGGTCGACCATCGTGTTGATCGTGTTCTTCAGCTGCAGGATCTCGCCCTTGACGTTGACCGTGATCTTCTTCGACAGGTCGCCGGTTGCGACCGCGGTCGTGACCTCGGCGATGTTGCGCACCTGGGTCGTCAGGTTGTCGGCGAGCGTGTTGACGTTGTCGGTGAGGTCCTTCCACGTCCCGCTGACGCCCTCGACGTTCGCCTGACCGCCGAGGCGGCCTTCGGTGCCGACCTCCTTCGCGACACGTGTCACCTCGGCGGCGAACGAGCGAAGCTGGTCGACCATCGTGTTAATGGTCTCCTTGAGCTCGAGCACCTCGCCGCGTGCGTCGACCGTGATCTTCTTCGACAGGTCGCCGTTCGCCACTGCAGTCGTCACGTCGGCGATGTTCCGCACCTGGTCGGTGAGGTTGTCGGCGAGCGTGTTGACGTTGTCCGTCAGGTCCTTCCAGGTGCCGCTGACGCCCGTCACCTGCGCCTGGCCGCCGAGGCGGCCGTCGGTGCCGACTTCGCGCGCGACGCGTGTGACCTCGTCGGCGAAGGACGAGAGCTGGTCGACCATCGTGTTGATGGTGTTCTTGAGCTCGAGCACCTCGCCCTTGACGGCGACTGTGATCTTCTTCGACAGGTCGCCGGTCGCGACCGCGGTCGTGACCTCGGCGATGTTCCGCACCTGCGTCGTGAGGTTGTTCGCCATGAAGTTGACGTTGTCCGTGAGCGCCTTCCACGTCCCGGAGACGCCGGGCACCTTGGCCTCGCCGCCAAGGATCCCTTCGGTGCCGACCTCGCGCGCGACGCGGGTCACCTCGTCTGCGAAGGCGGAGAGCTGATCCACCATCGTGTTGATCGTGTTCTTGAGCTCGAGGATCTCGCCGCGGGCGTCGACCGTGATCGTGCGTGTTAGATCGCCCTTTGCGACGGCGGTCGTCACGTCGGCGATGTTGCGCACCTGATTGGTCAGGTTGTCGGCGAGCTGGTTCACGTTGTCGGTCAGCTCTCGCCACGTCCCGCTGACGCCCTTCACCTCGGCCTGGCCGCCCAGTCGTCCCTCGGTGCCGACCTCCTTCGCGACACGCGTCACCTCGGCGGCGAACGAGGACAGCTGGTCGACCATCGTGTTGATCGTGTTCTTGAGGCGGAGGACCTCGCCCTTCGCGTCCACCGTGATCTTCCGCGAGAGATCACCCTTGGCGACTGCGGTCGTGACGTCGGCGATGTTCCGCACCTGGTCGGTGAGGTTCGCGGCCATACCGTTCACGTTGTCGGTCAGTGCCTTCCACGTGCCGGCGACGCCGGGAACTTCGGCCTGGCCGCCGAGCTTGCCCTCCGTTCCCACCTGGCGGGCTACGGTTGTGACCTGCTCCGCGAAGACGCGGAGCGTGTCGATCATCGAGTTGATCGTGTCGGCCAGCGCAGCGACCTCGCCCTTCGCCTCGATCGTGAACTTCTGGTTGAGGTTGCCGTCGGCGACCGCGCTCACGACCTTCGCGATGCCGCGCACCTGCGTCGTCAGGTTCGTCGCCATGAAGTTGACGTTGTCCGTCAGGTCCTTCCAGGTTCCGCTGACTCCCTTGACTGTCGCCTGGCCGCCGAGCTTCCCTTCCGTGCCGACTTCGCGCGCGACGCGTGTGACCTCGTCGGCGAACGAGCCCAGCTGGTCGACCATCGTGTTGATGGTGTTCTTGAGCTCGAGCACTTCGCCCTTGACGTCGACGGTGATCTTCTTCGAGAGATCGCCGTTCGCGACGGCGGTCGTCACCTCGGCGATGTTCCGCACCTGCGTCGTGAGGTTGTTCGCCATGAAGTTGACGTTGTCGGTCAGGTCGCGCCAGATGCCCGAGACGTCCTTGACGCGTGCCTGCCCGCCGAGGATTCCCTCGGTGCCGACTTCGCGTGCGACGCGCGTGACTTCGGAAGCGAATGAGCTGAGCTGGTCGAGCATCGTGTTGACCGTGGTGCCGATGCGGAGGAACTCGCCCCGGACCGGCTGGCCCTCGATCTTCAGCGACATCTTCTGCGAGAGGTCGCCTTCTGCGACCGCGTCGAGCACGCGTGAGACCTCGATGGTCGGACGCACGAGATCGTCGATCATCGAATTGACGGAGTCGACGGAGTCGGCCCAGGATCCCTTCGCGTTCTTCAACTTCGCCCGTTCGGTCATCCGGCCCTCGCGCCCGATCACCTTGCTGACGCGTCCGAGCTCGTCGGTCAGGCCCTCGCGCCGTTCCGCCAAGCCGTTGAACGCCTTCGCCACGTCGCCCATGACGCCGCTCTTCTGAGCAGAGAGCCGCATGCCCACTTCGCCGTCCCTCGCGGCGCGGAGGGCGTCGAGCAGCTCCTGCAAGTCCTTCTTTTTGACCTCGACCGTGCCGTTGTTTTCGGCCCGGGCTCTGGAGGCGGGCGCGCGGTTCGCAGCCCTCCTCTTTCGGGTTTGGGTCTCTCGTGCAGCCACAGTTGGCTCCTTTGTTGCGAGGGATGGGTCCGCCGGTGGACCGTTGGGCGACGCGTCTGCCGGCTATGTCGAGGCATTTCGACCCCGGGGGCGGAAATCTTACTTGCGCGCGTGAAAAGTGCCCGGAATTTCCAGGGCCTGGGCGAGGTCGTCCCAGAGCTCGTCGACCGGCTCCAGGCCTACACTCAGGCGGAGGAGACCAGCGGGCACCCGGTCACCTTCCCAGCGGGCCCTGGCCTCGAGGACGGAGCTCACGCCGCCGAGGCTGGTGGCGTTCGTGATCAGCCGGAGTGAGGTCTCGACGTGGCGGGCCTCCTCGGCGCCGGCGACGTCGAAGGAGAGGAGCCCGCCGAGGCCCGCGTAGCGGACCTGGTGCACCGCCGGGTGCTGACGAAGGCGCTTCGCGAGCTCGGTTGCGGATTCGGTCTGGCGGCGCACGCGCGGTTCGAGCGTCTCGAGGCCCCGTAGGAGGAAGGTGCACGGGTCGGGGGCGGCGACGATGCCGGAGCGCGTGCGGAACTCCTTGAGGCGTTCGGCATCCTCGCGGCGCTTGCTGACGACCACGCCGAGCAGCACGTCGTCATGGCCGCCGAGGTACTTCGTCGCGCTGTGGAGCACGAAGTCCGCGCCGTGCTCGATCGGCCGCAGGTGGATGGGCGTGGCAGCGGTCGAGTCGACGACGACGCGGGCGGGATGCGCAGCGGCGGCCTCGAGGTCGGGCATCGTCAGGAACGGATTCGACGGAGCCTCGAGCCAGACGAGGTCGACACCGTCGGGCGGGGCGGCGGTCTGGTCGAATTCGACGTAACGCAGGCCCCAACGTTCGAGCTCTTCGAACAGGACGCTGGTCCCGAAGTACGCGCCCTCTGCGAGCGCGATCGTGTCTCCCGAGGAGAGGAAGGTCAGGACGAGCGCAGTCGCAGCGCCGCTGCCCGATGCGAACAACAGAGCGTGCCCGCCGTCGAGCTCGCCGAGCTGTCGCTCCGCCTCAACCCCCGCGGGGTGGCCGTAGCGCTGGTAGATGAACTCGCCGGGCTCGCCGTCCTTGTAGGGCCAGAGGGTGGAGCGGTCGACGCTCACGGCAAGCCGTCCCGCTCGCCGTGATGCACGGCTTCGCTGTTGTGAGGGTTGGGGTCGATGACGACGGGCACGCACCGATGATCGCAGACGCCGGAAACCGACACGTGCCAGGGACTGTCCCTGGAACACGTCCGTCTCTGTCGGGTCCAAGTGACCGTCCCTCGTTAGGCTCTAGTCGTGGCCACGACGGACGATCCGCGCGCTGATTCGACCCAGTCGAAGCTGGATCATCTCCAGGAGCTGCGCGACGAGGCCGAGCACGCCGGCACCGACAAGGCGATCGAGCGCCAGCGCCAGCAGGGCAAGCTCCTCGCGCGCGAGCGGCTCGTCGAGCTGCTCGATCCGGGCTCGTTCGTCGAGCTCGACCGCTACGTCCGCCACCGCGAACCGAACTTCGGGATGCTCGAGCGGCGCCCGTACGGCGACGCCGTCGTCACCGGCTACGGAACGATCTTCGGGCGGAAGGTCTTCGTCTTCTCGCAGGACTTCACGGTCTTCGGCGGCTCGCTGAGCGAGGTCTTCGCCGAGAAGATCTGCAAGGTCATGGATCTGGCGCTGAAGTTCGGCTGCCCTGTCATCGGCATCAACGACTCGGGCGGCGCGCGGATCCAGGAAGGCGTCGTCTCGCTCGCCGGTTACGCCGAGATCTTCTGGCGCAACGTCCAGAGCTCGGGCGTGATCCCGCAGCTCTCGCTCGTGATGGGCCCCTGTGCCGGCGGCGCCGTGTACTCGCCCGCCATCACCGACTTCGTCTTCATGGTCGAGGGCTCGTCGTACATGTTCATCACCGGTCCCGACGTCGTGAAGACCGTCACGGGGGAAGAGGTCACGTTCGAGGAGCTCGGCGGAGCCATGACGCACGCCGCCAAGTCGGGTGTCGCGCACTTCATCTCGCCGGACGAGAAGGCCTGCCTCGAGGACGCGCGCTACCTCCTCTCGTTCCTGCCGCAGAACAACCTCGACCCGCCGCCCTTCTCGCAGCCGGCCGATCCGCCCGAGCGGGAGGAGCCGGAGCTCGACTCTCTGATCCCGGACAACCCGAACAAGCCGTACGACATGCACGACGTCATCCGGCGGGTCGTTGACGACGGCGACTTCCTCGAGGTGCACGAACACTGGGCCGAGAACGTCGTCTGCGGGCTCGCGCGCCTGGGCGGCCATCCCGTCGGCATCGTCGGCAACCAGCCGCGCTCGCTGGCAGGCGTTCTGGACATCGACTCGTCCGTGAAAGCCGCGCGCTTCGTACGTTTCTGCGACGCCTTCAACATCCCGCTCGTCACGTTCGTCGACGTCCCGGGCTTTCTGCCGGGAACCCAGCAGGAGTGGGGCGGGATCATCCGCCACGGCGCGAAGCTCCTCTATGCCTACGCGGAGGCGACCGTGCCGAAGCTGACGGTGATCACGCGAAAGGCATACGGCGGCGCCTACGACGTCATGAGCTCCAAGCACATCCGTGCCGACTTCAACTTCGCCTGGCCGACTGCGGAGGTCGCCGTCATGGGGCCTGACGGCGCGGTGAACATCATCTTCCGCAAGGAGCTGGAGGAGGCCTCCGACCCGGAGGCGCGCCGCGCAGAGCTGATCGAGGACTACCGCGAGCGCTTCGCGAGCCCCTACGCCGCCGCCGAGCGCGGCTACGTCGACGAGGTGATCGAACCGCGCCGTACGCGACCGGTGCTCATCAATGCTCTGGAAACCGCCCTGACAAAGCAAG
>Ga0193727_1000222_pt1 | contig 20408 bp, 19 predicted proteins | sample H2c2metaG_FD_143051 | JGI IMG/M metagenome (GOLD analysis project Ga0193727, IMG submission 143051) | Soil microbial communities from a riparian zone of the East river system, Colorado, United States - H2c2 | ecosystem: Environmental > Terrestrial > Soil > Riparian zone | place: USA: East River...
CGTCGAACAAGTAGTAGGACTCGCGCTTGTATTCGACCAGCGGGTCCTTCTGCCCGTACCCCCGCAGCCCGATGCCTTCTTTCAAATGATCGAGCGCCAGCAAGTGGTCCTTCCACTGCGCGTCGACGATGTTCAGCATAATGTAGCGTTCGAGGTTGCGCATCGCGTCGACGCCAAGCTGAACCTCCTTCTCCGCGTACTTTTCTTCGAGCTTGGGCCAGAGCACTTCTCGCGCCTCGACCGGGCCGATCTCCCCGAGACGCACGCTTTCGTGATCCGGATCAAAACTGTAGAGCAGGCGGAGTTGTTCTCTAAGCCCGGTCAGGTCCCATTCGTCCGCGCGCTGCTCCTTGGGCATGAACTGATCGACGAGAGAGTCGAAGATGCTCTCGGCGATTCCGAGGATGTACTCGCGCTGATTTGCGTTTTGCTCTTCCGGGGACTCTCCCTCGAAGCCAACCAAAAGCTGACGCCGTATGCTGTAGACAGCTTCGCGCTGCTTGTTCATGACGTCGTCGTATTCGAGGAGGTGTTTGCGGATCGAGAAGTTGTGACCTTCGACCGACTTCTGCGCGCCCTCGATGCGTTTGGAGACCAGCCTTGACTCGATCGGAACGCCTTCTTCCATTCCAAGCCGCAGCATCAAGCCCTTGATACGCTCGCCGCCGAATATGCGCATAAGGTCGTCTTCGAGCGAGAGATAGAACCGCGACGAGCCGGGATCTCCCTGACGTCCTGATCTTCCTCGAAGCTGATTGTCTATGCGCCTCGACTCGTGTCGCTCGGTTCCCAGTATGTGCAAGCCGCCGCGGTCGACCACTTCCTTATGCTCGGCGTCGGTGACGCGCTTCGCTCGAGCGAGTGCGTCCTGCCACTGGTGTTCTGTGGCTTCGTCGGGGTTGATCTCTTTCTCCTTCAGATAATGCCGGGCCAAAAACTCAGGGTTGCCGCCCAGCAAGATATCGGTTCCGCGCCCGGCCATGTTGGTAGCGATCGTGACTTGAGCTTTGCGGCCGGCTTGGGCGACGGTGTCAGCCTCGCGGCCCGCGTGCTCGGGCTTGGCGTTCAAAACGTTGTGAGGAACTCGCAGCTTTTTGAGCTGCGCAGACACGTTCTCGGAGTTCTCAACCGACACCGTGCCAACCAAAACGGGCTGTCCCTTCTCGTGCAGCTCCTTAATCTCGTTCGCCACTGCGTCCCATTTCTCGCGCTCGGTTCGATAGATCACATCGGAGTAGTCCTTGCGGATCATCTCCTGGTTGGTCGGAACGATGGCGACGTCGAGCTTGTAGATGTTGGCGAATTCCGAAGCTTCGGTTTCGGCGGTCCCGGTCATGCCTGCGAGCTTTACGTACATTCGGAAATAGTTCTGAAGCGTAACCGTCGCGAGCGTCTGGTTCTCGGCTTCGATCTTGACGCCCTCTTTACTTTCGACTGCCTGATGCAATCCGTCGCTCCAACGACGGCCCGGCATCACGCGGCCGGTGAACTCGTCGACGATTATCACCTCACCGTCCTTGACGATGTATTGTTTGTCGAGGTGGTAAAGCGTATGAGCCTTGAGCGATTGCTCGATGCAGTGAAGCAGCTCCATATTCGCCGGGTCATAAAGGTTGCTTACTGCGGTAAAGCGCTCGGCTACTTCGACGCCTTCTTCGGTGAGTGAAGCCGAGTGCTGCTTCTCGTCGAGGTGGTAGATCAAGCGAGGGTCTTGCTTGAGGTCGATGTCACCGTCCGCGCCTTTCAGCTCCGCGACGCGCTTCTGCTGCTCGGCCCTGAGCCGAATCATGCAGTCGTTTGCTATGTAATACTTTTCGGTCGATTCTTCGGACGCTCCCGAGATGATCAACGGAGTTCGCGCCTCGTCGATCAGGATCGAGTCGACCTCGTCGACGATCGCGTAGTAGTGTCCGCGTTGCACCATGGCGGACGGCTCGAACTTCATGTTGTCGCGCAGGTAGTCGAAGCCGAACTCGTTGTTGGTTCCGTAAGTGATGTCCGCGCCGTAGGCCTCTTTCCGTTCCTGATCGTCCATGTCGTGCTGTATGCATCCGACGGTCAGGCCGAGGAAGCGATAGATTTTGCCCATCCATTCCGTGTCGCGTTTGGCGAGGTAATCATTGACGGTGACTACGTGAACGCCGCGTCCGGCAAGCGCATTCAAATAAGCCGGTAAAGTAGCGACGAGCGTCTTGCCTTCGCCGGTCCTCATTTCGGAGATCATGCCGCGGTGCAAGACCATGCCGCCGATCAACTGAACGTCGAAATGGCGCATTTCAGTCGCGCGCCGGGAAGCTTCGCGAACTACGGCGAAAGCTTCGACGAGCATTTCATCGAGGCACTTATCGATCGCCTCGCGCAGAGCCTTCTTCTCTTCTTCAGGCGTTGCACCGCTTATCTCTAAATCAGCGATGCACTTGTCAATGTGCTCTCGAAACTTGCCGGTGCGCGCTCGCAACTCGTCGTCCGACAAGCGCTGCATCTCGGGCTCGAGCACGTTTATTTCGGCCACCACCGGCCACAGGCGCTTGAGCAGCCGCTCATTAGCGCTGCCGAATATCTTGGTTGCAACTTTGTTGAATATCGCTGTCATATCAGAGAGATAGCCCCACAGTCAGCGTTCACCTTGCGCGGCGATACCACGATGAATTCTAGGGGATGGTTGAAGTGCACGTCAAATCAGGCGGGTGAGCGGGTAGTGGTCAGTCTGAACTCAAACTGAGGCAAATGCGAGAACGGGCTTTTTGTTTGTGGAAGTTCTCCACTGGTTCGCGGGCTGCTATAATCACGTCGAAGTTTGCGATGACAATGACCGACAACACGGGACCAATCTCGGGCGAAGAGTTCGTAGCCGCGCTGGACAAGGAAAACCGTCTGGCGCTCGAGCGGCTGGGCGAGCTGAGCGCGGCAGGCAATGCGCCCGACAGTCTCACCATCGAGCGGTTGCTTCGCGTGGCGCTCAAGAATGAGCTTGAAGCCAGCGAAATTGCTGCATTGTGGATCTCGACGACTTCGGAGCTCGATGTGAAACTCGCTTTTGCGCGCCAGGTCGGCGACGAGGCAAAGCACTACCGGCTCATCTCAGAAAGGCTTGCCAGTCTCGGTGTGGACGTCTCAAAGATCGACCCGCGCGAAGGCGGCTACTCTGCTTTGTTTGAATACCTTCATCAACTGCAGAGCACGGTAGCTCGCGTGGCGGCCGCTCAATTCACTCGAGAGGGGATTGCTCTGGTTCGGAATCAACGCTTCATCGAGTTCTGCGAGGCACGCGGCGACCACAAAACCGCCGCCCTTTATCGCGAACACATCCAGCCAGACGAGCAACATCATCACGAGCTGGGACGATCGTTGCTGGAGCGTTACGCGGTTACGGAAGACGAGCAGCGCCTGGCACAACAGGCGGCGCAGCGGACGCTCGAGCTTGCTGAAGAGATTCAGGAGATGGCCCGGCTCAAAGCGGGTATAAGCCGCGCTCCAGGTTGTTGAGTGAACCGAGAGGCACAACCAGTTTCGCGCGGGTGAATCCGCTATTCACGATTGCGGGTGACCGCTGCCGCCGAGATTAGTATTTACTCGCCAGCCCGCTCCGGCTAACATAGCCCGTCAGATCAGACTCTTTCTTCTACCCAGATTCTCTTGTCGCCTTCGCCCTCTTAAGCTGACCAGAATCCGGCCCCTTAGCGTCCAGTTAGTCTCAGAGAAGAGTGATGCCGCAATTATCAAGAGGCGAGATCCTTGACCGCATAGCTTGCGGTGAAACCCTGCGCGGAGTGAACCTGGTCAGAACCGATCTTTCGGCGATGGACCTCGCGCGAGCCGATCTGGCCGAGGCTAATCTGAGAATGGCTGAGCTCTCGCGCGCTGACCTGAGAGAAGCGAGACTGACCGGATGCTTCCTCAGTGGAGCGATCCTCACCGAAGCTACGCTGATGGGTGCGAACCTGGTCGAGTCGAGCATGATCGGCACCGTGCTGAAGAACGCCGACTTGAGCCGCGCCGATCTGAGCGCAGCAGACATGACCGGAGCCGACCTTCAAGGCGCGCAACTCCGCGGAGCTTTCATGGTTGGCACGTTCCTTAACGAAACCGACCTGAGCGGCGCGAGCCTGTCAGGCGCATACATCAGGATGGCGCAGATGGCGGGCAGCAATCTGACCGGCGCCACGCTCGACACGGCTGATCTGTCATATACCGACCTATCGGGAGTTCGGCTCGATGGGTGTTCTCTGGTAAGCGCGAACCTAACCGGAGCGAACCTCTGTGCCAGCACCTTGATAAACTGCAACCTTCGCGGCGCGGACTTAACAGGCGTGGACCTGAGCGGATCCAACCTGACCGGAGCGAAGCTGTACGACGTCAGGTTCGCCGGGGTGAAGCTCGCAGACGCGTGGGCTGAGTGGGTCGACATTTCGCCCGATGACCGCGAAGAGGAACGCGTTTCGTTGCAAGAAGTCTTCGTCGGAATCATGGGCAAGCCCATGGCCCAGGTTCTGGTCGAGGGCCGAGTCAACGACGAAGTCTGGGCGGCATTGCTTGCCCATCTATGTGCGTTCCTGGCCGCGCGCCCGACCGAATCAGATGTAAAGCTGAGAGCGATTCACCAAGGCTCCAGTTCGTCGGCAATCTACTTTGAAGCCGAACACGAGCTTTCGCTTGCTGCCTATCTCACCGAGTTGGCTGACCTGGTTGGCAAGGGGGCGCTCGAACTCTTTCAGAAGCTTGATGGCGCGCTTGCCGACCTCAACGAGGAAGCTTTCTATTCGGGCGGCGCGACCTCGCTTGCCGCGTCCTCGCTGCTGGGCTTTGATGCGGAGGTACCGAGGATCCGCACCGGAAGCCTCGAGAACGCTCCGGCTCGAATCGCGTCGGCAGCCAGGCAGCTCCAATCGACTCCATTCTGGAGCAGCGACAAAGCATTCTTGATCCTAACCGGGAGCCATCAGCCCTGGCTGGAAGCTGCATCAAACCCTTCGCTTACGCTGCGCCCGCCCCACGGCGCCGCCATCGGGGTCGATCTCATACGCGGCCACTTCGTCCTCGACGACCACCGCAAGAATCGCGCCGCCTCAACTCGAAAGTAGGGGGTCAGTTTGAATTCGGAGTTCGAGCTTCAGCTTGCGCTTTCCGCCGAATGAACGTGACTAGCAAGCTGAAGCTTGAACTCTGAACTCAGACTGACCCACTACCAAAAGCGACCCCGGCTTTTCCTAAAAAAATTAGCGGTTTATAATAGGTGTCTAACCGGTCTCTAATGGAAGGAGCAGTATAATCCGGCAAGACGCGCAGGCATCGCAATCAAGTCCGTCCCGTGCGGACCATTCTCAAGTCGCTGGCGTCTTATCAATCAGGAGTTCCCGAATGAATAAAAAGATTTTCAAGCGCGTCACAGTTCTGATCCTGACGGCGTTGTTTGCATCGCCTGCAACCTTGTTTGCGGATGACAAAAAGGTCCCAGACGCCCAGGCCCAAGACCCAGCGGCTTCGCAAGCAAGCACGGCCGCTCCCAAAGGAAAACTTACCGACGACGAGAACCCGCAACTAATCGGAAAGCGGAATATCAACAAGCACCAGATTGACTTCTACTCGCTGGAGAAGGAAGTCGGGATCGGGCGCCGGCTTGCCGCCGACGTGGATCGGCAGGGCAAGTTCATCGACGACCCGGTGATAACCGAATACGTGAACCGCGTAGGCCAGAACCTGGCGCTTCACTCTGACGCAAAGATTCCGTTCACGATCAAGGTCCTCGATTCTGACGACGTGAACGCGTTCGCATTGCCCGGCGGGTTCCTCTACGTGAACAAGGGCGCGATCCTTGCCGCCGACACAGAGGCGGAGCTGGCCGGCGTGATGGCTCACGAGATCGCTCACGTAGCCGCCCGCCACGGAGTGGAGCAAGCATCGAAGTCGACGCTTGCGAATTACGCGATGATCCCGCTGATTTTCATGACTGGAGGCATCGGGTACATCGCCTATCAAGCTGCGCAGATCGGTGTTCCTTTGACTTTCTTGAAATTCAGCCGCGGAGTCGAAGCCGAAGCGGACAAGCTTGGCGCTCAGTATCTGTGGGCGGCCGGCTACGACCCGAACAATTTTCTGTCTTTCTTCGAGAAGCTCGAGAAGAAAGAGAAGCATAAGCCTGGAACTCTGTCGAAACTGTTTGGCACGCATCCGCCTACGCCCGACCGCATAGTTAAGGTTCGCGACCTGCTTGGGCGGTTCCCAGATCGCGACGAGTACACGGTCAGCACGTCGGAATTCAATCGCGTTAAGTCGCGGCTGCTTGCGGTGACTAATGCCAAGCAGTTGGAGGCGGGTACCCGGGACACCACACACAATCGGCCTACGTTAAAACGGCGCAAAGAAGGCGGAGACGACCAGACTCAACAGACGACGACTGGCGCCGAAGAGACGCCCAAAGATCGGCCGACGCTGAAGCGGCGCGACAGCGACGGCAAACCTCCGGATAAGAAACCATAACTGTTTCTCTCATCACTCCTCCGTAAGCTGAGGGCCGACCGTGCAGCGATGCACCGTCGGCCCGATTTTTTTGCCTTGGATTCAGCAGCATGCGACGGCAGACGCCAAATCAAATCTACAGTCCAACGGCGGACGATTGCTTCATTGCTTCGTAAAGGGCTATCCCCACCGAGGTCGCCAGGTTCAACGATCGCACGCGCTTGTTCGGCATGGGGATTGTCAAACAACATTCCCAGTTCGCGCGCAGCAACTCTTCAGGCAAGCCGCGAGTCTCGCTCCCAAAGACCAGACAATCATTCGGCGCGTACCGAAAGCCTGTGTAGGAGCGGTCGGCTTTGGTAGTGAAATACACAAAACGACACTCGGGCAATGCTTCGTAAAGTTGTTCGATGTTGAGATGGTAGTGGAGTTCGACTTCGCTCCAGTAGTCCAAGCCCGCTCGTCGGACCGCCTTGTCGTCCGTTCGAAACCCGAGCTTGCCGACAAGATGCAATGGCGTGAACGTAGCGGCGCAGAGCCGGGCTATGTTGCCGGTGTTCGGCGGAATCTCCGGTTCAATGAGCGCGACCTGAAGGCGTGATGCGCGCGCCGCCAGTGACGCGCCGTCGTTATTGGAATTCATTTCTTCTTGCGACCGCTTGATGACCGGGGGCGATGATTGAGAATCCGCTCGCACGCCACGCGCAGAATTTTCTTATGATCGAATGCGAGCGCCGGTGGACGCGCGACGACATGCCAAGCTACTTCTTCTGCGTCGTCGGCTGCTTCAGCGTCAGGCAAATCGTCGATCACTGCTCCAAATGCGATGCTCACCGTATGACCCCGCGGGTCGCGTCCCGGGTCTCCGAAAGCGCCGATCTGTCCAAGCTGAATTCCATCGAGGCCGGTTTCCTCGCGCAGCTCGCGAGCGGCTGCCGCCTCCAGCGATTCGTTTTCATCGACGAACCCGCCCGGCAAAGCCCACTGGCCTTTGAACGGCTCGCGCCCGCGTTTGATTAGTAAGACATGGGGGCTGCGTTTCGCGCGATGGAACAGAACTATGTCGACGGTGACCGCCGGACGCGGATGATCGTAGCAGTATTTCCTGCGAGCCTTCGTTTTCTTCATCGATCGCTCCAGTCAGGCACCGGTTTCAGATCGAGTCCGCAGGCCGTCGCGTTCGAAGTCTCACCTCGCGATGAATGCGGACGCACGAACCTGGTTATTCGGCTTCGCGATAGACAGTCTTCAAGGCGTTCAAATAAGCCTGGTACGCCTCGTTCTCGAAGCAAGCGAAGATCACTCTCTCAATAGTCTCTTCGCGCGCGAGCAAGTCGGCCGTCTCTCTGATCGCTATCTTGCAAGCCGCCTCAACCGGGTAACCATAAATCCCGCAGCTTATGGCGGGGAAGGCGATTGTCTTGATGTTGTGCTCGAGGGCCAGGCTCAGACTGGAGCGGTAACACAAAGCAAGCAACTCCGGTTCGCCTTGTCCGCCGCCACTCCAGACAGGCCCGACAGTGTGTATAACGTATTTTACCGGCAGTCGATACGCTCGCGTTATCTTCGCGTGACCTGTCGGACAACCGCCAAGCGTCCGGCACTCCTCGAGAAGCTCGGGACCCGCAGCTCTGTGTATCGCGCCATCCACTCCGCCACCGCCAAGCAAAGAGCTGTTCGCCGCGTTTACTATTGCGTCGACTTCGAGCGTGGTGATGTCCGTTTTGAGTACTTCTATTTTGCTTTTCACTCTCGCATCCGTCCTGCTCCGCCGAAATCTTGCCGGGAGAGAAATCATTCTATCGCAAGCGCCGACACGGGCGCTGCCAGAATTACCGCTTGAAGACAAAAGAAAAGGCGGACCCTCACGGTCCGCCTTTGTCTCGGGGGCTCTGATCAAGCTTCTTTTTCGCGGGGGGTAGCTCGATCAGTGAGAGAAACTCTCACGGCCTCGGTGTAGCCGTTTGCGCGGTAGCACCACTGTTGCTCCGGCTCAGCAAGCGAATCTCGACTCGCCGATTCTGCGCGCGCCCTTCGCGCGTATGGTTGTCGCCCACCGCGCGAAGCTCTCCGAAGCCCAGCATCCGCATCCTGAACAACGGAACATTGTGTTGCTCGGCAAGGTATCGCCTGACTGCATCTGCGCGTCTTTCGGTGAGCTGATTGTTATAGGCATCCGAGCCGACCCAGTCCGCAAACCCGGTGACCTCGAGGATGAAGTTCTGGCGATCCTTTATCTGAGCCGCCAACTGGTCGAGCGACGCCTTCGCTTCAGCCGTGAGCTCGTGGCGGTCGAACTCGAAGTTCACGGTCGCGGTGTTCTGAAGCACATACTTGTCCAGGTTAGTTCGCAGATCGCTGACCGATTGCTCGACGGCGCCAGTACGCTTGGTCGCTTCATCTGCGCGGCCGAGCGCGGCGTCCGCTTGAGTTTGCGCGCGATCGACTCGTCCGCGGACTTCTGTGATGTCTCCGCCAACCCGGCCTATGTCCTGGGTATTGCGTCGCGAAGTCTCCTCTAACTCGCCGGTCCGCTGTTCGACTGGTGTGACCCGCTCGTTTATGCGGTTGCGCGCGTACTTCTTCGTGGCGCATCCGAATGAGCCGAAGGCCAGTAAGGCGCCGATAACTCCGAACGTTGCAAAACGTGCGTTCATATTGATCCAGCTAACAGAACAAAGGCGATGCAGAGATTATCCGCATCGCCTTGTGTGGTTACCGTCCTCACAACAGTAACCGCATAAGAGATCGGAGAATGAATACTCATCACCCGTATCTCTGCCCCGAAGGGACTTCTGCAAGAGTCATGCCGCGTACTTCAGCGGTGCTCCTCTGCGTAAACGCTTTCACGGCTGGACTTGCGAACACAGGCGCGGGTCGGCAAACGGTAAAGATTACAGCAGCCAGTGTAAGATTTTCCGGCCTTAGAGTGCGGAAACCCGTCTTCACTTTTTCTTTCGCCGGCAAGCGACGCACTCCAAAACTCGCTGAGAGCCCTGGGCCTATTGAGGCTTGGTATCTTCCGGGTCCAGCTTTGTGGTCTTGTGCTCCGGGCCTTCTTCCGGTTTGCTTTTAGCCTTGTATTGCTTGACCCAGTCCTCGATGTTCTCGCGGATGAACTCACCGAAGTCCTCGATCTCGCGGGCGGACTTGTTCCAGAAATCCTTGAACGCTTTCTTATCGGCCCACGCGCCGTGTCTCGGATCGCCCCACACGCCTCCCCACTCTCCCCAGCCCGCTCTGCCGACTTCATCTTCGTAATAAGCAGCGAGCTGACGGCAAGCCATCGCCGCAACCGTAAGCGAGCTGTCCGTTGCAAGCGGATCGAAGACGTTCGCCACGTCCGGGTCAATCTCCTTCAATCGCGCTAGCACCCGGTTGTACTGCTCGACGCAGAAGCGCGCCGCGTCCTGGCTGCTGCCGGTCCATTCAGACTGCAGCGCCATACGCGAAGTTCGCCTGAGCACGTTCACAAGCTTCGCCAACTCTTTTTCTCGTTCCATCGATCACCTCCTAGCAACGCCCTACTGAAGCCCAGCCGACCCGTACTCGCCTTCCGCCACAATGCCGCGCAGCGCGATATCCTCTCTCGCTCGCCGCTTCATCTTCGAAGTAGACCGCCAACTCGTAAGCTGCCATTCGCGTGACTTCGGGCGAAGCAGCTTCGGGAAGCGACGTAAAAAGCGGGGCCGCCGCAGGCTCGACTTCAATGAGCCTCGCAAGCACCTTGTTGTATTGCGACACGCAGAAGCGCGCCGCGTCCGGCTCCGCTTGTCTCCACGAAGCGTAGTTCGCCGCCCGCACGATGCGCCGCAGCACGTTTACAAGTTTTCTTATCTCTCTATCTCTTTCCATTTCTCACCTCTGATGTTTAGTTGTTCAAGACGGGCGCGTAGCAGTTGCTTCCCGCGATGAACGCGCCATTTGACCGTGGTAACCGCCACTCCGAGAAACGCGGCTATTCGCTTGAGCGGCATCTCGTCGAAGAATCGCAATCGAAGCACAAGCGCGTAGTCCGCAGGGAGTTGCTCGATTGCGAGTCTCAAATCTTCGTCTCCATCGCCTTCGCTTGCGAATGGGTGAGCGAGCGCCTCGACCTGGTTGATCAGGAACTCGTCCATCTCGACTCGACCGCGCCGGCGAGCAGTCTCGCGTTTTCCAAAGCGCAAAGCGCGATGGCGAGTGATCGCCGCAAGCCACGCAGCGAACTTGGTCGGATCTTCAATCGAAGGCAGCGCCTTGAACGCCAGCAGCAGCGAGTCTTGCGCGACGTCTTCTGAGTCCTCGCGCCCGACTATCGCTTGAGCCGTCCGCACGACAGCGGCGCGATAACGCGTCGCCAACAAATCGAACGCGTCCAGATCGCCTAGTATCGAAGCTACTACCAGCACCTCGTCGGGAGGTTCTGCGCCTTCCTTCGCCATCCGCGCTCCAAGCTGTCGTGCGCGATCACGACGGCCCTCATGAGTATAGAGACATCATAGGCCGAAAAGGTTAGAGGTCACGAGTTGATTCTTTCTTTTGCTCGCGTCAGAATTGCCGATTAGAGTTCCTGAGATGAAGTTGTTTGGAGCTGCCCTTTTTGAGGTGGCTTGCTTCAGCGTGACGGCTTTGTAAGTTCTTGCGTGTAGAGAGCCTGATAAGCCCAGTAGTTGTTCATCACCTTCGCTACGTAGTCTTTCGTCTCGGGGAATGCGATCTCGCTCATAAGCCGGTCGGCGTCCGTAGAGCGCGCGCGGAAGAGCCATCGCTCTACGTTCTGCTCGCTGCCACTGTAGGACGCCAGCACCGCGTACGGATTCTTGGGAAAGAGTTTCAGCAAGTCTGCAACGTAACGCACCGCAAGACGAATCGCGATCTCCGGCTCGTACACGTCATCAAGCTCAAAGTTCTTCAGACCTTCTTCGCCCGCAACCTTCAACGCGGTCTCCTGAATGAACTGCACGAGCCCGCGTGCAGCTTGACCGCTCTTAACCGAGGGATTGAAACGGCTCTCCTGTCTGGCAAGCGAGAGCACGAGTCGCGGATCGACTTCAGTCCCTCGCGAGTAACGATTCAGCGCGTCGCGATAAGGCGCCGGATAGATCATCTCCGCCAGGTCACTCGGCAGAATCTCGAGCCTGTAGTCTTGCGGGATTGATCTCGCAAGCGGCTCGGCAAACGCTATCGCGTAATGAGCGTGATCGCCGCGATTGCTGTAGACTGCCAGCGAGTAAGATACATCGCCGCCCGCCGCGCCTACAGGAGCACTCTCATCCGATTGTTCGTCGCTTGAAGCACTCGCCGCGCGTACCGCGCCAAATCCACCAAGTCTCAACTCGGTTGCGCCTTCATCGTACAAGCCGAGGAATAACAACTCTGAGGCAAGCCAAGAGTGAGAGGAGTCGGTTGCGGCTGGCTGTGATGCGGCAATCGCGGGCCGGGCAGCCGCGATAAGTCGAAACCGCGAGCCAATGTTGTAAGCCGGAAGGCGGCCATAGCACGCGCGAAGCGTCGCAAGCAGATCACGCCTGGCGGACGCTTCGGTAACCAGCCGCAACGCCTGAGTCGCGGCGTCTTTTGCTTCAGAGTAGCGCCCGCCCGCAAGCGCGGCTCGAGCCTGATCGCGATAACCGGCTGCAAGCGGCTCAATGATCCGGCGGCCTTCCGGGGTCGCAGCCAGCGCTTGAAGTCTCAGCGTCGCGCGGTGGCCGAAGTAGTTGTCGCGTTCGTCGGGAATCGCGAGATAAAATCGCACGGCTTCGCTGAGGCGTCCCATCTGCTCGATCGCGTAGACGCGTATGAACGCTGCCTCGCCGCGAATCGGGGCGCTCACAACCTTGGGAGTGAGCGGCATCGCCGACACTCTCAGCAGAAGCTGAATCGCCGCGTTGTAGTTCCCGCGAGTCAGCTCGATCTTCGCTTCGTTGTACAACCCGACCGTCGCCAGAGGCTGGCCGGCAAAGCGCTGTTGGATTCGCTTTGACCATTCGAGGGCTTCGTTGTTCTTGTCTGCGTAGCGAAAGCTATCAACCACATTGCGATATGCGCCCTCGACCAGCGTGCTCTTCGGGTAAGCGGTGATGAACTCAATGTAGCGGCGCGCGGCGTCTTCGTAACGTCGAGCCTTCTGAAGCGCCGTCGCGACCCAGTAGTAGCCTTGCTCGCCTTCCGGCTTCTCGGGGAACTCGTCGTGCGCGCGAGTGAACCACGCGATCGCATCGTCGTATTTGTCCTCGCGATAGAAGGCATAGCCGGCTTGATACAACGCCTCGGCTCGATTCGGGCTCTCGGGAAATCGCTCTACGATGTGCACCATATGCGCCCGCGCTTCGGACCAGTGCCGATTCGACAGGTAGATCCTCGCGCGGCGAATTGCTTCAAACTCATTAGGCTCTGTCTTCGACGCTCGATCGAGCACGTCGAGTCCCATTGCGCCTCGCAGCGAGTAGTCGTCGCGCGAGCCGTTGATCAGTTGATTGAAAACCACGCGCGCCGACTGAGCGTCGCCGCTTTTCGCGTAAGCTTCGCCCAGGCGCGCCAATGCACTGCGACCGCGCGCGCCTGTAGCCGAGGCGATTGGGCGCAATAGCGAGATGCTCGCGCGAAAGTCACCGCTCTCCAGATGGCTGTCGATCAGGCGGTCACGCGCACCGGATGCAAGCGCGCTCGAAGGGAACGAAGCGAGCAATCGAGTGATGCGCTGGCGCTCGCTCACAAGGTCTCCCGCCGCGCGCGCATTCATCGACAAATGCCAGAGCGCATACTCGGAGAGAGTGGACTTGCGATTGAGAAGTTCGAGATAGAGCGCCGAAGCTTCCGCGCGAGCGCCGCGGCGTTCGACCAATCGCGCGAGCAAATAGTCGTAGTTGTTGCGAGTGAATGCGGATGCGTCGCTGGCGCGCAAGTCTTTGACCAGCGTTTCGGCGCGATCGAAATCCCGAGCGTCCATCGCCGTCCGAATCTCATTTGCGCTGGTTCGGATGCTCTGTGCGTTCGCTGGGCCCGATAGACCAAACAACACCAGATTCACCGCAGAGACGCAGAGGACGCAAAGCCAACGCAAAGTACCTGCGTAAGCTCCGCGTTCTTCGCGTCTCTGCGGTGAACTAACCAAAGAAATAACTCTCCAACGTCTCGGCATAAAGCACCGAACCCAGCACTAACTCATCGATGATTACGAACTCGTTCGGCACGTGCGCAAGCTTGTCGTCACCAGGATAGTGCACCACCGAAGTGATCCCCGCGAAGTACAGGTTCTTAGCGACAGTATTTCCGCCGAACGTCTCGTAGTTCATGGGAAGTCCCAGCCGCCGAGCCGCCGTATCAAAGCTGCGAATGATGATCGAGTTCTTGTCCGAAATGTGAGGCTCGGTCTCGTGAAGCACTTTCAGGCTGACGTCTGAATCAGGCGAGCGCCGGCGAACAGCGGCGAGTTTGTCTTCAACCTTCTCAAGCACCTGAGATTTGCTGATCCCCGCCGGCAAACGGAAATCAATCGAAGCGCGAGCCATCGACGGCACGGTGTTGCTCGACGAGCCCCCTTGAATCGTTCCCACGTTCATAGTCCAGCCATCGAACGCGTGATCGTAACTCGCTCCAAGGTCGAGCTCTTTGATTTCTACGATCGCTTCAGCCAGCGGGATAATCGCGTTGCGGCCGAGCTCGGGAGTCGAGCCGTGCGCCTGGACGCCGCGGCTTTCAAGCTCGACCCACAGGATACCCTTCTCACCGTAGATCGAAACATCCATGCGCCCGCCATCGGGAATGATCGCTACATCAAACCTCAGCCCGCATTCTTCGACGAGATAGATAATGCCAAGCTCCGAACCCACCTCTTCGTCCGCCGCCGCGATCAGATAGATTGTGCCGTCAAAGTCGGGATGTTCGGCGAGGAACGCTTTGCACGCCGAGTACGCACAGGAGAACGAACCCTTGTCGTCGAGCGTGCCGCGCCCGTAGATGCGGCCGTCGCGAAGCGTAGGCTCGAATGGAGGAGTGTTCCATTGCTCAAGCTCGCCCGGCGGGACTACATCCATGTGCGAAACGAACCCGATCGACTTTGCACCACTGCCGATTCGGCCTACGACGTTCGTACGCCCGGGTTCCTTCTCATAGTAAGAGATTTCCATCCCAAGCGAGCGCATACACTCGGTGACGATCTCTTTGCAAAGATATTCGTTGCCCGGCGGGTTGACGGTGTTATGGCGGACAAGCTCGCAGACTATTCGAACGATCTCGTCGCGGTCCACGTGTTTGGCGAACTTAGACTCCATGGAATCTCCTATGATCGAGGCGCTTCTGAAACGAGGGTGAGGCCCTCAACGCCAAGGTAATTCGATCGGTTGTGCGTGACCAAAGGAATGTTGTGTAGAAGTGCCGTTGCGGCTATCCAGGCATCGGCCGTCCGAATCGGCCGCCCGTTCCGTCGAGCGCTGCAAATTGCCTGAGCCCACTTCCCGCAAAGAGCGCGATCAGAGAACGAAAACAAGAAGTCTTGCATGAACACTTCCATCTGTCTCTGTCTTGCTTTGCCCCAGTTGTACTCCAGCGCCCAGCGGTCGAGTTCCGCAAGCGTCATGAAGGAAACGATCGTAAGCTTGTCATCGACGTGAGGACGATAGAGCGCGGCCCTGGAATCTTGCTTGAACATGAAGGATACGACGTCTGTGTCAACAACAACGCTTGGTATCAAGGCAGTTCCCTAACGTCTCCCTCTTCATCCCGCCATTTTCGAATCGTAGCAATGAAATCGTCGATGCTTTCATCCTCGGGCCAAAAGCCGGCCTTTGCGCGAAGGGCATCGAAGTCCAACGGCTTCACGCCCTGCTCTTCGGCAAGCTTCTGCAATCTCGCCAGAGCTTCGCGTTGTTCGGGAGTACGCTGCTCAGCAAGCGCATCTTCATCGTGGTTCACCGTCGCGTCTTTTCCCGGCATTCTCATCACCTCCTCGCTTCGTCTTAGTATAGACTCCCGTTTCTGGACTTGAAAGTACACGGCCCTAAAGTCGAGCCCGGCATCCGGCGAAACGTCAAAGGCCTCGATCGCACCTTCGAAGAGTTGAAGAGCAAGGGCGTGCAGCTTGCGATGCTCCAACCGCGCGTGAACGGGAGCGTCAGACTCGTAGTGCCTTGATCGGGATGCTCTCCGATTATCGCTTCAAAAGAAAGCTATGCCGCGGCTGGCTTGCCGGAGCTGCGCTAAGCGGCTGCAAGGAAAAGTCTTGATAGGCTGTAGATGCCGTGCTATAAAAAGGCTTACCCAACGGATGCCCTTGTGAAGCGATTGCCTGGCAGACCAGATCAGCAGTAGGTGTCTCGGAAGTGCCGTGACTCCGTTTATGGAATCTTCAAGCAGCAAGCCTGGTCCAGTTGAGCTCCCCTTTTTGCCGACAGATGATTGAGGACAAGCGATGACGACCCCGGTCGTTTTGTACGAAGAGGAGTACGGCCAGCTCAAGCACGTAATCACGCGCCTGTGCGCGGACGCCAACGCCAAGTTTGTGTTCCTCGTAGACAAGAACGGACAGCAGATCGCCGCGCACGGAGAGATGCTGAACCTCGATGTAACGAGCCTCGCGAGCTTGACCGCCGGCAACGTAGCCGCAACCGACGGGCTGGCTCACTTGATCGGCGAGCGCGGCTTTCCGGTTCTGTCGCACGAAGGCGAGCGCGACAATCTTCACATCTCGATCGTAGCTTCCCGAGTCATACTGGTGGTGATCTTCGACGACCGATCGAGCCTCGGACTTGTGCGGCTTCGAGTCAAACGCGCGACTGCCGAGATGAATGGGATCTTCGAGTTGATCGACTCGAAGATCACCCGTGAGCGCGATATGGGAATCGGGTTCGATTCGCCGTTCGCGGAAATAACCGAAGAAGACATTGACGCGCTGTTCAGCTAGTCTCAGTTGTTGAGGCTCGCAACTGCCCCTAAGAACCCAATCGACCGGGAGCAAGCCCCGACCTCACCGGCCCAGCGATAAGGGATACGAGCCTTGACGTTCATCAACTACGCATCGCGAGAAATAAACTGCAAGATCGTTTATTACGGGCCCGGTCTTGGCGGTAAGACTACCAACCTGCAATACATCTACGATTCGACCTCAGCGCAGGCCAAGGGTAAACTCATCAGCCTTGCTACCGAAACCGACCGCACGTTGTTCTTCGACTTTCTGCCGCTCGACCTCGGGACAGTGCGCGGCTTCAAGACGCGGTTTCATCTTTATACGGTGCCTGGCCAGGTCTTCTACGACGCGAGCCGTAAGCTGATACTTAAAGGAGTCGACGGCGTTGTGTTTGTCGCGGACTCGCAACGCGAACGCATGGACGCGAACGTAGAATCGCTGTTTAACCTGGACCTGAACTTGAAGCAGCACGGCTACGACTTGATGAAGCTGCCGTACGTGCTTCAACTCAACAAGCGCGACCTGCCAAATGTGGTTTCAACCCACGATTTGAAGGCCGAGCTTATTCGCAAAGAGGAGCCGGTGTTTGAAGGCGTTGCCAATCGCGGAATGGGCGTGTTCGACACCCTGAAGGCTGTTGCGAAGCAGGTGTTGCTGGAGCTTCGAAAAAATAGTGGTGGGTAAGACCGGCTTAACCTTCCGGCTTGTAGTTCGAATTCTCTTTTGAAATGTAGGCGAGCAACGACAGCAGTGCTACTTGATGGCGGGCTGTTGTTCCTCTAGTTGTTCAATCCGCCGATGGTGATCTCGCAGCTCTGCCCTGGCTGTTGTTCCCTCTATCGCCAGGAGCTCGAATTGTTGATTGAGCTTGCGAAGTTGGCCAAGCACCTCAACGTGCCTGGCTTCCTGTTTCGCCTCGAAAGCGGCGAAGCGCTTCTCCCATTTCTCGTCAAGTGCAGAGAAACGCGCTTCCCATTTCTCATCGAGCTGAACCAGCCCGGCTTCGAGAGTTGAGAAACGCCTCTCCCATTTCTCATCTAGTGCATTGATTCGCTCAAGGACCGCGGTTATTCCGGGCTGCGTATCGTACTTGTCCTGTTCGTTGGGGAGCCTTTCAGTTGAATCGTTATTCATGTTTCCTTGCCCTGCCTTTACTGGTCCCCACGTAAACTTTCAGTTGTCAGTCTAGCCTGACGGTCACATGCGCACAAGCGAAATGGAAGCGATGGAATCTTGTTGTAGGCGAAGACTATTGAACGGCGAGGTGTTCGCTAACGCCCTTTACTATGTCGGCGATCGTCAGAAATTTTGGAATAGCGTCATCCGGTATCTTTATCTTGAACTGTTCTTCCAGTCGCAAAGAGATGTTTAACGCGTCCAGCGAGTCCGCGCCGAGGTCCTTCATCAGGTGAGTGTCAGGCCCGAGCTGATTCCGATCGACGCGCAGTTCGGCTACCACGATGCTCTTGACCACGTCCTCGATTGATTCTTTGGGTTCTCGAGTCATCTTCTCTTCCTCAGTCTGATCCTGGCCCGATTCCTTCGACTTTGAAGCTTGAATACTACTCGACGAACTCGCGCGCAACAAGCACGGCGTTGTTGCCGCCAAAGCCGAACGAGTTCGAAATCGCCGTCCTCAGCGGTGTGCGAGGACCCGCCGCGCGCGCGCCTTCGGTCACATAGTCCAGATCGCACTGCGGGTCGCTCTCTTCATAGTTTATGGTGGGCGGGATCAACTGGTTCTCAATCGCAAGCAGCATCGCGATAAACTCGAGAGCCCCGGCTGCACCCATTGAATGGCCAAGCATCGACTTGATCGAGTTAACCGGAATCTCATAAGCCCGGTTTCTGAAGACTCGCTTGATCGCCTCGGTCTCAGAAGCGTCGTTCAGCTTTGTGGCCGTCCCGTGCGCGTTGATGTAGTCCACCTCCTCGGGCGCAACCCCCGCGTCCTTGAGCGCCCGAATCATCGCGTGAGCCTCGCCGTCGGGATCGGGAAAAGTTATGTGCGCGGCGTCAGCAGTCGAACCGTATCCAAGTATCTCGGCATAGATGTGAGCACCGCGTTCGCGCGCCGCGTCGAGCGTCTCGAGCACCACGATCCCCGCGCCCTCGGCCAGTACGAAGCCGTCTCGGTTGGCGCTGAACGGCTTGCAGGCGCGCTCGGGCGGTTCGTTCTTTGTCGAAAGCACTCGCATCTCTTTCCACGCGTCCATCACGACGGGCGTGATCGGAGCGTCCGCGCCCCCCGCTATCATTCGTTCCGCGTTGCCGTAGCGAATCACATGAAAGGCCTGCCCGATTGCGTTAGCTCCGGACGAACACGCAGTGCTCACGGTTATGTTAGGCCCGCGAGTCTTGAATCGTATCGCGATATTCGATGACGAAGCGTTGTACATCGATTTTGGGATCGCGATGGCCGAACGCCGGCCGCGTCCGTTCGAAAAGAACGCGCCGCAAAACTCCTCGATCGAGCTCTGTCCGCCGAAGCCGGTCCCCAGAAACACGCCCGCGTCGTAGCTCTCGAGGTGTCCGTTGGTCAGCCCCGATTCGCGAGTGGCCATACCGGTCGCTGCGATCGCGAGCTGCGAGACTCGGTCCAGCCGGGACATCTCGCGTTCGTCAAAGAACTGCTCAGGCTTGAAGTCCCGGCAAACTCCCGCGATGTTAGTCTTCAGGTTCGACGTGTCGAAGTCCTCTATGCGCGAGATTCCGCTTCGCCCCTCGGCAAGCGCAGCCCAAACCTGCTCGCGGCCCACACCGCTAGCCGCGATGATTCCAATTCCTGTGACTACGACTCGCCTCATAAGAAGTGACGCGCGATTCGTGATTCGTGATGCGTGATCCGTGACCCGGCGGTTTCCCGGTCACGCATCACGAATCACTGAATAATCTCCAGCTTCTTACCCACCCGGTGCATCGATTCAAGCAGCCGCTCTGCCTGCTCGTCTGTGTGAGTAGCCATACAGCTTATGCGCAGCAGGCTGTGCGACACCGCGGGAGCAAGCACCGGGTTGGTATAGATGCCTTCACTCATAAGCTCCCAGAAGAACTTGCATACAAGCACTTCGTCATCCACTACAACGGGTACGATGGGTGTGACGCCTTGCAGCAACTTGAAGCCAAGGCCTCCAAGCTCGCGCCGCACCATCGCGCTCACATCGCGCAGCCGCTTGCGGCGTTCGGGCTCGCGCTCGATTATCTGGATGGCCTTCAGGACCGCTGCGGCGTTTGCAGGCGCCAGCGAAGCGGAGTAAACAAACGCGCGGCTGTGATGCTTGATGAATTCGATCACCTCGCGCCTCGCTGCGACGAAGCCGCCGATCGACGCGAACGACTTCGAAAAGGTTCCCATCACGACGTCGACGTCGCTTTCAACACCGTAGTGCTCAGATGTGCCCCGACCTTCACGCCCCAGCACTCCTATCGCGTGCGCTTCGTCAACGTATATCCGCGCGTTGTGGGTGCGCGCCAGCCGAACTATCTCGGGCAGGTTGGCGGTGTCGCCTTCCATTGAGAAGACGCCGTCGACGACGATCAGCCGGCCTTCGTCGGGTTGCAAGCTCGCGAGCACTTTTTCGAGGTCGGCCATGTCGTTATGCCGATACCGGGTTGTTCGCGCGAATGACGCCAGACAGCCATCGAGTATAGAAGCGTGTATGTTGCGGTCGGCGATAATAACATCGCCTTTCTGAGCGATAGTGGAAAGCGCGCCGAGATTCGTTTGAAAGCCGGTGCCGAACACCAGCGCGGCTTCGCGCTTCATGAACTTTGCCAGGGCGCTTTCGAGCCGTACGTGCAGGTCAAGCGTCCCGTTGAGCATCCGAGAGCCCGAGCACCCGGTTCCGTACAGGTCGATGGCGTGCTTGGCTGCGGCTTTAACTTCCGGGTGGGTAGTCAGACCGAGGTAGTTGTTCGAGCCGAACATCAGGATCGATCGGTCGCCCATCATGACTTCGGCTTCGCCTGAATCGGCGCCGTTTGAAAACTCGGTGAAGTAGGGATAGAGGCCAGCCCGGCGGAACTCGTCAGCCTTTGTGAATCCAACAGCTTTGTCGAAAACGTC
>Ga0193727_1000223_pt1 | contig 20385 bp, 26 predicted proteins | sample H2c2metaG_FD_143051 | JGI IMG/M metagenome (GOLD analysis project Ga0193727, IMG submission 143051) | Soil microbial communities from a riparian zone of the East river system, Colorado, United States - H2c2 | ecosystem: Environmental > Terrestrial > Soil > Riparian zone | place: USA: East River...
ACGCAGAAGCGGAGGCTCCCGAAGAACGACGTCTCCGACCGGGACGTGGTGGTGCTCGGGTCGGGCAACCTCGGGCTCGTCTACCTGCTGGAGGAGCGCCGCCGGCTCACGCGCGAGGAGATCGACGAGCGACACCCGCGGCTCCTCCCGGCCCTGCGCGAGCATCCGCACGTCGGCTGGCTGCTCGTCCGCTCCGAGCGCGACGGCCCCGTCGTGCTCGGCGCCAACGGGACGCACTACCTCGCCGACGGCCGCGTCGAGGGCGAAGACCCGCTCGCGAACTTCTCGCCGAACGCGGCGCGGCACCTGCTGCGCACGGACGGCTTCGACCACGTCGCCGACATCATGGTCGGCAGCTTCTACGACCCCGAGCTGGACGAGGGCTGTGCCTTCGAGGAACTGATTTCCTTCCACGGCGGGATTGGCGGAGCCCAGACGCAGCCGTTCCTGCTGGCGCCCGTTGAGCTCCCGCTCCCGGACGCGCCGATCGTCGGCGCCGCCGCCGTGCACGGCGTCCTCTCCGACTGGCGCCGTCGCCTGAACGGCTCGCCCGCTGCCGAAGCAGCCGAGGCGCCGGCGCTTGACGCGGTAGCGCCGTGATCACGGCAACGCAGACGCGGGGCACGCGCGTCGCCCGCCTCCGCGCCGCTCACAGCTACGGCCTCGTGCTCGGGCTGATCGTGGTCGTCTTCGTCTTCACCTCTGTCGCGCCCAACAGCGCATGGGCCGACAGCACACTCGTTCTGCTCCAGTGCCTGACCCTCGTGACCGCCCTCTGGACCTCGGGGCTCGCCAAAGCCGATTCGAGGGTGAGCATCGGCCTGGCGGCGCTCGCGACTGCGTCGGCGCTCGCCCTTTTGGTCTTCGGAGGGACCTTCTTCAAGGCTGTCGTCCTCATACTTGCGGGGCTCCTCACGCTGGCCACGATCTCCACGGTCGCGCTCGGCGTGATCGACCAGGGTGAAGCGAACGTCAAGGCCGTGACCGGCGCGGTGTGCATCTACATCCTCATCGGGATGCTGTTCGTCTTCCTCTACGGCGTCATCGCCACCGTCAGCTCGGGCGACTTCTTCGCCCAGGGCACCGACGGGACGCGCTCGCTGCGCCTCTACTTCAGCTTCGTCACGCTGGCGACGCTCGGGTACGGCGACTATACGCCGGCCCACGAGCTCGGGCGAACGCTCGCGATCGTCGAGGCGCTCTTCGGCCAGCTGTACCTGGTGACGGTGATCGCAGTGCTCGTCTCGCGCATGCGCGGGCGCGGAACTACGAGCTGAGCGCCTTGCAGGCCGGGGCGTCCCGGAAGCCCTGCTCGAGCTCGCCCTTGGAATCGGCCTGCTGGAGCGAGGAGGCGGCCGCGGCGATGTGTGTGCTCATCGTCGAGAGCGACGTTGCGATGCCCGAGGCGGCGGTCGCCGCGCCGCTCGCGCCCGAGCCGGAGGCCTTGTCGACGGCGCTCTGAAGCTCGTCCACGTCGTCCTTGACCTGCTCCGAGAGCTTGTCGATCGCGTCTTTGGCTTCCTGGCCGGCGTCGATGTTCGGCTTGCCGAGGCTCTTGAGGTCGTCCGAGAATTCCTTCGTGGCATCCTTGATGTCGGTGGTCGCGGTCTTGAGGCTGTCCTTCGAAAGGTTGCCGCTCTGAAGCGACTGGCCCGCCGACTTGACCGAGTCGGACCAGGTCGTGATCGAGGTGCAGAGGCCCTGCGACCAGTCCTTCGGCGACGGTGACGAGCTGCTCGAGGACGAGCCGCCTCCGCCGCAGCCGGCGACGAGCACGACCGCGAGGGCCAGAGGGGCGAGTGCCAGCTTCACGCGCACAACCCTACTCGGCCTCCGCCCGACGGCGCATCACCCTCTGCGGGCGAACTCCTCAGGCGATCAGCCCGGCGATCCCGTTCCGCAGCAGCGAGAGGGCGAGCAGGACGACGATCCCGGCGGCGACGTTGCGCGCGTTGCGCTCCAACCAGGAGCGCACGCCCAGGAGCGCGTGCTTCGTCCAGCCCGGCGCGAGCAGCAGCAGCAGCAGCGCAGTTGCCAGTGGCAGCAGTGAGACCAGCGAGAAAAAGACCCAGTTGACGATGTACTGGGTCGCGCTCGGGTCCAGCTCGGAGATGTCCTTCAGCGCGATCGGGATGAACGCGCCCGGGTTGGCAAGCGCCGCACCCGCCCCGACGACCGCCACGATCGGCGACGAGGCGACCTTTTGCATCTGCTCGATCATCCCGGCCGTCCGCTGTGGGTTGGCCGGCCGTCGCAGCACCCACACGACCAGAGCGAGCAGCGCCAGCGCAAACGCAACGTCCAAAACCGCGACCCACGTCTTCGGCTCGCTCGGCGTGCTCGAGGCCGCGGCGTTGCCGAGCACGAAGGCGGCGGCGACCCCGATCCCGAGCGTCGCGCCGAGCGCGCCGAGGTAGAACCAGAGCCCCGTCCGCAGTGGCCGGTCGCCAAGGACGAGCACGAGCACAGAGAAGGTCAGCGTGGTCGGCGAGAGCATCGCCGCCAGCGCGGTCAGCACCAGCTCGGCATCGATCCAGCCCATGCGGCTAGACCCTAGGCATGCTTCGCCGCCCGCTTCGCCTCTTTCCGCTCCGCGCGGGCGGTCTTCTGGTCGGCCGCCTTCTGCTTCGCGTCGGCGTAGGAGCTCCCCACGAGCTCCTTGCCGCCGGTCCAGCCGAAGACCCAGACCACCAGCACGATCGCGAACAGGATGTTCCAGGCCGTCGTCACGAGCTGCTGGGCAACCGAGTAGGCGGTCGCGGTCGTCGCGTTGGTGATCCCGTTCAGCGATGCGACGTTGAACGCCTGGTTGACCCCCGCGCCGCCCGGGGTGACCGAGGTGACGTTGGCGATCGAGTTGCCGCCGGCGAGCCGCATCAGCGTGTCGAAGCTAACGGGGATGTCGTAGGCGGCGAGGAAGACCGCCATCACGCCGAGGCTGGCGATCCACGCGAGCAGCGACGGGCAGAAGACGCGAACGACGTACTTCCGCGGCTCCTTCAGGATGCCGCCGCCTTCCTTCGCGTCGTCCCACCAATGCACGACCTTCGGCCAGAACGCGCGGAGGACCAGGTAGATCAGGAAGGCACCGCCGAGCAGCAGGATCGCGGTCGCCCACGGGCGCTCGTGCACGAAGGCGAACTTGACGTCGAACGAGCCACTGACGGAGAGGAAGAGGTAGAGGTAGGTAAAGGCGCCGCTGAGCGTGAAGAAGATCTTCTCGACGACGTAGGCGCCAAGCACGCCCGAGAAGGTCGCACCGGCGATGATCGTGGTGAACATCAGCAGCATCACGAAGGTGCCGATGTTCGCCGGCAGGAACCCGTTCAGCGCCACCGAGGTCGCGTAGCAGGCGAGCACGACCTTGAAGCTCGTGGTCGGGTACGCGTAGCGCAGGATCGCGTACCAGGCGAACGCGGTCAGGCTCGTCTGGACGGTCTTCAGTGCGATCCCCGCGACCAGGTAGGCCGCCGAGATCTCGCTGATCGTGTCCCAGAGGTCGGAGAACCAGCCGCGGATGTTCCAGCCGAGCAGGTCGGCGGCGGCGGCGATCACGACGATCAGGACCGCCCAGAACAGCAGCCGCCACAGGCGGGAGCGCCCCGAGGACTCGGGGACCGGCGCGGTCGCGGCTTCGCTCACGACACGACCTCGGCGCCGTGGCAGCGCTTCCACTTCCTGCCGCTGCCGCAGGTGCAGGGCTCGTTGCGGCCGCGCCGGCCGTCGGCCGCCGCGTACAGGTCGACGATCTCGGCCGGCGCACGGCCGCCGGCGAGCAACGAGCCCATCGTCCGCATCGGCCCGTCGACGTGGTGGAAGAACGCCTTGAAGCCGGCGCAGAGGTAGTTCAGGCCCGGCTCGCCGTCGGGCGTCGCGATGAAGCGGTCCTTCGGGCACCCGCCGTGGCAAGCGAAGCGCACGTCGCAGTCGAGGCAGTACTGCGGCAGCGTCTCCCGCTTGTCGAGCCCGAACTGCCGCTGCTGCGGCGAATCGACCAGGTCGAGCAGGTTGGTCATGCGAATGTTCCCGAGCTTGTGCTCCGGCTCGACGAAGTGGTCGCAGGAGTAGACGTCGCCGGTGTGCTCGAGCGCGAGCGCGAGGCCGCACGTCTCGGAGTGGACGCAGAGGCTCGGCGGCTCGCCGACCCAGTTGGCGAGCGCGACGTCGAACATCTGCACGTACACCTCGCCCACGTCGCGGCGCACCCACTCCTCGAAGACATCGATCAGAAAGCGGCCGTATTGCTCGCCGGTGACCGAGCGGTCGGTGACGGCATGGCCCTCCTGCACGTAGAGCGGCCGGTCGCGCCACGACGTCCACGAGCCGGCCTCCTCGCCGGCGACGCGCTCGATGATCGGGATGAACTGGACGAAGCGCGCGTCGAGCTCGTCTCGCAGGAAGCAGTAGACCTCGCGGCCCCGATCGGCGTTCGCCGCGTGGATCGTGGTCAGGGCGTTCCAGTCGACTCCAGCCGATCGCAGCGCGTCGAGCCCGCGCACGACGCTGTCGAAGCTGCCCTTGCCGCCCTTGTCGACGCGGTACGCGTCGTGGAGCTCGCGCGGCCCGTCGACGGACACGCCGACGAGGAAGGCGTGCTCCCGAAGGAAGTCGGCCCACTCCTCGTCGAGCAGCGTGGCGTTCGTCTGGATCGTGTAGGTCGCGCGCTGCCCCGGCCGCAGGTACCGGTCGGCCAGCTCGACGGAGCGCCGGAAGAAGTCGAGCCCCATCAGGGTCGGCTCCCCTCCCTGCCACGCGATCGTCACTTCGGGGACACGCGCGTGCGCCTCGATCAGCTGCCGCAGGTATTCCTCGAGCAGCTCGTCCGCCATCCGGAAGCGGCTACCCGGATAAAGCATCTCCTTCGATAGGAAGAAGCAGTAGCTGCAGTCGAGGTTGCAGACCGCACCGGTCGGCTTCGCGAGCAGGTGGAACGAGGGCGGCGCGCCGAGCTGCTCGCCCTCCGCATGCCCTCGCGGTGTCTCCAAGACGGTCATCGTCCTTCCGTTCGGCCCCCGCCCGTCCGGCGCCGTCCCCAGAGCCGCCAGCGCCGGACAGGTCTCAGGGGATCACGAGACGGTGCGTGTCATCACCGTCCGGTCTTCGGGCGGCCTGGCGATCATGTACACCAGCACGCCGATCAACGGGAGGAAGATCACGAACACCGTCCATCCCGCCTTCGCCCAACCCGACTGGTCGCGGCGGGCGAAATTGTCCGCCAGGACCATGATCAGGAGCCAGATCCAGATGACGAAGGCGAAGAAGATGAACATCGTCCACACGATGTCCAGGAACGGGTAGTCGGTCTTAGCCAGAACTGCGAGCACTGAAGGTCTCCCTGGTCGCGGTCGTTGCTGCGTCCAACCTCCCGCGCCGCCCGTTTCGCGGCATCGTCCAAACGGGATGAGGCGTCGGCTTTTCCGCGTGACGAAGATCACGGCATGTGTCGCTGGCTTGCGTATTCGGGCTCGCCGGTCCTCGTCGAGGAGCTCCTCTACAACCGCAAGAACTCGCTGATCGTCCAGAGCCTCCACTCGCGGCTCGGGGCTGAGGAGACCAACGGCGACGGCTTCGGGCTCGGCTGGTATGGGGAGCGGGACAGGCCCGGGGTCTTCCGCAGCATCGAGCCGGCCTGGAACGACCGCAACCTGCGCGAGCTCTCCAGGCAGATCAGCTCGGGGCTCGTCTTCGCCCACATCAGGGCCTCCACCGGCTCGCCGGTGCAACAGACGAACTGCCACCCCTTCCGCCACGGCCGCTGGCTGTTCATGCACAACGGCTTTCTCGACGGACTCCACGACACTAAGCGAGACCTCGCGCTCGCGATCGACCCTGCGCTCTACCCGCAGATCGAGGGCACGACCGACACCGAGCTGATGTTCTACCTCGCGCTGACGTTCGGTCTCGAGGACGACCCGCCGCAAGCGGTGGCCCGCATGGTCGGCCTAGTCGAGGCGACCGGTCACGCGCACGGCGTCGAGTTTCCGTTCCAGGGGACGATCGCCACGACCGACGGCGAGCGCATCTGGGCGTTCCGCTACTCGAGCGAGGGGAAGTCGCGCTCGCTCTTCTTCAGCACCGACCTCCGCACCCTCCGCGAGCTCTATCCCGATGCCGAGGAGATCCCCCAGGGCCTCGACGACGAGTCCCGGCTGGTCGTCTCGGAGCCGCTCGGCGACCTGCCCGGCGTCTGGAACGAGGTCCCCGAGGCCTCGTGGGGCGTGATCCAGCCGGGCCAGGACGAGATGCATCCGTTCGTGCCGAGCACCGACGCCGTGCCGGCCTAGGGCAGTCGGCAGACCACCTTGCCGTCGTAGGCCTCGCCGTCGGGCATCGGATCGACCTCGCTCACGACGCAGGTCCCGTACTCGGTCTCGATCGCCTCGCCGACTTCGGGTAGACGCAGCACCTCGGCTTCCGCCACGTCCTGGAAGCCGTGCCCCTGGATGGTGATCACGACGTGCTTCACTGTCGCGCCATCGCGATCCTGAGGCGCTCTTCCGGACCGATCAGGTGGTCGGCGTCCTCGGCGTCGTCGCCGAGGTCGAGCTCGACCCAGCGCACGCGGCCGTTGAACTCGAGCTCGTCCGGCGCGAGGTCGTCGCTCACCGGCGTGCCGCTGTCCGAGCCGATGTCGAGCGTCTCGTCTGCGGAGAACGCCATCGGCACTGTGCCGTCGACGCGGCCCTCGCCGACCTGCTTGCCGTCGACGTAGAGGGTGGCGACTCCACCCTTCCCGAGCCCGCCGCCGTCGTACGCGAACTCGACCCGCACCTGACGCTCGCCCTCGGCGAGGGGCTCGTCGCCGTAGACCTTGAACTGCTGCAGGCCGAACAGGTTGTAGCAGTAGGCCGGCTTGCCCTCCTTCGCGTAGATGCTCCAGCCGCCGAAGGCGCCGCCCTGTGCGGCAATCACGCCCTCGGCTCCTCCTGCCGGCACGTCGACCTCCGCCGTGATCGCATGCGACTTGTTCTTCAGCACGACGATCGAGTTCTCCGACAGGCGCCTCATGCCGCCGAACAGCAGCTGGCGGTTGCCCTGCACGAGCTGCGGCCGCCCGGCCAGGTCGGGGTTGAACCGCTCCGCGCGCCGGTCGTCCAGCGGCAGCACGTTGTACTTCGTCGCCTCGATCAGGAAGAGGCGCTGGAGCTCGTGCAGCTTCTCCGGCTGCTCGGCCGAGAGGTCGTGCGCCTGCGTCCAATCGTCTGGCGCGTAGAGCTCCCAGACGTCGTCGTCCAGGTCGGGCATCGGCGTGGCCATGTCCCACGGGACGCTGTGCCTGGTGACGGCGGTCCAGCCCTGGTGGTAGATGCCCCGGTTGCAGAACATCTCGAAGTACTGCGTCTCGCGGACTTCCGGCGCCGTCGCGTCGTCGAACGACGGGGCCATGGTGACGCCGTGCAGCGGCATCTGCTGGATGCCGTGGACGAAGCTCGGCTCCGGCAACCCCGCCACGTCGAGCACCGTGGCGGCGAGATCGATCACGTGGTGGAACTGCGAGCGGACCTCGCCCTTCGCCTTCACCTTGCTCGGCCAATGGACGATCGCGCCGTTGCGCGTCCCGCCCCAGTGCGAAGCCACCTGCTTCGTCCACTGGTAGGGCGTGTCCATCGCGTGCGCCCAGCCGACCGCGTAGTGGTTGTAGGCCTTCGGCGTGCCGAAATCGTCGATCCGGGCAGTCATGAAGTCGACCGTCTCGAGGCCGGCGGCGCCGTTCAGGACGATGAGCTCGTTGAAGCAGCCGTTCGGCGTTCCCTCGGCGGAGGCGCCGTTGTCGCCGACGATCACGTAGACGAGCGTGTCCTCGAGCAGCTCGAGCTCCTCGAGCGCGTCGATCACGCGGCCCACGTGGTGGTCGGTGTGCTCCATGAAGCCGGCGTAGACCTCCATCTGGCGGGCGAAGATCGGTTTCATCTCGTCCGGGGTCTCGTCCCAGGCGCGGATCTCCGCCGGCCGTTCGGTCAGCTCCGCGTCCTGGGGAATCACGCCGAGCTCCTTCTGGCGCGCAAAGGTCTCCTCGCGCAACTTGTCCCAGCCCTGGTCGAACTTGCCCTTGTACTTGGCCGACCATTCGGCCGGAACGTGGTGCGGCGCGTGCGTCGCCCCCGGCGCGTAGTAGACGAAGAACGGCTTGTCCGGCATCAGCGCTTTCTGCTGGCGGATCCAGTCGATCGCGTGGTCGGTCATGTCCTCGGTGAAGTGGTAGCCCTCGTCGGGCGTGCGATCCGGCTCGACCGGCGTCGTGCCGTCGTAGAGCGCCGGCGCGTACTGGTTCGTCTCGCCGCCGATGAAGCCGTAGAAGTGCTCGAAGCCTCCCCCGCCGCTCGGCCAGGCGTCGAACGGCCCGAGCGGGCTCGTCTCCCAGACCGGCACCTCGTGGCACTTGCCGAACTGCGCGGTCGAGTAGCCGTTCAGCTTCAGCGTCTCGGCGAGCGGCGCCGCGGTCTTCGGCCGGATCGAGCTGTAGCCGGGCGCGGAGGTGGCGATCTCGGTGATCCCGCCCATGCCGACCGCGTGGTGGTTGCGGCCGGTCAGCAGTGCCTGTCTCGTCGGCGAGCAGAGCGCGGTGGTATGGAAGCGGTTGTACTTGAGCCCGCCGGCCGCCAGGCGCTCGAAGGTCGGCGTCTGGCACGGACCGCCGAAGGCGCTCGACGAGCCGAAGCCGGCGTCGTCGATCAGCACGACGAGCACGTTCGGCGCGCCCTCCGGCGGCCGCAGCGGCTCGATCTTCGGGAAGCTCGTGTCCGGGCTCTTGGCGTCAAACGTCGTGACGCCGACGTGCTCGCGGTCCGGGATCGGCAGGACGCTGCGCTGGATCGGTCTCGCGGGCTCGGCCATGGCACTTCCTTCCAAAGGAGGTCAGGGGCAGTTTCCGGGCCGAGCCCTGCTCGGGTCATCGCCCTTTCTGGGTGAACCGAGGCCGGACTCACGTCGGGTTCTGCCTGCAGACTGAGGTGATGGCAACACCCTGGACACCGGAGTTGTCGGTCCGAGAGGCCGGCGGCCGCTGGCGCCTCGGCCTGGGCGGCCAGCTCCAGGTCGAAGGGGCGACGCTCGAGGAGGCGGCCGACGAGCTCGTTCGCAGGCTGCTCGCGCACGCGCTCTGCCTGCGCTCCGAGACCGGCTTCCGGATCAGCCCCGAGGCCCCTGGAGTCGATTTGCGCTGGTTCGAGTTCCTGTACGAGCTCGGCTCGATTGCCGCGCGCGGTGACGACATCCGCAAGCGGGTCTTCCTGCAGGCGGCCTGAGCACCGCATCGTCCGGTTGGGATGATCCAGCGGGTGGCCACGCGTGCGAGCGTTGGGCGCGTGGGCGAGACGCTTTCAGTGGGCTGTTGATGGGGGACGTGTGAGCAGACGCTCCCGCTTCGGAGCCGCCGGCCGGCTGGCCTTCTACCCGGCCCGCGCGGCGGCGCGGGCCTCCCGCGGTCCGCTCGAGTCGGCCCTCGCCGAGTCGTTCCCCGAGGAGCTCGTCGACTCCTTCGTCGAGCACCGCGTAGTGGAGCGAATGGTGGCGGAGCTCGCGCGGACCGGCGCGCTCGACCGCATGGTCGACGAGGCGCTCGCCAGCCCGCGCACGAGCGAGCTGGTCGACCGTGTCGTCGCCAGCCCGCAGCTGCGGCGGGCGATCCGCGAGATCGCCGCCAGCCGTGAGGTGCGAGAGGCGGTCGCCCAGCAGACGACGGGGTTCGTGGAGGAGCTCGCTGCAGAGGTGCGGCGCTGGGCCCGACGTCTCGACGGCCGGATCGGCCGGCGACCTGCGGGCGCGTCGCCGTACGGAGGCGTGGTCACGCGCGCGCTCGCCTTGACCGTGGACGCGCTGCTGATCGTCGTCATCTTCACGGCGGTCTCCGGCTTCGTCGCCTTGATCTCGTCGCTTGTCGGCACCCTGCGTCCGACCTGGCTCGTCGGCACGCTCCTCGGCGCCGGTTGGGTGCTCATCGGCGGCGCCTACTTCGTGCCCTTCTGGAGCGCCGCAGGGCGCACGCCGGGGATGCAGCTCCTGCGGGTTCGCGTGCGCGTCGGCTCGGGCGGACCGCCGGGGGTCGGCCGCTCCATCGTGCGCGCGCTCGCCACATGGATCTCGATCGTGCCGTTTTTCGCCGGCTACCTACCGGTGCTCTTCGACCAGCGCCGGCGCGGCCTGCCCGACCTGGTTGCCGGCACCGAGGTCGTCTACTCCGAGCCCGACGGGTAGAGGCTCGCCTCGACCCGCTCGATCGCGGCGCGCTCAGCGTCGCTGACCGGCTGGCCGCCTTCCTTGTGCGCCGCGGCGACCCGCTGCGCGACGTCCAGCGCGAACTTCCGGTAGGCGGCCACCTCGGCGGCGGTCGCCTTCTGTTCGAGCAAGGCGACCGCCTCCGTCAGTCTGCCGAGGCCCTGTGCGTCGAGCTCTTCGGGCGTCTTGTAGCGCTTGAGGTCCGGCTTCTCGCTCGCGAGCGCGTCGAGCAGCTCGCTCTCGCCATGCTCCTTCCTGGCCTCCGTGTAGGCCTTGGCGAGGGCCCAGGACTCGCGGAAGGTGCCGCCTCGCTCGGCCGTCATGGCCACCATCGCGGCGGTCGGCGGGCCCTCGCGCACGAGGTCCCACTCCTCTGGAGTGAAGTCGGCCTTTCCGGTCATGGCTTCGCCGAGGCCAGCGCTCCGACGGCGACGAGATCGGCCACGTGGACCCATGCGTCCGAGAGCGTGAGCCCTCCGGCCTGCGCGATCTTGTCGCGGAGCGGGATCGCCCAGCGGTGCTCGAGCAGGGCAACCGCCGCGGCGGTTCCGTCGGGGATCGCGTCGCCCAGGTACCAGACCGCGTCGTCGTCGAACACGTGGCCATCCTGGAGCTCGGCCGCCCCGGCGAGCGCCCCGTACTCGGCGCCTTCCTCGCCGTCGGCGCCGAAGCCCACGAGCGCCCCGATGATCGCGCCGAACTCCTGCGCCTCGTCCTCGCCGAGATCGCTGCGTTGCACGACCTCGATCTCGCCGTCGTCGTTCTTCTTCACGAACAGCAGGTCGATCAGCCGCACGATGTCGTGCTCCTTCAGGCGGTCGAGCTCCTTCATGATCGAGCCGTCGAAGTTGTCGCCCGTGAAGCCGACGATCAGCATCTGCACGGGGCCGAGGGTCAGGCCCTCGTCGGTGTGGGTGGGGAGGCTGCTCACATGCCCTGCAGAAGCTTCTGCTTCTGCACCTCGAACTCGGCGTCGGTCAGCACGCCCTGCTCGTGCAGCTGCCCGAGCTTGCCGAGCTGCTCGATCGTGTTGTCGGTCATCCCGCCGCCACCGCCGCCCGCGCCCTGGGCCTGCTGGGCCTCCAGCTGGTCCATCTGCGCGTCGCGCTCGGCGTCGTCGTCACGACCTTCCTGAACCTTCTTGCCGGCGTGATAGGCCACCCCGCCGACCATGGCCGCCCGCATCAGCGGGCGGCGCCTTCGCATCCTCATCGCTTACCGTCCTTTCGCTCGCATACCTGCGAGGGAATCGTCCGGCGAGCGGCATCCCGGGGCATCGTCCGATCAGGATGATCGGGCCCAGCGGCCCGGGGGTTAGGCTCGTGTGAGATGGCACTGCTGATCTCGATCGTGCTGGCGTTCTTCGTGCCGTATCCGTGGAACATCCTCGTGGTCATCGGCGGCGCCTCGATCGAAGTGCTGGAGGTGATCTGGGGCCGCCGCCTCGCGAAGCGCTGGCGGCCGCAGACCGGAGCCGAGGCGATGATCGGCGAGCGGGCCGAGGTCGTGACGGCCTGCCGCCCGACCGGCCAGGTGCGGATCAACGGCGAGCTGTGGGAGGCGACCTGCGTGGCCGGCGCCGATGTCGGTGAGGAGACGGTCGTGCAGGCGATCGAAGGCCTGACCCTGATCGTGGAGCCCGCTCCGGCAGCCGAGGTTCAGCCCATCGGGACGATGTAGCGGCTGCCCGGCTCGGTTTCGCTGGCACGGAAACGAGCGAAAGGAGGCCCGGATGGCCACGAGCTCCGACGCCCAGCGCGGCGGCATGGACTCGTTCGACGTCGCCGGCAGCGGTTGGTTGACCTTTGCCGCGACCTGCTCGGCCTGGCCGGCACGCTCAACATCATCGACGGGATCGTCGGGCTGTCGAAGTCGAAGTTCTTCACGGCCAACGCGACCTACGTGTTCAGCGACCTGCGCACCTGGTCCTGGATCATCCTGGTCCTGGGCGTCCTGCAGCTGCTCGCAGCCTTCTCGCTGTTCGGCGGCAGCGAGCTGGCACGGTGGTTCGGCATCATCACCGCGAGCGTGAGCGCGATCGGCCAGCTGCTGGCGGCCGCGGGGCATCCGTTGTGGTCGCTGACGATCTTCTCGGTCGACATCGTCATCATCTACGCCCTGGCGGTATACGCCGGGCACAAGCTGCGCACCTGATCTGAATCCGCGACGAAGCGCCGTCCGCTCAGGGCGGCGCTTCCTCAGCGGCCGACGGAGATCACGCGGGCGCGCCAGGCGCCGCTCGGCGCCTCGATTTCGACCTCGTCCCCGGCCTTGGTCCCCAGCAGGGCCCGCCCGACGGGCGAGTCCGGCGAGACGCCGCCGACGCTCGAGATCTCGACCTCGAGGCGGCCGCCCTGCTCGTCCTCGAGCTCGACCTTCGAGCCGACGCCGACGGTGCCCTCGGCGGCCGCGTGCTCGTCGACGAGCACGGCGCGCGAGAGCCGGTCGCGCAGCACGCGGATCCGCCGCTCGAGCAGGCCCTGCTCGTTTTTGGCGGCGTGGTACTCGAAGTTCTCGGAGAGGTCGCCGAACGCGCGGGCGGTCGCGATCGCCTCGACGATCGCGACTCGCCGCGGGCCCTCCAGCTCGGCCAGCTCGGCCTCGAGCTGCTTCTTCTGGGCGGCGGTGAAGTGTTCGGCCTTCTCGGTCGGCATCGCGGCAGGGTACAGGCGGCCTGCTACGGTGTGAGCACGGGTTGGCAACGGTGCCGCCCGGTGAGATGAGCTTCTCGGTCCTCCTTCGGGCGTTTCGAGGTAGGCAAGTCTCGAACCCGAAAAGGAGTCGAACTAGATGTCAGACCAGTCTTTCCGCGAGCTCGGCGTGTCCGCGCCTGTCGCCGACGCGCTCGCAGCTCAGTCGATCGACCATCCCTTCCCGATCCAGGCCAGGACGCTGCCGGACGCGCTTCAGGGCGTGGACGTGCTCGTCCGCTCGCCTACGGGATCGGGCAAGACGCTGGCCTTCGTGCTGCCGATCGTCGAGCGCACGAACCCCGGCGACCAACGCCCTTCCGCGCTCGTGCTCGTGCCGACGCGCGAGCTCGCCTCGCAGGTGACGGAGGACTTCCAGCCCATTGCCAAGGCGCGCGGGCTGACCGTCGCGCCGGCGTACGGCGGCGTGCCGCTCAAGTCCCAGGCCAACCGGATCAAGGACGCGGACATCCTCGTCGCGACGCCCGGCCGGCTCGAGGACCTGGCCAACCGCCGGCTCGTGAACCTTTCGCAGGTGCGCACGTTCGTGCTGGACGAGGCCGACCGCATGCTCGACATGGGCTTCAAGCCGCAGGTCGACAAGCTCGTCCGGCGCCTGCCGCGGAACCGGCAGACCATGTTCTTCTCGGCGACGCTCGACGGCGAGGTCGGCGAGCTCGCCCAGAAGTACACGAGCGGTGCGTCGCGCATCGAGGGGGAGCTCTCCGCGCTGCGCCAGCCCGGCGAGATCGAGCACCGCTTCGTCTCGGTCACGGCCGACTCGAAGGTCGAGACGCTGGTCGAGCACATTCGCACCGGCGGCTCGACGCTCGTCTTCGTCCGCACCAAGCGCGGCGCCGACCGGCTCGTGCAGAAGCTGAAGAAGCAGGGCGTCGCCGCGGTCGCGATGCACGGTGACATGTCGCAGAACGCGCGCGAGCGGGCACTCGCCCGCTTCGAGAGCGGCAAGGTCGGCACGCTCGTCGCCACCGACGTGGCCGCGCGCGGGCTCGACCTCGACGACGTCACGCACGTGGTCAACTTCGATCCGCCCGACGAGGACAAGGGCTACGTCCACCGCACGGGCCGCACCGGCCGCGCGGGCCGCACGGGCACGGCGATCACCTTCGTCCTCCCCGAGCAGCAGGCCGACACGAGCCGCGTTGCGCGGCGCCTCGGCCATCAGGAGCAGTTCGAAGACGCCGGCATGCCATCGGCGCCTGCGAAGCTCGTCTACACGAGCCGCCGCGGACGCCGATCGAAGTGGTAGCCGCCGCTTAGAACGGCCGCGCGGGCAAAGCCCGCACGGCCTCTTATGTTCGGCGCCGCCTAGTCGGCGTCTTAGGCGGCTTCGACGAGCTCGTCCTGCAGCTTGGCCAGGGCGGTGGCCTCGAGCTGGCGCACGCGCTCGCGCGTGATCCCCAACTCCTTGCCGATCGCCTCCAGCGCCTGCGGGTCGCCGCCGATCCCGAAGCGCAGCTCGATGATCCGGCGCTCCCGCTCGGGCAGCGCCGCGATCGCGTCGCGCACCTCGCGGCGCCGGACCGAGTCGACCGCCTCGTCCTCCGGGCTGACCGCGGCGGTGTCACCGAACAGGTCGCCCAGCTCGCCGTCGTCCTCGGAGCCGACGGGCCGGTTCAGCGAGACGTTCGCCTGGACCGCGTCGAGCGCTTCCTCGACATGCACGAGCTCGAGCTCGGCCTCCTCGGCCAGCTCCTCACGGGTCGGCTTGCGGCCCAGCCGGGCCTCGAGCCGTGCCTCTGCGCGCGACAGCTTCACGCGCCGCTCGTTGACGTGCGTCGGGATGCGGATCGTCGCGGACTGGTTCGAGATCGCCCGCTGGCAGGCCTGGCGGATCCACCAGGTGGCGTAGGTCGAGAACTTGAACCCCTTCCGCCAGTCGAACTTCTCGACGGCACGGTTCAGTCCGATCACGCCCTCCTGGACGAGATCCAGCAGCGGCAGGTCCTTCCGCTGGTAGCGCTTGGCGATCGAGATCACCAGGCGCAGGTTCGAGTTGATCATGCGCTCCTTGGCCTCGGCGTCGCCCCGCTCGACACGCTTGGCGAGCGCGACCTCCTCCGCCGCGGTCAGCAGCGGGTAGCGGCCTGCTCGGTGCATGAAGAGCGAGAGGGCGTCGGTCGGCGCGGCCGTCTGCGCGTGCGCAGGGGCGACCGGCTCGTCCGCCGGCGGCGTGACGATCTCGACCTCCCGGGCCTCGAGCTCGGCGCGCAGCTCGACGAGATCCTCCTCGTCGAGGTCGTGCTCGAGCGCGAACGCCTCCAGGGCGGCCTCGTCGATCGACTCGTGCTCCTCGGCCTCTTCGAGGAACGCAGGGACAGCAAGTTCAAGCGTGGTGCTCAGTTCTTCCTCACATCCTTTGCTTCGTGTGTGTTGGGCGAACGCGAGGGCGTTTGCCACCAACCACTACAACGACCCCCGGGGCCGTCGTATTCCGTCTGGGACCAAAAAAATTCGCCGAGCCGGTTTCGCTTTGGTCCACTTCGCCCGGCTGACCTTCCGCTTCCGCGTACTGCCTTCCGGTGAAGCTTCGTCCTACTCGCGCTCCGTGCTCGGCGCAAGCGGCAACCTATCGATGGGGACAGGTCCGTACAAGGGCCTGAAAAAACTCGTGTGCGCTCTTTGCGAGGTTTTTTCTCAGGGCGTGCAGCTGACGTCCTCGGCCGGATCGAGCGGAAGCCGCTCGAGCAACCCGCCGAGAGCCACAACCTCCTCGTTCGAGAAGCGCTCGCGGAAGAAGCCGCGGATCCCGGCGACGTGCGTCCCGGCCGCCTCGCGCAGCTTCGCCTCGCCGTTGAAGCGCCGGATGCTCGTGGCGTGAGCGCGCAGGAGCGCGACCCAGGCCTGGATCTCGGGAGTTGTGCGTGTAGATGCTTGCGTGCTCAAAACTTGACGACTCAACCTTCTCTTGCTACATTGTTGACGGCTCAAGTATAGCCGAAACCGAAAGGAGAGAGCCAGACATGAACAGCACCACCATCACTTCCGAGGTCATCCCCGCCGGGATCTGGGCCGTCGACCCGCTCCACACGACGATCAGCTTCCAGGTCACCGACACGAACGACCTCTTCAGCTCGGTGATCGGGCGCTTCACGCAGTTCGACGGCCGCATCACCGGAGGCGAGCAGCCGTCGCTCGCGGGCACGGTCCGCGTCGACAGCCTCCGCACCGACAACGAGCAGCGCGACGCGCACCTGATCTCGCCGGACTTCCTGGATGGCGCGAAGCATCCGGAGATCCACTTCGAGACCACCGCGATCGAGCCGCTCGACGGCGAGCGCTTCAAGGCCCGCGGCAACCTGACCATCAAGGACACGCCCTTCGAGATCGAGCTCGAGGGCCGGATCCGTGGCCAGGGCCAGGGCAAGGCCGGCGACGAGCGCTTGCTCGTGGACGCGCGCGGCGCCTTCGACTGGGGCACCACCACCGTCGAGATCACGGCGGCCGTCTCGGCCGTCAAGGAGGCCTAGCACCAATGAAGATCCTCGGAATCGCCGGCAGCCTGCGCAAGGGCTCCTACAACCGTGGGCTCCTGCGCGCGGCGCAGCAGCTCCTGCCGGAGGGCGTCGAGCTCGTCGAGTTCGACATCCGCAGCCTGCCGATCTACGACGGCGACGTCGAGACTGCCGGCGATCCCGAGGCCGTCGTGGCGCTGAAGGACGCGATCCGCGAGGCGGACGCGCTGCTGATCGCCACGCCCGAGTACAACCGCGGCGTGCCCGGCGGCCTGAAGAACGCGGTCGACTGGGCCTCGCGCCCGCCGCTCGGCTCGCCGCTCGCAGGCAAGCACGTGGCGCTGATGGGCGCCTCGACCGGTCGCGGCGGCACGGCGCTCGCGCAGCAGCAGCTGCGGGAGGCGCTCGAGTTCCCGCGGGCGGTCGTGCTCGACGAGCCACAGGTGCTCGTGCCCGAGGCCTACTTGCACTTCGACGACCACGGCAACCTGGTCGACGAGGGCATCCGCGCCGAGCTCGCCGAGCTGCTCGACACCCTTGTTCACGTCGCGGGCGGTGTTACGCTCGCGGCGTGAACACGGTCCGTGAGCTGATGACCAGCGACGTCCTCTCGGTCGACCCATCCGACACGATCGGTGAGACCGCGCAGCAGATGGTCGAGCGCGGTGTCAGCTCGGCCGTCGTCTCCGACTACGGCAACCTGATCGGGATCGTCACCGAGCGTGACCTCACCCGCGCGGTCGCGGGCCGCGTCCATTCGAGCGAGGCACGCGTGCGCGAGTGGATGACCGCCGACCCGCTCACGCTGACGCCCGACGCGGCGCCTGCCGACGCCGCCAAGATCATGCTCGACAACGGCTTTCGCCATGTCCCAATCGTCGAAGACGGCCGGGCAGTCGGGATCGTCTCGATCCGCGACGTCGCCCGCTGGTCGACCGAAGAAAGCTAAACAAGCTCGAGCTGGCGGTGCGTCTCCAGGCCGGAGACGCCGACGCCGACCAGCCGTAGCGCGCCGGGACGGTCGGCCAGCGCCCGGTCGAGGCAGGAGCAGGCGAGCTCCCAGATCCGCATGGCGTCGTCGGTGCCAACGGGCAGCGAGGTCGAGCGCGAGCGGATCGAGAAGTCCGGGTAGCGCACCTTCGTCGTGACCGTGCGGCCTGCCTGGCCGCTCGCTGCGAGGCGCTCGGCTACGTGCCCGGCCAGGCGCCTCAGCTCCTCCTGCAACCGCTCGACCTCGGCCACGTCGCGCGGGAACGTCTCCTCGGCGCTGATCGAGACCGTCTCGGCCGAGAGCTCGAGCGGCCGCGCGTCGATCCCGCGCGCCCGGTCGCGCAGCAGCGGCCCGAGCTTCCCCGGCAGCAGCGTCCGCAGCTTGGCATCCTCGAGCGCGGCGAGGTCGCCGATCGTCTCGACGCCGCCGCGCCGGAGCCGCTCCTCCGCACGCGGGCCGACGCCAGGCAGGCGGCGCACCTCGAACGGGGCGAGGAACCAGGCCTCACGACCGGCGGGCACGACGGTCAGGCCGCCCGGCTTGCGACGGTCGCTCGCGATCTTGGAGACGACCTTGCAGCTGGAGACGCCGAGCGAGCACGAAAGGCTGGTCGCGCCACGCACCGCCGCCTGCACCGCCTCCGCAACCGCCCGCGCGCGCCCGAAGTCGTCGGCCACCTCCCCCACGTCCAGGTAGCCCTCGTCCATCCCGGTCCGCTCGACGGTCGGCACCACCTCGCGCACCGCGTTCCAGACCGCCTTCGAGTACTCCGAGTAGAGCCGCTTGCGCGGCTGGACGAAGACCGCCTGCGGGCAGCGGCGCAGCGCCTCGGCGCACGACATCGCCGAGTGGATCCCGAATCTGCGAGCGACGTAGTTGGCCGTCGCCACGACGCCGCGGCCGTGCGGGTCGCCGCCGACCACGAGCGGCTTCGCCCGCAGCTCCGGCGTCTCGAGCTCCTCGACGGCCGCGAAGAAGGCGTCGAGGTCGAGATGCGCGACGATCACGGGTCGCCTCCGTGGACGAGGCGCATCGGCACGCCGAGCCGGCGCGCGGCGAAGGGCACCGTCCCGCCCTGCACGATCACCGAGAACGCGACCACCACGAACACGATCCCGTAGATGCGCTCGGCGCCGGGCACGTGGTCGAGCAGCGTGAAGGAGGCGAGCAGGATGGGGACCGCGCCCTTGAGGCCGCTCCACATCACGAACACGCGCTCGCCGCGGCGCAGGTGGAGCGGAGCGAGGAATGGCGCGATCCCGAGCGGGCGGGCCAGGAAAGCGAGCACAAGCGCGATCAGGATCGCGTCCTTCCACACCGGCTCGAGGTTGACCTTGTTCACCGTCAGGCCGAGAGCGATGAAGACCACCACCTCGGCGAGGCTCGCGAGCGAGGTGTGGAAGCGCTCGACGTCGCGCCGACGCGGGTAGTCGGCGTCCCCGATCACGATCCCCGCGACGAAGACGGCGAGGAAGCCCGAGCCATGCGCGACCGCGGCGAGGCCGTAGATCACGCCCGCGGCCGCGAGCCAGCGCAGCGGGTAGAGCGCGGGGTTCGCGAGCCTGATATGCCGGATCGACTGCAGCACGACCCAGGCGCCGACGACGCCGATCACGAGCCCGACCGACAGCTCGAGCGCGAGCTCGCGCACCACCACCCAGAAGCTCGCGTCCGCATGCGTGGCGAAGTCGATCATCCCCAGCATCAGCGCGATCCCGACCGGATCGTTCACGCCCGACTCGCCCTCGAGGATCGTGCCGGTGCGCCCGCCGACCTCGCGCTTGCCGAGCACGGAGAACATCACCGCCGGGTCGGTGGGCGCGAGCGCGGCGCCGAGAATGCCTGCGCCCGTCCAGCTGAAGTCGAACAGGTAGCGGCCGGCCAGCGCGACGAGGGCGGCGGTCGTGAACGTGCCGAAGACGCCGAGCACCGTGATGGGGACCGCCGCGACGCGGAAGCGCTTCCAGCCGACCCGCATGCCGCCGTCGAAGAGGATCACGATCAGCGCCACCACCGCGAGGCGCTCGACGTCCAGCACGGAGAGCTTGCGCCCGAGGCTCGGCCAGAAATGCACCGTGACGGCCGCGGCCAGCAGGAAGATCGCGGGCGCTGGGAGCGGAATGCGCTCGCTGAGCTTGTTCGCGAGCAGCGCGAAGTCCTGGATCTCGCTCACGGCCCGAGCCTAGTCAGCGGTGCCGCTAGATCTCGGCCGCCAGCGCCTGGCGTGCGGCGTCGTCGGCGGCCTCGACCGCACGCCCGGCCGCCGCGATCCGCTCGTCGCCTGGCTGGGTCGAGAGGTTGATCGCGACGAGCTTGGCGGCGGCCCGCGCGGCGCCGGCAGCCAGCGCGGCGGCGGCTGCTGCGTCGGCACGAGACGCGCCGTCGGCCCGCTCGGTCGCGTCGGCCGCGAGGATCGCGACGTCGGCAGCGGCCTCGGCGAGCGCCAGAGGGGCGTCGGCGGCAGAGGTCAGCGCGCCGGCAAGGTCGTGCTCACGCCGTTCGAGCGCGTCGAGCGCGGTCTCGTAGGCCTGTGCGTCCTGCGCGGCGAGCGCGAGCAGCCGGTCGCGCAGGTCGACCGCCTGAGCGCGGGCGCCCGCCGAGTCGCTCCAACCCTCCGACCGGGCGGCCGCCTTGGCCACGAGCGCCGCCGCAAACGCCGCCGAGACACCTGCCACCCAGCCGGACGCCGGCACCGCGTCGACCGCGGAGATCAGCTCGGCGAGCTCGCGCGCGTCGGTCACGGCCGGCTCAGAAGAAGAACTGCTTCCACGCCGTCCACCAGTCGTCGGCGCGGGAGACGATCGTGCGGGCATCGACGAGCTCGACGCCGTGGCGGTAGCGGAGCTTGGCGACCGGGTCGGTCCACTTGTACTCGACCGTGATCTCACATGGCTTGCCGGGGTCGTAGGGCTTGACGGCGTTCAGGTCGGAGAGCGCCTGCTTCGTGCCGGCCTCGATCGCGTCGCGAGCTCGCGAGGGCACGAGGTTGCGCGCGCTCAGGACGCCGGTGCCG
>Ga0193727_1000224_pt1 | contig 20383 bp, 20 predicted proteins | sample H2c2metaG_FD_143051 | JGI IMG/M metagenome (GOLD analysis project Ga0193727, IMG submission 143051) | Soil microbial communities from a riparian zone of the East river system, Colorado, United States - H2c2 | ecosystem: Environmental > Terrestrial > Soil > Riparian zone | place: USA: East River...
AATGAATTGATCAAGATTAGCCAGCGCGATCAGATAACCTTCGAGGGTTTCGGAGCGCTCCTCCGCTTTGCGCAATTCATAGCGCGTCCGGCGCAGAATCACTTCGCGGCGATGATCGATGTAAGCCTGATTCGCTACCTTTAACGGGAGCAACTTGGGCCGCCCGTGATCGATCGCCAGCATGTTGACCGCGAACGAACTTTCCAGCGTGGTGTGCTTGTAAAGATTGTTGATGACGACCTTCGGATTGCCGTCGCGCTTCAATTCAATGACAACGCGCGTGTTTTCGTCGGACTCATCACGGATCGCGCTGATATCGCCGAGCACTTTTTCGTTCACCAATTCCGCGATCCGCTCGACCAGCGTGGCGCGATTCACATTGTAAGGAATCTCGGTGATGACGATCTGTTCCTTGCCGCCTTTGATCTCCTCGACGCCGGCTTTGCCGCGCACTTTCATGCTGCCACGACCGGTCCCGAGGTATTGTTTAACACCGCTCACGCCGCAGTCGAGGTATTGTTTAACACCGCTCACGCCGCAGATCGCGCAACCGGTCGGAAAATCCGGTCCCTTCACGTGTTTCATCAGCTCGTCGAGCGTGATGTCCGGGTCGTCGATTTGCGCGCAGATGCCATCCACGACTTCCCTGAGATTGTGCGGTGGAATGTTCGTCGCCATGCCGACGGCGATGCCGGTGCCTCCGTTTACGAGAAGATTGGGAAACGCAGATGGAAAAACCGTCGGCTCAGTGCGCGTCTCATCGTAGTTCGGTACAAAATCGACCGTGTCCTTCTCCATGTCGGTCATGAGCGCGGCGCCGAGATGCGTCATGCGCGCTTCGGTGTACCGCATGGCCGCGGGTGGATCGCCTTCGACTGAGCCGAAGTTCCCCTGACCGTCGACAAGTCGTTCGCGCATCGCCCATGACTGGGCCATGTGGACGAGCGTTGGATAAATTACCGCTTCACCGTGCGGATGATAGTTACCGCTCGTGTCACCGCAGATCTTCGCGCATTTGCGATGCTGCCTATTTGGAAATAATGACAAATCGTGCATCGCATAGAGAACTCTTCTCTGCGATGGTTTGAGCCCGTCACGCGCATCCGGCAATGCACGTGAAATAATGACCGACATCGAGTAATCGAGGAACGATCTCGACACCTCGTCGGCCACATTTATTGGTTCTACTTTTTCGTTGGCGTTATACATGACGGGCTAGGCTTGCGCGGGAGGACACGAGGCCGGGCGCTCCGTGAGAAAACGTTCTTCCCAGATGCGTGAAATTTCATCGGCTTGTCTAACCGTTTGGGCAGGACCGATGCGAGCATCGCGTGGCAGCGGGATCCGCAAGAAATCCAGGACCGCACGGATAGTCGCTTCATAATCTTCGCATAGTCTTTCGTATTCGACATGGAAAGGATCGACCCCGATCCGCAGAAAAAAGCTTTGCCACAACTCTTCTTGTCGCCCGGCCTCTTTAAGACATTGCTCGATTAATTCGGGGTCGAACTGCGGTTCGCGCAGAGGGGTCTTTCCCTTTTGTACTTTCCAAAGCCCGGTCTGGAGGGCGCGCGCCGTTGACAACGCCTGCCGTAGTTTGTGGCGCCGGACTACGTGGACAAAGCGGAGACGCGGAAAAGCATTTTGTAGAAGGTCGAGATCGCCTGTTACGGCGTCGCCGAAAACACGTCAATTTAAAGCCAAAGACTTCGTTTGAGGTCGTTTTCGCGTGGACGATGCCGCGCACGTAGCCTGCGTAATCGCTCGCCGGATCGAGTTCGTGATCCGCCCCGTAACGGGATTCGAACTTTGCGAGGAAGAACTGTTTCGGCACGCCTGCCCGGCGAGTGGCGTGTAAACCGTCCGTCAGCAAATTGCTTCCGCAACGTGGAATTGCGCAGACGACGTAACAGCGACGCGGATGGCGCAGTTTGTGAAACAGACCCCCCATCGTGAATTTCAGACATCGAGGTTGCGCACGTTCAGCGCGTTGTCTTCGATGTACTGGCGTCGTGGCTCGACGAGTTCGCCCATTAGCCGCGCGAACATCTCATCGGCTTTCGTCTCATCGGTGATATCCACCTGGAGCAATTTGCGTTTCTCTGGATTCATTGTGGTCTCGAACAGCTCCTTCGCATTCATCTCGCCGAGACCTTTGAAGCGCTTGATCTGCACTCCGCGTCGGCCGATCTCCAAAATTTTCTGAAGAATCTCGGGAATCGAAAATAGAGGATGAGAAACGGCCTTCTCGCCGTCACCCTCGATCAACTCGAAAATTGGCCGGTCGCTGGCAGCGTAATGGCCTACCTTCAAACCTTTGCGCGCCAGCTCTGCAATGAGCTTCTGGATCGCAGCGGACTCGTGCAACTCGATGAGCTTTCCGCGTCTGCGGCTGCCGTTCACGCGAGCCGGCGCTTCCCCAAGCGGCAGCAATTCCTGGCCAAGCTCCGCATCGAATAAATTTAGATCGAGATTATCCTGATGAAATTGGCGGACCTCCTTCTCGTCGTGAAAATAATGCACGGTTTCCTCGTTTCCGTCGCGGACTTTGACGAGGTAACTGGGAAGCTTGCCCGACTTGGAATTTCGTTGGGCGAGATAAGTTTCAAAATCGCCGCCGTGCCGGCGGACTGCTTCGCTTAGTTTGGCAAGTCTCTCGAGCGATTCGAGAATGTCCTTCAACTGAGCCGCTGAGACTTCTTTGTCATCCGCGAGATTCTTTAACCGCACATCCTCCGCGCCGAGCGAGATCAGGATTTTGTTTAACTGAACATCATCATCGACATATTCCTCGCGTTTTTTGCGTTTGATTTGATAAAGCGGCGGCTGCGCGACATAAATCTTACCGGCGCGCACCAGTTCGGTCATCTGCCGAAAGAAGAAAGTGAGCAACAAGGTGCGAATATGCGAACCGTCTACGTCTGCATCCGTCATGATGATGATCCGGCCGTAACGCAGCTTGGTGATATCAAACCGCCCTTCGTCCTTACCATTGCCATCCTCTTTCGGTTTGCCGATGCCCGCGCCGATGGCGGTGATCATCGACCTAATCTCGTTGTTTTTGAGAAACTGGTCCTCGCGCGCTTTCTCGACATTGATCAGCTTGCCGCGGATCGGCAGAATAGCCTGGTAACGCCGATCGCGCCCCTGCTTGGCGGAGCCTCCTGCTGAATCACCTTCAACAATATAAAGCTCGGTTAATTCCGGATCGCGTTCGGAACAATCCGCCAATTTTCCCGGCAATCCGCCACCCGTGAGAGCGCCCTTGCGAATCGTTTCCCGCGCTTTTCGAGCCGCTTCACGCGCGCGCGCCGCTGTAAGCACCTTGTCGAAAATCCGCCGCGCGATCGGCGGATTTTGGTCGAAATACGTCATCAGTCCCTCGTAAACGACCGAATTCACAATCCCATCTATCTCCGTGTTCACGAGCTTCACTTTGGTCTGCGATTCGAAGCGCGGGTTGGGCAATTTAACGCTCAGCACGCAAATCAAACCTTCGCGGACATCGTCGCCGGAAACCGAAGGATCTTTTTCTTTGAGAAAATTACTCGATTTCGCGTATTGATTGACCGCTTTCACGCAAATCAAACCTTCGCGGACATCGTCGCCGGAAACCGAAGGATCTTTTTCTTTGAGAAAATTACTCGATTTCGCGTATTGATTGACCGCTTTAGTGAGCGCTGTGCGGAAGCCAGTCAAATGAGTGCCGCCGTCTGGATTCGGGATTGAATTTGCGAACGGCAAAATCTGATCGTTGTAGCTGTCATTGTATTGCAACACAACATCGAGAAAGACTTCATCGCGCTGTCGCGAAATTACGATCGGTTTGGGATGCAGAACCTGCTTGTTCTCGCCGAGCTGCTTTACGAACTCTTCGATGCCATGCTTATAGAGAAACGTTTCCTTTTTCGTCGGATCGCTGCGTTCATCGGTCAGCGTAATCTCAAGACCTGGATTAAGAAACGCGAGTTCGCGTAATCGCGTCGCGAGTCGCTCAAACTTAAATTCAGTCGTGATCGTGAAGATTGTCGGGTCGGGTAAAAATGTGATGAGCGTTCCGGTGGTTTTCTTGCTTTTGACCTCACCGATGACAGTAAGCTTGTCGGTGGTTTTCCCCTTGGCGAAGGCCATGTGATACACCTTCCCATCGCGCGACACTTCTGCTTTGAACCATTCGGAAAGAGCGTTCGTGCATTTCGCCCCGACGCCGTGCAACCCGCCGGAATATTTGTAGGCGCCTTGTCCAAATTTTCCGCCCGCGTGCAGATTCGTCAGCACCAGTTCAATCGCCGGCATCTTCCATTTTGGATGAATGTCCACAGGAATACCGCGGCCATTGTCTCGCACCGACACAGACCCATCGACATGAACAGCGACTTCGATTTTGGTACAAAATCCCGCGAGATGTTCGTCGATAGAATTGTCGAGCACCTCGAAAACCAAATGGTGCAAACCCCGCTCATCAGGGTCTCCGATGAACATCCCAGGCCGTTTGCGAACCGCCTCAAGACCTTCCAATTTGTCGATTTGGGCGGCGTCGTATTTTTGCGTGGCCCCGATTCCAGTCGAGTTACCACCACGCGCTTTGTCGACCGGAATTTCCTCTTGAACTTGCGCCATAAAGGCGGGCCACAGAACCCGCACCGACAACCATAACTAGAAATGGCCTGAAAACAACTAATAATCTCGTGGCTGCGAGCGGGTTATTTCCGCTACCGGTTGGAGGAGGCAGGGTCCAATAGCCCATGATATTGTGGTTCCTCTCGCTGGCGACTCCTATCCATTTTTGTCGCCTTGACCAGGCTCTTTTAGGCTTGGAAAATACACTTCCTTTATGCGCCTCCAAACGCTCTCCGAAGCCCGCTGGATTTTTGCGTTTTTGGCGTTCGCCGCAGTGGCGACCTGGTTCGTGTCGCCATGGTTATCCATGCTTTTTTTACTGCTGATTTTTTGCACTGTCGCCTTTTTCCGGGACCCAGATCGTGTATCGCCAATAGATCCAAATCTGATTGTCGCCCCAGCTGATGGAAGCGTCAGGGATATTGTTGAGCTGGATGAGAGCGAAGTTTTCAAAGCTAAAACGCGCCGTGTGGGAATCTTTCTGTCGATCTTCGATGTCCACACGAATCGCGCGCCAATCGATGGCCGGATCGTTTACCGCCAGCATCGAGAGGGGCTTTGCCTTGATGCGCGCCGGGCCGATTGCTCGGAGAAGAACGAATCGATGACGTGGGCTTTTGAGAATCCGCGCGCCACGATTGTGGTGCGCCAACTTACGGGCGCGATTGCGAGGCGCATTGTGGCGTGGGCAGAAATCGGTGACGAATTGAAAAAAGGGGAGCGCTTTGGAATGATTCGCTTCGGTTCGCGAACGGAATTATATTTACCGTTCAACGCTGAACTCCTCGTGAAAACAGGCGATCACGTCCTAGGTGGATCGACAATTATCGCGCGCCTCCCCAAAGCTCCAGGGCAACCCGACAGCCTTTCCTACAATCAATGAGCGAGCATCCTCCCAAGATTTATCTGCTGCCGAATTTGATGACGGCAGGGAACTTGTTTTGCGGGTTCACGGCCACACTCAAAATTCTTGAGGGAGCGTTGCTCCAAGAGTCCAATCCCGATGCGGCTGGTGATCTTTTTCACACCGCCATCTGGTTTGTGCTCGGCGCGTTCGTTTTTGATTTTCTGGATGGGCGCCTGGCCCGGCTGGGTGGGCACGAGAGTTCGTTCGGTCGCGAGTTTGATTCGCTCGCCGATATTGTTTCGTTCGGACTTGCCCCCGCGTTAATGGTTTATCGCGTCGTGCTGCAGGAATTCCCGCGCGCGTGCTGGATAATCGCATTCGTTTACCTGGCCTGCGGGGCGCTCCGTCTGGCCCGGTTTAACACCGTGTCTGCCAATCACGAACCGGCCGATACTGATAACAACAAGAATTTTACCGGCTTTCCCATTCCTGCGGCTGCTGGTCTCATCGCATCCATCACGTTGTTTCTCCTTTGGCTGGCCGAGGGTGAACATCGCCTCGGTAACTGGAAATTCGTTCTGCCGCCGTTGTTGCTCTTCCTTTCCTTCATGATGTTCAGCCGTTTTGAATATCCGAGCTTTAAGGCGGTGAATTGGAAGACGAAGAAATCGATTCCGCGTTTTCTTATCATCAGTCTCATCCTGGTCTTCACCGTCATGAATTACGAATGGATGCCAGCGGTCCTCTTCCTGGCGTACTTGCTCTACGGATTTCTCCGGCCCTGGTTGTCGCGCGAGTGGCGACGCGAAATCGAAGAAGAGATCGGCGAGGAACCGTCGGCCGAAGGTGTGATTGGTGATCGGTGATTAGTAATCGGCCGGAATCTGTCCACCGATTGCTGATTACCGTTCACGTCGCCTGCGGCGTATTGAGCATCGCCAACACCGTCGGATCGCGCACGTCGGCCCATTCGCCCGTGAGCTCTAACGCTTTCACTTTCTTCCCGGAATACGCGAGCTCGCGAATCGCATCAGTAAGTTCGTACTCCCCGCGCGGTGAACGCTTCAACTTTGCTGTGAATTCGAAAATGCTTGGCCGAAATGAATAAATACCAGCGTTATACCATGGGCTAGTTGCTTCGCCGGGCTTTGATTTTTCGCGAAGATCGATCAGATCCATTTGTTCATTCAAGAAGACCGCGCCCCCTTTGGTCACATCTTCGCCCCGTTTCACGGTAATGATTGCTTCGACATCGTCTGACAGACCGATGACGCGTTTGTAATTTGCCGGATCGACCAAAATGTCTCCGTAGCTCAAACTGAATGGCGACGCTTCAACGAAATTGCGCGCGAGATCGACTACTCGCCCCGTGCCGTCCTGAACGTTCTGAGTCACGTATTGGATGTGAATCTTGTAGCGGGAGCCATCCCCAAAAAAATTCTGCACCGCATCGGCGCGGTAGCCCACGATGATAAGAAACTCGCGCAGGCCGGCATCGCGCAATCCTTCCACGATATGCTGCAAAACCGGCCTGCCACGGACTTCGAGCATCGGCTTGGGTAACTCAGCCGTCATTTCACGCATGCGCGTACCGCGTCCAGCCGCCAACAACACTGCCCTATCGATTTTGGTCACGAGAATCGTAGTTAGCACGCTCTGCCGAGGCCGTCGATTAGAACCCAGCCGATCTAATAAATAACAGGCAAGCGAGCGTTGAAAATAGACCAGCTTTGTTTAACCCCGAGAGTCCCGGTAGGGACGAACGAAATCGCGCTGGCGTGCGCCAGATTAGATGCGCCCGGTGGCAACAATGCTTCCTGTGCGCCGCCGCGAATCCATTTCGTCGGCAAGTGGGCGGGTGGCGCTTACAGAGGATGGTTCGCTTTCGGTTGCCTTTGCACGGCTCCCCAAACTTTCCACGCTCCCCAAACTTTCCACGATTGCGGCATCTGCGTCCGCTCGCGCTTCCTGGACTGGCTCGGTGCTTTGCGGCAGCGCGCCTCCAAAGTGTCGAGCCGCATAATAGGATCCAATTACCAAAACCGCGGCAATCAATTGAGCGACGAGCGTTTCGACCGTGGGAAATACAGCGAACCATAGTCCCATCCAGGCTGGAATAACGTTCTCCAGCCGGCTAATCGGTGTCGTCGATATCCAATGGGCCAACTGCATCTCCTGCGCCTGTTCGCCTACCATCACGAGCAGGACCACGCCGAGAAGAATGCCGGTGGTGATCAGCATTTTGCGATACGGCAGACGCTGTTGAAGGACGAACGTAAGCACCGCGACCATTCCCGAGAGAACGATCCCGAGCAGCGCGCCTTTGAGGACAACGCCGCCACCCAGGCGCAGATTGTAGCTTTGCAGAAACAGGACGACCTCGAATCCTTCGCGGTAAAGAGAAGTGAACCCCAGGAGGATCAATCCCCACCAAAGATGCCGCTGGGAAATTTCGACGGCGTGCGCACTTTCGAGCAGGGCTTTGCGGCGGCGATTGTGCGCGCGAATCCAGCCGCCCCAATAAATCTTGTGGAAGAACCAGTTCATGATCACGAGCAAGACGACGACCGCAAGCAGTCCGGTTGCAGCCTGCAGATCGAGTGCAGACATATTGTCGCTGAGCGAGCCCACGATGCGCACGGCGACAAACCACGTGATCAAACTGGCAACAAATGCCAGACTCGCGCCCAGCGCGACCGGCCGGCGATGGCTCCGTTTGGCGCCGGTCATGCTGGCGGTGATGGCGGCCAGCACCAGAATGCATTCGAGCCCTTCGCGGAAGACGAGAATGCCGATGTCAAGGAATGCAACTGTCGGACTTGTGTTGGGCCGCATCGGATCGGGCGCACCCTGGGCCGTGACTCCCTGCCAAACCAGCATCGCGACCACAAAAAGGGCGGCTACAACCACGCCGATGCGCAAAGCTGCCTTCATTTACCGTGGAACTTATCATATGCATGCCGCCGTTGCTGACGCTGGGTTGCTTTTTTTTAGCGGCAGCTTGCGGCCAGTTTAACCGCGGATTGCAAAGCTCCAGATACTGGATGCCGGATTCTCGATCCCCTGCTCCACAATCGGTTAGGCATACTCATCCCCACTTACAGGGGCGAATTGCCGCGACGCAATTGACCGTCAAAAAATAGCATTCCAGCGGCAGCAGAGCGCTTCGGACGTTGCTAGGGTTGGCGCCAATGAAAACAGCTATTCTTCGCTTCTGCGCATTCGTCGCAGTCACACTCTCTGGTTCGCCAGAACAATGTGTCGCTCAGTATGCGAGCGCGACTCCGTCTCAAGGTGAAACAACAGCAGAAACAGTGAGAGTTACAGGGGTCGCCCCTGATGAGAGGCTCAGCCAACAAACGCTAGTGGGACCAAACCAACAGCCTGAATGGACAACCACGCGCACATTTGGCACGAGCCGCGTTTACGTGCGGCCGCCAGGCACGTTCGCGATTGTCAATTTCTGGACGCCGGAATTTAAGAATGGGCAGGATGAGCATGCTTTCCGACACGAAATCGAAATCGGCCTGCCGTATCGATTTCAGCTCGACCTTTATCAAAACTGGAGAATTGAAGACGGCAAATCTTTTTACCAGGGGTCCAGTGTGGAATTGCGGTATGCGCTCGCGAAGTGGGGCAAAATCCCGCTCAATCCTACGCTCTACGGCGAATGGAATTTCAATGACGATGCGTCCGACGTGTGGGAGCTGAAGCTCCTTCTTGGCGAAAGTTTCGGCAATCGCTGGAATTGGGCGGCGAATTTTACGTTTGAGCAAGAGACGGGCAGAGAACGCGCAAGGGAAATCGCTTTGAGCAGCGCGCTCACCTACGCGGTTATCGATCCAACCCTAAATGTAGGCGTCGAAATGCTGTGGGAGCGTAAAACCGAAAAAGAATCGCGGAGTCATCCGGAATATGAATTTCTGATCGGGCCGAGCATCAATGTTCATCCTACGCGGTGGAGCTTTGTAGCTGTCGCACCGCTCTTTGGCGCGACGGAGGATTCGCCCGACGTTGAGGTGTTCGTGGTCGCCGGGTTCAAAATACCATTCGGGGGCCCGCGCGGAAGTGATGAGCACGAGGCAGCGGCACCCGCGTCAATGTTCGGTCGATAAGCCACGGTTTTGGCAGTGCGGAACATGCGAGTGAAGCATCAGCATTGCGCCGAACCGGCTGGTGGACACAAGTACTGCCTTCACCGCAGTTCACGCCTGCGCAACTGGCGGCTGAGTTAACCGGTCCTATTAATCGTCCTGCGCCCTTTGCACCAAACGATCAGGATTGTGTCTTGTGGAGCATGTTGTGATTTCTTGCATTACGCGTAACTTTGGCGATGCGAGGTTCCCGGGCGTTTACTCTGGTCGAGATTGTCCTCGCTGTGTTTATACTCATGCTGCTGATTGGGTTGGCGGTACCGAGCTTGACCGGCGTGCTTGCGGATAAACAACTGAAGCGTTCCCTAGATGGATTCAACAATTTGGTGCGGCGCGCGCAGGAACGAAGCGTAGCGGAGCGACGGCCTTACCTGATCGTTTGGAGCAAGAAAAAGGTCGTGGCGCGGCCCGAAGTTTTCGCAGAAGACGAGGACATTAAAGCAACGGCAGAGTTCGCGTTGGGTCGCGGAGAGGTTTTGAAACTTTCGCTGCCGGCGGCGTTGACGAACGAGCATCCCGCGGAATGGATTTTCTGGCCGTCAGGAACATGCGAGCCGGCGATCGTCCAGTTCAATGGCCCGTCCGGTTCATGGGCGGCAAATTACGCGTCGCTGACGGCGCGGGCCGAGGTTATGAATTATGCGCCGAGATAGCAGAAGCGAAATTCGAAATTTTTGTGGCGGCTTTGCTCTTTACGAGGTGCTCCTTGGCGTGGCCATTTTCGCCGTCGGGGTCCTGGCGCTTGGACGCGCAGTGGAGAATTGTCTCAACGCGAGCACGCTCAACAATGAAGAAAATGCCGTGCAGCAGATCTTATCTAATCGCATGGCGGAAATTCAGGCTTCAAGAGGTCTGCCCGATCAGTCCAAGGAATTCAAGATCAACAGCGGGTACGGCATGGTAAAGTTGATTCAGAAAAGCGCGCCGGCTGGATTGACTGAACCGAATAAGACAGTGCTGAACGGGATCAATCTTGTGACGCTGATTGCTCAGTGGCAGCGTGGCGGCGCCTCGCAGTCGAGGCAAATTCGGTTCTATGTTTATAGACCCGGATAAGAAAAACGCGATGCTGCGTACTGGATGTCATCTAGATGATAGGAACGAACCGCCAAGCTGTTCGCCGGCCTCACATCGATTGCATACCACGAAGCCCGGCGGTTTCACTCTACTGGAAATTACGCTGGCGGTAGCGATTCTCGGGATGATGTCCCTCACCATTTTTCGCTTCGTGCAATCAAATCTGACTGCGCTGCGCGTGTCTTCCGAGGTCAATGCAGCAGAGGCGCAATATGACGGATTGCGCAATCTCCTGATGGCGGAATGGCAGAGCCTGAGTCCGAGACGCGCCGGGATGAGGGGAGAGCCGTTCAAATTGAATGACCGTCAACGCGATGAGATAAGTTGGAATTGTAGCGCTGGACCGGGACTCCTTACGCGTTACGCGCCGGGCAACTTCACAGTCTCAGTGCGGTTACAACCTGAAAACAGCAAGAGCGATCGGCTTGATCTCGGTTTTTTGCGAAAAGCGCAGAAGGATTCCGACATCGGGGACGAGAATGAGAGCTGGATGCCCTTGATCAAAAATGTGAACACTCTCCAAATCCTTTATTTCGATCCCCGCCTGAACACCTGGATTGATCGATGGAGCGACGGAGCCCGGCTACCTGTGCTGGTAAAGCTCACCGTAGGACGCGCTGACGCAACGCCGCCATGGGAAGTAATTATTCCGCTGAGCCGGACACCGTACAAGCTGTAGGAAACGATGTCGGTCTTATGAAGATGCGTTCTCTGAATTCGAAATCAGTCTCCGGCGCGGCGCTCATGCTTGCCCTTTGGGCGTTATTTTTGCTCAGCGCGATGGTCATTTCATGGGCGCTGGAGATTGATTCCCGCCTTGCACTTTCGGGTAATGCGAACCGTGTCCTGGCGGCCGAAGCGATGGCAGCATCGGGCGCAGATGTTGCACTGCATCCGAGCATCGCGCCGAGTTCGCCAAACTTGCATAGAAAAATGGGCGACCGCGAAAGCTACGACGTCGGGGTGACCGGCGAGGGGGGACGTTTGAATTTGAACTGGCTCACTGCGGGCGAGGATCCGACGAAAGTGGGAATCCTGCGCCGATATCTTGAGCTCAAAGGCATCGAGATGAATGACCGCGATACGATGATAGATTCTCTGCTTGATTGGGTCTCGCCAAACACTGGGCTTCATCACTTGAACGCGCCTCCAGAGAGTGACGATTACCATCCTGCAGGTGCGCCCCTGGCTTCTGTGGACGAACTCAAGAAAGTCTTTGGGTGGGCGGAGTTCACTTCGAAGCGGGGTTGGGATGAGGATTTTACCATCATGAGTTCAGGTCCAATCGACCTGGCATGGGCCTCGCGCGATGTTTTACGCGCTCTGCCAGGTATGAGAGACGATTTGGTTGACCGCTTCTTACAGATGCGGCGCGGTCCGGACGGAATTGATGGAACGGGCGATGACGCGCAGTTCAATAATTTGGCTGATATCCAAGCCGTGCTGGGTCTGACAGCGGAGCAATTTCAGCAGATTGCGAGCCTGGTCGGATTCAAAGACAAGGTCTTTCGCATTACGAGTAGGGGAAAATCAGGCGACGTTACACGCTCCGTGCAGATGATAGTGCGAAAAGAGTTGGGTATTCCTCAAGTGATCAGCTGGAAGGAGATTTGATATCGAGACCGGAGCGACATCCGTTTTTATAATTCCCACCGCCCACGGCTGGAGCTTCCTGCGTTCAGCCGAGCAAAACGGATCGTGGACTGTACGCAAGCTGGAGACCCTTGATGAAGCGGTGCCGTTACTTACGGCAACCGACGACTTCGTCCTTGGACTGCCTGTTGCGAGCGTGCTTGCCCAGCGATTTTGTTTGCCCACTATCGATCCGGCAGAGTTCCCGGAGATGATTCGCATCCAGATCGAGAAGGCGCTGCCATTTTCAGCCGAGGAAGTGACCACTGACTTCGAGTTGATCGAGCAAAACGAGAACGAAAGCGTGGTTTCGGCTGTCGCGATTAGAAACGAACAGCTTGCCGAGCTCGCTTCGCCGTTGTTGAAACACGGCTACATCCCGCGACAAATCACCGTGTATGCTGCGCAACGCGCCAGTACTTATGCGCCAAAGGGAAACGCTGTTCTTATTTATCCGGAGGGCCAGACCCTCGTCTATGCCATGACGGAGAATGGAAAACTGAGTCTTGCCCGAGCATTTGAAAACGGGAACGGCGAACAACTGCAAATGGAATTGCCACAGTTGAGATTGAGCGCAGAACTACAAGGCATAAACGTGTCCGCTCCGAGTGTGTTGCTAGACGAGACTTGCTATCAACTGCGCGACACCGTCCAGGGAATTCTGGCGAGCCCGGCCGAGATAGTCGGTGTCGAGCTGCCACCTGCTCCGATTAAACTAAATCTGCTGCCGGAAAGCTGGCGCCGCCGGCGCGCTCAACTGACCAAGCAAGCGGAATGGCGGAAGCGGCTCGTCTGGGCAGGCGGTGCTTACGCTGCGCTCCTCTTCCTTTTGCTGGCATACCTCGGCTTCATGCGCTTCACGATTGGACGCCTGGACCGGCACATAGCGAGTGACGCGCCGAAGACGGAGTTTGTTCGTGCGACGGAGGCGAATTGGAAGGCGTTGGCGCCCGCTATCGATTCGCGCTATTACCCGGTCGAAATTCTACTGCATCTTTTCGAAAGTCTGCCATCCGCCGACGTACGCATCACTGTATACAATCAGTCGGCTCGGCAGATCTCCGTCGAAGGCGAAGCGAATACGGCTGCTCTCGTTTATAAATTCTTCGAGAACGTAAAGAAGAGTTCTGGGCTGCAAGTCTTTCAATTCAATATGGCCGCGCCTCGCATTTTGCCAAACGACCATGCGCAGTTTCGATTGGAGGGGAGACCACGATGATGCCGGCCTGGTATCAGCGAATGAATCCACGCGAGCGTGTGCTTTCATGGATTGTGGGCAGCGCGCTGTTCGTGCTTGTGAATCTTTTGATTCTGAACTGGATCTTTGGCGCGCTGGGTCGCGCACGCAGCGAGCTCGCCGCACGCAAAGCGACGTTGGCCGAGCAAGCGCTCTACATCAAAGAACGAGATCTTTGGATGAAACGCGACGAGTGGATCCGGCAACATCAACCAACGCTCAAGAATCCCGCGGAAGCTTCCGCCCTCCTTGACCAGTTGAAGCAAGTAGCCGGCAAGTACCGTGTCTTGATCGAGAACCCCGCGATTGGTTCGGGTGAAACAACGCCTTATCATCAGACCGTATTCGCTTCAATTGAAACCAAAAGCCCATGGCCGCCGCTGGCGCATTTTCTTTATGATGTGCAACAGCCGGATGCTTTCCTAGTATTCGAAACTGTGAACCTCGCGATCGATGGCAGCGATCCCACCATGATGCGGGGTAAATTCAAAATCGCCCGCTGGTTTGCGCCGGCACAAAAGGCAAAATAAATAGCCAACGCCGCGCCTTCGCCGAAAGGCGATCTGGTTACGATCGCTTCCACTTCCGGCTAGAATTTCAAAAAATATCTCACCACAAAAGATTCCGCGAGAGCCGAGTGCTCGCCGGTTATCAATGCCAAATCTCGCCCCTCAGCCGCAAAAGAATAACTGATCGGCCAGAACAGATTCGGGTTACTCGCCCCAATCATCGTCTTCGGTGTCGGGTCTTCGATCAGGTCCTGCGGAATACAGGTCGTAATTGTCAGGATGTTTCTGGCCTGTCAGGATGTTTCTGGCCGGGGCAACGGTAAATGTAATCGCTCCCCCATGGATCCTTTGGCGCTTGCTTGAATAATTGGTACCAGCGGCCAGGCCTCGGATCGGTGCTGGGTTGGGTTACCAGCGCTTGCAAACCTTGCTCAGACGTCGGGTAAAAACCATTCATGCTTTCATAAAGCTGCAGCTGCGTCCCGATCGCTTGAACATCGGCTCGAACGGCTGTCTGTTTAGCGAATCCCGTCGGATTGCCAATTTTCGAGATCGCCAGTCCCAAAAGAATGACGATGATGCCGACCACGATCATGATCTCAAGAAGCGTAAATCCCTGTTGCCTGCTTCGTATTGTCATTCCCAAAGAGAGGCCCCTAAGTTCTCACTGGCGCAACAATTTTCCAGCAGAAATTTTCTACTGGGCGGTTTTGAGAAGATAATCCGACTTTTCCCAGAGATATTTTAATTGGATCTGCGTGCCGCGGATTACCGAATTACCGCTGCCGGCCCCGTTCACGACGATTAGATCATTGGTTCCAACTTTCAGGCTTGCGATTGGGATAATCTTTTGTGCACGTAACCAACCGGTATATTGAAAATACATCTGCTTAAGGAGTGGCTCCATTTGACCGCGATAACCGGGATCCGCCAGTTCCGGCAACACCAGGGAAACTGGCCCAACGTCCTGGCCATTGCAATAAATCTCGGGCGGCGCATCGATACGCGGATCGGCGACTTCGAAAGTAAGCAACGCTGCCAGAGGCTGGGCCTCGATCCCAAATTGAAAGGCCGCGCTTTGTTGAACGTCCGCGCCGATTCGGATTGTTTCTGCTGCAAGCGTCGCAGTGACAGTTCCAAAATGCTCGACGTCCTGAGAGGGGGAGTCCAACCGCGGCATCGATGAGAATGGTTCGGGAATCACTTCGCGACGCTCAGCGTTCAACGGATGGGCGACGGGCCTACTTGCCATCCAATCGAGGTAAGCAGCCCGCACGGTTTTCCCATCTCCTGGAACTTCGATATCAATCGACGAAGCACCAGTCATCGGAATCATCACCGAATCAGAACTGGGCAGATCTATTCCCAAACCGAGCGCGCCAGAGCGCACAAGGTGCGTACCGGACTCGTCCCACGCAATCAGTTCCGGTTGCTGACCCGGTTTGTCATCGAAAAATAAGCGGAAGAAGAGCACTTGATAATCTGGGCTCGGTCGCGTGACGCGAATGCGGAAGACGCTCTTCGAGGAGGTGTCATCTGCCAATTGGGTGGTCGAAAATGTGACTGCTTCGACCCAGGGCGGCGCCTCCTGCGGTCTCGAATTCTGCGGTGCGTTTTGGCGAAGATCAAGCCACGCGCTTTCCGCCGGCGTTTGATCCGCCGTTGTTTCAATCAAGGCATGTAACGCGTCGCTCATAGCTTCCTGGGCGTAAACGCCGGAAATCGCGGCAAATAACGACGTAAAAACTACGCGAAGAAACATTTCGCGGGCGAGATTATTTTAGTGCGGCCTGGAATTGCAAGCTTTTCTTAACGAGGGCGGACCTGCAAGCTGCGTGTCATCTCGAAAACTGCCGAAAGAACACTATAAACAACCAGCCCGATGACAATTGCAATCAAGGCGATGATCATTGGCGGGATCAATTGTGAAAGGATCGAACTCGTCCGGTCAAGTTCGCGTTCGTAAACATCAGCGATCGTTTGCACGGTTTCCCCGAAGTGCCCGGTCTGCTCTCCAACTGCCATCATATCAGTAAACAAATCGGGAAACATTTTTTGTTCTGCCAGTGCAGCGGAAAGTGTCGCTCCGTCAATGACCGCGCGACGAACTTCGGCTAATTTCACTTCGAGAAACCGATTTCCCGCGATTTCGCTAACGAGGTCGAGTGCGCGCAACAGGGGCACCCCGTTTTCTAACAATGTTCCAAGCGTCCGTGCAAACTGCGCGTAATAACGGTGCCGGATTACTCGCCCATAGCCCGGGATTGCCAGACGAAAACGATCCCAGGCGATCCGTCCTTCATTCGTGCGCACAAAGACGCGAAATGCCACCATTGCGCCTACCGCCAGGAGTGCGCCGATCCACCAGTACCCGATGACAAGGTGGTGAATCTGCAGCAGGGTTCGCGTCGCAAATGGGAGTGAGCCGCCAGTTTGGACCTGCGCCATAAAGCCGGCGAGCTTCGGCACCATGAACGTAACAAAAAGCGTGACTAGACCGATTCCCGCAACGGCGAGGATCGCCGGGTAAATCAACGCTTGCTGCACACGATCACGCAACTCTTTCGCCTGCATCAAGTGTTTGACCAGCCGGAGCAAAATCTGCGGTAGTGCGCCACTAGCTTCCCCCGCTGCGACGAGATTTATATAAAGCGGTGTAAAAGCTCGCGGAAACTCGCGTAGCGCTTGCGAGAAACTGCGGCCATCGATTAGCGCCTGATGCAACGCGTGGGTCACTTGATGCAAGCGCGGCTGTTTCAAACGCTTTTCGAGAACCGATAACCCCTCGTCGAGGGTCATTCCCGCTTGTAATAGGTTGGCTAGTTGCTCGGTAAAAATCAGCAATTGCCCGTGCGGAATCTTCAGATTCTGCGTGGGAGCTACCGGCGCTGCACCGTCTCGCTGGACTACTTTCGGCTCCGCGCCTGCCAATTCGATCCGGATCGGAATGCATTGTTGCAATTCAATTTGTCGAATCGCAACCGCTCGGTCCGGGCAATCGAGCACCCCCTCAACCAGGCCGCCCTGCGCATTGCGCGCACGAAAGGCAAACTGTGGCATTGGCGTGCACAGTAAGCTGAAACCCGAAATCTCAAAACTCCAAATCTGAAACCCGGCCCAGTTTCACGAAGCGTGGACGCAAAGCCCAACGCCCTGGCCGCCCCTGCGATTATCCTCCGAAAACTTCTCCATGGAATCTAATATGTCGTTGCTCAACAAACACAGGCGACAGAAACTAGGGTGCCCCGTTCTGGAGGAACGCACCTTCGTTCCCGTGGCTGCGTGGATCCGCCAAGGTCACTTAAAATATGGGCGGATCTGCGCGTATTTTTTGTCGCCGATTCCGTTCACCTTTTTCAGATCATCGGCGCTCTGGAACGGCCGGGCCGCAATAATTCGAGCTGCCATCACGGGCCCGACGCCGGGTATCGCCTTCAATTCCTCGTCTGTCGCGGTGTTGATGTCGATCTTACCGAGCGCCAAGCGGGAGCGTCTCGCTCACAACGGACCCGCGCTTCTTTCCTGAAATCCCTTTGCGTCCAAGGGTGAAAAAACTATAGGCACCGGGCTTTTCTACGCGCTCGTTCAGGCGGCCGACATTGATCCCCCAGCCTCCCATTTTCTCCTGCTTCGCTTCGTCCTCGAATTGCTGAAGTTTTTGACGCTCTGGCTGCAAACCAGAGAATCCAGGCGGTATCACTTTGGCGCCGTGAACCCGGGCAAGGCCGTTGCGAACCAACTGCTCCCCAAGGTCGCCTTCCTTTGTCTGCACAAATGCATAGAGTCGCTCGATTTTACTGCGACCCATCGCGTCCGACCTGCGCGTAAACACCGTGAACGACTCGGCCAGTTTCTCCCGCGTGAATGCTTTGGCTGCTTCACCCACTTCGATCGCCTGTGGCACGGTGATCTCAAAGTGTTTCGCTTGCTCGATCAGGCGTCGCGGGTCCATCCCTTCCGTCTCTGGCGCATCGACCAGCGAAAGACGAAAAATGTATTCCTCCTTGCCAGCGCTAACGTGAAAACTATCCCCGTCGTTCGCCGGATTCAAAATGAGGCGACAATTCTCAAGAACAATCCAATCACCGCTCGCGCCGAGTTTGACAATCGCGACGCAAAGAAAACACAACGACAAGCGCCGCGTGCCTGACAAGTTGGAGAAAAAACAAAGAGCTGGGAATCAAACCGGCACCTCAAACTGACTCATCGATTTGAATGTTTCGTAGCGGTTAGCAATCTCGTCCATTGAGACTTTACGCAACCGTTCGACGCAAAGACTGGCGAGAACGCTTCGGTAAATCATCGCTTCGCGCAGGTTGTTCACGCTAGTTGCCCGTGGCGTTGTCTTACTGCTCTCACCAAATCGGGATTGTCTAAGGGCATTTGGAGCCGGGCCAAATGCGCCGCGTATGTGGCGATGATTGCGCCTAAAATGCTGCCAGCGATCACGTCGCTGACAAAATGATAGTTCATCGCCACAAGGCTCACGAGCATCGGAGCACAAAGAATCGTGGCGACGATTCGACTGCGGGGCGCCGCAATCATCCACACAGTGGCAAACCCTAGGATTCTGCAGGCGTGACCAGATGGAAAGCTGCCGATGTCGTCGCCACGCTGAAACGGATGGAACCCGTACGTACCGGTGCCGATGAGTGAAGGATTATCATGGGTCCAAGTGTCGGGCCAATAGCGACCGCAAACATCTCCCAACGAGATGCGGAAATCATCGGCAACGATCAAGCTGAGACACGCGACAAGCAGGACTTTCTGCCAATGCACAAATGGTCCCCACGCCCGTCGAACCATTAGGATTGCCAAGACCAGAGCCGACCAATTCTGCACTTCTGGCGGTGGGTAAGTGAGCCATCGAAAAACTTGGAATCTGTTGATGTGGTGGTGATAGACAAAGAACGCCACGGGGCGATCAATCCAAAAGTAACAGACCAACACAGCAGCGATGCATAAAGCCGTTGCGATTAACGTGCGACGCAACAATCTGCGATACTCGTGTTCGGCCATCGTCATCACACCGGCACCTCGAATTGACTCATTAGTTTGAACGTCTCGTAGCGTTTAGTTATTTCCTCCATCGAAAGGCCGCGCAGCCGTTCGAGGCTGAACTTCTCCACGCAAAAACTGGCGAGGACGCTTCCGTAAATCATCGCTCTGCGCAGATCGTTGAAGTGGACCTTCTTCACCGTGCCTGCGAGATATCCAGCCATACCGCCGGCGAAGGTGTCCCCTGCCCCGGTCGGATCGTGAATGTCTTCGAGCGGATACGCGCCGCAGCTGAAGAATTGATCGTTTTCCCCGAAAAGCAGTGCGCCATGCTCGCCTTTCTTAATTGCCACATACTGCGGCCCCATCTTCCGGATTCGTCGCCCCGCTTTGATGAGACTTGTTTCCTTCGTTATTTCGCGCGCCTCGCTGTCGTTCAAGATGAGAAGATCAACGCGTCGAAGTAGCGCGTCCAAATCCGATCTCGTTGTCTCGATCCAAAGATCCATCGTGTCAGCAACAACGAAACGTGGGCGCTCCATTTGATCGAGCACATGCGATTGCAAAGAGGGCGCGATGTTGGCCAGCAAAACGAAATCGGTTTGGCGATATGACTTTGGCAAGTCCGGTTTGAAATGTTCGAATACGTTGAGCGCGATTGAGCGCGTCTCGCGTGTGTTCAGATCCCACGCATATTCGCCCGACCAGCGGAAAGTTTTGCCGTTCACGCGTTGCACGCCTTCGCTGTCGATCTTGTGCGATTTCCAAAATTGGAATTCGGACTCGGGGAAATCCTCGCCCACGATGCCGACCAGCCGGACCGGTGAGAAAAAACTTGCACCGAGCGCCGCATAACACGCCGAGCCGCCCACCAAATCTGCGCCGAGCGCCGCATAGCACGCTGAGCCGCCTAGCAAATCGGAATGCTCCTCGACTGGAGTTTTGACGGTGTCGAGTGCGATGGAGCCAACAACGAGAACAGACATTAGGGATTTTTGAGGTTTGATGGTTGAGGGTTGAGGTCGAGAAGCAAGCGTTTTGCTTCGCGTGCGTAAGCGGCGATATCGGACGCTTTTAGCAAGCCGGACATAATCGCGACACGACGCGCACCAGAAGCGACTACGTCCCTGAGGTTATCGATCTTGATTCCACCAATGCAGAAGATCGGCAGATTTACATCGAGATGCGCCTGCTTGATATCCTTGAGTCCGATTGGTTCGTAATCCGGTTTGGTCGGTGTCGCGAAAATCGGACCGAAGCCAATGTAATCGGCGCCTTCGCGCTGCGCTGCACGAGCCTGCTCGAGGCT
>Ga0193727_1000225_pt1 | contig 20380 bp, 17 predicted proteins | sample H2c2metaG_FD_143051 | JGI IMG/M metagenome (GOLD analysis project Ga0193727, IMG submission 143051) | Soil microbial communities from a riparian zone of the East river system, Colorado, United States - H2c2 | ecosystem: Environmental > Terrestrial > Soil > Riparian zone | place: USA: East River...
TCACACCGATTTCGAGCGCGGGTTCATCCGCGCCGAAACCGTGTCCTACGATTCCTTCATCGGGAATGAAGGATGGAAAGGCGCGCGCGAAAAGGGCGCGGTGCGGTCAGAAGGAAAGGAGTACGTCGTCCAGGACGGCGACGTACTCCTCTTCCGATTCAACGTCTAGCCAACAACCGGCTCGGACTACTGCGGGGCGATCTGCGAGCGAATCTCTCCGCCGCCATGCGCCAGCGTATGCACATTGGCGTACGCGTGTCCATTGTTGAACAGGACTCTCAGGGAATCGAGCGAAACGTTGGCATTGTTCGCGTTGTTGATGAAGCCATGCGCGACGTCCCCGTTCAAAAGACCCGATGGACCATTCGGGAGGTACAGGTTGATGATGACAGGTCCCGGGGTATTCCCCGGAGCGCTGTTTGCGTTTGCGTCACCAAGATGAATGTGCGACACAGTCACGCCTGTCATGTTGGTGAGATTCATCGACCAGGTGATCTCCGTTCCGAGATCGACGAATGTCACGGTGCCGGTGCCGGCCGACGTGAAGCCGCCGCCTTCGGCGGCGGCGTTCATGTTCGCGGCCACGTATGTCTTGGGGGTTGGACCTGTCGAATCATCGCCGCAGCTCGTCGCAACGGCAGCCACACCAACCGCTGCAATAAGCCCAAGGGCTACCGTACTTACTGTTCTGCGCATGATTACCTCCGGGAGGGCGCAAAGTCTGAAACTAGGCCGCGCCTCGGCATCAGAAAGGCTGGCTGCGCGAACGACCACTGAGGCGCGGCGAGTAGTGCATCCCGCGCGGCGGGCGTTACGCCAGTATGGAAGCTCCCAGCGACAAGCGTAGTTAGCTAACGGCTCCCTGCTTTGGTATTCCCGAAAAACGTTCGCGCCTCGTCGCTTGAATTGGCACCTCTTACAGGGTAGGTTTCGCCCTCTCACAACGGCCACATCAGTGGCCTTCACACCTTCCTCCCACTTCGGCAACCAGATGGGGGGCGGTTTACGACCAAAAGGAGGATTGCCTAGTGCCTCGCACATACGAGGCGGTCTACATCTTCGACTCTACTCTCGAAGACGCCGCCATCAACGAAAAAATCACTCGCTTAAACGGGCTCCTCGGCACCAAGGAGCAGCCCGAGGTTCTGCATTGGGGACGGCGACAGCTCGCCTACTCCATCGGACCGCGCGACAACGGCTACTACGTCGTCTCAAAGTTCGCGACCGAGCCCACCACCCTCCCCGAGTACGAGCGCGCGCTCAAGCTCGACGAGGGAGTCATCCGCTACCTCATCACGCTGCACGAGCACGAAGTCGGTGCCCCGCCGCAGTCCGAGGAAGACCTGGCCGCGGCAACGCGCCGTGACGACGATGACGACGACGAGGATTAATCCATGAGAAGACCACAAAAGAGCTGCCCATTCTGCGAGAGCCGCGTCCGCTGGGTCGACTACAAGGACGATCGCACGCTCGGCCGCTTCATCACCGATCAGGGGAAGATCCTTCCCTCCCGGTTGAGCGGCACGTGCGCCCGTCACCAGCGTCAGCTCGCGACCGCCATCAAGCGAGCCCGCTTCCTGGCTCTGATTCCCTACATCCGCGGTCACCAGGCGTAGATGGCGGAGGCCGCCACGACTGTAGTCAGGACTCAATCGTGGCGGCCGCTGTTTTGGGGGGTGGCTGCACTATTCGTCTGTCCCATACTCCCGTTTTTCGAGGCGCTGATTCCAATCCAGCAGACACTGCTCCTGCTGGTCCCCGTTCTTGCGGCGTGCTCGATAGTTGGCTGGAAACTGGGCGGACGGGCGGCGCTGGCGGTGATCTGGATCGTGCTGTCGGTCTGGATGCTCATTCAGCCGGCGGGGCCTCCCGGGACGCAGTACGACCTGATGGCACGGGGCTGGGCAATTCTCTTGGCCGCGAGCTTCGGCCTCGTCAGCCTGTGGAGCGCGACCATGCCATTCTTTTCGAGGGCGCTCATGTCGGTGGGGCTCGCCGCCGGAATCGGCTTCCTCATCGCGCTCTCGTCACCGAGCGGGATCGCGAGGTTCCAGCACGCTGCCGGAGAGGAGCTGACCAGACGAGTCTCGAGCAGGATCCAGGACCTCGAGGACTCGCGCCGCACTCCCGAATGGCAGCAGCTCGTGGCACGAGCTCCGGTGGTTGATGCATGGAACGACGAGAGCGAGACCATGATGCGGCTGATTCCCGCGCGGGCGGCGGCGGTAGTCCCGGCACTGCTGGCGCTCGAGTCGCTGGCGGTGCTGGCGCTTGGATGGGGCGTGTACAGGAGACTCTCTCCCGTCAAAATCGGCCCACCCCTGAGCCCGCTGGCAGAGTTCACGTTCAACGATCAGCTGGTGTGGGGGCTCGCGGTTGGGGCAACCTTGTGCCTGCTGCCGGCGTTCGGGGACGGGAGAAACGCGGGCTACAACCTGTTGCTCTTTTTCGGCGCTTTGTACCTGATTCGCGGCGTTGGGGTTCTGGCGTGGATGTCCAACGGCCGGTACGTGTACATCATAATCCTCAGTCTCCTGCCGCAGATTTTCGTGATAGTTACACTCGCCCTCGGCCTGGGCGACACCTGGCTCGACCTTCGCAAGCGCGCCAAAGCGGGTTAACGGTTCGATTCGCCCCCGTTTTGTGCTAGAATTACTCGTTCTCAACGATCACTGAAGGGAATTTCTCCAATGGAAGTCATACTCAGGCAGGCAGTCGAAAAACTCGGTCACCCAGGCGACATCGTGAAGGTGTCCGCGGGGTATGCGCGCAACTATCTGTTGCCGCGCGGCTTCGCGTACGAAGCGACCACCGGCAACCGCAAGCGCATCGAACAGGAGCGCCAGCGTCTGGAGCAGGCGGAAGAGGCGCGCCGCGGCTCAGCCTCGGAGCTCGCGACCAAGCTCGAGCAGGTCTCGCTGACCTTTTCAGCCCGCGTCGGGGACGAGGGCAAACTCTTTGGCTCGGTCACCTCATCCGACATCGCGCACCAGCTCGACGCCCAGGGATTTCAGATCGAAAAAAGGCAGATCGAGCTGCACGAGCCGATCCGGGCGCTGGGAGTCTACCGCGTCCCGATCCGCCTGCACGCCGATGTCCATCCCGAGATCAAGGTCTGGGTCATCAAGCAGTAGGCGCAAGAGGAAGCAAGACCTGGCCGCGCCCCTGACAGCGCGACCAGGTCTTTTTATGTAAATAGAAGGTGACCGCGCGTTCAGGTGTCTACCCTACTAGAAACCAGCGCAGCCAGACCTTTTTGCGTATTTCAAATGGCGTGCGAAATGCTAGTTAGAACCCCTCACGGAACTTTAGTACGACAGATAAGCTACATAACAGAGATGCGGCGCTTCGCGCCGCAATTGAACCTTCACTGAACCGCATGGCCACATCCCTACCATCTGTAACCGCCCGCGAAGGTGCGCAAAGAGTACAGCGCGCCGCCCAGCTTTGCCTGGACATGAGAGCGAACGACGTCGTGCTGCTGAACCTGGCCGGCGTCACGGACATGACTGACTACTTCGTCATCGCGAGCGGGACCTCCGATACCCACGTGAGATCGATCGGCGAGCACGTGATATCCGAGATGAAGAAAGCGGGACTGACTGTGCATCATACGGAAGGGTTGGAACAGGGCCGCTGGGTGCTGCTCGATTTCTTCGATTTCGTAGTTCACATCTTTCATCCGACGCTTCGGTCGTTCTACCAGATAGAGCGGCTCTGGAGTGATGCGGAAACAGTGGCGCTGGACCCACAGGAGTAACAGAAAAAATGAAAGCGGCTCGGATGTTGTTGTTCACCGTTGCACTGCTCCTCGGCGCTCGCCTCGACGCGCAGCAGTACTTCGGAATGAACCAGGTGCAGTACAAGCATTTCGACTGGAAAGTAATAGAGACAGAACACTTTCTGGTCCACTACTATCCCGAAGAGCGCGCGGGCGCGATGGACGCGGCCCGGATGGCCGAGCGGTCGTACGCGCGGCTCTCGAAAGTGCTGGACCACCAGTTCCGCGAGAAGAAACCGATCATCCTCTTCGCCTCGCGATCCGAGTTCGGACAGAACAATGTCACTGGCGACCTTGGTGAAGGCACGGGCGGTGTCACCGAAGCCCTGCGGCATCGATTGATTCTCCCGCTCACCGGCGACCTCGGCAGCTTCGAGCACGTTCTCGCGCACGAAATGACGCACGAGTTCCAGTACGACATCTTCGCCCGCGGCAAGGCGGGCGCGAATTTACAAACGCTCAACCAGGTCGACCCGCCCCTCTGGTTCATGGAGGGAATGGCGGAGTATCTCTCGATCGGTCCTGTTCACCCGCTGACGTCGTCGTGGCTCCGCGATGCCGCGGTCAACGGGACGATTCCATCAATCGAGCAGATGACGGAGCGTCCGGACAAGTACTTCCCGTATCGCTACGGTGAAGCGCTGTGGGAATACGTTGGTGAGCGGTGGGGTGACGCCGCCATCGGCGAGATCCTTCAGAACGCTACTACGCTCGGGATTGCCCGTGCCTTTCAGCGGCAACTCGGTCTCACGCTCCACGAGCTGAGCGACGATTGGCGTGAGTCGGTCAACGCGAAGTATCTGCCGCAGTCGGCAACCCTCGACCGGCCGCGCACCTTCGCGCAGCCGCTTCTCACTGAGAGACGGAGCGGCGGCCAGATTTTCCTGGCTCCCGCGCTCTCCAGCGATGGCAACCGCATCGCGTTCCTCTCCAACGGGAACGAGAAGCGCGGCGAGCTGTTCATCGATCTCTGGCTTGCTGACGCTCACACCGGCAAGCGCATCAAGCGCCTCGTCGAGAGCACTCTGAATCCCAACTTCGAGGAGCTGAGGCTACTGTACTCACAGAGCTCGTTCTCGAACGATGGGCGGACGCTCGCGTTCACTGCGCAGCGCGAAGGCAAGGACGTTCTCTATTTGATGGACGTCGCCAAGGCGAGTGTTCGAGCGCGGCTCGATCTTCCTGTCGATGCCGTCTGGAGTCCGGTCTTTTCGCCGGACGACAAGCAGATTGCATTCAGCGGCTCGCGCGGCGGAATGAGCGACATCTACATCGTGAATTCTGACGGCAAGGGGCTTCGCCAGCTGACGAACGACACGTACGGAGATCTGCAGCCCGCCTGGTCGCCCGATGGTCGCCGCATCGCCTACGCGACCGAACGCACGCCGGAGTCCGACCTGTCGATTCTCAAGCTCACGAAATGGCGCATCGCGGTAATGGATGTGCAGACGGGCGCGAGCGAGATCATCCCGAACCAAGCTGGGCTCAACCTGAATCCACAGTGGTCGCCCGACAGCCGCGAGCTGGCCTTCATTTCAGATCGCACGGGCATCCCGAACGTCTTCCTCTACGACTTCGCGTCGCAGCAGCACTACCAGCTCACGAACGTACTGGGCGGTGTCTCCGCTATCACGGAGTACAGCCCCGCGATAAGCTGGGCAAAGGGCGCCGACAGGATGGCCTTCACATACTTCGAGAAGGGCGATTACACCGTCTGGACGGTCGACAATCCGCGCGGATTGAAGAAGACGGCGTTCGTACCCAATGGAGTGAATCTGGCCGCGGGCGGAGTACCGGCGACTGCCGCAGTGCCGAAGACCGGCTTCGATTCGCTGACGCTCGCGCCGAGAGCCGGCGAGCCGACGTCCACGTATCGCGCACCGGCTGGAACGCGCCAGTCCTCGCTGCTGCCCGCGACGGAATCTGTCGCGGATCTTCCACAGAGCATCGGGGCCCTCAATGCTGATCCGGTGTTTGGAGCGCCTGACACAAGCAGGTTCAGGGAGCGGCCGTACAAAATGGCGTTCCACCCCGACTACATCGCCGATCCTTCGATCGGCTACGCATCGGGCTACGGCGCCGCGGGCGGAACGGCTTTCGTCTTCAGCGACCTGCTCGGCAACCATCAGTTGGCGCTGGCCGGGAATGTCTACGGCCGAATTCAGGACGCGAGCCTCTTTGTCGGCTACGCCAACTTGAGTCACCGCCTTCAGTATTCCACCGGCATCTCCCAGGATCCGATCTACGTACCGCTCAGCGGAGGCGCCGGTCCCGCCCCGGGGAGTGGGGGAAACGTTATCCGGTTTCAAACCGACTATCTCCGCTACGTCGTCAGGAATCTTTCCCTCATAGGCCAGTATCCATTCAGCCGGTTCACGCGGTTCGAGACCGGCGTACAGTTGAATAGCATCACCCAGGGTTTCGTATCGGTCTTCCAGGATTGCAACCAGGCCGGATTCTGCGGGGACATCAAGTTCCAGGACACCACGTCCTTGCCGACGATCAATTACGTCACGCCATCTGTTGCGCTCGTGTCAGACAATACGCTGTTCGGCACGACGGGGCCTGTGATCGGACGCAGGATGCGGTTCCAGATTTCCCAGAACGTAGGCAACCTGAAATTCAGCGATTTTCTCGTCGACTATCGTCGCTACGATCCGATCATCTTCAACACGCTCACGTTCGCGACCCGAATACTGAGCTCCATTTCCGTGGGGTCGGATGAGACTTTCTTCCCGAAGTACATCGGCCGCCCGGATTTCATCCGTGGCTACGACCGCGCAAATTTCAACTTCGTGGATTGCACATCGGTGATCGGCGGACAGGCCACCTGCGCCAACGCACAGCTTGCCGGCAGCAGAGTCGCGGTTGCAAACGCGGAGCTGCGCTTTCCGATCATCCGGCGTTTCGATCTAGGCAGCAGCTTCGGCCTGCCACCCCTGGACGGGCTCATCTTCTACGATGCCGGTTTGGCGTGGCAGGCGGGACAAAAACCGCACCTTGGCAAGGCGCCCGACGGCAACGATCCTGACACCGATCGTTACCCTCTCACGAGCTATGGCGCTGGCCTCCGCGTGAATCTGTTCAACCTCGCGATTCTGCGGTGGGATTATGCGATCCCGTTGTCTACCGATCGCAAGCCAAACTGGACATTCTCGTTGGGAGCGAGCTACTAACCGTTGCGGCGCTTCCTACTGCTGGCGCTGCTCTGTGCAGCCTGTACGAACGACAGGGCAGCGCCTGACAGCACGACCCCGGAAATAATCGAACCACGTGGGCCCGACCCGCTCCTCCTCCGCGTTCCACGCGTGGGAGGCACGGGGCGTGTCTACGTTTATCCCAAGCTCGATTCGGCCGTCTGGGACGCCGATGAGATTCCGGCGCTCGATCGCGTCCTCGCGTTCGACGAGAGCGGCGGTACGGTTGCATACGTCGACTCCAAGGGATTTCCGGGACGCATCGACCTGCGAGAGACCGACGTCACGAAGGCTTCACGCGCAAAGCTGACGTCCCTCTCTTCCGCGAACGGTAGCGACATCTACGGCATCAATTCGAAGGGCGAGATCGTCCGGTTGAATCCGACCGGCGGCGATTGGCATTTCAAGCCGCCCGTGCCGGCACGCTCAGTTTTCGCGCAGCCCAATGGCGAGCTCATCGTCACCGCCAACAAGGGCACCCAAACCCTCGTGTGGAGAGTGCGTCCGCCTGACGATATCGTTCTGGACAGCACCGTGCTGCCGCTCTCGGGGCGCGGTGTGAGGACTTCAATAGGAGACCGGATCTATTTCGCGGTGGACAGCGGGCTGATCGGAATAAAAGCGAAGGACCTCTCGCCGGTTGGCACCGTCGAGCTGGAGAGCAGAGTGCGCGCGCTGGCGCCAACACCGAGTGGCGACAGGCTCTACGTCGCGACGATGGCCGACAGCGGAATCTCGATCGTCGATCGCTATTCAGGCAAGGTTGGGATGGGCGTTGTGCTCCCGGCGCCGCCCGCGGATCTGCGCATGGATGCACTCGGGCGCTATCTCCTCGCCCGATTCCCGAAGGGTGATTCGGCCTGGGTAATCGCGATTGGAACGAACAGGCTCGTCGGCGCGGTGCATACGCGCTGGGAGACAGATCTCCCGGCGATCGCGCCGGATGGCAAGCTCGCGGTCCTCCAGGGGAAGGACGTCGTCATCCTCGATCCCGAAAAACTCGAGGTTCTCTCGACGGTCGCGGGAGCCGCAAAGGATTTCTGGTATTTTTTCGCCTGGGATGGATTCCGCCCGCGCGCGCGTGGTCTCGATCAGCCGGTGACCTTCGGGGACAGCGGTTCGCCCGATTCGCTGGCGGCGAGCTCGACCCCGTCTGCTAATCCAGAGTCACCGGCAACGCCCGGCGCGGCTGACACGGCTGCTCCTCCTCCCACGGCCAGCGCGCCAGCCTCGGGATTCACCGTCCAGTTCGCGGCGCTTCTCACCGACGACAAGGCGCAACAGATCGCGAGCACGATCAGAGTTGGCGCAACTCCCGCGCACGTCGTCTCCAGCAGCATTGGCGGATCACCGATTTTCCGTGTGATAATGGGGCCATTCACGACGAAGGAGGAGGCCGAGCGCGTCGGCCGCGCGGCGAAGCACGAATATTGGGTCTACGAGGGATCCCCTTGACCTCGCGCGTCTCCGGCGGGCGTCCAGTAGCTTGGGAAGACGCCGGGCGGCAGATCGCATCACTGTTGGGCAGTTATTCCGCAGTAGTCGTCACATCTTCCGATCCTGTTGCCGCCGCCCATGTGGCGCTGGGCATCGCTCGCAGCGAGTCGACCCATAGACGCGTCGTCGTCGGGGATCTGGTGGGCGACATCCCTGCCCTGCGTTCGCTGGTGCTGGAGGAAGATCCCCACGGCATCACCGACAGCTTTCTCTACGGCGTCTCGTTCAACAAGATCGGTTACCCGGTGGAAGGGACCGCGAATTTTTACGTCATGCCGAGCGGGGGCGATCCCCTCATCCACGAGGAGATCCTCCACAGCACGAGGTGGACAAAACTGGCCGGCGGTTTCCGCGACGAAGGCGCCCTGCTGCTCCTCGTCGCCCCCCGCGATTCACAGGCACTGGCCGAGCTGATCGATCAGGTAGACGGAGTGGTGCTGGTCAAGGATTCCGAGCTTCCAGCGGCGCCGTCGGCGTTGATACTCGCGCGCGTCTCGTCGCCCACGCCCACGCTCAAAATCCCGCTCCACCAAATGAGTGCACGCGCTGCGAGCTGGAGAGCGCGCGCAGCAGCGCGCGCTGCCGAGTGGCGAGCACGCGCCGCAACCTGGCGACAGCATCGGTGGTTCTATCCCGTCGTCGGTGCGGTCGCGTTGCTGCTCGTCGCCTCCGTGGGCGCAGCTCTCCTGCTCACTCGACAGAGGGGCCCGGCGCGGGCGCTGGCACCCGTGGTAACAGTGCAACCAGTTCGGGTCCCGCCTCCGACGCCTCCTCCTCCGCGGCCGCCCCCTGAAACGCTGCAGGTCGCGCCAGCTACAAATCTCAACGACTCCGCGTCGGCCGCTGCTTTCACGGTGGAACTGCTAGTCGCAAACACGGCCAAAGGTGCTAACTTGTTCGTCAGTAAAAATGGTGCGGCACTTCCGGCCGCCGCCGTGTCACCCGTTCCAATTGATCCGGAGCGAACCGTATGGTACAAGGTGACGGCTGGAGCCTACACCTCGAAATACCAGGCTGATTCGTTACTGTTCGCTCTGCGGAAATCGGGCGTTCTGAGAGAGGACGCCGGGAGCGTAACGGCAACGCCGCTGGCACTCGTAGTCGACAGCGTGCCTAATCAGGGCGGCATCGGCGATGCGGTCCGCGCGGCAGTCGAGAAGTACACGAATCTCGGTCTGCCAGTCTACGCTTTGATGCAGGACGACGGGGGCGCGATGATCTATTCGGGCGCCTTCGCGAAGACCGACCAGTCGGCCGGGCTAGTCAGGACATTGCGCGGTGCGGGCTTGAAGCCCGTACTCGTTTACCGAACGGGGAGAGCGCCTTAGTGCGTTTATCGAAGCTCGAGATTCACGGGTTCAAGTCGTTCGCTGATCACACGGAGATGGTGTTCGAGCCGGGCGTGACCGCGATAGTCGGTCCGAACGGCTGCGGAAAGTCCAACGTCTCCGACGCCGTGCGGTGGGTTCTCGGCGAGCAGCGCGCAAAAACACTTCGCGGCGCAAAAATGGAAGAGGTGATTTTCCAGGGCTCGTCCGCGCGCCGCGCGGTCAACCTCGCGGAAGTCTCGCTGCACTTCGAGAACGATGATGGCGCGCTCGACATTCCATTCCGGGAAGTCGTCATCACCAGGCGCCTGAGCCGGTCGGGCGAGAGCGATTACTTCCTCAATGGGGCGGCGTGTCGCCTACGCGACATCCACGACATGGTCCGCGGCACTGGGCTCGGCGCCGATTCCGGCGTCGTGATCGAAGCCAGAATGGTGGACGCGCTGTTGAGCGACCGGCCCGATGACAGGCGAGAGCTGTTCGAGGAAGCGGCGGGAGTGGGACTGTACCGCGACCGCAAGCGGAGCGCTGAACGCCGGCTCGAGGAGACGACGACCGATCTCGGCCGCATTGACGATCTGATCGCGGAAGTGCAGAGCCAGGTTCGCTCGCTGTCGCGGCAAAGAAAGCGCGCCGAACGCTACACGGAGCTGATGGCGCGTCGCTTTACGCTCGAGGTCGCCCACGCATCGCGTGAAATGGACGCCTGGCGCGGTGAGCTCACGCGTCTCGAGGAGCGCGTGGCGTTGCTTCGCACCGAAGTGCCCGTGGAGGAAGCGCGGCTGCACAGCGCGGAAGCCGCGCGCGACGCCGCGCTGAGCGAGCGAACCACCAGCGAAGCGCGTCGCACGGAGCTGACTCGACTCGTCTCGGACCAGCGCGAGAGCACTCAGGCCCTGCGCGGTGAAATCGCCGTGGCCGAAGAGAGAATGCGGAACGCCTTGTCGCGCCGGGAGCGCGCCGAGGAGGAGCGCCGCGAGGGCGATGCGATCGCAGGCCGCGTGAGCGGAGAGCTCGAGCGAGCATCGACGGAGCTCGCGCAGCTCGGCGCTGCCCTACAGGCCGCCGATGAGGCGCTGAGCGCCCACGCGCGGCGGGAAGAAGAGGTGCGCGCGGGTCTCAGCACCGCGCGCTTCAATCTCGAGCAGGGTGAGCGCTCGCTCCGCGAGCTGCGTGAAGAGCTGCACCGCGCAGATCTCGATCATCAGAGCGCGGAGCGCGAGCGCGACGAGCTTTCCGCGAGGAGGGCAACGCTCGAGACCGAGCAGACGCACCTGTTCGACGCAACGGAAGCCGCCCGCAAGGATCTTGCGGCGGCAGAAGATGCGGCCGCGATCGCCGCGTCCCGTGTCGCGGAGACTACTGGTACGGCCGACGATTCGCGGGATGCGCAGCACCGGGCGCGTGAGCGCGAGAGCGCGGCACGCTCGGAGTTGTTGCGCGCGGACGAGCTGCACACGGCTTTGAGCGCGAAGCTCAACGCACTCGAGGGGTTGGAGCGAGAACGCGTCGGGCTGGCGCCGGCCGCCGCGCGACTGCTCAAGGAGCGTGGCATCTTTGGCGAGGGCGCCATTCTAGGTCCGCTCAGCGATTTCATGAGCGCCGACGGTGCTTCGGCCGCACTCGTCGAGCGGTTCCTGGGACCGACCGTCAACGCCGTTCTCGTTCGCGACCGGGGCGTGGCTGAGGCCGTCCGCGCCTGGCACGCGTCAACCGCGCCGGGACCACTGCTGTTGCTGCCGATCAACGCCGAGAACGGCGAAGCGCCCGAAATCCCCTACGCCGCGTCAGGCCTCGCCGCGTTGGTCGAGTCGACGTTGCCGGCAAGCGGATGGGTGAGAGCACTGCTTGGACGCGTGACGTCGATGGAAAGTGGAACAGCCTTTCTCGACGCGCGGGGCGCGATCTGGCTGCCGGCGTCGGAATCCGGACCCGGACCCCTTCGCCGCCGCGCCGAAATCACCGAGCTGAAACAGGCCGTCGTCAACAGCACGGCCGCCCGTCATAGCGCAGTCGCCGCCGCGGAATCCGAGCGCGCGGCACTCGCATCGGCGGAGCGCGCGGCGATCGTCGCGCACGAAGCAGCGTCGCAAGCGGCACGCGAGAACGCGGACGCCGCCGATCGCTCGGCCTCGCTCGCCCGGCAGCACCAGCGCGCCGCACGCGAAGCCGCGGAAGCACGCGCATTGATCGAGAGGCTGGCGGAGCGCGTAACCGCGACGATCACTCGAATCGAAGCCGTTGCGACGAGCGCGCGCGAGATCGAAGCCAGAATCGCTGAGCGGGAGGCGGCCGTCGCCGCCGCGCGCGAGATGCTCACGAGCGCCGAGCAGACGCAGGATGAAGCCCGTGAGCAGCGCACCGCCAGTCAGATCAGGCGCGCACAGGCTCAGGCGCAGCTCGAGGTAGCGTCGGATCGCGAACGACATCTCCGAGAGGAGTACGCGTCCGCCAGCGGCCGCGTGGAATCACTCCAGCTCGAGCTCACGACGCTCTCGAGTGCAGATGCGCAGCTCACCGAGCAGGTCTCCCAATGGCAGCGTGACCTCGAGGCACGTCATGCTACGCTCGAGGACGCGGAGCAGAAACTCTCGGACGCCGAGCGGGCCGTGCGCGACGTAGACGAGCGTCTCACGAGCGACGAACACGGTCTCGTCGAGATGCGCCGCCACGCAGCAGCGTTGGGCGAAGAGCTGCACGCGGCCGAGCTTCGCTACACCGAGCTCTCGGGCCGCCGCGCGGCGATTCGCGAGCGCCTGGAAGCAGAATGGAAAAAGCCTGTCGACGAGCTGCTCGCGGGGGCGGAATCGCTCGAGCTGGATGACGAGACGCTCCGCGCCGAGGCGGCACTGGTCCGCGAGCAGCTGGATGCACTGGGTCCGGTCAATCCGCTCGCTATCGAGGAGCACGAGGAGGAAACCAGGCGGCTCGAATTCCTCACTACCCAGCGCGACGATCTCAACTCGGCCAAGAGCTCGCTGCAGCAGGCAATCCGCGAAATCGACACGACGGCTCGCGAGCTTTTCCTTCAAACATTCGTCAAAGTGCGGGAGAATTTCCGTAACATCTTCATGACGCTCTTCGGCGGTGGAGAATGCGATCTGCGACTGGAATTCGCTGACAGACCGCTCGAGGGCGACATCGAGATCCATGCTTCTCCGCGGGGCAAGCGCACGCAGAGAATCCACCTGCTCTCGAGCGGCGAGAAAGCACTGGTGGCACTATCGCTGCTCTTTGGAATATTCCTCACCAAGCCGAGCCCGTTCTGCCTCCTTGATGAGGTGGACGCGCCGCTCGACGATCAGAACATCGGACACTTCGTACGCATGCTCAACCGCTTCAAGACCAAGACCCAGTTCATCGTCATCACGCACAACCCGCGCACGACGACCGAGGCGGCGGACGCCGTATACGGTGTCACGATGCAGGAGCCCGGCGTATCGTCGCTGGTGAGCGTCCGCATGCGCGGCAGAACGGTAGATGAGACGATTTCACCCGCGCATCCCGCGCACACACCACAGCTGCACGACGAGCCCGCCGAAGCCGCCGACACAGCCTCAGTCATAGCGTAAAATGTTAGTCGTCATGGCGCACGACGCGACGGCGAAAGACGTCGATCGCGTAGTCAGCATCATCAAGGAGATGGGATACGAGGCGAGACCGATGCCGGGCGCGCAGCGCACGGCTGTCGGTCTCGTCGGAAATGATGGGCGCGTCGATGCATCGCGGATCGAAGCGCTCCCCGGCGTGGCGCAGATCATCCACGTCACTCAGCCCTACAAGCAGGTCTCGCGGGAGTGGCGGTCGGAGAACACGGTCGTCGAGATCGCGCCCGGCGTCACCGTCGGCGGCGACAGCGTCGTCGTCATCGGAGGCCCCTGCTCGGTCGAATCGGAAGAGCAGATCCTCTCCGCGGCGCGCATAGTGAAAGCCGCGGGTGGAACCGCGCTTCGTGGTGGAGCGTTCAAGCCGCGCAGCTCTCCGTACTCGTTCCAGGGAATGGGGAAGAAAGGACTGACTCTCCTCGCACGCGCACGCGACGAGACGGGGCTGCCGATCGTGACCGAGGCTATGGATTCCGAGGGTGCGCAGATGGTGGCGGATGTCGCGGATTGCATCCAGATCGGCGCTCGCAACATGCAGAACTATTCGTTGCTCAAGACAGTCGGCAGGATGAAAAAGCCGGTGCTCCTCAAGCGCGGGATGGCCGCGACGATCAACGACCTGTTGCTGAGCGCGGAATACATCCTGGCTGAGGGCAACGAGAACGTGATCCTGTGCGAGCGGGGAGTGCGGAGCTTCGATCCGGCCGCGCGCAACATGCTCGATCTGACGGCGATCCCGATCGTGCATCGGCTCTCGCATCTCCCGATCATCGCCGACCCGAGCCACGGGACCGGGCTCCGCGACAAGGTGATTCCGATGGCCCGCGCGGCCGTTGCCGCCGGCGCGGACGGAGTGATCATCGAAGTGCACCCTGAGCCCGACCGCGCGCTCTCGGATGGCGCGCAGTCACTATACCCGGATCAGTTCGCACAGCTCGTGGGAGAGCTTCGCGCGGTCGCGGCGGCGATCGGCCGCATCATTCCGCAAGCCCGGGCCGTGTAGGGTATCACTATGACAAAGCTCACGTACTTCGCGGCGACCGTTGTCGCCGCGTTTTCAGTCGGTGTGGTTCCCGTCGCTGCACGCGCACAGAGCGCCGACCAGGTCATCGATCGCGCGGTTGCTGCCTACGCGCGTCTCAACAGCATGCGTGCGGACTTCCAACAGACGCTCACCAATCCGCTCACGGGCAGCACTCAGACCACGAGTGGCGTCATTCTCCGCAAGAAGCCGAATCTCCTCAACATCAAATTCGAGAGCGGCGACCGCGTTGCAGCCGACGGGTCGACGCTCTGGGTCTACCTCCCGAGCAGCGTCCCGGGCCAGGTGGTGCGGATGCCCTATACCGGCGCAAACGCGAGCGCGCTCGATCCCGCTGACCAGTTCCTGAACTCGCCGCGAACCCGTTTCACGGTGACATCGTCGGGCACCGCGACGGTTGGAGGCAGGGCGACGCACGCCGTCACGCTGGTCCCCAAGCGCGCCAATGCGAATTTTACGAGCGCGAAGATCTGGATCGACGACAGCGATTCGAGCATCAGGCAATTCGATGTCGAGACCGCCAACGGACTCAAGCGACACGTCGTCATCACGAGCTTCACTGCTAATCCAGTTTTGAGCAGAGCCAGTTTTAAGTTCGACCCGCCGAAGGGCGCCAAGATTGTGGACCAGGCGACCGGAGCTGGATACTGAGCCTAGTCGGAGGCCATCGCGCTTTGGCTGGCATCCACTGAACTAAAGCAGGGGGCTGATAGCTGGACTACGCTGCTTTGCTGGGCGCTTTCATACTGGCGTGAAGATTTCGCAGATCTCGTGGATCGCGATCGTTTGAAAAGCGTTTGGGCACGTGAAGCTCTGACTCCGCAGCTCCATAATCCGCCGGAAAAGCCCCGAGCGTAGCAGCTGCAAGGCTAACGGCCCCCTGCTTTAGTTCTGTAGATGCTACAGCGTAGGCGACAATCTATTTCCGCGCCCGCAGGAGCCCGGAAACAGCAAGGAGCTTTTTAGCATCAACGCCCCGCCGTTGCGCAATCTCGACAGCCGCCGCCGAAAGCGCCCGGTAAACCTCGGACGCCGCCCCGTGGCCCTGAAGCGCGCGCAGGTGCTTCCCCACCGTCTCGGCGTCCCCGCGCACGATCGGCCCCGTGAGCGCATCGTCCGGCAGCGCCTGCTTCATGTTCGCGAGCCCGCCGCTCATCAGACTCTCCACCGCCTGGTACGCGCTCGCATCGGGAACGCCGATATCGTGAAGGAGGTGGCCGGCCACCGACGCGAGCACCACCGGAAAGTTGGACGAGATTACCGCGGCCGCGTGGTACGCAGGTTTCTTCCCGGGTGGAATCTCGAGCACGCGCGCACCGATGTGCCCGGCAAGACGGCGTGACGCGTTCTTCGCCGCGTTCTCACCATCGATCCCGATCCATCCCTTCCGCAGCAGCTCAGCCGAGATTTCGGGATCGGTGAACGGAACGAGCGGATGGAACGTCCCGCCCGGAAAACCGGCCTGCGTGAGCGCGCCGAGCCCCGCCGGCTCCGCGATCGCCGATGTGTGCAGGATCACGGTGTCGCGCGCGATACGACCGTCGTTCGCCGCCACGGCGACTTCCTCGATGGTCTCGTCGAGCTGCGGATCGCGCACGCACAGGATCACAACATTCGCGCGCGCAGCATCGGCGGGAATGAATCCAGTCGACGTAGCGACACCCGATGGCCGCTTGCCGTGCATTCCGACGACGTCTACCCCCGAAGTGCGAAAGGCGCGGAAGAGTCCGCGCCCCACGTGGCCAGGCCCGATGATGAAGACCCGTTCGGTCACTGTCCTCCGTCCTCTGCACGGGTGGAGTCGGGGGCGGTAGGCGCTTCGATCGCCTTTCGCAGCAGGTCGTGCTCGGACTTGGCCCCGCGCGCGAGCTGTAGGGCTTTCTGCAGCGGTTTGTCTATCGAGGCACGCCGGCGAAACTCGGCCTCGCTCCCAAAAACGTAGCGCGCGATGTCAAAACCGATCATGCGCGAGACGAGCGGTTCCGCCTCATCGTAGACGTTGCGGGGTATCTCGATTCCGCGGGCCTTCATCCGGTTCCACACTTCTTCCCGCATTGCCGGCGTCACCTCGAAATTCGGTGAGGCGACTCCCCGCGTGCCCTTGAGAAAGAGCGCGTAATCAGTCACTGCATCTCTGAAATGACCCGCGTTCACGCCAAGCGCTCGGACAAAGATTCCTTCCACGGCGGGCGTGACGCTGTCGCCGGCGATGATGTCGGGCGTGATTCCCCCGCCGCCGTAAACTGTGCGCCCACCATCGGTGCGGAATTTCTCGCGAATGGGGGGAAGCACATCATCCGGCTCGTCGTCGCTCGGAATACGTCGCGTGATTGAGCGGCCGACAGGCGTGAACCAACGCGCCGTCGTGATCTTGAGTCCGCCCTCTGGTCCGAACGAGATCACGCTCTGCGCGCTCCCCTTCCCGTAAGTAGGCGTGCCAATGAGCACCGCGCGATCATGGTCCTGCAGCGCGCCGGCAACGATCTCGGCCGCGCTCGCGCTGCGCCCATCGACGAGCACAATGAGCGGAAGCTGGGGCCACCGCTGGAATGCAGTGTCCGCATACTCGCGGTTCGATTCGGGCACCCGTCCACGCATGCTCACGATCTTCTGTCCCCGGTCGAGGAAGAGATCGGACACCTTCACGCCCTGATTCAGCAATCCGCCCGGATTCGTTCGCATATCCAGCACGAGCGTTTTCATTCCGCGTGAAAGAAGCGCCGTTATCGCGTTGTTCAGCTCCATGGCGGTGGAATCGCTGAACGCCTTGAGATCGATATAGCCCACGCCCTCACCCATGATCGACGCTCTGCGAACGGCGCTCTGGTGAATCGTCATGCGCTGCAACGTCAGATCGATTGGTGTGGAGACCCCAGGGCGCTCGATTTTGAGTGCTACAGAGGTGCCCGGCTTCCCACGCAGCACCTTCGATGCCTCTTCGTTCGTCCAGCCCTTCGTTTGCTTGCCGGCGATCTCGATGATGCGGTCGCCTGGTTGGATTCCCGCGCGCTCCGCTGGCCCGCCCACGACGGGAGCCACCACGATCAGCCAGCCATCGCGGAGGTCCACTTCCAGCCCCAGTCCCGCATAGTTCCCGGACGTCGTCTCGTTGAGGCGCGCAAACCGATCGGGTGGAAGGAACGTCGAGTACGGATCTCCCAGCTCGTAGAGCATTCCATCTACCGACTTGCGATACAACGACGAGTCGCTAACCGGCTCGACGAAGTCGTCCTGAACCCGCCGGAACACGCTCTCGAAGAGCTGCGCGCCTTCGAAAGCGGTAAATGTTCCAGTGTGCGCGCCACGCTGCAGTAGCCAGCCCCCGGTCACGAGAGCGCCGAACAGCGTACCGGCCACGATCATCGTGCGGGCGCGGGCGGAAGCGCTGGGAAGTTTCAGTTTCATCACTTTTTCAACTCTTGATGCTGCCAAAAGGGTGCGGGAACGCCGTCGCCAGCGCTGCGATGATTCGGGTTTGCACGGTTATTTCGTCACCAGTGCCATCTATCAACTTGATTGGTCCGCACTCGGTATGGGAGTCCTGCCACTTCTTATCCGCAAACTGGCGAAAGGCGCTCGTCACACGCTGGTGGAATTCGTCGTCGGCGCGCTCGATCCTGTCGCGGGCGCCGCGAGCATCGGCTCGGCCAAGACCCTGGGTAGCCGGCACATCGAGAAGGAGCGTGAGGTCCGGCACGAGACCGCCCGTCGCCAGCCGGTTTGCGGCACGCACCTCTGACTCGGGAAGTCCCCGGCCGTAGATTTGATACGCATACGTGGACAGAAAAAATCGATCGAGCAGAACCACTTTGCCGGCCGCCAGCGAGGGCTGGATCTCACGCGCGGTCAGCTCGGCGCGCGACGCCATGAACAGGAGGGCCTCCCCGGCATCAGTGATTCCGTGCTCTTTGTGGAGAAGGATCTCCCTGATTGAATCGCCAACGGGGGTGCCGCCCGGCTCACGAAGGGTCGCGCAGGATATGCGCGCCACTGTCAGACGCTCCGCCAACAGCCGAATCTGCGTGCTCTTGCCGGCGCCTTCAGCTCCCTCGAAAACAATGAGCTTTCCGCGCGCCATTCTTTCTCAGCCGAGCGTGATGATCGGACTCGCGGCGCCCTTTTTCATTCCGTCCATGATCCACTGATTCACGCGAAGCATCAGCTTGTCGAAGTTCTCCTGCGCGGAGACCGCGCGCTGGTAGGCGGATTGCGCCTGGATCTTCTCGAGCATGCTGTCGAGCTGCTGCTCCATTTCCGGCGTCGGATTCTCACCGGCCTGGATCAGCGCCTGCGCTTCCCCGCGCAGCTTTTCCATCTGCTGAAGGAGTGCGACGGCCTCGCGATCGTCGTTGAGCGCGTCGCTCGACCGCTTGAGGGCCTGGTATTCGGAACTCTGTCCGATCAGCCGGCCCAGCTCCTTTCCTTTTTCTTCCAGCATCCTTTCTCCTTTCGGGCCTGAGCTGACTACACACGCCGCGCGAACACGAATCGCTCGCGCCCGGTGAGGTCGAGCAGCACTTCGATCTCGGCGAACCGACCATCGACCGCAATCATTTCCGCGACCGTTCCGGCGCGGACGGTGTCCACCTCGAGCGCGAGTAATCCGCCGCGCACAAGGGAGTCGGGTGCCTGCCTGACGAGCTCGCGAGTAGCCGACATTCCGTCCTGAGCAGACAGAAGCGCGAGGCTCGGCTCCCAGTCGCGAACATCCGCGGGCAGCTCCGCGATTTCCGCGAAGCTGATGTACGGCGGGTTGCAGACGATCGCGTCGAGCTTCTCCCCGTGAAGCGGGGCAAGCAGGGAGCCGCTGCGAAACTCGATCGGCGATTTGAGGGATTTCGAGTGAGCGGCTGCGTTGGCTCTGGCGACGTTGATCGCGTCGAGCGAGACGTCGGTGGCGAACACCCGCTCGAACTCGGCCTCGAACGCGAGTGACAAAGCGATTGCGCCCGAGCCAGTTCCAATGTCGGCAATGGTGCGAGTCCTGGGAGAGCAGCGCTCGAGGACGCGCTCGACCAACACTTCGGTCTCAACGCGCGGGATGAGCACGCGCTCGTCGACCTCGAGGGTGAGGTGTCTGAACGACGCTCGCCCCACGGCGTAGGCGAGCGGCATTCCACCCGCACGCTTCATCGCCGCGCGAATCACGGATCGCGCGACGTCTGGAGACGCATCAGAGACGGCATTTGCCGCGGCCCAGAACTTCGGCACGTCGAGCACGGCGGCGACGATCTCGCGCGACTCGCGCTGCGCGTCGGCCACCCCTTCCGACTCGAGCATGGAGGTGCACCCGGCCAGCAAATCGCCGATGGTGCCGATTGGCAATGTGGTCCGAAAGAACGGCGTCCCTGTCTTATTCACCAAGTTTCTCCTCCACGTCCGCGACTTTGAGCGCGTCGATGAACGGGTCGATGTCGCCGCCGAGCACCTTCGTGAGCTCGTGAAGCGTGAGGTTGATGCGGTGATCGGTTACGCGATTCTGCGGGTAGTTGTAAGTCCGGATTTTGGCCGAGCGATCGCCTGTGCCCACTTGAGTCTTTCGCAGACGGGAGCGCGCGGCTTCCTGTTCGGCGATTTTGGAGTCGAGAAGTCGCGACCGAAGCACTTCCATCGCCTTGAGCTTGTTCTGTAGCTGGGACTTCTGATCCTGCTGGCTCACCACGATTCCGCTGGGGATGTGGGTGATGCGAACGGCAGAGTCGGTGGTGTTCACGCTCTGCCCGCCTGGGCCGGAGGAACGAAAGACGTCGATGCGCAGATCCTTGTCCTCGATCTTGAGATCGATCTCTTCGGCTTCGGGAAGTACGGCGACGGTGGCAGCGGACGTGTGAATGCGCCCCTGGTTCTCGGTGACGGGAACGCGCTGCACGCGGTGCACTCCCGACTCCCAGCGCATGACGCCGAACACACCTTCGCCTTTGATTTTGAAA
>Ga0193727_1000226_pt1 | contig 20332 bp, 13 predicted proteins | sample H2c2metaG_FD_143051 | JGI IMG/M metagenome (GOLD analysis project Ga0193727, IMG submission 143051) | Soil microbial communities from a riparian zone of the East river system, Colorado, United States - H2c2 | ecosystem: Environmental > Terrestrial > Soil > Riparian zone | place: USA: East River...
AGGATCGAGCTTGCGGGTTCTGCTCATTGACGAGGACGCACAACGAACCGGCGCGTTGTAGGAGGTCGCGGCTCAACTGAGAAAGGCAGCGCAAGCCGCAGCCCTTACCGCGCTCGTCAGGGTCAACGTAGATTCCTTCGAGATAGATGACGTGAGGGCTCTCAGACACCACGTTCGCACTGAAGACCAATCGGTCGTTTTGGATCCACACCCATACCCGACCCTGCTCGATCCGGCGCAGGCAGCGCTCACTGAAGCCGGCCGGGTCCACTTCCAGCGGGTCCGCACCAGTTTCCTGAAAGACCAGTTTCGCGAATACAGGCAGAACAAGCCTGAGGTCCGCAGGGGCGGCATGGCGCAAGTCACTCACTGGCTCGAGGGATTCGATGGGCGATTGCAGCTCAAATAGGAGCTCGCGACACACGCGGCGCGGCGCGCGACCGGCTTGCGCAAAGTGACTCCAAAAGTTCTGTATTTTATCTACCTGACCCAGGATCATATGCGCGGACGGGCACGCTTGACCGAGCCGGGCGAAAGATGCAATCGCCGCCTCACTGCGCGTCTCCATAAGTGTAAAGTGCCCTATCAAGGCGACGCCTTCCAATCGGCCTAGCCAATCGCGGCAACCATAAAACGTGCCGCGATTGAGTTCACTCACCAGCCCGTTATCGTGGATAAAGCCTGACATGAAAACGGTATGGATCGGGCGCTCGGCGAGAAAAGCAAGGACCTCCGCTTCGTGCTCAGCGCCTAACGTATGCACTGTCAAAGTACTGCCACGACCCGTTGGCTCCTCGAGCGTCATCGCTGCGATGTCTTGTGCAACGACCGGTAGAAACATTGCATTACTCGCAAGAGTTTTCGATGTCATCGGTTCACTCAATCGCAGCATCGCCGCTGCGAACGTAAGGCCAGCCTGTTTCGTTGTGCTTGGCTTATGGGAGCATACACGACCCATAGTCGCCGTTTATTTGCGCGTTGTTCGCCTGTGTCATAGCATCGGCCAACAGCATTCCATCGGCCAACAGCATTCCATCGGCTAACAACATTCCGTCCGCCAACAGCATTCCGTCGGCTAACAACATTCCGTCCGCCAACAGCATTCCGCAGGAGAGAAAGGCCCATCCATCGGCAAGCAACATGCCGTTGCTGATCAGGATGTTGTTGCCCACCAGCATCGCGCTCGACAACTTTGTCGCGTCAGCCAAAAGCATGCCGTTGCTGACAAGAATGCCATCGGCCAAAAGCATGCCCGTGCCGTAGACCCGCTGGTACTGGGTGATGAGGTTGATGCCCGTGACATAGGTGTATCCGGCTATGATGCCCTGTCCCCAGATGAATGTTTGTCCCCCCACGGTCGACAGAGGAATCGGAGGCGTGAGCGTGGACAGCAAGGATGAGCCGAGCGGCGTGCTGTTGTTGAGGGTCGTACGCACAAGTTTGGCGAGTCGCACCGCGCCCTCGATGTTGACCTGTCCTGCGCCTTGCTCGAACATATTGAAGCCCGCGATCGGCTGCGCCGTGTACATCAGGATCGCTTTGACCATGTTTGGCGTCAGGCTCGGCCTGGCTTGCAGCATCAAAGCCGCGGCCCCTGCTACGATGGGAGCCGCCATTGATGTGCCGCTCAGATACATCAGCTTCCTTTCTTCATTGCCGGTATCGGAGGCATCTAATTGCGGGTTTCTTGTGACCAGGAAGTTACTCTTACCTTCTGCGGAAATCAGCTTATTTCCAGGTGCAACCAGTTCGGGCTTGACCAGGTTGTCATAGTGCTTGTTGCCTTGCGTGTCGGTCCAGTAACTGCGCGTCGGACCGCGCGAGCTGTAGGTGGCAATCGTATCGTCGCTTCGAGCATCGGTTCCATAGGTGTTTGTTGCGCCAACCGTGATCGCCGATGGCTCGTTCCCCGGCGAGTGTATCAACCCATAAATCTTATTTCCGTTGCTGTCCTTGCCGTTATTTCCGGCAGCAACCACACAAACTACGCCGGCATCTACAAGGCGACGCACCGCGCGGCACAGAGGATCGTTCACGTAAGAATCGACGGCCAGCGTGCCGAGACTCATATTGACGACACGAATATTGTATTGCGCGCGATGAGACATCACCCAATCAAGAGCGGCCAACACTCCTGAGGTTGTTCCCTTGCCTTCTGAGTTCAGAACACGCAGGTTGATGAGTCTAGCGTCGGGCGCAATGCCTTTGTACGAGCTTGAGATGTCGTTGTCGCTGCCGGCAGCCAGGCCGGCGACGTGAGAGCCATGACCATAGGGGTCATCCCTATTCATCCCCAGCCCAGTAAAATCTACGTTCGCAACGATACGACAATGATCGTTGTTGTCCTCAAAGGATCTATGATCGTTGTAAATGCTCGAATCAAGCACGGCAATGCCGATGCCCGTTCCCTTAAGCCCGCTATTGCCGCTCTGTTGACGCATGGCCAGGGCGCCGGCGGTGGTTTCGACGTGTCCGAGCATCTCGACGTTTCTGTCCAAAGAGATGTAGTCCACACCTCTAAAACCGGCCAGCCTATTAACCTCGGTCACGGGCATCTCGACCACTCTGGCGTTGAGATTGAGAAAGCGGCCTTTTTCGACCACCTCGCTGCTGTTCATGAACGCATTGAGCTTGCTGTCCCGTCTTTGCTTCAACTGAACAACAACCTTTACGAGATCCTTCTTGACCGCCATCGCGCTGAAGGCGCCACGGCCAACAGCATCGTCTATCTGTTTGCGCAGGTCCGGAGATACGTTGTCTCTTTGCGTCCAGACTTCGCTCGACAGCTCAGTCGATTGATCGCCAACCTGACTTGCGCCGTGATCGGACTGAGTGTCGGCTTTGCCGCTAAACGGGGTGCCAGCGCACAGATAGGTCAGAAGCGAAAATGCTGTGAACCAGGTTATTACCTGGTAACGTCTGATCCCACTCATTGTGACCTCCAAAACCACGAGTTGAGAATTACGGGACTCCAACTTCGATTCAAAACCACACGCCCGACTGGGCAATGTCCGTGCCTTACGCATCTCGCTTTGCAAGTGAAGAAATCATTTGCATTAAGACGTTGCCACCCAAGTGGGGTAGAGGTCAGAGTGACAACCTATATTGACGATAGTGAAGGGGTTCCGTCACCTTGACGGATCACGAGGCAGGTCACGCACCTCAGATCGGCGTGGCGATTGTGAATCATGACACAACCAGCACGGCTCGAACGAGAATCTCAGGCATTTAGAATCTGTGCGATCGGACGGGATTGAATCTTCGCCGCTCTTATCACGACGGACTTAACGGCTGGAGTTCATGCTTGAGCTTCGATCAATTCTTTGAGCCATTCGCAGCAGCAGCAGCAGCTTCCGCGCGCTTGCGCCTGTGAGTATCGAACCAGTCAAACACCGCGGGGAAGTTTGGCGCTACGACGTTGCCGTGATCTCCGCCCGGAACTTCGATGTACTTGATCTCCACTCCAAGCTTCTTGCCCATCGCTGCCATTGCGCGCGAACGCTCGACCGGAACCGTCGGGTCGTTGTCGCCATGCACAATGAGCTGCGGGATGTGCGCGATCTTTGACATGCTCGCAGGGTTAGCACCACCCGACACCGGGGCGAGAGCCGCAAACACTTCCGGATGGTCCACCGCGACTGACCACGTGCCGAAGCCCCCCATCGAGTGCCCGGTCAAATAAATCCGATCCGAGTCGATATTGTAAGCGCGCCGCACTTCGGCCAGCACGTCCATCACGTCTTTCTCAGCGTCGCCCACGTACATCGAAGCGGGCTTGCGGCCCTTCGGACACGCGACGATGTAGCCGCGTTTTTCGGCTTCGGTCTTGAACGCGCCTTGCGAGTAGGCAGTGAAGTAGCTGTTCTCGTCTCCGCCCATACCGTGAAGCGCAATCACCAGCGGATACTGTTTCGACTTGTCGTAGCCCGACGGCACGAATATCTGATAAGGCTGAAACGTATTGTCGACTTTCGAGAGGTAAGCCTTCTTGAACTCACCGCGCCGCGCGGCCAACGGGTCGTTGCCTGCGGCAAGCGCGTCCAGCATCGCGTTCGCCTCTTTGAGCGCGTCTCGGAAATCTATGCGATCGACGTTTATCTCGCCCGCTCTTGCGAGTTCAAAAAGCGATATCCGGTACTCGGCCGTCGGCAGGACGGCGAGCAGCGAGTCTTGCCGCTTCGCCTTCAATGCTGCTTCTGTCTTTGCCGCGCGCGCCTTTGCCGCTGCAAAGTCCGTCGCAAGCCCGCGTTCGATGTGAACCGTCGCGTATTTGACAATGGGCTCACCGCCGGTCAGCTTGAGTTGCACGGCAACGCGGTAGTTCCCGGTCTCTATTTCCGGCATCGCGACTTCGGCGAAGAGGGGATGCGCGATGAAGTCGGAATCGAGTCCGTCCACAGTCTTCAGCTCCTTCACTACGTCGTCGCCCTTCATCTTGAGGAGCGAGATCGAGCCAGCCAGTTTTCCGCCAGGCTTCTCGTCCAGCGTGAAGATCTGGCCGATCTTGACCGCGACGGTCTCACCGGGATCGAGCATCATGCGGTCGAGCTTGACGGTCAGCGCCGAACCAAGCGCGCGCGATGGAGTCCACTCGGTTCCCCGCATGAGCGCCATCGCGTGGTACATGTGCTTGAGCGCGTCGCCGTATTTGCCTGCCGAGTTAGCGGCCTTTGACAGCTCGCCAAGCCGTTCAACTTCAGCGCGAGCTTCCGGCGTCAGCTTGGCCATTATTGCCGGCGTGTTCTTCATAGTGCCGTAGCCCACCGATACGCGGAGCACCTGCGCGGCGTCCTGCGCGACTGCGGGCGCAAGGCTCATCCCAAGAATCGCGATCGCCAGAGCGGAACGAACCAGGAGTCTTCGAGTCATCAGAGCTTCTCCCTTACCTTGCGCGAATGTTTATTGGTCTGGAGCCAGTCTCCACCGGTTGTCGAGGATAGTACTATCGCGGGTTGTTAGGTTCAAGCTGCTAGTCAGTCAACCTGACCTGTACGGGCGTCCCTCCGTGGGCGCCCCTTGGTTGTGAGAGGCTCTTCCGCGTGAATGAGGGGCGCCCACGGAGCAACCATGCCCGTTTTGGCGGGCCGATGCGTGGTTAGCAACCGCTCCCGTAAGCTGTTGATTTCATTAAACAGCTTACGGTGGTTGCTAAGGAGGGACGCCCGTATAGGCCGACGCTGATCGCGTTCGTCAAATCACGTTGACTGAGCACCAGTCGTTCCGATTGGACTATTGCGCGAGGAAACGGGGCGAATGCGCCCGGGCATCGCTACCAAAAACGGCCGGAGCTGCCCGAGGGAAGAGGCAGCTCCGGTAAGCCAGGCCGCACCTTTCGGTGAAACCCGCGTTGATGGGGTTGAAGCTCTCTGAGACGAAGCCGGCAAGTCAGCCAGACATCTAATCCACCTGTCGAACCGTCTGCCTGAAGCCAGTCATTTGCACAAACTGAAAGAAGGGCGTGCCGGGGGGCAGCCGGGAAGCATCCAGAAACGAAGCATCGAAGACCCAGTTGCGTGTCGGCGGCGAGTAGGTGTTGCTGCCGTTCTTGTGCCCGCCGTTGTACTGGTGACTGTTGAACAGGTTAATCAGCGAACCGCAATAGCTAAGCGTCGAGCCCCAGTTCTCAAGGAAGCGGGGGAAGTTGTGCACTCCTCCAGCGAGGAATGCGTCGCCGCCGCCCGAGCTTGGAGCCCCGGCCGTCTTGAAGCTGCTCAGCGTGTCGCCCATCAGCAGCGCCGCTCGAACCGCTGTGTTGGCTCCGGTGCGAGTGCCCTCGCGGAACGGATTGCGAAAGCTTTTTCCGTCTTGCCAGTTTCGCGAAAGGATAGTTATTGCGTCCGAGACGATCGAGGCGGGTACCTGCGCACCGGTGTACTGGTTCGCCTGAGTCGGGCTGCCGAAGACTGCCACGCCCGTAGCGTTGTAGTTCCCCAAAACGTAGATGCCGTTCTCGGAGGCGATCGAGTAGCCCTTGTTGATCGTGCCGATGAGGGTCTCGCCGTTTATCAGGCGCACCCCGCGCCTGAAGTATTTGAAGTCGCGAGTCGCAGCCACATCAGTCTCGACTGCGACGTCGTATCGCGCAGCTTCGCCGCAGTTGTTGTTAGCCACGCTGTCGAAGTCTACATCCAGAACGCCGTTACGATTGACATCTTCGCCGGCCTGGAGCGTTCCGTTGTTCGGGCCGTAGATGTCTTCCATGTCGTACTCGCCGTCATCATCGCGATCACCTCGCCGGTCTGACACGTAAACGATCGTGCCCGACCCGCCGTTGTCGGGAAGCTGGGTGCTCAACACGCCGGTCGGAAACTGACCGTCGAAATCTCCCCTGACAAATCGGCCCAGGTTGGCCATGTCGATGTCGATCAGACTGACCAAACCGGCGTAAGGCACTTTCGAGTTCGCTCCCCATGCAGCTCCGCCTCCGGTGTAAAGAGAAGCCCAACTGGCGCCGGCCCCGGCTATAGCTGGCAAGTCTTCGTTGTAGAGGCCTTCGCGCGTGTTGAAAATCTTTATTGGGAACGGAATCACATTCACCGCCCCCGCATTCGCCTCCTGGAAGCTCTCCTTGTCTGAGACGTACAGGTTGTTGTTGCTGACGTAGCTGTAGGCGGGCGCCGCGTTGTAGGTGTACACGTTTCTGTTCGGCGGAGGGTTGCGGTTTATGTCGTAGTCACGCGGGTCACGCGCCGAGGTGTAAACGGGTCCCGGGTTAAACGTGGCGGTATCAAGCTGGGGAGCCGCAACTTTGATCGGAGGCCCCGGAATTTCGTATCGCTGAAGCTTGATGATGGCCCGGTCATCGCCAATGTTCAGGCCATTCGGATCCTTGTGAGTCACACCCAGGCTCAGGGCGTCAACGGTGATGTCGCGAGTCTGAATGGCAAGCGTGTCAGGGTCGAGCGTCACCAGCTCGACCTTAATCCAAGTTTGCCGGTTAGCGGGCATGTTGGTGCCGACGACTCCGTTGTTCAGATAGCTCGAACCGGTATACAGGCGGTGACCGTTGACTCGTTTCGCCTGATATCCACCGGTCATCGACTGCGGCTGATATCCTCGGCTGCCATCGATTGGTGTCGCTCGGCTGCCGCTATCGCCGCCCAGACCATCACCGGCGCCGTCGAGGCGAACACCGCCGCCTCCGCCCGGAAGCTCAGCTTGGCTATCGCTGAGACTGACTCGGATGCCCGGCTTGTTGCAGTAGCGCGAGCCTCTCAGTATCTCATCATCCGCCGGACGGCCAAGAGCCGTGAATTCGTAGTCGTTGGCGTCGCGGCCGCGCTTGACCAACTCGACCGGATCGTTGTTTCTTATTTGAAGCGGCAGCCTTAGCGTGTTGCGATTTGCCAGCAAGTTTCCGTTGAACTGCTTATTTGACTCAGGGTCCGCGGCCGATTCCCAATAGTCGTTCTTAACCCAGGCCGGCATATCGGGATTTGCCCCGCTGGCGCCGCCAGAGGCAATCACGCTGCCTTTGGTGACTGCTTTGAAAACTCCCGAAGCATCCGCCACCCACACATTGCCATTCCACTGCCAGCTCGGGTCGGCGGGCGGGGGTCTCTTGATGCCGTTCCGCGCGACGTCTCGAACGATCTCGCCGGCCGCCGTTACTCGCGAGCGGAAGAAGAGATCGTTGCCGCTCATGATGAAGATGTTTCCGTTCGAGTGGACGCGGCCGCCGAAGTCGAAACGCGGGCCGGGATGGAATTCCATGTCGTCATTGTAGAAGATACCGAATTGAAAAATGGGAATCTGGTGATTGTAGAAAGTGCGCGTGAGCTGAACCTGCGCGCCGTTCGGATAGGTCGCGGTCGCGTCCAGCCGATAAGGCGTGCGCAGCGAGATCAGCCCGGCGAAGTCCCCGTCTTCGATCGGCCTGGTGTCGCCCGTCCCATTCTGCGTTATGTCCTGGATGAAGTCGAAGCCGTCGATGTCGGGCTTGGTGTTTCTGATTCTGGTCAAGTCTGCCGGGCTCGGTCTGAGCTGGGTGTCAAAGACGCGGTTGAAATTTCGCGACATCAACTCCAGGCTCGCTTGAGCGGCGTAGAATGCTTTTGTGTTCGAATAGTCGTTGCCCATCACGACGGCTTCGGTTGTAACACGCGAAAGGCTTGCGGCCGTGAACAGAGAAAGCAGAGCCAGCACAAGGATGGCAGTCAGCGAAGCGGTCCCGCGCTGGCCGCCGACGTTGCCGGTCGTCGACCGGATGTTCGGTTCTTGAGATCCCGTGGTTTCCATAATTTGCTCTCCCAATCTGCTCGGCTTCACCGGCGAGCCCGCCGCCCGCGTCGTGAACTATTGCCGGCCGTCAGATTTTCTCGTAAACCAGGTTGCGAGTGCTGAAGCTCGCGGTCATCGTCGACTTGAACGGCTTGTTAGTCTTCGGATCGACGTCCGGGCTCCGCACCGTGACAGTGACTCGCACTTGCCGAATGTCTTCCATTTGAGCGGTGGTCGGGGCATCGGCGACGTTGCCATTCCTGAGAACATACTGAACCTGCATATCCTCTACTCCGAACACCAGCGGCTGGTCGGTCCCGTTCACCGGAGCGCCATTAGCCGGGTTGAACCCGCCGAAGACCATCCGTCTGAGCGTGCCCGTTCCCATTCCGCTGCCGTCATCCGGGACGACATAGTAGGTCACCCAGTTGAGCTTCAACAGACTTGCCGGCGCAACTATGTTGTCGAGCGGGCTTACGCCTCCGGGGTTGTTGATCCCGAGCGGGTCAGTGTTGGTGAAGTTCAGCGTGTCCGCACCTGCTTTTCCGGTTAGCGTACCGATCGCCGAGCCGTTGTTTCCAGTTAGCAAGAATATGTCGCCTACGTTGGCCGCGCCGTTGTTGAAGCCTGCGGAAACGGTCATGTTAGTCGTAGTCCCGCTCGGGTCCGCGATAGTGCTGATCGGGATCGACGAGCCGCCGTTAAACGCGTCGTCTATGAAGAGAAACGTGACCTGATCAGTCATTAGCCCGTTGATCGCATTCACGTTGTTGGCTGCGTACACCGGCGTCAGAAGATCGGCATTGGCGTCCGCGTCCGCCGCGACTCCGATCAGCGATAGCTTGTCGTCGGGGATCACAGCTCCCAGGTTCGGATAACCAACGCCGGCGTTGATTGCGTCGCGGCCCATCGCGTTCAGCGCTACACGGACATTCTGAAGCACGTCCGTGCGCTGAATCGTGTTTAGCCGGCCGGCGCGCGCTACTTCCAACAGTCCATATACCGCTCCCATCACGATCGTAAAGATCGCGACCGAAACGACGACCTCTACGATTGTGAAGCCTGACTCGTGCCTGTTCGAATGCGGATCTTGCTGACCGTTGTTTCCCATCGATTTGCTCTCCATTATCAACCGCCGGGAGCGCCCGTCCTGTAGTTCGCGGCGAACGTCGTCATGCTTTCCCTGAACTGGCCGTTTCCGATCCTGTAGGTAACCGTCACCTCGATCTGACGCAATGTTGTCGGCGAGCCCGGGGTGTTGAGGCCAGGCGGGTTGCTTATTGTGATTTGTCTCAAGAATCCGTCGATTGGCGGCGTGTCATCATTGGTTCCGACCGTGCGGTCAGGGCCTTCTGAGTCGTCGGCCGTGCCTACTATCCCGTCCGTCCCTGCCGTCGTGTAAAAGTTGCGCTCGCCGGCCAAGAAAACTCCTCCAGGGATTGTCGCATCGCCAACGTTGCCGATGACATCGAAGCCCAGGTCGACGAGGTCGCGGGCGGAGAAAATCGCTTCGATGGTCGACTGAACGTACTGCTTTGCGGCAAGCTGCTGATGGCTGGTCGTGGTCATCACGATTCCCGAGGTGATCGCGGTCAACATCGCTATGACGCCGACCAGGAGGACCGTCACCGCTATCATCACGTCTATGTACAGGAATCCGGCTTCGTTGCTTTGGTGATCCATTAGCTAGCTCCCGCTGTGAACGATTGTCCGCTAAACCTCCACACCCTTATTGAGCCGCTGGGCCCGAAGAGAGTGATGGCCCGGATCAGATTTGCGTCGTTGTCCTTTAAGTTAGTGGGCGAGAAGAAGAGCGTCGCGCTCATCGGGTTGCCGGCCCCGTCTACGACCGAGCCATCGCTACGGAAGTGCGCCTCCCAAACATTGCCGGTATAAACCGCTGAAGCGTAGCTGTAAGGAGCGGGGGGCACCCCTACCGAGACGCCGCCGACTGCCGGCTGGCTCAAGCTGACCTGGTCGATGAGCGGCGCCCGTCGAACCTCGAACTCATCACCGGCTACTATGCGGTTCTCGTCGATCAACGCGATCGTTTGATTTGCGCGATCTATCTTTACGCTCATCGTCTGTCGTTGAGACAACGCGCGCCCATAGGCTTCGCGGAGAAAGTTGACTACCTGACTGGCGGCATCGTCCGAGCGATAAGCGCGCCGGCTATGACCAAGCGTGAACACCGCAACGGCGATCATCACGATGATCAACGACGCTACGACTAGCAACTCGATGAACGAGTAACCTTGCTCAGCGCGACGCGAGATCGGGATCAGATTCTGAGATTCCATTGCTTGATGCCTCCGTGTGCTGAAACGAGCGCCCGACGCCTCACAAGCTTCCGGAAGCCGCGTTCTTTTGATAGTGAACGGAGCACCATTTGCTCGAACGGCCCCGGCTGATCGATCTACTCAGGCCGAAACTCTTCAGTTGATAGCAGAGAAGGGCGCTTTTGTGTCTGCAAGTGAGATACCAACCCCCCGCGACTCGCAGGATTTACAAATCAGATGCTAAGGGAGTGAGGCCTGCCATCGTGACCGAGAAAACCCACCTTACCATTCCCTAACCGACTAGCCTGCTTAGAACACTCATCGCGCCTGGCTCATAGAGGATTGATCGTAGACGAGTGGGATCGGCACCAAACATCACATTCCCAGAACGTCAAGACATATCAATTGCGAATCGAAAAGCCGAGCCGCGCGATGGAGAGGTCCTCGAAAGTCGTACAGCCTACGCAGGCAAGAGGGTCGCCGACGGAACGAAAAACTCCGCGACCTGTATCGATTGCTCGATTGCAGGACGCGGAGTCGATTGAACTAACTTTGATTTCCGAAGGTGCGGGGGGTCGCGCGCTACTGTTTGATCTGCCGCCAAGACATGAGTCTGATGGTGCCGATTGCCTGACCTCCGTTAAATGTGAGTTCGAAGCTTCCCGACACGCTGTTGGCTGAGACGAGCGACGCGCTAACGTCTCTGTTGCTTAACCCAATCACCTGCCCATCAAATGCTCCATTGCCACTCAGGTCGAATTGCTCTCCTGCATAGATAATCCCGCTGAAGTGCGGCACATCCACGTCTCCACGAATCTTAACGTCTTCCACAGTCACGAAGAGGAGACTGACATTGACGAACGGCGGAAGCTCAGGAGTTACCAGACTGGTCAAGTTCGAGACGAAACTCGGGTTGCTTGTCGTCTCAATCGAGCCAGTAGCGAGTACCGAAACGCGAAGCGGGGCAGCGGCTGTCCCGAGGTTGGTAGTAATCTTGGCATTGCCGCCATTCGGTGTGCTCGCGGTTGGACTACTGAGATTGTAATTGTCCAGACCGATGATGTAAAAGGTATGGTTCTCAAATCCGGACCCTTGGATGTCCCAGCCATTGGCGTTATTGTAGCGCCATCCAGTATCGCTCAGAGTAGTTATGAGCGACGCCGTTCCCGGGTCAGTGGCGCGCGATATGCTCACGGCCTGTTCCTGGTTTGGATTGGCGCTTCCGGTGGTGAGTGCGTTCCAAATCGAGTCGGTAGCTACGTTGAGTCTTGTTTCAAGTTTGGCAACTCTTTGGTGGGCGGTTTCACCTGTTCTATCGGTATTGGCATAATGCGGGTCCACCAAAAGCCTGTCCGCCTGGCGAATGATGTAATCCTGCAAGCGAGGCGTCGTGTTTCCTCCGCCTGAGGGTAAAGGCGCGTTCGTCACGAACTTCGGTATATATAGCGCTGGCTGGCCTCCAGCGTGAAACCCATCTATCTGCGAGCCACCCCCCGATTGAGTAAACGTACCCGAGGCGGTCGCAGTCTGCTCAATGTGAGCGCTTGCGCCCACCGTTAGGTTGCTGTTTGAGTGAACACCCCCGTAGGCGCCCTGGATTTCACTGTTGCCCCCTACCGTGACGTCGTCTTGCGCGACGAGGGCCGGATAAGGCAAGAAACCCACCCACCCCTCTATAGTCACGGACGAGCTTCCATACGTGCCCATCGAATAGATCACCACTCGGTTGTTCGTATCATTATCTCCAACGTTGTCTTCCCAAGTTCCAGTCGGATTGAAGTTTGGCACCTTTGGAACGCCCGCTGGGACCGTGCTTGTGGTCTTTTCGTCGTCTATAACGTGCACGCTGTAGTACACCCCCGCCACGGCGTTGCCATTGGCATCGACGAGCTGGTGCCCAACGGGATTGCCACTAGCGTTCAGAATTGTGTGGCCTCCGCCATCGACCGCGTCAGTGATCATAGTGGAACCAGGCTTAAAGAAGGATGAGTCGGTGAACGGATTCTTGCCGATAAGATAGTTTGAGATTAAGGGGCTCTCAACCGGGCGCTTCAAGAGCAGCTTGGTAAAGTTCGGGTCTCCGCCGGCGCCGTGATTGTCGAAGTCTCTCACGAGGTTCAGTCCGTGATAAAGACCAGCTTCCGCAGCTTGGAAAGCCTTCGTCTGGTTACTGTATGTGTTGCTCACTCCCAGTTCGGAAATTGCTGTCATGCTTATTCCCATCGTGAGCGCAAGCATCAGCGCCATCATCAAAAGCGCCATAATCAAAGCCGCGCCTCTTTCGCCATCATCATTCACTTGATGCTTCATTGATTGTGCTCCTTTTCGATTCGACGAAGTGTCCTTATCTGTTCCTCAGTCGTATGTTTGCCGTTAAGTGCACCTCGCGGTACCGAGGATCGGATATCGAAGCACCACTCGGCGTCGCACGGAGATCAACGTCCACCTGTCGACGGAAGCCGTCTGGGTCGGTGAACGTGAGGCTCTTGATATTTTCGGCGATCGGAACCGTTCGTCGCGTAGAGTCTATGGGCTGATTGTTGTCGACCATGACTATGGTATTGCTTGCAGTGTTCAGTTGCAGAGTAACGTTCTCGGAGGTGATTATCACGTCTGAGTTCGACGCTATTGTGGAGGTCGTTGCGCCGTCTCCGTTCAAGTCACTAATCAGGTGCAGCGAAGACCCAGAATTCCCCCCGCCAAAATCGACGAAGGTCAGCCAGTTCACCGCGGTTTTGCCGGTAGGATTAGTGCCGGCGCTGCGAACGATCTCTTCGAGGCGTGAGATCGCGAACCGCGCATTGCGAGCGGCGTCCGCGTATGCTTCTTCACGCTGGTATGTTTGTTGATAGCCGTTGAGCAATAGAAACGCCACGCCCATAACGATCGTCATCACTGCCAGCGCTATGGCGACCTCCATTAGAGAGAATCCTTCCTCGTTGCCTGTTGATTTCATAATGTTCTTCAGCCTTTAGAGATGATCATGGTAATTGTTACGCCGTCGGCAAGGCGCGCCGGAGCGTTCACCTGCACGACCTTCATCGTTATAGTGCGCATATCAGAGGTGGTGCCGGGACCGGCCGCGACTCTCCAGCTTACATTCAACGTTCCGGCCGGCAAGGGTGCGGCGAGTGTATCCACGAGTGTCGCTCGGTGGTTATCGTCGGACGAGTAATAGTTCACATCCCCGCCTATTGTCAGCTTCGGATCCTCTGAGTCAATACTCCATATGGCTCCACGCAACTTGTCTGCTTGATCTTGCGCTGTAGTAGTCAGAACACCGAGGATGTTGGAGGTCGCATTGGTCCGAGAAACGTAAGCGGATACCCCAACAATAGAAACGAGCCCAAACGAAATAACGCAGATCGCGATCAACATCTCGATCATCGAAAAACCGCTCTCGCTTAGGCCTGTAGGCGAAGTGTGGTTGACCATTTTTCGTTCAAACCTATTCATTTGTCCCTCGTTTAATGCACCCAGACCTGACCGCGGAGATTAACGCTGACGGTCGTGCTGCGGCCGGAACTCGTGAGGAGAATGTCTGCCTGGGAAGCGCCGATCGGCAGTTCCCCACGTGAAGTGTAGGCCACTCCCTTTCCATTCGTTAGCGTCGTCCCCCCCGCCGAGAACGACCCGCTAATACCACTAGGCAGAGTCTCTACATAATAGGTCTGACTAGTGTCGTCTGGGTCGCTGATGTCTGGTGTTCCATCGGGCGCGCCCGCCGGCGAGAAGTCGTAGCCATATGAAGTCACGTTCCCGCTTCCATTGGTTGCAAAGGAGGCCGTCACGTTTTTGTTCTTTGCCATTGCAAGCGCGCGGGCGCCGGCAAGGCGTTCGGCTATCCGCTCGGCAGCACTTCGAAGGTTGTATGAGCGTATTGAGTTAGCCACAACAGGGAGCGCGAACGCTATCACTATCGCAAATATGATGAGCACTACTGCAATCTCGATCAGCGAAGTTCCTTGTTCGCCACTTCGTTCCGACCTCAGCGAATAACTCTTGCTCTCCATCGTGACTCCTAACGTCGCCTTTTCCATCGCGAGTGCCGCCGATTGTGTCGTGGCCGACTTTCGTGAGTGCCTTCCTAGGGCAAGACTCGTGCCCGATCAGCCTGTAGATGCTTCTCCTTGAATTAGGCAAAACGATGATCCCGAGAAAACCATCGCGACTAGGCCTATTCAGGTAAGCAAAACGCGCGACACTCTGTGTTCGCAAATTGAAAGGCGACGGTGTGTATTACTCGGAGCGTCAGGCAACGAGAGGGTTGGATGCCTTCACTCAAAGGCTTGCAGTTTGAACTCCGGATAAGTCACTCTGACCGGTCGCTATTTTAAGCTCATTCCGATCCAACAGCGCGGAATGTAGTTGAGCTACTCACGACCCAATCAGGTAGTACGATCTCTCTTCTTGAACCTCCGGCTTATAGACCGACCTCAGTGAAGAGTTAGTTGCCTCCTAACTCTTCAGGGCCGCCGAACAAAGGGCGAGGCCCGGTCGTGCCAGATTTGTGTTGCCGGCAGTTGCTTGGGGATATAGGTGACAATCGCGGAACTGGATTGCACAGCGACTGCTTGCCGGGATCCGTCCACCCAGGCCTGCTGTCGATCAATCCGTGAAGTTGCTGGTCAGAAGTGAGGAAAAGGTAGTCATGCTCAGTGAAAGATGTCCTTGCAGTCTCCGCCCTGAACGCGGTCCTGTATGCATCTGAGCATCATGTCTTCCAGCTCGCCTTTGGACGTGAGCGGAACCCATTCGCTTCCCGACATCCCGTCGGCCATCCCTTCGAATTTGGCGTAGACTCCCACTTGCGATGTCTTCGGAGAAGCCGGCGTAATCTGAAAGCGGAGCACGTAACGCCCCTTGGCCCAGTTGCGAACGGCGGCGGAAGGAACCTCACAGTAGTGTTCGAGCTGGCTGCGAGTGGCTATCCCTTTTATGAACACCACAGATTTGCTGAGAAGCGTGCACTCACCGGTAGTCTGGTTGCAATCCTCTTTGTCGAGCGGTATCTCTCGGGTCTCTAACATTTGCTTAATCACCGTCTGTACTTCGTCCCGGCCCGTCCCGACGATCGACGGGTTTGGCAGCGGCTTGATCGCCTTGGGCTTCTGCAATTGTATCTGCCAGTCGGCTGGCACGATTACAACGCTCGCATAATGTGTCCTGAACGATACCAGCGACCTGGAGTTTATTCAAGAAAATCAGCAAGCGGCTGCTCGGCGAACGACGGATTCATGCGTCCTCACTCGCACGACGCCCGATGGGGCTGAAAGAACAATACGGCTGAAGTCGTCGCCACGTGCACACACACGCCTGGCAAAAGGAGCGATGACTTGCGAACCGTTCTTGGCCCGAGGCTTTTTGTCCATTTCGCGAATCGGCGCCGCATTGCGGAAGCCGGGCTTATTCGATTAACCTCTAGCTGGCCCTTTTAGACGGGCTCCAGAGAGCTTATGTCAACAAGATTGATCGAGCGATCCATCGGACTGTCGGCGCTGTTGGTCTTTTTGGTCAGCGGACCGGCGGCGGCACAGCAGGCAAGCCCGCCAACTGCGCAATCGTCTCCGCGGGCGGTTGTTCCTTTCACTAGCTATGACTTCGGTGACGTCTACAGGGGCGAGCCCATCCGGCAGTTGTTCGTGGTAAGAAACGAAGGCGACGCCAATCTGATAATAAAAGGCGTTGAGCCGGGCTGCAATTGTGAGATAGTCGAGGCGGATCAAGTCATCCTTCCCGGTAAGGAAGGCACGGTCCAGATAGAAATCAACACATCCAGTTCGATCGGGCCGCTTATCAAGATAGTAACTCTGAAAACCAATAACCCAGAGCAGCCGCATATGAGGCTGACGCTGAGCGCTAACGTGCTGGCTAACTCAGATGGCGGCCCCGCAAACGTCGCCAATCCGCGCCAGGGCAAACACGTTGGCCCTCTCTTTGTAGCCCCGGACGACGGTTGGAGCGGGTTACTTTCCGCGGGCGAGAAGGGAACAACCGAGTTTATTGTCACAGTTCGAGACGGCCCGATGAAGTTGCTCCACTTCGAAGCTGGTAGCGAGCACTTTGAAGGGCGCATCGAGACCCTTGCGGCTGGCAAGAGCTATAAGCTTGTCGTAGGTGTGCTGCCGATGAAAGAGCCTGGCACGTACACCGAGACGCTCAAAGTCATAACCGACAGCTCTCTGCTGCCTTATCTTTTGATAAAAATGCGCGTGCGAGTAAAAGAGTGAAGCGGAGCGAAAGGCGTTCAGGCGGTCAACAATGAAAAGCTCGACTCCTCGAGAGATCAATTTCGCATTCGCAGCTTTCGCTCTGGCATTAATGTTGTTTGCGTCCTTTCCGTTTTCCGCCGGCATGTCTTCTATCGCCCGCACTGAGCGGTCGCTTCGTAAAGGCTCGGACGGTCGCAAGAATCCCGATCTGATTCTTTTCAGGCGCGGCTGGTTTGATACCCGCGCGCGCGGTGATCTAGACACATCCCACGAAGATTTGCGAGCCGGCTCCGAGCAGCTCTCCGCACTCGATCTCGAAGCGCATTCGAAAACACGCGTCATTCACTTTTCTGGACCGATCAAACGCCAATGGATGGAGCGGCTGCGTGCGACCGGAATAAAGGTCGTCGGATATGTTCCTAACAACTCCTATGTAATTCGCGGCAGCGTTCGCGCGCTCGCCAGGACTGCGCTTCTTCACGCGGGAGCTTTGGCAGACGACGCTCGTCCTGTTCAGTGGATGGGGCGGTTGGAACCATCTCAAAAGATCGATCCACTAATCGACGACGAACTGCTCAGCAATCGCGCGAGCGCAAGCGTCGCCGTTGAGATCGAACTAATAGACTCGGTCGAAGCGGCAGACTCAATCGCTCGAGTGAACGAGCTCGCGACGAACGTGAACCACGAGCCTCGCCGCTTCCTGAACTTCGTAGTATTGTCGATAACCTTGCCGATCGAGCGGTTGTTGTCCGCAGCCGGCATCGACGATGTGCTGTTCATCGGGCCTGCGGCCGAGCCAAGGCCGCTGGATGAGCGCAGCGTTCAGATAGTTGCCGGCAATCTGGCTGCTGACCTGACTCAGCCGAATGGTCCCGGCTACTGGGATTGGCTTCGGTCGAAGGGTCTTGATACGGTTCCAGACTTCCTTGTGGATGTCGCCGATACGGGGCTTGACCGGGGTTTCATTTCAGACTACGCGATACACCCGGACTTTCGCGACGACGACGAACACAGTCGAGTGATTTACAGCTACAACTATGCGAGCGATGGGGCCGACGACCGCGCCGGCCACGGAACCCTCGTCGCGTCAATCGTGGGCGGCAAGGGATCGAGCGAACGAAAAGACTCTGCGGGATACATGTACGGGCTCGGTGTCGAACCCTCAGCGAGGCTCGGCGTCTCGCGAATATTCGACGCGCAAGGCGGCGTGCCGCCTCTACTCTCGTTCACCAGCGTGGTATCCGCGGCCTACGCGGCGGGCGCGCGAATGTCGAACGGCAGTTGGGGCATTGGCCTGAACCAATACGACGCTACGGCTCAGGAGTATGATGCGCTCACACGCGACGCTCAACCTTCGACGCCGGGGAACCAGGAGATGACTTTTGTCTTCTCGGCCGGCAATGGTGGTCCAGGGGGCCGCATAAGCTCTCCGAGCTCGGCTAAGAATGTCATATGTATCGCGGCGAGCGAGAACTACCGACCGGAAGGAACCGACTCGTGCAATCTCGACGGTCAGGGAAGCATCGGGCCAGAAGGAGCAGACAACGCACTGGACATCTTGAGGTACTCATCGGGTGGGCCGACGGCCGATGGCCGCGCGAAGCCTGACCTCGCTGCGCCGGGAACCCACATATACGGCGCCGCGTCTCAGACTCAGTTTTTTACTGCAAGTTCGCTCTGCCCCGGAACGCGCATTTTCCAACCCCCTGGCCAGTATTTCTATACGTGGTCGTCGGGCACGAGCCTTGCTGCGCCGCACGTCACCGGCGCCGCCGCACTCGTCAGAAAGTTCTTCACTAGCCGCCACCTGCTTGGCGAGCCGCCGTCGCCGGCGATGATCAAAGCTTTTCTCATAAACTCCGCCACCTACTTGACCGGCGAGAACGCCGGAGGCGATCTTCCGGCTGCCCGGCAAGGATGGGGGGGCGTTGATCTGTCGCGTGCGTTCGACAGCGCGAACCGCGCGTTGCTGGATCAATCGACACTGTTCACCGAAACCGGCCAGACTTATGAAGCACAAGGCTCGCTGGCAGACCGCTCATTGCCGTTGCGCGTGACGGTCGCCTGGACGGACGCGCCTGGAATGCTTGCTGGCCCGGCAATTGTCAATGACCTGGACCTTGAAGTTAAGGTTGGGGACGTGACCGTCTATCGAGGAAATAACTTCGAGGGACCTCGGTCGGTCGAAGGCCCTGACCCAGACCGCCTCAACAGCGTCGAATCAATATTTCTTCCGCCTGGCGCGATCCCACCGGGAGTCAACTTCACCATCACGGTGCGAGCGGCCAACATCGCTGGGGATGGCGTCCCGGGAAACGCTGCCAGCCTGGATCAAGACTTTGCGCTGGCGGTCTACAACATCGCGCCGCCTGTAGTCGTCGATCCCCCGCCGAGCAATGTGCCGTTCATCACAGCAGTCAGCTATATCAACAAGACAATCGTAATAAGCGGCCGAGACTTTACGGCAGCGGCGCAAGTGGAGATCAACGGAAAGACTATCGATAGGTCATTCGTGTTCGATGCCGCAACCAACTCCCTCAGCCTCAAGCTGAAATACAAAAAGCTAAAACTGAAGAAGGAAGCTGACAATCAAATTGTGCTGATTGAGAACGGCAGACGTTCGCAGCCGTTCATACTTCGGCTTTGAAGAGGGATGCCCGCGCGGCTGGGAAAAGTGTGATGACCAGGTCAAGGTCTGATGTTGTAATACCTGATCTTGCTGTTCAGTGTCGTCGTGTTCATCCCGAGAAGCTTGGCTGCGCGCGATTGATGCCCGCCGGTGATTTCGAGCGCCCTTCGAATCAATTCGATCTGGAAGCGGTTTACTTCATCGTAAAAGGATATTCCTCGCGACAGGTCGATCTGGGTTGCGATCTTCTGACCGCCAGCCTGCGCCACCGCCCGCTTGGGACTGAGTACCTCTTCACGCAAGTCCTGGCGCTCGAGGCGATCTGCTCTCGCGATTATCACCCCCCGCTCGATCACATTTTCCAGTTCGCGCACGTTGCCGGGCCAATTATAGGCCTCGAGTAACGTCAAGACCTCCGAGCCTATATGGTCCGAGACGTTGCGATTGTTCTCAGCGGCGTATTTTCTAATGAAGTGCTGAGCGAGCGGCAAAATGTCTTGGTGTCGCTCGCGAAGCGGCGGCAGGCCGATCGCGATCACGTTTAGCCGGTAGAAAAGATCTTCGCGGAAGGCGCCCTCTTCGACCGCTTGTTTCAAGTCCGTATTGGTGGCCGCTATTATTCTCACGTCGACTTGCCGCCGAGTCGTGTCGCCGAGCGGCGTGAAATCGCGCTCCTGGATCACTCGCAGCAGCTTCGACTGCGTCTCGATCGAGATCGTTCCAATCTCATCGAGGAAGATCGAGCCGCCGTCCGCGACCTCGAAGTACCCCTTCTTCGCCGCGATCGCTCCGGTGAACGCCCCGCGGATGTGCCCGAACAACTCAGACTCGAGCAGCTCAGTCGGGAGGTTCGCCGAGTTGACGGTTATGAAGGGTTTGTCCGAACGCATACTGTGATTGTGAATGGCTCGGGCGATGAGTTCCTTTCCGGTGCCGCTCTCGCCGGTTATGAGGACGGTTGATCGCGCGGGCGCGACCTGCTCGACGAACGC
>Ga0193727_1000227_pt1 | contig 20293 bp, 15 predicted proteins | sample H2c2metaG_FD_143051 | JGI IMG/M metagenome (GOLD analysis project Ga0193727, IMG submission 143051) | Soil microbial communities from a riparian zone of the East river system, Colorado, United States - H2c2 | ecosystem: Environmental > Terrestrial > Soil > Riparian zone | place: USA: East River...
CGGATGGCCCGAACGGCGCGCCCATCGCCCGCGGTTGCAGTCGGATGAAGCTGTCGCACCAGACAATCGAGCTCAACCCGACACATCCTTTCGTGATCGCGCGCGGCGGTTACTCACATCACCGCAACGTCATCGTCCGGCTCACCGACGACGACGGGCTCGAGGGCTACGGTGAAGCCGCGCCCAATCGCTACTACGGTGAATCGGTGCCGACCGTGATCGCCGCACTCGGACAGTTCAAGCCGGTGCTGGAGCGCGCCGATCCACTCTCGCTCGAAGCCGTCGAGTCGCATCTCAACCGCGTTCTGCGCGGCAATGCCTCGGCGAAGAGCGCCGTCAGCTCGGCACTCCACGATCTAGTCGGCAAGCGACTGGGACTTCCGGTTTACCGGCTGTGGGGTCTCGACGCGGCGACCGTTCCTCAATCCAGTTTTACAATTGCCATCGCCGAGAATCACGAGCTGGAGACGCGCGTGGCAGAGGCGCGCGATTATCCGATTCTCAAGATCAAGCTCGGAACCGACCGCGACGAGGAGATAGTGCGCATCGTCCGGAACGCGGGCCCGGAGAAGCGCCTGCGGGTCGACGCGAACGCCGCCTGGACGGCGAAGCACGCCGTGCGCATGTGCGACTTTCTCGCCGACCAGGGCGTGGAGATGGTGGAGCAGCCTGTCGCCGCGAACGACATCGAGGGACTCCGGTTCGTCCGCAAACGCTCCCGGCTGCCCGTTTTTGCTGATGAGTCATGCCTGGTGGCAACCGATGTTGCCAAGCTCGCCGGGGCGGTGGATGGCATCAACATCAAGCTTGCAAAGAGCGGAAGTCTCCGCGAAGCGATGCGGATGGTGCACGCCGCGCGTGCGCTGGACATGCAGGTCATGGCCGGGTGCATGATCGAGAGCTCGCTCGGCATCTCGGCGATCGCCCAGATCTCGCCGCTCCTCGACTACGCCGACTTCGACGGTGCCGCGCTTCTGTCCAACGATCCGTTCCGCGGCGCCTCGATCGCAGGAGGCACTATTCGATTGTCCGAGGATCCCGGGCTCGGCGCAACTCCGGCGCCTAGCGTTGATCTGACCGCGGCGTTTCAGAGTGCGTGACAGGGCGCCACGGTTCATCGAAGTCGCGCTGCCGCTGCCGCTCTTCCAGACATTCACCTACGCAGTCGAAGAAGGGCTCGCAAATCCGGTAGTCGTCGGCTCGCGCGTTGTCGTTCCACTCAGGAACGGCAAGGAGATCGGCGTCTGCGTCGGCGTGATGGACCTGAGTCCGCTCAAGCGAAAGCCCAAGGCGGTACTGGAGTCGCCCGACGCCGAGCCGGCGGTAAGTACCTCACTGCTGGAGCTGTGCAAGTGGATGGCGGACTATTACCTCGTCCCGCTTGGCGTCGTCCTTCGCACTGTCCTTCCTGCTGCACTCACGGGAGCGGACGATCCACGGCCCGCGCGCAAAACGCGTCGTGTTGTAAAGCTTGGGGCCGATATTCCGTCTTTGCTGCAACGGGACAAATCGTTCGCGCGAGCCAAACAGCAGCGGACCGTATTCGAGCTGGTCGAGTCTCTCGGCGGGAATACGTCGCTCGAGAATCTCAGCGCGCAGATCGACTTCTCGCCGTCCGTCCTCAAGTCGCTCGAGAAGCGCGGTCTCATAATCATCGAGGAAGAGGAAGTCGAGCGCGATCCGTTCGCGTCGCGAGGGGGAATTTCCGCGACGAGGCTGGTGCCGACGCCGGCGCAGGTCCACGCGATCGACACGATGGCGAGCGCCGGGAAAGGGGAGGTTTTTCTCCTTCACGGCATCACGGGGAGCGGCAAGACGCTCGTCTACATCGAGCTGCTGCGCAGGATCGTGGACGAGCGCGGACAAACGGCGATCGTGCTCGTTCCGGAGATCGCACTCACTCCCCAAACCGTTGATCGCTTCCGTGCGGCTTTCGGCGACAGGATCGCGGTTCTGCATTCCGCGCTCAGCGAGGGGGAGCGATACGACGCCTGGCTGGCGCTCAAGCGTGGAGACAAGCGGATCGTCGTCGGAGCTCGGTCCGCCGTGTTCGCTCCTCTCGAGAACCTCGGCGCGATCATCGTCGACGAAGAGCACGAGTCGAGCTACAAGCAGGGTGAGACGCCGCGCTACCACGCACGTGAGGTGGCGATCGTCCGCGCCAGGAACGAAGACGCGATCACCGTTCTCGGAAGCGCGACTCCGTCGCTGGAGAGCTGGGCGAACGCGTCATCGGGGAAATACACGCTTCTGACGCTCCCCGACCGGGTTGGCGGCGGGCGACTGCCGAGCGTGGAGGTGACCGATCTGCGGAAGTTGCCAACCGCTTACAACGCGATGGCTCAAGGTGGCGTGGATTACGGGGCCGTGATTCGAGAGCCGCTGCACGACGCGATTGTCGAGACCATGAACCGTGGGGAGCAGAGTATTCTGCTGTTGAACAGGCGGGGGTATTCGTCGTTCATTCAGTGCATCGATTGCGGGGCGGTTGCGACCTGTCCGAACTGCAGCATCACGCTCACCCACCATCGGAACCCCGAGCGGCTCATCTGCCACTACTGCCTGCACAAGGAAGATCCCCGACCTGACTGCGTCCGGTGTGGGGGCAAGTATCTCAGACAGCGAGGACTCGGCACGCAGCAGGTCGAGCGCCTTCTGTCCGAGAGATTTCCCGCCGCGCGCATTGCTCGAATGGATGTCGATACCACGAGTGGAAAGTGGGCGCACACACGGATTCTCGACCGCGTCGCCGCGGGCGAGGTGGATATCCTGCTCGGAACGCAGATGATTGCGAAGGGCCTCGACTTCCCCAACGTGACGCTCGTCGGAGTGGTGGACGCGGATGTCGGAATCAACTTTCCGGATTTCAGGGCCTCCGAGCGCTGCTTTCAGCTTCTCAGTCAGGTTTCGGGGAGAGCGGGACGTGGTGCGAAGGGCGGCCGCGTGCTGATTCAGACGAGGCTGCCGGAGCATCACGCGGTTCGCTACGCGGTGTCGCACGACTACGTCTCATTCGTGCGCGAGGAGATGGCGGGCCGCGTGGATCCTCCTTATCCGCCCAACGTTCGGATCGCGAACATCGTTTTCAGCGGTCTCGTCGAAGATTCCACCGCCAGGCTCGCGATCCACGCCGGTGAATGGCTACGCGAGCTGATCGCGACGCGCGCCGGCGACGAAGTAACGGTCGTGGGCCCAGCTCCCTGCCCGATCGAGCGGATCAAGAATCGATGGCGCTGGCACATACTGCTCAAGTCTGCGCATCCGGGCGAGCTTACTCGCGTGAGTCGGTACTTCATGGAGCGATTCGAGGTGCCGACCACAGCGCAGCTGCGCGTAACGCTCGATCGCGACCCGGTAGCACTGCTTTAGAGCTTATCTTTAGCGCGTGACCATTCTAAGGCACCCTGACTTCAATTCGCCTGAGCTGGCGAATGCCCCCGACGCGAAGTTTGTCCCCGCGCCGGCCGACGGCGTGCTTCCCGAAAATTTCTTTTCGACGACGAATCTTCCGACGTACGTGCGTATCAAGGGCACGTGGCGTATGCCGCGTGAGCCGAGGATGGATGCGTCGCTCGTGCTGGACGGCGACGATCTCTGGATAAGAGAGGGTCGCCGCCTCAAGAAGGGCGACATGGTGGCGGTCGGCAGCGCCGAGGATGGAACCGAAGGCATCTACGTCCACACCGGCTCATTCCTCGGCGACGAGGAAGGCGAGTTCAAGTTCATGACGAGCGAGGTGTCGCGCGAGAAGCCGATCGACTACGCGCTGATGGCGCACATTCTCATCGAGGAGCGCGATCGCGGCGGCTACCCGATCTGGGTGACAGGGCCGGCGCTCGTCCATTCGCGCGCGCGGGCCGACATGGTCTGGTTCATCGAAAATGGTTTTGTCTCGGCGCTGCTCGCTGGAAATGCCGTAGCCGTGCATGACATCGAGGCATCGATATTCGGCACGACGCTGGGAATGACGCGCACGGGCGAGGCGACGACCGGCGGTCACGGGCTCCACATGCGCGCCATCAACAAGGTGCGCGCCGCCGGCTCGATCGCGAAGGCAGTCGAGCTGGGTGTGATCAAGGACGGGATCATGCACGCCTGCGTCGTGAGGGGAATTCCCTACGTGCTGACAGGCTCCATTCGCGATGATGGTCCTCTCCCGGAAGTGATTACCGATACGCTGGCTGCTCAGGACGCGATGAAGCGGCACACGACGCGTGCAACGATGGCAATACTTATTGCTACGGCCCTCCATGCCATCGCGACCGGCAACATGCTCCCGGCGTTCGTCACCGAAAAGGATGGCTCGATGCGCGAGCTGCCGACCATCTGCGTCGATTCGTCCGAGTTCGTCGTGAGCAAGCTCAAGGACCGAGGCACCCACCAGGCTTTCGGAGTGGTGACGAACGCGCAGGACTTCATGCACATTCTGAAGCTCTACGTGGAGCGCGAGCTCACCGACAGAAAGGCCGCGGCCCCCGCCGCTCAAACCTCCAAGGCACCAGCGTGATCGAGACCACCGAAAGATTTCGCGCCTCCAGTACCGCAGTATGATCGAGACCACCGAGCGCTTCCTGCGCGAGATAGCCGACCGCATCGGGTTGGACGCTGTGGATGAAGTGAGATTGTTTCCGCCGCTACGGCAGTCGGGGGTCGAAACCGGCGTGGCTGTCGTCGCCGCGATTCCGCTCCCACCGGAGCCCGAGCACCAGCACGAGCCCGACGAGCCGCCCGAGGCGCTGAGCGAGAGCGCGGGTGACGAGTTCCTCCCAATCGAGGAAGAGGATCGCGCGATCATCGTGCATCGCCACACGGTCTTCACGGCGAGATACCGCCACACTCTCAAGGGTCCCGATCGCGGAAAGTGGGAGGTCGAGGTCCAGGCCGAGGCCGACGCCCCGCTCGTAACTCTCGATCAAGTGGTGCGCGGGGTCATGAAGCGCGCAGGAGAGCAGTTCGAGCCGGAGAAGCTTTCAGCTACAGCGTTCCGGACGATCGTCGAGGGCGCAGCCACCCTCTAGCGCTCGCTGCGACTTGCATCCCTGTACGTGGTCGGCGAGGGTGTCCTCTCCGGCTCCGGGCTCTCGCTCGTTGGAAGTCCTAGCGATCTTGGCGGAGCTAACCGTTGGTCGCTTCGAGGCGGCGTAGGCGCACCGATTGTCGCTCGTGGGTCGTCGCCTGCGAGGACACCCTCACCTCCCTGCATAGATCTGTAACTGCAGCGGCGCGTAGCGCCGCAGGAGCGGGTCTTTGCGTCCGGTTCGGCGCTAGCTGTTCGTTCTCCGTCTCGCGGGAAAGCGCTGGACTGCCGCGCTTCGCCGGACGCTAACACGGAGGAACGCACCGCCGGACCGCGCGACAACGCCCGGGCGCGGGCGAGGCGCCACCGAGATTCAATCCCTCCGCGAGCACCCCCGTGGGAAGGCGGCGAGGGTCCTCGTAGGCGACGACCCACGAGCGACAATCGGTGCGCTTACGCCGGTTCGAAGCGACTGATGCCTAGTTCCGCCAAGATCGCTAGGACTTCCAACGAGCGAGAGCCCGGAGCCGAAGAGGACCCTCTCCGACTGACCGGAAACACCACACGCTCCTGCGACTGGAATCAGACGGCGGCGCGAGGAACCGCGGGCGTCAGCCGAGCCGCTTCCGGTGGAGCATGCTCGGCGTTGGCGGCGGCGTAGCGGGCGAGGATAGTGCGGTGGATGTCGCGCGCATCCTCCAGCGTCTCGGTCGCCAACCCGAGCCGCGCCGGCGAGATCAGGAAGGGATAAACCTGGTCGCCGCCGGCGGAGCCGTGGGCGCCGACTTGATCGTCGAACGACACTATGTCGTAGCCATCGAACGTGCCGAACAGAACGCAGTCGCCCGCATTCGGCTGGTTCACCAGCGACTCCACCGCGCGCAGCACGTACGGCTCGGTGCCGAAGATCTCGAGCGGATTCTTGCCGGAGACGATTTCGACTTTTCCGTCGCGCAGGATCGCACGACCACGCTTGCCGGCCAGATTCACCCCGCCCGACGCGAGCGTAGCCACGAGCCCAATGCCCGGGTGCGCGACCAGCTGCTCATAGAGCCTGGCCCAGCGCGCGTCGGCTGTGATCTGTTCGAGCGTGAGGCGCTGCTCGATCTCCGCGAAATACACCAACGCCAGGCACGAGCTGTAGGTCACCACCACATCGTTGGTCCGGTCGACGCGGTACTTCTCCGGGAAAATGATCTCGCGCAACCCGTAGCGGCTCCTCAGCCAGTCGCGGAATCGGCGGATGGCGCCCCTGGCGCCGAACGATGCCGGCGTCAGCTGTGCAACCGCTTCTACGACTTCGGGACCGATGTCCGAGTACTCGGTATCGACGGCGAAGCTCGCCAACGATCGTGACGGCTCCGCGCCTTTCACCAGAGTCTCGTCGAGGATCCGCTGCACCGTCGCGCCAAGCGACTCCTTGTACTGAACCCGGTAGCTGAGGGCCGGCGTCATTCCGTGGTCGGAAAGAATGACGAGATCATAGCCTCGCCCGCCCGCCAGCTGCGCCATCCTCCAGATCTCGGAGATCCGCGCATCGGTGCGCCGCAAGTCGACGAGCGCCTGCTTGCTCGACGGTCCGAAGTGATGCGCCAGCTCGTCGTACTGCATGAACGTGCTGTAGATGATCGGAACGCCCAGATAAACGTCCAGGAGAATGGCCATCGTCTGCAGCTCTCGAATGATGACGTTGCTGAGAATCCTGATGAACGGAAAGATTCCTTCCGAGTGCGTCACCCTTCCCGCGAGCTCGCCACGCGCTCGCTCCCATTCCTCGAGCAGCCACTCGAAGGCGCCCTGCAGGACCATGCGTGCCATTCGAATGGGATGCAGCACCATGAGGAGCGCCATCCGCGTTCCACCGAGCCTGCGGTAGACCGACATCTTGTCGCGGGTGGCGACGGTGAAGGCTACGGTCTGCGCATCGCCGTCGAGGAGATTCACGTAGCTGGAGCCGCCCGCCAGCGCTCCCGGCGAGTGGATGCGGTCACGAATGTACTGCACGCCGTGCGGTGCATTGCACGTGATTACCTTGCGCGCCGCTTTGTCGTAGAAGCGAAATGCCGGAATGCCGTCGTTCTCGCCGTGAAACATCCCTGCCTGACAGTAAGGAGTCGCCGAGGGAAGTCCGCAGAACCAGCGTCTGAGCTCGAATCCTTCGCGGAGGAGGCGCGAGATCGTCGGGCAAAGACCGAGCTCGAGAGCGCGGCGCAAATCAGAATAGGCGAGGGCATCGATCTGGAGCATGATGAGCCCGCGCTGCGGCGGACGCGGGCGTTTCTCTCGCGCGAACAGGCGGTACTTCGTGCGATAGTACCGCTGGAGAAATGGTCCAGCCCGCGGACGCGCGCGGCGCTCCCCCTGGGGCAGTTGTCCGGCGCGCGGGGACGCGGCGCGCTCCCCTACGCCAGCTGGCGTTCGATCTGACGTAACAGCTCGCCGATTGGGACTGGCTTGAGAAGCACATCCGCGCAACCAGCTTCCATACAGCTGCGGCGGGAAGCCGAATCCTTGTGACCCGTCATCGCCAGGGTCGAGCGGGGGAGGGAGCCACGCTTGCGCAGTGCGTCCAGTATCTCCAGCCCGTTTCCATCTGGTAGTGTAAGATCGAGCAGCATCAGATCGACGTGCTGCGAGGCGCCGCGTTCGATGCCTTCGGCGACCGTCGCGGCCACGTCCACCTCGTAGCCGGCTGCGGTGAACAGAACGCGAAACGCGTCCGTGACCAGCGGACTGTCTTCCACGATCAGAATGCGGGCCGGCACCTAGTCGCGCGGAGGGTTGAGCGGCAGCGTGAAAAAGAACCTGCTCCCTTTCCCAAGCTCGCTCTCGACCCAGATAGTTCCCGAATGCATCTCGACGAGGTTGCGCGCTATCGCGAGGCCGAGGCCGGTCCCGTGGTGGGCTCGCGATGGGGACGCGTCGACCTGAGCGAACTCGCGGAACACGAGCTCGTAGTGATCCCGCGCGATTCCGCGGCCGTTGTCGCCGACTTCCACCACCAGATTCTCCGCGCTACGGCCACGCCGGGAGAAGCTGATCCAGACACGTCCGTTTTCGGGCGTGAACTTGATCGCGTTCCCGATGAGATTGCCGAGCACGTGCCTGATCTTGTCACGATCGGCATAAACCGTCGGGAGGTCATCGCCATTGAGCCGTTCGATCGTCAAGTGCTTCTTTGCGGCCAGCGGCTGATTGAGCATCCGCACCTGGTCCACGAGCTCGGTAATGTCGAAGTCGGTGCGCACGAGATTGACCTGGTCGCTGGCGCTCCGCACGTAGGTGAGGATCTCGTCGATCATGTCGAGCAGCTGCTGTCCCCCGCTCACTATCCCCGTCAGGCTGTCGCGCTGCTTGGGATTCAGCTCGCCCAGCATTCCCTCGCGCAGTATCTCGGCGTGGGTAATTATCGCGGCGAGCGGCGTTCTGAGGTCGTGGGAGACATTGGAGATGAACTGCGTTTTCAGGGCGTCGCGCGCACGCAGCTCGTCGATCGTGCGCTGCGCTTCTTTCGCCTGTGCCTCCAGCGTTTGTTGCCGCTTTTTTGGTGCGGATTCGAGGCGGTCGGACATGCTCATATTGTACTTGCCTCGACATCGGTTGCCAACGCATCCGACTCCACCGCGTCGAGTAGCTGCTGGCGCCGGAGCAGCGACCAGTACCGCCCGCGCAGCGCCATCAGCTCCGGATGCCGTCCCTGCTCGACCACCGTTCCTTTCTCGAGCACGATGATCCAGGAGGCGTCGCGTATCGCGCTGATCCGGTGCGACGCAATCAGGGCTGTCCGTCCGGACAACGCTTCGCGCAGCGCGCGCAGAATCTCCGCTTCGGTGTGCGTGTCCACTGCCGACAGCGCGTCATCGAGGAGCACGATGCTGGGCTTCTTGGCGAGCGCCCGCGCGAGCGAAGCGCGCTGCTTCTGTCCGCCCGAGAGATTTATTCCGCGCTCGCCGAGGATCGTCTCGTAACGTCCTGGGAACTGGTCGATCGTCTGATCGAGCTGCGCGACGCTCGCCGCCCATTCGCCCGTCTGTGTCATGCCACTCGATCCGTACGAGAGGTTCGATCCGATGGTGTCGCTGAAGAGAAGACTTTCCTGCGGCACGAATCCGATGTCATGCCGCAGCTCCGCCGGCACGACGTTCCTCGTCGGAATCCCATCGATCAGAATCTCGCCTTCCTGCGGATCGTACATGCGCGGTATGAGGTCGATCAGGGCGCTCTTGCCGCTTCCGGTTGCACCGACGACGCCGAACGTGGATCCGGCGGGAACGGTGAAGCTGACGTTGCGCAGAACCCAGCGTGGCTCTCCTGGTGCGTCCGATGGATAATGAAAGCCGACGTTCCGGAACTCGATTGTGCGCCCCGATTTCGTTGCGGGAAGATGCTGGCGCGGCTCCTCGCCGTTGATAGTCGGCCGAACGTCGAGGATCTCGGCCAGGCGGCCCATCGATGCATCGCCGCGCTGGAAAAGGTTGACGACCCACCCGAGCGCGATCATCGGCCACGTGAGCATCGTGAGATACATGCCGAAGGCGACGAACGAGCCGACCGAGATCGTGCCCTTGATCGCCAACGCTCCGCCGGCGCCAAGCACGATGACCGCGCCAAGTCCCCCAAAAAACGCGAATAACGGATTGAGTGTTCCCCACAACCGTACCAGTGACATGTTGATCGTGAGGTACTGATCGTTGATCGCGCCGAACCTGGCTATCTCGGCTGCTTCCTGACGATACGCGCGGACGATCCGCGCCCCGCTGAGATTCTCCTGCGCTCGCGTGGTGAGCGTCGAGAATTGCTCCTGCACCGCCTCGAACCGGTCGTGGATCGCCTTTCCCATCTTGATCGTGAGGACGGGGAGGAAGATTGTCGGCAGCAGCGCTAGCAGCGTGAGCCTGACGTCGATGCGGAGCATGAAGTACAGCGCGAACACTCCTCCCGTGATCGTGTTGGCAAGGTACATCACGGCGGGACCGACCGCCTGGCGAACGGCGCTCAAGTCGTTGGTGAGCCGCGCCATGATGTCACCTGTGCGTGTTTGTGCAAAGTACGCCGTGTCGAGCGTCTCCAGATGCATGAAGAGGTCGTTGCGCAGATCGTATTCGATCCAGCGGCTGACGCCGTTCATCAGCTCGCGCATCCCGTATCGGAACGCGCCGCCGACGACGGCCGCGAGGACGATAAGACCGCTGAGCTTCCAGATCGTGCTCATTGGTGCGCCCGCACCAATGGCGTCGATTGCGCGTCGAAGCACCCAGGGGATGACGCTTGTGATCGCCGACGAGGCAAGAACGATCAGGAGGCCCGCGGAGAAGGGCTTCCAGTAGGGCTTGTAATATGGCGCAGCGGTACGAAGATTCTTGATATATGGCATGTGGATTGCCGTTCATACGTACTCATGAGCTTGGCTTAATAACCAAGCGCACATCACACGATGGAGGAGGCTTAATGGTGCAATATATTCCCCGGTTTAGTGCGTCGCTCGCGCTCTCGCTCGCGCTGTTCGCAAGTGCGTGTTCAAAGAAGGACGACACCGCCGCAGCGGACTCGGCGCTGAATAAGGACATTCAGCTCGCGAATGGGGACACCAGCGCGCAACCCGCGCTGACCGACGTTCCAGCCGGCACGGCTGCCAACCCGGCGCCGAGCACGACGACGACGACGAAGACTACTACCACGACGACCAAGAAGCCGACCAACACTACGAAGGCGCCGACGACGTCGGTCACCTCGAGTGGGAATACGGTCACCCGGAACAACTCGGGTTCGGCGGCCAGAATCGGAACGATTCCAGCGGGCTCGACGCTCAACCTTGCGTCCGGCTCGACGGTCTGCACGAACACCAACCACGTGGGCGATCGCTTCAACGCCAGCGTGACGAACGCCATCACGGGCTCGAACGGCGCGGTGATCCCCGCCGGCGCGACCGCGACGGTTGAAGTGACGGCGCTCAAGCGCAGTGAGAACGCGAACGACAATGTCGTGATGGGCTTCCGCGTCGTCTCAGTGAACTTCGGCGGACACACATATCCGATCAGCGCGACCACGCAGTCCGCTGACGTGAGCAAAGTGAAGAACCAGCCGAAGGGCAAGGATGTGCAAAAGGTCATCGGTGGCGCGGCAATCGGTGCGATCGCCGGACAGATTCTTGGAAAGAGCACCAAGGCTACGGTAATTGGCGGCGCGGTTGGCGCGGCTGCCGGAGCTGGAGCTGCCGCTGCGACGGCGAACTATGAAGGCTGCGTCAACTCGGGCAGTCGTATTACCGCTACGCTCAACTCGTCTACTCAGGTCAACATCTGAGCAAGCCCCGGTAGCGGGAAAAAGTCCGGCGTGATTGATCACGCCGGATTTTTTTGCCCGGGAACACTAGAACCCGACGGCTCCCCCGTGTGAGCGCGGGTCGTCCATGCCTTCGTAGCCGCCCCTCACGCGCATGATGCTGGCGGCCGATGCGATTCCGCTCAGCTCGTACACGTGATGGCCCATTTGCGTCAGTTGCGTCATCACCGAGCGTTGGACGCCACCAGTCTCGACGCGAATGGAGTCGGGGAGCGACTGATGATGTATTCGCGGCGCGCTCATCGCGTCCGCCAGCGACATGCGGTGGTCGATCACGTTGAGAATGATCTGCGATGTCGCGGAGATGATCCTCGGTCCGCCGCGGGCGCCGGTTACGAGCAGAAGTGATCCCCTCGGGTCGAGGACGATTGTCGGAGACATGGCACTCAGCATCCGCTTGCCCGGCGCGATCGCATTGGCGGAGCCCTGAATCAGGCCGTACATGTTCGGCGTTCCGGGCTTGGACGTGAAGTCGTCCATCTCGTCGTTGAGAAAGAATCCCGCGCCGCTCACGAACACGCCCGACCCGTACAGGTCGTTGAGCGTCGTGGTCGTTGCGACGGCGTTGCCGAAAGTATCCACGACGGAGTAGTGGGTCGTCTCGTTTCCCTCGCGGAGGCCCGTTGCGAGCTGCGTCGTCGCGTCTGCGTGGTCGCGCGAGATGGTTTTCGCGATCGCTTTCGCGTAGCCTTTGCTCGTGAGGGTGGCCAGCGGAACCTTGACGTACGCCGGATCACCCAGCTTGGAGTTACGATCTATGAACGCCCGCTGCGATGCCGATGCGAGTGCGTGGATCCGCTCGGCGCTACCAAAGGCAGCCGTTGGTCCATACGCCTCTAGAATGTTCAGCATCTCGGTTATCGTGGTCCCGCCGGACGACGATGGCGGCATCGAGATCAGCGTGTAACCGCGATAGCTGCTGCGTATCGGCAGCCGCCAGATGGGGCGATAGCGCGAGAGATCCTCTTTGGTGATGAGGCCGCCGCTTCGCTGCATCTCGGCGACGATCGAATCGGCGGTGCTGCCGCGATAGAAATCCCGCGCGCCCGTACTGGCGATCAACCGGAGCGTGCGCGCCAGCTGCGGCTGGACGAGACGCGATCCAATGGCCGGAGGCACACCGTTGGGAAGGAAGACGGATTTTCCGGCGAAACCGCTGATTCGATACTTGTCCGCGGATAGCGAACCGAACAGCGAGGAGTCGACGATGAAGCCTTCCGAGGCAAGACGTATCGCCGGAGCTATCACGCGCGAGATCGGCAGACGCCCATACTTGCGGTGCGCTTCGATCATCCCGGCCACGGCACCCGGTACACCCGACGCCTTCGGCCCGATGACACTCTCACCGTTGACCTTGCCATTCGCTCCAACGTACATGTCGCGTGTCGCGGCGAGCGGCGCGGTCTCGCGATAGTCGAGCGCGTCGGTGCGGCCATCCGCCATTCTGATCACCATGTAGCCGCCGCCGCCCAGGTTCCCCGCTTCCGGGAACGTGACTGCAAGCGCGAAGCCCGTCGCGACCGCCGCGTCGACCGCATTTCCGCCTTGCTTCATCACTTGCGCGCCAACTTCCGCCGCGAGGCGATTGTTGCTGGCGACGATTGCATGCTGCGCGAAGGTCGCGCGAGCCCCGGCGGGGAAGCGCCAACCGGCGGGGAAAACGGCGGGAACACGCTTCGGTATGGCGGGATCGGCCGCCGTCGCCTGAGGCGTGGAAGGCGCCGCTGCGACGAGCCAGCCGGACCCCACGACGATCGCCGCAGCGACAAACAGTTTCGCTTTCAGACGGACTCTCCGGACAGGTCGAGCGTGAATTCTAATCAAACGCCTTTGCTATCACGCCACCGGGTAACGTCCCGAGCCTGCTCTATCGCCGCCGCGTCGTGCCGCCAAACCCCATGCGAAGCGCTAGCCGGATCGAGGGCATCTTGTTCGTATTGCTGTCGCCATTCGACAATCCCTTTCGCTCGTGGAGCGCGATCGAGTAGTCCGAGACGATATCGACATTCGTGCGGTCCGTGAGCCCGTAACCAAATCCCCAACCAAGGGCAAACACCGGGTCGATGTTGCTGCCCGTGGGTGCCAGCTTCGCGCCGTCCGAATCGCGCTTCAAATTCCTGTACGCGACAACGCCGCCGTTGAGTTCCAGCACCTGATGGAATCCGATGCCCGAACCAGAGTGAAACGTGAGGAGGAGCGTCATCAGATCGAGATGCGCGTCGCAGCTATTCGTCAGGCATTGTGCTCCATCCGTAGGCGGAAGCACTGTTCCGGTCGAGAGGTATTGAAAGGGCACGTGCGACCAGCTTCCCGCCAGGCCGAAGGATGAGCCATTGTTCCCTCCCTTCTCGATGGAGCCACGATACGCGAAGTTCGTGGAATTGCCGAAATCCCATTGGCTCGCCGATACTCCGTCGTTGACGGCGTCCGCTTGGAACCCGTTGACTCCGGCGGTGATCCACCACGCCGGATTGTTCGTGTACGCGCTCGGCCGTCGCGGCATCTGCGCGGTAAGTGCTCCCGCGCCGAAGATCACCGCCATTATCGCCAGAGAAAAACGTCTCATCATGCTGCTCCAGGTTGTCTTGCAATTCGCGCAAGCCGTCGGGTAAGTTTGGTGGTGGCTCACCGTCCGGCAACGCATTGATGTTGGATCCCCGCGAAACGGAGCGCCGTAACCCGCGTACCGCCTCTATCGACCTCGCATCCCCTCTCGAGATCGTAGACATGATAAACGCGGAAGACCGCCGGGTTCCCGATGTTGTCGCCACGCAAAGAGAGCAAGTTGCGCGCGCGATCGAGCTTGCCGAGGCAACCTTTCGTGGCGGAGGAAGGTTGTTTTACGTCGGGGCCGGTACCTCAGGACGACTGGGAGTGCTCGACGCAAGCGAGTGTCCGCCGACTTTCGGCACCAGCCCGGAGATGGTCCAGGGAATAATCGCCGGCGGATTGCCCGCGTTGACGCGATCCCAGGAGGGCGCTGAGGACGTCGTCAAGAACGGCGCGCTCGCCATGGATGAGCACGGCGTCAATGAAAAGGACTTCGTCATCGGCATCGCAGCGTCGGGCACCACGCCTTACGTGCGCTCGGCACTCGAACGCGCTGCGGCGCTCGGCGCCAAAACGGGAATCCTCGCCTGCTCGCCGCCGCCGGCTGACCTCGTTGCCAAGGTCGACGTGACGATGCTTCCGATTGTAGGCCCGGAGGTCGTCACGGGCTCGACGCGCATGAAGGCCGGCACCGCGACCAAGCTCGTGCTCAACATGATCACCACCGGCGCCATGATCCGCCTCGGCAAGACGTACGGCAACCTGATGGTGGATCTCCGCGCGACCAACAACAAGCTGATTGACCGCAGCCAGCGCATCGTGATGGAGGTCACCGGAGTGTCGCGCGACGAAGCGACGAAACTCATCGAGCGCGCCGGCAAGAGCGTCAAGCTCGCGATCGTAATGCAGAAGAAGGGTGTCTCGCGCGAAGACGCCGAGAAGCTCCTCGCCGAAAACGGCGGCGTGGTGCGGCGCGTCACGAAGGACGCGCCGCCTCCGATCAGAGACGCGTAGATGACGTCGGGTGTGGTCGTCGGCTTGATGTCCGGCACGTCTCTCGACGGAATCAGCGCCGCGGTGGCGCGCTTCCGCGATGCGAAGGACGGCCGCGTCGACGTGGATCTTCTCGCGTATGTGTCGCGCGAGTACAGCCCCGCCCAGCGCATGAGACTCAGCGCCGCACTTGGCGGCGGCACGCCGTCCGAGTATTGCCGTCTCAACTTCGATCTGGGAGGATGGCTCGCCGACGCCGCGATCGAAGTGATGGCTGAGGCCGGCATCGCCCGCGACGAGATCGCGGCGATTGCGTCGCACGGACAGACGATCTGGCACGATCCGGGGCATTCCACCTGGCAGTCCGGGGAAGCGGCAGTCATCGCCGAGCGGACGGGGATCGATGTCATCAGCGATTTTCGCGTTCGCGACGTTGCGGCAGGCGGACAGGGTGCGCCGCTCGTTCCGATTGCCGACGCGATGCTGTTCTCCTCGCCGACCGAGTGGCGAGGCCTCCAGAATCTCGGCGGCATCGGCAATATCACGGTCGTCCCGCCACGCGGTCAGATCGAAGGCGTCCGTGCCTTCGACACCGGACCCGGGGTTGCCGTCATCGATGGAGTGACGCGAGCCATCCGGCCCGACCTTACCTACGACGTGGATGGAAAACTCGCGAGCGCCGGCAAGCCCAACATGAAGATCGTCGCGGAGCTGATGAAGCACCCGTATTTCAGCGCGCCTCCACCCAAATCCACGGGGCGCGAGCTGTTCAACTCCGACTACGTCCAGAAGCTGATCGCCGCGGCTCGCACCGCCCGCGCCAGCGACGAGGACATCGTCGCCACCGCTGTACAGCTTACCGCGGAAAGCGTTGGGGATGCGTATCGGCGATTCATCGCAGAACCGGTTCGCGAGGTGCTGGTCTCCGGGGGTGGCGCGAAGAATCCCGCGTTGTTCGCCGCGATCGAGAAGGCCGCCGCACCGATAGTCGTTCGCCACTTCGACGACGTCTTCTTCGATGGAGAGGCGAAGGAGGCCGTGGCCTTCGCATTGCTTGGATATCTCCACGTGACGAAACGACCCGGCAACGTTCCCTCCGCCACCGGCGCGCACGGCCCACGAGTGCTTGGGAAGCGCACGCCCGCATGAGCGAGGTAGCCGCGCTTTTTTATCCCGCGATCCGCTGGGATGCAACGGCGGGCTTCGAAGCCCAGCGAGCGGCGATCGACGACGCGCTCAAGCTGGGAGTCGGTGGATTCATTCTGTTCGGCGGTCCCTCGGAGCAGGTCGCGGTGCTGACGGAGCACCTTCACTCCAAGTCGCACATCCCGCTGCTGGTCGGCGCGGATCTGGAGCGCGGAGCGGGGCAGCAATTCGCTGGGCAGACTGCGCTGCCGCCGCTGGCGGCGATCGCATCACTGGACGACATCCAGGCGGTGCGGCGCGCTGCGGCTGTCAGCGCGGCCGAGGCCCGCGAGCTGGGAATCAACTGGATATACGCGCCCGACTGCGACATCGACGTCGAGCCGACCAATCCGATCATCGGGACACGCTCGTTCGGAAGCGATCCCGAACGGGTTGGTGAGTACGCGGCGGCGTGGATCGATGCGTGCCAGGCGGAAGGCGTGCTGGCGTGCGCCAAACATTTTCCCGGACATGGCCGCACGACCGTCGACTCGCACAAGGAGCTGCCGCGGGTCGAGGAGTCGGCGGAGACGATGCGCGCCACCGATCTCGTCCCGTTCCGCCGCGCGATCGAGCGCGGCGTCGCCTCGATCATGACGGCACACGTCGCGTTTCCGGCGTTCGATCCCAGCGGGGCGCCGGCGACGCTGTCGCGCCCCATTCTGACCGATCTCCTGCGCGCCGAGCTGGAATTTACGGGCATGGTTGTCACCGATGCGCTGATCATGGAAGGGGTGCTTGGTGGTGGAGAGGGTGAGGCAGTCGTCCGCGCGCTCGAAGCAGGCTGCGATTGCCTGCTCTATCCCACAAACCTCGCCGAGTCGGTGAAGGCGGTAGAGAAAGCCGTCGAAGAAAAACGTCTCGACGGAGACAAGATCCACCAATCGATCGAGCGACGCATGAGATGGGCGCGCTGGGCGGCGCTCTCCCGGGACACGAATCGTGTCGGGCGCGACGAGAGTGGATGGTCCGTTCAGCTGGCGGAGCAAGTCGTGCACATGCTGCAAGGGAAATTGCCTGCCCTCAAGCAACCATGGAATCTGGTCATCGTGGATGACGATCTCGGCGGACCGTATCCCGCGCCGTCGCGCGATCCACTCATCTCGTCGCTTCGCGCGGGCGGAGTGGACCTCGTGGTGAATGGTGACGGCCCCGAGCGCACGCGCTCAACGGTGGTTGCGCTGTTCGGCGACATCCGCGCCTGGAAGGGAAGGCCGGGATACTCGTCGTGGTCAATGGAGGCTGTCCGTCGCGCTTTCCAGGCCGCCGACGCCGGAGATCGCCTCATCATCCAATTCAGCCACCCTCGACTTGCCGCCGAGATCGGTGTCGACGCTCCCATACTTTGCGCGTGGGGCGGAGAAGCAGTGATGCAGCGAGCGGCCGCGCGTGTGTTGCTGCGCGACGTGGCCGCGAAAACGCCTCCAAAGAGCGCGAAAGGCGTGCGGTAGCCGCACTGTAGCCCAACTGCCGGGAGCAACTCAATGACCGAGAGCACCGCGATCGAGAGTACCGCCAAGACGTCGCCCTTCCGCATTTTCGTCCAGCCGAAGATGGCAACACTGCTCGCCCTCGGCTTTTCATCGGGGCTGCCGTTCTATCTTACGAGCAAGACTCTCCAGGCGTGGATGACCACGGCGAAAGTCGATCTTGCGACGATCGGGTTCTTCAGCCTGGTGACGCTGCCCTACTCGCTCAAGTTCGTATGGGCGCCGGTAATGGACCGCTACGTCCCGCCGTTCCTCGGTCGCCGGCGTGGCTGGGTGTTGATCACGCAGGTGCTCCTGCTGCTCGCCATCGCCGCGATGTCGCTGCACGATCCCCGAACCGGACTGAAGATGCTCGCGATCAACGCGATCGCGATCGCGTTCTTCAGTGCGTCCCAGGACATCGCGCTCGACGCATACCGAACGGACGTGCTGGAGAATCGGGAGATGGGTGCCGGCGCCGCGGTGTTCGTGATGGGCTATCGCATCGCGATGATCACGACCGGTGCGCTGGCCTTTTTCCTCGCGGATCGAATTGCGTGGCCTGTGGTGTATCTCGTCCTTTCAGTGCTCATGGTAATCGGTATCGCGACTACTTTCGTTGCAAATGAGCCGGTTCTGAGGGACACGCCGCCAAGAACTCTGGTGGAAGCAGTGGTGCTCCCGTTCGCGGATTTCTTCCAACGCGCGGGAGTGCTGCGGGCGCTGCTGGTTCTGCTGTTTGTCGTCGCCTACAAATACTCGGATAGCCTGGCCGGCAGTATGACGACCCCGTTTCTCCTGCAGGCCGGCTTTTCCCAGAGCGAAGTGGGCGCGGTTTTCCTCGGCATCGGCGTTATCGCGACGATCGCGGGAGTCGTCGCCGCGGGCGCCGCGATCGGGGGCTGGGGGCTCAACCGCGCTCTCTGGGTTTTCGTGGTTTTTCAGGGCCTGAGCAATCTCACCTACTATGGTCTGTCGCTCTCTGGAAAGAACCACGCGTTCATGGTGGCCGCTGTAATCACCGAGAACTTCGGCCTCGGCCTCGTAACGGGGGCGATGACCGCCTATCTGATGAGCATGTGCAACAAGCGCTTTACCGCCACGCAGTACGCGCTTCTCTCGAGCCTCATGGCCGCCAGCAGAGACATACTCGTTGCTCCGGCCGGGAAGATCGCGGAATCGCTGGGCTGGCCGGGATTCTTCCTGCTCACCGTCGCGATGGCGATTCCGCCGTTACTGCTATTGCCATTCATCGCGCCGTGGTCGCGCGACCTGCCGATCGGGGCCGCGTCCCACACCGGCGAGACGGCGCCGGCCAAATCCGCTTAGCCCCTGGAGCCGCGGCGATAGTCCTCTTCAGGGGAGCGGAGACGAGCCGCGACGACCGTCACGTTGTCGGGCGCCCCCGTGTGCATCGCTTCCTCGATGAGCGCCTTGCAGATCTCCTCCGGGCGTCCCGCGCCGCGCGCGATCCGTCCGATCTCTTCGGGCGACACCTGGTTCGACAGGCCGTCGCTGCATAGCACGAGAATGTCGTCGTTGTCCAGCTTCACGCGGTAGAAATCCGTGACGACCTTCTCCTCCGGACCGAGTGCCTGGAGAATGATATTGCGGTGCTCGCTCTGGGCGGCTTCTTTCGCCGTCATCCGCCCGGCGTCGATCAACCGCTGCACGAATGACTGATCCTTGGTCAGCTGTTTCGCGGGACCCTTGCGCACGAGGTACGCGCGGCTGTCGCCTACCTGTGCGATGAACGCTTCGCCGTCGAGTACCATCGCCAGAGTCGTGGTGGTGCCCATGCCGTGGTGCTCCGGCGTCGTGTTGGCTTTCTGGTAGATCGCCCTGTTCGCGACGTCGACTCCCCGCTTGAGCGCGGCTTCGACCGATTCAGGCGTGCGCTTGGGCACCTTGTGCCACCAGCGGTGCAGCTCGCTCAGAATCGTCTCGGTGGCGATCGAGCTCGCGAGGGCACCCGACGCCGCACCTCCGACGCCGTCGGCGACTATGAGGATGAATGGCGCGGTGTGGACGGAAACGAGGGTCGGCGCGCTCATCGTCGCGATGTCGCCCGTTTCCAGGTTCGCTATCAAAAAGGAATCCTGATTGTCGTGCCTGATGAGCCCGACATTCGAGATCCCAAAAATTTCTGCAATCAATTTTGGCTCGAAGGAGCGTAGTCGTACGGTCACGGGAGAAGCGAGCCTCCCGGTGCACAAAAGATAGTGAACCAATCCAACGAGGGCACTACCCATGCGTATTAGAAAGACTTATACCGCATAGCACTTGCAACCCGGAAAATAATGATGAACGTCTGGACCTATAGGGGATTGGCCTGTTGCGTCGTTGTGGCGAGCGCGTCATGCGCGCCCGCGCGGGGACCGTCCACGCCAGCGCCAGTGGTTGTGCCGCCACTGGTTCCTGCCCCGCTTCCTCCTCCCAACTCCAAGCTGCCGCCGGTCCCGGAAGTGCGCGGTCCGCTTGTGATAAGCGTCGCGTATCCAAAGCCGGAGCAGCTCCTCACGGTTCGCGATTCGAATTTCATCTTTGGCACCGTTGGAACCGGCGCTGCGGCGCTTCGCATCAATGGCGTCGCCGTGCCGGTCTGGCCCGACGGCGCTTTCATGGGATGGCTTCCGGTCCCGCCCGATAGCGCCCCGCGTTACGAGCTGATGGCGCGGAGCGGGACTGAAAGCGCGCGCATCGTTCTTCCAATAAGAGTTCCGCCTCTGCCCGATAC
>Ga0193727_1000228_pt1 | contig 20279 bp, 18 predicted proteins | sample H2c2metaG_FD_143051 | JGI IMG/M metagenome (GOLD analysis project Ga0193727, IMG submission 143051) | Soil microbial communities from a riparian zone of the East river system, Colorado, United States - H2c2 | ecosystem: Environmental > Terrestrial > Soil > Riparian zone | place: USA: East River...
CTTCTCGAGGTCGTTCCTCGTTCCGCCGACCGAGCATGAGCTTGAGCCCGGGCCTGTTCCCTCGTTCTCTGTGCTCGTCGCCGCGTACCAGGTAGAGCGCTTCGTCGCAGCGGCGCTCGAGTCCGCGCTCGCGCAGACGGTCGCACCGTACGAGATCGTCGTCTGCAACGACGGCTCGACTGACGGGACCGCACGCGTGCTCGAGCCGTTCCGCGACCGCATCGTCTACCTGCGTCAGAACAACGGCGGCGAGAGCTCCGCCAAGAACGCGGCCGCACGGGCGGCGAGCGGCGAGTTTGTCGTCCTGCTCGACGCCGACGACCTCTACCTGCCCAAGCGGCTCGAAGCGCTCGGGCAGCTCGCTTCCGTGCGCCCTGATCTAGACATCGTGACCACCGATGCCTTCGTCGAGATTGGAGGCGAGAGGGCGCGCCGCGTCTACGCCGACGCTTCCCGCTTCGAGCTCGGCAATCAGCGCCGGGCGATCCTCGGCGGCAACTTCATCCACGGGCACTGCGCGATCCGGCGGGAGACGTTTCTTACGGCTGGCGGCTTCGACGAGTCGCTCCACTTCACCGCCGACTGGGACTGCTGGATCCGCCTGATCCTAGGAGGCGCGCGCGTCGGCCTGGTCTATGAGCCGCTCGCGGTCTACCGGATCTGGGAGGGCAGCCTCAGCTCGTCCCGTGTGGCCTACGCGGAGGGTCACGTCCAGACGTTGGCGAAGACGGCCGCCCGCGACGACCTCGATCCCGACGAGCGGGCAGTGCTCGAGCGGTCGCTGGCGAGTCGGCGCCGGACCGTGGCGCTGACGGCCGCCGAAGCCGCGCTTACGGAGGGCGACCCGTCCGCGCGCGCGCAGTTGCTGCGCATCGCGCTCGGCAGCGGCTACGGCGCTTCGACGCGTGTTAAGGCGGCCGGAGCCGCCGTCGCACCGGGCGCAGCGCGCCGCCGCCTCGCGCGACAAGAGAGTTCGCGCCTCGCTCGCCCCGGCTACTGACGCCTGCCCGCGAGTGCGAGCAGCGCGTCGCCGGCCGGCCCGCTGAAGCGCTTGCCGAGCACCTCTCGCAGCCACTCTGCGTCGGCCCGCGGCAGGAAGCCGACGAGTAGCGCGAGCCCTAGGAAGACCGCAGTGCCGCAGAGCAGGCCGAGCACGAGCCCGACCCCTCCGCCGAACGCCGCGGAGACTGCCCAGGCGACGCCACCCCCCGCACCGGCGACTATGGCTCCGCGCACGAGGGCGACGGGCTGCACGCGCAGCGGTCCGGTGATCCGGCTCGCGTAGACGAGCAGTGGCAGCCCCGAGGCGACGAGCGCGCACGAGCTTGCGATCGCGGCGCCGAGCGCGCCGTGGTGGGGCACTAGCGCGAAGGCGACTCCGATGTCGACTCCCGCGGCCAAGGCCTCGGCTAGAAGCGGCACGCCGACCCGCCCGAGCCCCGCGAGCAGCGACGAGCAGAGCACGGTCACCGGCGTCAGCAGCGAGGCTGCGACCATGATGAGGAACGGTCCGGTTGCCGGGCTGAACGCCTCGCCCCAGAACAGCCGCAGCGCCTCGGGGCCCAGCGCTGCGGCCGCCGCCGTCACCGGCAGCGTAGCCAGGACGAGCAGACGCAAGGCCCGGCTGAACCCCGCGCGGATCCGTTCGTGGGCGCCTGCGCCGAAAAGGGTTGCGACGGCGGGCGCGAGCACCTCGCCCATCGCCGAGGGCAGGCGTACGACGCCGGTCGCGACAGCGAAGGCGATCGAGTAGAAGGCGATCTGCCGGTCGCTCGAGTAGTGCTGGAGGAAGAAGAACTCCGAGCGGCGCCAGACGATCAGGTAGAGGATCGAGCCGCCGAACGAGAAGACGGCGAAGCGGACCGTACCCCGGAGCAGATCTGGCGCAGGAGCGGGCTGCGCGTGCAACCCGTCAAGCGCACCGCGGGCCAGGGCGCCGGTCCAGAGCAGCGCGATCGTCGTCACGATCGCCTCGACAACGAACATCGCGGTGATCCGGCCGCCGAGCGAGAGCACGACGATCGTGGCGACGACGCCGAGCCCTCCGGTGGTCAGCCCGGCGATCGTCGCGTCCCGCCAGCGCTGCAGACCGACCAGGACGGCGCCGGGAACGGTCGCGACGGTGCTGCTGACGACCGCGAGCGCGGCGAGCAGCCACGCGTCGCGCGGCTCGCCTCCAAGCGCGGCGATCACCACCAGCGCGCCGCCGCCGACGAGCGCGGCCGCCATCTCGATCCTGAGGATCCGGACCGCGAGCCAGCGGGCACTGCCGGCGCGGCCCGCACCGACGGCTTCGCCGATGTAGCGCATCAGCGCTAGCGAGAAGCTGCCCGAGAGGAGCGTGATCGTCGTGGCCTCGACGAAGGCAATGAAGCTCTGCCGTCCCATCCCGCTCGGCCCGAGATAGCGCGCGGCCACGACCGAGAGCACGAGCGCGTATAGCTGCGGCAGCGCGTTCGCGAGCATCTTCCAGAGACCGCCGCGAACTACGCTCGCGCCGGTCGTAGCAGCCGCGCCTGCCGACGGTGGAGCACCCGTATGGTTGAAGGGCAGACCGGCCGCCAGACCCTCCTGCTCCGGAGAGATGTGCCGGCGCGCCATGCCCTAGTTTTCCAGCCTGTGAACGCTGTTCGGGCCAGGCGCGCCGCAGCGCTGATCGGACTGCCGGTGTGGATCTCGCTGCGACGGACCAGACCGGTCAGCGAGCAGTGGGGCTTCGACCGCGGCACGCCGGTCGACCGCTTCTACTTCGATGATTTCGTCTAGGAGCACTGCGGCGACATCCGTGGCGACGTGCTCGAGGTGAGGAGCGCGTACTGCACGAGGCGCTTTGGCTGGGCGGTCCGGGCCGAGCCGCCCTCGACAGCGGCCCGGACAGCTCTGGGGTGACGGCGGTCGCGGACCTGAACGAGCCGGGCTCGCTGCCCGCCGGCGCGTACGACGGCTTCTTGCGCAGCGACGTGAGGAGCTACGGGAACGTGCTCGCGTGCACGGCGTTCCTGCTCGGGCTGGCGGCGCAGGAGCTGCGAACGGACCGGCTGCGCGACCATGACCCGAACGTCCCGCTCGTTGTCTGCGCGTGCCCCGCGAAGCCAGGCTAGGCCCACCGCACCTCCTCGCCGCCGCGAGCAGCCTCGTACCGCGTGAGCCTCGCGAGGCTGCGCGCTGCGGGAGCCATCAGCGGCAGCTGCGAGCCGTAGCGCCGGCAGGCACGCAGCTTCGCGAGCCGGTGCCACGCCGCCGCGCCGGCTGGGCGCCAGTCCCCGCCCGGGCCCGGAGTCCACGCGGCCGCGTACGGCTGTTCCGCGTAGTAGCCGACCCGCCGCCCCGGCAGGCCACGCTCCCGAACGAGCCCCGCGAGCCAGACGTGATCCTCATGCATCAGCGGGAACCCTGGCACGAGGACGGTCATCACGCCGGCCAGCGCCTGCTCGAGCTGGACCCAGATCTCGTCGTCATCGCCTCCTCGCGCGTACTGGTGGTCGTTGAACGGCAACCACACAGGCCGCGCGCCGAGGTCGCGACAGGCCCGCTCGTCCTCGTCCCGCCGGGCCCTGGTCGCCTCCCGCGCAGCGCCGAACCCTGCGCGGGCGTCCCACTCGCCGGCCGGGAGGCCGGACTCCGGGTCTCCGGCCAGCACGGTCACCATTCGCACCTCTCCCTGAGCGCCTGCGATTGCCGCGCCCAGCGAGAAGACGCCGTCGTCGAGGTGAGGCGAGATTACGGCGAGCGGGCCCTCAAGCCGCGCGCCTCCGCCGATCCCGAGCCACCCGGCGAGCGGCAAGCTACGTACTGCCGACGGACTCGATGCTCTCCGTCGCCGGCCGGTCGCGAGCGTGCTCGACCACGTCGGCGATGATCCGGTCGAGGTCGAGGGTCGTCTGCCAACCGATGGCGTTCTTGACCTTGGCGGTCGCCGGTTCGCGGTGCAGCGTGTCCTCGATCCCCTGCCCGTAGACCTCGTCGTAAGGCACGAAGGCCAGCTCCGACGAGCTGCCGGTGGCGCGCTTGACCCGTTCGGCCAGCTCGAGGATCGAGACGCGCTCCGAGGACCCGACGTTGAAGATCTCGCCCGAGATCTCGGCGTCCATCAGCGCGGCGAGCGCCTGGACGGTGTCCGAGACATGGCAGAAGGAGCGGGTCTGCGTGCCGTCGCCGTGCACCTCGAGCGGCTCGCCCGCGAGAGCGCGCTCGACGAATCGTGGGATCACCATCCCGTAGCGGCCACTCTGGCGCGGCCCGACGGTGTTGAACAGACGGACGATCACGCAGTCGAGCCCGCGCTCGAGGTGGTACGAGAGCGCGAGGTGTTCGTCCATCGCCTTCGAGTCGGCGTACAGCCAGCGCTTCTCGGTGGTCGGCCCGTAGATGCGGCGGTCGGTCTCGGTCAGCGGCCGCTCCTCGCGGTGGTCGCCGTAGACCTCGGAGCTCGAGGCCACGAGCACGCGCTTGCCGAACTTGCTGCAGTAGCCGAGCACCGTCTCGGTTCCCTGGACGTTCGTGACCATCGTGTGCACCGGCTGCTCGACGATCAGGCGGACGCCTACCGCGGCGGCGAGGTGGAAGGCGACGTCGCACTTGTGCACGACCTCGCTGACGACCGCCGGCGAGAGCACCGATTCGACGACCAGGTGGTAGTCGGGGCGGTCGCGGAGATGCGCGATGTTCTCGAGCGACCCGGTCGAGACGTCGTCGAGGACGAACACCTCCCAGCCATTCTCGAGCAACACCTCGGAGAGGTGCGAGCCGATGAAGCCCGCTCCGCCTGTGATCAGCGCTTTCCTGGACACGCTACGAAGAGCGTATCGGCCGCTTCGGCAGGCGCTTGAGCGCCTCGGCGATCTGCGGGTCCCCCGGAGCCAGGCGGAGGGCTTCGAGCAGGGCGGCCCGCGCCCGCCGCACCTCGCGTGCGCGGGCGTACGCGAGCCCGAGCTCGTAGCGCACGTCGGCGACGCGCGGCTCCTTCCGGACCGCGGCCTCGAGCTGCTCCACCGCCGCGCGCGGCGTAGCGGCCTCCGACGCCTCGAGGCGGTAGGGGTCGACGGACAGCGGGTCGAGGGCCTTCGCAGCTGAGAAGTCGCCGTGGTCGGCGAAGCGGGCCGAGAGCCAGGGCGGCACGAAGAGCAGCACCGCTACGAGCGCGGCGGAGGCCAGGCCGAGCTGTGCCCGCCGCCCGAGCCGCGACTCCTCGCCCGAGGCGCCGATCCCGAGCAGGAGGAAGAAGCCGACCCCGCAGGCCGGCACCGTCCAGATCCAGTCCACGGAGGCGTGCGCCAGCCAGTACGCGGCCGCCGCGAACGCCGCCGTCGCCGCGGGGTCACGCGCGCGCATGCGCGTGACGATGCGGATCAGCGGCAGGGCGAGCGCGCACACGAGCAGCAGGAGCCCCACGATGCCGAGCTCGCTGAGCGCGTCCAGCTCGACCGAGTGCGCCCGGGCCGGCGTCTCCGGGCCGTGGCGAAGCTGCAGGTACGCCGGCCCGAAGCCACGCGAGCCGATCCCGGCCAGCGGGTGCTCCTTGAACTCGTCCAGGGCGACGCGCCAGAAGTCGTAGCGGTACGACCCGAGCTGCAGCAGGTGGCTCGAGGCCTCGCCGACCGGACGCTCGTTCTTGAACGACCGCCACTGGTCGCCGAACCAGCCCGAGTGGTAGACCTGCGTGAAGAAGACTGCGATAGAGGTCACCGCGGCCACGACGGCGAGCGCGCCCACCGCAACGCGAACGAGCCCGAGCGCGCGTGGCCCGAGCCCCAGCCGCCGGTCGGCCACGGCGTAGACGACCCCGGCCACGGCGCCGATCGCGGTCAGCACGACTATGGTCGTGCCCGCATGGCGGATGTCGCCGACGCTCCCGGTCCGGAACGGCTCGGTCAGCGGCCGGTAGGCGATCGCCGTCAGGCCGAGGGCTGCAACGGTCGGGACGAGCAGCCGCAGCCGTAGCGGCGAGAGCGCGAACAGCAGCGCGCAGGAGACGGTCATCGCGGCGATGCTCCCTTTGCTCTGCGCCGTCAGCGAGGCCGCGGCGATCGCCGTGGCCCCCGCCAGCGAGCAGCTGCGCACGAGCACATTCCGGCGCCGGTCCGCCGAAAGCACCACCGCCGGCCAGAAGCCGATCAGGAAGACGGCCGCGACCGCGTTCGGATACGAGATCGGGAATGAGAGCCGCCGCCCCCAGTAGAAGTGATCGGCCTGATCGGACCCGAAGCGCAGCACGAGCGCGGCGCCGAGCGCAAGCGCCCCGGACGACAGCGCGACCGCCGCCGAGGCTAGCAGCCGGTCCGACGGCCCGGTGAGCGTCAGCAGCGGCAGCAGGAAAACAACCGCGTAGAACAGCGTCAGCAGCGCCTCGTCGCGTGCCAGCGAGGGAACGGCCGACCAGGAGATCGAGATCGCCTCCCAGCCCGCGAGCGCGACCAGGGCCGCCAGCGCGCCGAGCTCCGCGCGGCCGGGCCGCCGGGCCCCGCCCGAGACTGCCACCAAGAGCACGAGCAGAGCGGCGAGGGCGGCGTACGGAAGCCAGTCCGCGGCGTCGATGCTCCCGGTTGCCAGCCACGCGAGCGCCCACGCCGTCGCCGCCAACAGCACGGAGGGCAGAACCCGAAATGCAGTCTCCGCGTTAATACTCATGGATGCATGGTTTGCAACTCAGATTCTCGTTGCGGAACTAACTATTGCGTTCCTGCAGAGTCGGATCTACGGTTGGACTGTCTCGAACGACCGGCGGAAGACACGCCCGTCTGAGGGAAGAACTCTGCGGCAGGTTGCGTCCGGGTAGGAAGGGCAGTGGTTTCGTTACGTGGGCGTTCGCGTCCACAGGAGGAGGGAGAACACAATGTTGCGGCGATTTACAGTCTGGGGGGTAATGGCGTGCGCGGTGCTGGTCTTGGCCGGCTCGGCGCTGGCGGCGACACCCCAGCAGATCTACCGGGATTACGCCGACAACGGTCGGCTCGACCATAAGTACTCGCAGGCGGACCTGCAGCGGGCACAGCGTGACGCCGCGCTCCAGGGCTACCCGCGCGTCGGGGTCCAGGGTGCAGTCGAGCAGGCGCTCGGCGCGCAGGGAGTCAAGGCCAGCGGCGGTCTGCCGTTCACCGGCCTCGACCTCGCGCTCCTGGCTGCCGGCGGCGCCCTGCTGCTGATCGCGGGCACCGGGTTGCGGAAGTTCGGCAAGGCCAAGAGCTAAGTACACGGGCCTGACCGGGACTGAAGCGCGCGATGGCGACGCGACCGTTGATGAACGCCCAGGCGCTGCCGGCGCTGCTGGAGCCGTTCGAGTCGGACCTGCTCCGAGAGCGGGGCCACCACCGTGCCCGAACGCGGGCATGGGCACGCGGCGCGCTGGTCCTCGACGCGGTCCTGCTGGCAGCCGCGGGCGCGGCCACGCAGCTCGGGTCGGGCGACGCCGGCATCCTCCGCGTCTCGCCCGTCTGGATCGTCACCTACGCCGCTCTCGTGCTCGGGATGCTTCAGCTGCGCGGCCTGTACTCGTGGCGCTTCCGCGTGTCGGTGCTCGACGACCTGCGCGGCATCCTGGCGGCGACGGCGCTGGCGTCGATGGCAGTTCTGAGCCTCCGCATCCTCCTTCCAGGAGACGTGGACGACCTCGCTCCGCAGTCGCTGCGGCTGCTGGCCTTCAGTGCGGTTTACCTCGCCGCGGGCCGCGTGGCCTACGACTGGGCGCAGTTGAACGCGCGGCGCCACGGCGACCTGGCCAAGCCGACGCTGATCGTCGGGGCGGGCCGGGTCGGCAGGCTGACGGCAAATCGCCTGCTCGAGCACCGCGAGCTCGGCCTCGCGCCGGTCGGCTTCATCGACAAGGAGCCGCTGGACGAGCCCGGACTGCCCGTGCCCGTGCTCGGCGCGAGCTGGGATCTCGAGCGCCTGATCGAACAGCACGGGATCGAGCACGTCGTCGTGACCTTCTCGACGGCGCCGAGCGAGGTTCTGCTCCGAGAGATCGAGCGCTGCGAGCAGCTCGGCGTCTCCGTCTCGCTGGTGCCGCGCCTGTTCGAGCGCGTGACCGAGCGCCTGACCGTCGACCACCTCGGTGGCCTGCCGCTCCTGTCGGCACAGCGTGCCGATCCCAAGGGCCTGCAGTTCGCGTTCAAGTACACGCTCGACCGGATCGTCGCGGGCCTGCTGCTGCTCGTGCTGCTGCCGCTCTTCGCGCTGCTCGCGCTGGGGACGCTGCTCTCGGTCGGGCGGCCGATCTTCTTCCGGCAGCCGCGCTTCGGGCTCGACGGGCGCGAGTTCGAGATGCTGAAGTTCCGATCGATGCGCGCAACTGCCGAGCAGCTCGAGGTGCCGGATCTGCCTCCAGACATGGCGCCCGGCGGTGTCGAGGGCGACGACCGGCGGACGGCTTTCGGGACGCTGCTGCGGCGCACCTCGCTCGACGAGCTGCCGCAACTGCTGAACGTGCTCAAGGGTGACATGAGCCTGATCGGCCCGCGCCCCGAGCGCCCCGATTTCGCCCGGCTGTTCGTGGACAACGTGTACCGCTACGGCGACCGCCACCGCGTCAAGTCGGGGATCACCGGCTGGGCGCAGGTGCACGGCCTGCGCGGCAAGACCTCGCTCACAGACCGGGTCGAGTGGGACAACTACTACATCGAGAACTGGTCGCTCTGGCTCGACGTCAAGATCCTGCTGATGACGCTCTGGGCCGTGCTCAGCCACTTCGCGCTGGCGGAGTAACCGGCTCATATCCCTCGAACGAGGTGGCTCGGCGGAGGGATTCCGCGCGAGCAGCGCGCTCGCGCCGCCGATGGATGCTTCGAGCAGGAGTGCGGTTGCCGCCCGACCGCCGCCGAAAGAAACGTACCGACGAGCCGGCCGAGGAGACCCCTCGGCCGGCTCGGCGGTTCGAGAGCCGGCGACGACGGCAAGCTCGGCATCGGGAGGAGCGGTTCTCGGTCGCGGGCGTCCTCAGCGCGATCGGCGTCCGCGGCAGATCAGCGTCGACGTCGAGAACCACCCGAGCCCGGTCACCTGCGCAGTCGTCGCGGGCGCCGACCTGAACGCCTTCCACGTCGGCGACGAGGTGACGATGAAGTGCAAGCTGATCGGCGAGGGCTTCAAGCTCAAGCTGCTCGAGTCGGCCACCGCGCACTACGAGCTGAACGGCTAGCTCGTCTGAGTCGAGGCGCCGCCCCGCCGCCCGGGGCGGCCGCCTCGCCTAGTTAGATGCGAGCGGCAGCCGGTTCCCGCGCGAGCAGGAGCATCGCCGCGACGAAGCTGGTGAGTGCCGGCCCGGCCGCGATCAGCGGCTCGAGCGTGGCGAGCATCAGGTACCCCGCGACGAACAACAGCAGTGACAGCATCCTTCTACCCATCCCCATGGGGCCCATTTAACGCGATTTGGAGGCAAAAAGATACGGCTGTCGAACGCCCCGTTCGGGGTAGCGCCACCCCCCGACCTGTTCGCTACGATGGGCGACTCAGCCATTCCGCGGCGTCCGCGGAGGAAGGAAGAAGCGACTTTGTTCGAACGCTTCACCGAACGAGCCCGCCAGGTAGTCGTCTTGGCCCAAGACGAGGCTCGGGCGCTCAAGCACAACTACATCGGCACGGAGCACATCCTGCTCGGCCTGCTCCGCGAGGAGGAGGGGCTTGCCGCCCGCGTGCTGGAGTCGCTCGACATCACGGTCGAGGAGGTGCGCGCGCAGGTCGCCCGCATCGTCGGCCAGGGCGACGAGGTCACGACCGGACAGATCCCGTTCACCCCGCGCGCGAAGAAGGTGCTCGAGCTGGCGCTGCGCGAGGCGCTCTCGCTGGGCCACAACTACATCGGCACCGAGCACATCCTGCTCGGCCTCGTTCGCGAGAACGAGGGCGTCGCGGCGCGCATCCTGCTCGACTTCGACGCCGACGCCGAGAAGATTCGCAACGAGATCATCCGCATGCTCTCCGGCCCCGGCCGGCGGCAGCAGGGCGCAGGCGGCGGCGCGCCGGGCGAGAAGTCGAAGAGCTCGAAGCTGCTCGACCAGTTCGGCCGCAACCTGACCAAGCTCGCAGCCGAGGGCAAGCTCGACCCCGTGGTCGGGCGCCAGACCGAGATCGAGCGCGTGATGCAGATCCTCTCGCGGCGCACCAAGAACAACCCGGTGCTGATCGGCGAGCCCGGCGTCGGCAAGACCGCCGTGGTCGAGGGCCTCGCCGCGCGCATCTCCTCGAACGCGGTGCCCGAGCTCCTGAAGGGCAAGCAGATCTACACGCTCGACCTCGCGGCGCTGGTGGCCGGGTCGAAGTACCGCGGTGAGTTCGAGGAGCGCCTGAAGAAGGTGATGAAGGAGATCACCCAGCGCGGCGACATCATCCTGTTCATCGACGAGCTGCACAACCTCGTCGGCGCGGGCGCGGCCGAGGGCGCGATCGACGCGGCCTCGATCCTGAAGCCGGCCCTGGCGCGCGGCGAGCTGCAGACGATCGGCGCGACGACGCTCGACGAGTACCGCAAGTACCTCGAGCGCGACGCCGCGCTGGAGCGGCGGTTCCAGCAGATCCGCGTCGACGAGCCGTCGGTGGACGACACCGTCCAGATCCTGCGCGGCCTGCGCGACCGTTACGAGGCGCACCACCGCTGCAAGATCTCCGACGAGGCACTTACGGCCTCGGCGGTGCTGGCCGACCGCTACATCCAGGACCGCCACCTGCCCGACAAGGCGATCGACCTGATCGACGAAGCGGCCTCGCGCATGCGCATCAAGACGATGAGCGCGCCTCCGCGCTACCGCGAGCTCGAGGACGAGATCGAGAAGGTGCGCAAGGACAAGGAGGCCTCGATCGAGGCCCAGGAGTTCGAGAAGGCCGCCTCGCTGCGCGACAAGGAGCGCAAGCTGACGCAGAAGAAGCGCGAGCTCGAGGAGAACTGGCGCGCCGAGGAAGGCGCCGGCGAGCAACCCGAGATCGGCGAGGAGGAGATCGCGGACATCGTCTCGATGTGGACGGGCATCCCGGTCTTCAAGCTGACCGAGGCCGAGTCGCAGAAGCTGATCCGGATGGAGGACGAGCTGCACAAGCGGGTGATCGGCCAGGAGGAGGCGATCGTCGCCGTCTCCAAGTCGATCCGCCGGGCGCGCGCGGGAATCAAGGACCCGAAGCGCCCGACCGGCTCGTTCATCTTCCTCGGGCCCTCGGGCGTCGGCAAGACCGAGCTGGCGCGCACGCTCGCCGAGTTCCTCTTCGGCGACGAGGACGCGATGATCCAGGTCGACATGTCGGAGTACATGGAGAAGCACTCCGTGTCCCGGCTCGTCGGCTCGCCTCCGGGCTACATCGGCTACGACGAGGGCGGCCAGCTGACCGAGGCCGTGCGCCGCAAGCCGTACTCGGTCGTCCTGCTCGACGAGATCGAGAAGGCCCACCCGGACGTCTTCAACATCCTGCTCCAGATCCTGGAGGACGGGAAGCTGACCGACGCCCAGGGGCGGAAGGTCGACTTCCGCAACACGATCGTGATCATGACCTCGAACATCGGCGCTGCATCGATCTCCAAGAACCAGTCGCTCGGCTTCTCGATCGGCGACGACTCGGGCCTGTCCTACGACGACATGAAGGACCGCGTCATGAGCGAGCTGAGGAAGGTCTTCCGGCCCGAGCTGCTGAACCGGATCGACGAGGTGATCGTCTTCCACAAGCTGACGAAGGACGAGATCATGACGATCGTCGAGCTGATGATGAAGCGGCTGCGCGACCAGATGGGCCAGCACGACGCGGTGATCGAGCTGACCGAGGGAGCGAAGGAGCTGCTCGTCGAGAAGGGCTACGACCCGACGATGGGCGCGAGGCCGCTGCGCCGCGCGATCCAGCGCCACATCGAGGACCCGCTCGCCGACTTCGTCCTCGGTCGCGAGCTCGGCCCGGGCGCGACGATCCTGGTCGACCGCAAGAACGACGACGAGGTCGACATCACAGTCATCCCGGCCGAGATCACGCCCGAGAAGGTCACCGTCCCGCCGGACGAGTCGACCGACTCGGCGGACGACGACTCCGAGTAGCTGGTAGCCGCGTAGCCTGGGCCGATGCGCCTGGGTGCAGTTGCGTTTCTGGTCGGGGGCGCAACGCTTGCGACCGAAATTGCCGCCTCCCGTCTGCTCGCGCCCTACTTCGGCGCCTCGACGGTGGTCTGGGCGAACATCATCGGCCTGACGCTGGCCTACCTTGCGGTCGGCTACTGGCTCGGCGGGCGGCTGGCCGACCGCCGGCCCGAGCCGCACGTGCTGGCGGTGGTCCTGCTCGTCGCGGCGGTCTCGCTGGCCGTGACGCCCTTTGCCGCGCGGCCGGCTCTCCGTTGGGCGGCGAACGGGCTCGACGCCCTCTCGGCCGGCGTGGTCGTCGGATCGTTCTTCGCGGCACTGGCGCTGTTTGCGCTCCCCATCACGGCGCTCGGCGCGGCCGCTCCGTACCTCGTCCGGCTCTCGCTCGACCATGTCGACGAGGCCGGCCGCGTGGCCGGCCGCCTGTACGCGCTCTCGACCGCCGGCAGCCTGGCGGGGACCTTCCTCGCCGCGCTGGTCGCGATCCCCTGGATCGGGACGCAGAGGACGCTCGTCACCACGGCGGCGTTGGTCGGCCTCGGCTCCGCGCTGCTTGCCGGCCGCATGTGGATGGTTGTGCCGGTCGTCCTCGCCACGTTGCTCGCCGTGCCGCCGCCGGAGATCAAGCGGTCGCTCTTCGAGACCGAGTCCGAGTACCAGTACATCCGCGTCGTCGACGACGGCCGCGGCGGCCGCGAGCTCGAGCTCAACGAGGGCGTGGTCAGCCACTCGGCCTGGCGCCCGGACACCGTGCTGACCGGCCGCTACTGGGACCTGTTCCTGCTGTTCCCGCCGCTCCTGCGGGATCCGCCTCGAAGCATGCTCGTGATCGGCAGCGCCGGCGGCACGATCGGTCGCGCCTATGGCCGCTTCTACCCGCAGGTTGCGATCGACGGCGTCGAGATCGACCCTGAGCTGAACCGGGTCGCCCGCCGGTGGTTCGGCGCGGGCGACAACCCGAACATGCGCCTGATCGCCGCCGACGGCCGCCCGTTCCTCGAGCGGACGGGCAAGCGCTACGACCTGATCGTCGTCGACGCCTACCGCCAGCCGTACATCCCGTTCTACCTTGCGACCGCCGAGTTCTTCCGGCTCGTGCGGGAGCACCTGCGGCCGGGTGGTGCAGTGGCGCTGAACGTCGCCACCACCCCGCACGACCGGCAGCTGTCGCGGGCGGTCGGAACGACGCTGCTGACCGCCTTCCCGCAGGCCTGGCGCTGGCGGGCGCTGCGCTTCAACGACGTTCTCTTCGCCCTACGTGAGCAGGTCACGCGAGCGGGGCTTCTGCGCCGCGCCGAGAGAGCACCTGCAGAGCTGCGCAGCCTGGTCCCGCTCCTCGACGAGCGCCTCACGCCGATCCGACCGCACGGAACGCCGCTCACCGATGACCGCGCGCCGGTCGAGTGGCTGACCGACCGGATGGTCCTCGACCAGGCCGAACGGGGCGGGCACGTCGACGAGCCCGCGTTACCAACCGCGCCTGGCGGTTAGCCTCAGGCGCGTGCCTTCGCGCCTCTACGACCGGCCGATCGGGGCCGCGCTGGCGGGCGCGCTGGCGATCTCGTTCTCGGGGATCCTCTTCCGCGCCGCCCACGTCTCGCCCTCGACCGGCGCCTTCTACCGCTGCGCACTCGCGCTGCCGGTCCTGTTGCCGCTGTCCTGGCTCGAGTACCGGCGCTTCGGGCCGCGGCCGCTCAGGCAGCGCGCGCTCGCGGCACTGGCGGGAGTCTTTTTCGCGATCGACCTGGTCGCCTGGCACGAAGGGATCGAGCAGGTCGGGGCTGGGCTAGCGACCGTGCTCGGCAACCTGCAGGTCGTTTTCGTCGGCCTGCTCGCGTGGATGATCCTCGGCGAGCGGCCTTCGAATCGCTCGCTGGCCGCGATCCCGGTCGCCCTCTTCGGCGTGCTGCTGATCTCGGGCGTCTTCGAGAGCGGGGCCTACGGTGAGAACCCCGGCCTCGGTGTCGCCTACGGGATCCTGACCGCGCTCGCCTACTCGGGCTTCCTGCTCGTGCTGCGCGCGAGCAACGCCGACTGGCGGCGCCCGGCCGGGCCGCTCTTCGATGCGACGCTCGTCTCCGCGCTTGCGACGATCCCGATCGGCCTGGCGATCGGCGACCTCGACTGGACTCCCGGCTGGCCCGCGTTGGGCTACCTGCTGCTGCTGGCCTGGAGCTCCCAGGCGCTCGGTTGGCTGCTGATCTCGATCAGCCTCCCGCGCCTGCCTGCCGCGCTGACCTCGGTGCTCCTGACCTTCCAGCCCGTGTTGTCGGTGCTGTTCGCCTGGGCGATTCTGGACGAGTCGCCCTCGCCGCTCCAGCTCGTCGGGGTCGCGCTCGTCGTCTGCGGCCTGCTGATTGTCACCTGGGGCAGCCGCGCCAGGCGAGCAGCGGCCGAGCCGGGCTACGTGCCGGCGGGACCTAGCGAGTCGCTCGGCTCGTAGTTCTCGGTGGATGGACCGCCGGGCCTTCATCGCCGGAGCGGCGACGCTCGTCGCAGCGCCTCGTGCGCTCACGAGACTGGCCGGCGGCGCCGAGGTGGCGCTCGTCACGGCCGACGAGGAGGCACGGCTCGTGGCGGTCGACCTGGCGAGCGGCCAGGTGCGTCGCTACGTCCGCACGCTCGCGAAGCCGCGCAGCATCGAGACCGTCGGTCCGATGGCCGTGGTCGCCCACTCGGAGCTCGGTGCCGTCTCGCTCGTCCGCGCGGCCACGCTGAACGTCGAGCACGTCCTGCATGGTTTCGGCGAGCCGCGGTACACCGCGGGTCACCCCGACGGCCGGCACGCCTACGTCAGCGATGCGAAGCGCGGTGAGGTGGTGGCGCTCGACGTGATCCGTGGCGCTGTCCTAGCGCGGGTGCGCGTGGGTGCGCTCGCGCGGCACATCACGATCGCCCCGCGCGGGCGGACGCTCTGGGTGGCCCTCGGGGCGAAGGCGCAGGAGGTCGCGGTGGTGGACGTGTCGAGACGCGCCCGGCCGCGGCTCGTGCGCCGCTTCGTGCCGCCGTTCCTCGCACACGACGTCGGCTGGGCGCCGGGTGGCAACCGCGTCTGGGTCAGCTCGGGCGACCGGAACGAGCTCGCGCTCTACGCCTCGCGCAGCGGCCGGTTGCTGCGACGGCTCGCCGCCGACCGGCCGCCGCAGCACTTCACCTTCCGCGGCGAGCTCGTCTATGTCGCAAGTGGCGAGAGCGGCACGTTGCGCGTGCACCGCGTCGGCGGCGAGCAGCTCCACAAGACGGCCATCCCGGACGACTCGTACAACGTGCAGCAGGCGCTCGGCTGGGTGGTCACGCCCGGGCTCGGCACGGGCACGCTCTGCGCGCTCGACCGCAACGGCCGCGTCAGATGGCAGCGGACGGTCGCGCGCTCTTCGCACGACGCGTGCATCGTCACGCTTTCGTGACGATCGGCGTCCGCGCCCGTTCCTAGGATGACCGGGTGGCGAAGGCTGCGACCCAGTTCGCGTGCACCGACTGCGGCTACTCGGCCGGACGCTGGTTCGGCAAGTGCCCGCAGTGCGGCGAGTTCGGCACCCTCGTCGAGGACGTTCCGGCCGATGCGCGAGCGACCGGGCCGAAGGCGACGCTGCGACTGGTCGACGTCAAGGCCGAGGAGGCCGACCGGATCCCGACCGGCGTGCCGGAGCTCGACCGAGTGCTCGGCGGCGGTCTCGTGCCCGCGTCGCTGGTGCTCGTCGGCGGTGAGCCCGGAGTCGGCAAGTCGACCCTGCTGCTGAGCGCGCTGGCGGCGATTTCGAAAGAGCGGCGCGCCGTGCTGGTAACGGGCGAGGAGTCGGCTGCGCAGGTGAAGCTCCGCGCCGCCCGCCTCGGCGGCGCCGAGAACGTCGAGATCCTCGCCGCGACGGAGCTCGACGTCGTCTGCGCGACGCTCGAGCAGGAGCGGCCCGACGTCTGCGTGATCGACTCGGTGCAGACGCTCTACTCGTCGGACCTCGGCTCGGCGCCTGGCTCGGTAGGCCAGGTGCGCGAGGCTGCGGGCCGGCTGCTGCGCGTGGCCAAGGAGAGCGGCGTCGCCACGATCCTCGTCGGGCACGTGACCAAGGACGGGGCGGTCGCCGGCCCGCGCGTGCTCGAGCACCTCGTCGACTGCGTGCTCCAGTTCGAGGGCGACCGGTACCACGAGCACCGTGTCCTGCGCGCCTCGAAGAACCGCTTCGGCTCGACGAACGAGCTCGCCGTCTTCGAGATGACCGGCACCGGCCTCGTCGGCGTGCCGGAGCCGTCGGAGCTCTTCGGCCGCACCGTCGAGGGCGAGATCGGCGCCGCCGTCGGCTGCGTGCTCGAGGGCTCGCGGCCGTTGCTGCTCGAGATCCAGGCGCTCGTGGCGCCGACTGATCTGGCGATGCCGCGCCGCGTCGGCACCGGCGTCGACCCGAAGCGCCTGGCGATGATCGTCGCCGTCCTCTCGCGGCACGCGCGAATCGCGCTCGGGCAGGCGGACGTCTTCGTCAACGTCGCCGGCGGCGTCCGCATCGACGAGCCCGGCGCCGACCTGGCGATCGCGCTGGCAATCGTCTCCGCCGCCAAGGGCGCGCCCGTCAAGCCGCACGTCGCAGCCTTTGGCGAGGTCGGCCTCACCGGCCGGCTGCGCCCCGCAACTCAGTCCGAGCGCAGGCTCGAGGAGTGCGCCAAGCTCGGGCTCGTCGCCGCGGTCGCCCCGGCCGGCACGCCGACGCGTGGCAAACTGCACGTGCTGGAAGCCGAGACGCTGAGCCAGGCTGCAAAGGCGGGAATCGATGCAGAGCGAGCCGAGTCAGGATAGGACCGACCTCCGGACCCCGCCCCCGCTGGGCATCGTCCGCCATCCCACCCAGCACGACCCCCGCCTCGACTCGAAGATTCTCGCCGCCGTCGGCCGCATCGCGCCGGGCACTGCGCTGCGCTCGGCGATCGACGACATCATCCGCTCGCGCGAGGGTGCACTGATCGTGATCGGCGAGCCGAACGAGCTCGCGTTCCTGTTCAGCGGCGGGATCAAGCTCGAGGTCCCGTTCACGCCGCAGCTGCTCTACGAGCTCGCGAAGATGGACGGCGCGATCATCGTCAACGCCGGCTGCACGAAGCTCGCCTATGCGAACGTGCAGCTGATGCCAGATCCGACGATCGCGTCGGACGAGACGGGCACGCGGCACCGCACAGCCGAGCGCGTGGCCAAGCAGACCGACGCGCTGGTGATCTCGATCTCGCAGCAGCGCGAGACGGTGACGGTCTTCCTCGGCCAGAGCCGCTATCAGCTCGAGCCGATCGCCGACGTGCTCTCCAAGACCAACCAGGCGCTTTCGACCCTCGAGACTTACCGCGCCCGGCTCGAGCAGGTGCTGACCCGGCTGACGGCGCTCGAGTTCCAGAACGCGGTCATGCTCGACGACGTGCTCGTCGTCCTGCAGCGGGCCGAGCTGACGACGCGCATGGCCGAGGAGGTCGAGCGCGCCTGCGTCGAGCTCGGCGAGGAAGGGCGGCTGATCCGGATGCAACTCGACGAGCTCGTCGCCGACGTGCCCGACGAGAAGGCCGCACTCGTCTATGACTACCATGCCGAGGGCGGCGCGGCCCGGACGCAGGAAGGCCTCGAGGCCCTCGCCGGCCTGCCCTACAACCAGCTGCTCGAGTTCGAGCTGCTCGCCGTGATCGGCTACCCGGCGAGCGTCAATCCGCTCGACCACGCCGTCTCGCCGCGCGGCTACCGCGTCCTCTCTCACATCCCGCGGCTCCCCGACGGGGTGGTCAAGCGCGTGGTCGCGAGCCTGGACGGGCTGGACGGGATCGTGCGCGCGTCGCAACGCGAGCTGGAGGCGGTCGAGGGCGTCGGCACCGTTCGCGCCCGGGAGATCCGGGAGGGCCTGCGCCGGCTCCAGGAGCACAATCTCGTCGACCGCTACCTCCAGATCTAGCTCTGAGCAGGGCTTTTCCCGAAAAAGGGGCTGTTTCCAGCGATTTTTGCTAGACTGGTTGGGCTTGCCGGCGGAAGCATCACCCGCCGGCTTCGTTGCGGATAAGCCAACTTCGAACGGGGAGGCACGGCGTTGTACAAGGTCGGTGACAAGGTGGTGTACCCACACCACGGGGCAGGAACGGTCGTCAAGAAGGAGACGCGCGAGGTGCTGGGAGAGAAGCGCGAGTACCTGACGATCAAGATTCTCCACAACGACATGACGGTGAACGTCCCAGCCGACAATGCCGACCGGGTCGGGCTGCGGAAGGTGATCGACGAGCAGATGGTCTCGAAGGTGCTGAAGGCGCTGACGGGCAGCGGCACGACGATGCCGAAGAACTGGAACAGGCGCTTCAAGCACAACCGCGACAAGATGAAGACCGGCGACATCTTCGAGCTCGCCGAGGTGGTGCGGAACCTCTCGCTCCGCGACCACGAGAAGGGCCTCTCCACGGGCGAGAAGCAGATGTTCGTGAAGGCGAAGAAGATCCTCGCCTCCGAGCTGATGTACGCCAAGGAGATGGACGAGGACGAGGCGGCCGAGTGGCTGGACGGCGTCCTCGAGCGCGGCGGCAAGAAGAAGAAGCCGACCGCGAAGGTCGCCGCTACCGCCTAGGCTCGACTGGTGTCGGTCTGGGCCGTCCTCGCTGCGGCAGGTCGCGGCGAGCGGCTCGGCTCCGACCGGCCGAAGGCGTTCGCGCGACTCGGGGGCCGACCGCTGCTGGCGGAGTCGCTGGAGCGGCTCGACAACTCGGACTGGATCGACGCGATCGTGATCGCGGCGCCGCCGGACTGGGAGGAGCCGTCGATCCTCGTCGCCGAGGAGATCGCCGCGACGAAGGTCAGCTCCGCTGTCACCGGCGGCGAGTCGCGCTCGGAATCGGTGCGGCTCGCGCTGGAGGAGGTGCCCGAGGAGGCCGCGGTAGTGCTCGTCCACGATGCCGCGCGGCCGCTGCTGTCCGAGGACGTGATCGGGCGAGTACTTGCGCCCCTGTCCGAGGGCTGGGACGGCGTTGTCCCGGTCGTGCCGCTCGCGGACACGGTCAAGCGAATCGAGGGCGACCGCGTGGTCGAGACGCTCTCGCGCGACGACCTCGTCGCGGTGCAGACGCCGCAGGCGTTCCTCACCGACGTCCTGCGCCGGGCGGTCAGTGGCGACGTCTCGTCAGCCACCGACTGCGCCTCGCTCGTCGAGTCGCAGGGCGGTCGGATCAAGGTGGTCGAGGGCGACCCGCGCTTGCTGAAGGTGACCGAGGCCGACGACCTGGCGCTCGTGGAAAGCTGGCTCGAATGAGAGTCGGTGTCGGCGTGGACGCCCACGCGCTGGTCGAGGGCGTGCCGCTCGTGCTCGGCGGGGTCGAAGTCGACTCGCCGCGCGGGCTCGCGGGCCACTCCGACGGCGACGTGGTCGCGCACGCGCTGATCGACGCAGTGCTCGGCGCGGCTGGGCTGGGCGACATCGGGTCGCTGTTCCCCTCGGGCGCGGCGGAGTGGGAGGGCGCTTCGTCGCTCGATCTGCTCTCGCGCGCCTACGCGCAGGTGCGCGAAGCGGGCTTCGAGCTCGTGAACGCGGACTGCGTGCTCGTCGGCGAGGAGCCGAGGATCGCGCCGCTGCGGGAGGCGATGCGGGCCAAGCTCGCCGAGGCGATGGGCGTCGAGGCCGACCGTGTGAACGTGCGCGCTACGACCACGGACAAGCTCGGTTTCACCGGACGCGGTGAAGGGCTGGCGGCGCTCGCGGTCGCGCTGGTCGAATGAAGATCGTCCAGGTCGATCCGGAGATCCGCCGCAGCAACGAGTTCCGGCAGGTACTGCGGCGCGCGTGGCCGGAGATCGTCATGCACGACGAGATCTCGAACGCCAACTGGGGCCGGCTCTACGAGGAGCGGCCGGAGTTCCAGTTCGCGCTGGTCGACGACGGTCGCATGCTGGCCGAGGGCAACTCGATTCCGGTCGCCGGAATGCCGGCCGGCTGGCGCGACGCGCTGCACGACGGGTTCGACGCCGACGAGCCCGACCGCCTTTGCGCGATCGCGATCCTGATCGACCCTGACGTCCAGCAGCGCGGGCTCTCGAAGACGATGCTCGAGCACATGCGCGGTCTCGCCCATGCGCGCGGGTGGGAGCTCGTCGCGCCGGTTCGCCCGACGCTCAAACACCGATACCCGCTGACGTCGATCGAGCGCTACGTCGAGTGGCGCCGCGAGGACGGCCTGCTCTTCGACCCGTGGCTCCGCGCCCACGAACGGCTCGGCGCGGAGCTCGTCGGGATCGCGCCCGAC
>Ga0193727_1000229_pt1 | contig 20179 bp, 22 predicted proteins | sample H2c2metaG_FD_143051 | JGI IMG/M metagenome (GOLD analysis project Ga0193727, IMG submission 143051) | Soil microbial communities from a riparian zone of the East river system, Colorado, United States - H2c2 | ecosystem: Environmental > Terrestrial > Soil > Riparian zone | place: USA: East River...
GCTGACGCGCTTGCCGGTCGGGATGTGCAGGAATTCGTTCGGCCCATGCGCGTTCGAATGTGGGCCGAGCACGCCGGTGATCAGGAACTGCGCGCCGGGAAATTTCTCGCCGAGCATGCCCATGAACGGAATGCTGCCGCCCTCGCCGTTGTAGGCCGGCGGCGCGCCGAAGAAGCCGCGTGACGCCGCGTCGACCGAGGCTTCGAGCCAGGATGCCAGCGCCGGAGCATTCCAGCCCGACGTCGCCTTCTCGAGGTCGAACGTGACCTTCGCGCCGTACGGCGGATCGGTTTCGAGGAGCCGCTTGACCAGCTCGCCGGCCGCATTGCCTTCCAGCGTCGGCGGCAGGCGCAGCGACAGTTTCACTGCAGTGAACGGGCGCAGCACGTTGCCGGCCGACTCGAGTGGCGGCATGCCGTTGAGGCCCGTGACGGAAAGCGCCGGCCGCCAGGTGCGGTTGAGCACAAGTTCGGTCAGATCCTTTTCCACCGGCTGCATGCCGGCAACGAACGGGAATTTCGAGTAGACCGCGTCACCGAGCACCTGCGCGGTGCGCCGCGCCTGTTCGAGCCGCTGCGCCGGAATCTCGGCATAGAGTCCCTGCGGCTTGATCTTGCCGCTGACCTCGTCCTCGAGCCGCGAAATTATCTGGCGCAGGATGCGAAAGCTCGACGCAACGATGCCCGACGCGTCGCCGGAGTGCACGCCCTCGTCGAGCACCTGCACGGTCAGATTGCCGCCGGTCAAGCCACGCAGCGATGTCGTCAACCACAGCTGATCGTAGTTGCCGCAGCCCGAATCGAGGCAGACGACGAGCGAAGGCTTGCCGATGCGCGCGGCCAGATGATCGACGTAGTACGGCAGGTCGTAGCTGCCGGACTCTTCGCAGGCCTCGATCATGACGACGCAGCGCGCATGCGGCGTGCCCTGGTCCTGCAGTGCGAGGATCGCGGCCAACGAGCCGAAAAGTGCGTAGCCGTCGTCCGCGGCGCCGCGCCCGTACAGCCGGTCACCTTCAATGACCGGTTTCCACGGTCCTAGATGTGCGGACCAGCCGGTCATCTCCGGCTGCTTGTCCAGATGACCATACAGAAGGACACAGTCCTCGCCCGTATCTTTTCCAGTCGCCGGGATGTCAATGAAGATCAGCGGCGTACGTCCGTCGAGGCGCACGACGTCGACGACCATGCCGGGAATCGAATGCGAGCGCGCCCAATCCGACAGCTGCGCGACGGCCTGGTCCATGTAACCGTGCTCGGCCCACTTGGCGTCGAACATTGGCGACTTGTTCGGAATCCTGATGTAGTCGACGAGCTGTGGAACGATCTGGCCATCCCACAGGCCGGAAATCACATCGCGGGTCTGACTCGAATCCATCTATTTTGCCTCGGCTGTTTTTCGGACTCGCGAAGTGTACAGGGTTGCCGCATCGGGATTACAGAAGGCGGGCTGCGCGGTTCGCGCCACGCACGCCCGGTAAGCAACAGTCGTGGTTCGACAGGCAAGCGCATGCCTCGGAGGCGGCCCTGAGTCGCGACCGCTTGCCGCGCCTGCGCTAAACTGCGCGCCCCGCCGGACGACCGAGCCATTCATGATCCTGCCGCGCTACCGCATCGCCGCTTCGCTGATTCCCGGCGCCGGCAACGGGCTGTTCCTCGCGGAAGAGGTTGCTCGCGGCAAGCTGATCACGGCGCCGGACGATATCCGCAAAGTATACAAGTGGAGCGATGTCCACGCGCTGCCGGATGCGGCCGCGTTGCTGGCCGCGACGGTGCGCTGGTTCGAGGACTGCTATACGGTGACACCGGAATGGCCGGATGAGTGCTATATCAACCATTCGTTCGCCCCGTGCGGACTGTGGCATCTGGGTTTCGTGTTTGCCCTGGACGATCTGCAGGCCGGCACCGAGATCACGGTCGACTATCGCCATCTGCTCGCTCCAGGCCAGGAAGAGGACTTCCGCGACGCGCTCAGCGGCGCGCCGATCGTCGGCTATGCCTGGCACGAAAGCATGGCGCGTTCGACGGCGCAGCTGCACGCATTGTTCCCGTCGGTGCCGACGGCCGAATGAGCCAGTTCCTGCTCAAGGTGCTGATTTCGGCGCTGGTCGTCGCGGGTGCAGCCGAGCTCGCGCGGCGCTCGACTTGGGTCGGCGCCTTGCTTGCATCGCTGCCGCTGACCTCGATCCTGGCGATGATCTGGCTCTGGCGCGACGGCGCATCGTCGGCGCAGATCGCCGATTTCAGCGGCAGCATCCTGTGGTTCGTGCTGCCTTCACTGCTGCTGTTCATCGTCACGCCGCTGCTGCTGCGCGCCGGTTGGGGTTTCTGGCCAAGCCTCGGCGCCGGTTGCACAGTCACCGTCCTCGGCTACGGCATCGGTGTCTACGCGCTGCGTCTGTGGACGCACGGATGAGCGCGCGTCTGCTACGCGTGCGCGATTACCAACGCATGCGTTGGAAGAACGGTGCGGGCTGGACCAGCGAACTGGCGCGCGGCGGAGACGAAGGCGCATTCGACTGGCGCATCAGCATCGCCGAGATCGACAGCGATGGCCCATTTTCCACATTTGCCGGCTGTGACCGGCAGATTGCGCTGCTCGACGGCGCCGGCATGGAAATCGAATTCGAGCAAGCCGAAGCGATCCGGCTCGACCAGCGCCTGCGTTTCTTTGCGTTTGCCGGCGAGCGGCATGCGCGGGGCCGGCTGCTCGGCGGGCCGGTGCGCGACTTCAATGTCATTGTTCGCCGCGACACTTTCAGAGCCGAAGTGCTTTACCGGCCATTGGTCGGGCCGATGGTTTTTCTGCCGGAAGCCGTGACGACGTGGTTTGTCTATCTTGCCGGCGGACGCGCCGAGCTGAAGGATGTTCCCGGCATGGAACTCGGTGCCGGCGATTCGCTGCTGCTCGAAGCCGGCGATGGTGCGCGCAACCGCGTGCTCAGCGGCGGCGGCGAAGTCGTGCTGGTCAAGCTGATCGCGCGCTAAGCGATTTTCGACCCGACAATTCATGCGCGCTCCGATCGGCATCGACTGCTGCGTGGTTTATTGCGCGCGGAAGGGCGCCGAAGGCGCTCACTTCTCGGGCGCAACCCCGCTCCCGCAAGTCGGAGAGAGCTTATGAGTCGTGCATAAGCACTCGGTGAACCGCCAAATCCGCAATCAGCGGAATCAAGTATGCGCCAGCGGGTTGCGCCGTTACGGCTCGGCCCATTCGCGCAGCAGGTTGTGGTAGACACCGACCAGGCTGACCATCGCCGGATCGTCTGCCACACGCGTGTTCAATCGCTGGATTGCGCGGTCGAGATCGAACAGGATCGCGCGCCGCGCATCGGCACGCACCATGCTCTGCACCCAGAAGAAGCTTGCCACGCGCACGCCGCGCGTGACCGGCGCGACCCGGTGCAGGCTGTCGGCGGGGTAGACGATCAGGTCGCCGGCCGCAAGCTTGATCGCCTGCGTGCCGTGGCTGTCTTCGATCAGCAGTTCGCCACCGTCGTACGACTCGGGCGGCGCGAGGAACAATGTCGCCGACACGTCGGTGCGGATCTTCTGCGCGCTGCCGGGCAGCAGGCGTATCGCGCCGTCGACATGACTGCCGAATTGCATGCCGCTCTCATAGCGATTGAACAGCGGCGGGTACACGCGCTGCGGCAACACGGCGCTGATGAACAGCGGATGCCGCTCCAGACGCGCGAGCACGCGCTCGCCGAGTTCCCTCGCAAGCGTCGAGTTCTCGTCGATCTGGCGGTTCTGCTTGACGTGCGCGCCCTGATACCCTGCGGTCGCGCGGCCGTCGATCCATGGCGCGTCCGGTGCGTCGAGTGCGGCACGCATCTGCCGCACGTCGTCGGCGCTCAGAAGTTGGGGGATCTGCACGAGCATTTGCCGCGTCTCCGCTTTTCAGAGTTTCCAGTCGATCGTCGCAAGCAGCGTGCGGCCGATGCCGGGAATCGACCGGCCGCCGTCGGACGGAATCAGCGCATCGAAGTACTGCTTGTCGGCGAGGTTCAGCAGGTTCAGGCGCAGATCGACCTTCGCCAGATGCCAGGCGACCATCGCATCCCAGCGCGTGTAGCCGCCGACCGAGACGACGTTGGTGTTCGCCGCGAAGCGTTGCGACAGGTAGGTCGCGCCGCCGCCGATCTCCCACTGCTCGTCGATGCGATAGCTGCTCCACAACGATGCACTATCCTGCGGCGTGTTTGCCGGAACATTGCCCTGCGTTCCATCGAGTGCCCTGACGATGCGCGCGTTGAGCCGCGTGTAGCCGGCGAACACCTGCCAGGCGTCGGTGATGTGACCGACCAGTCCGACCTCGCCGCCGCGCACGCGCACATCGCCGCTCAGCGCGTATTCGGTCGCCGACACCTGCGTGCGTGCGTTGGTCTTCTCGACCTCGAACAGCGCGGCGGTCAGATCGACCCGGTCGTCGAGCAAATCCCATTTTGCGCCGAGCTCGAATGAGCGGTTCGATTCGGGCGGCAGGTTCTGTGTATTGTTCGTCACCGTCAGCGTTTCGAGCGACGGATTGAACGAGGTGCCGTACGAGACATAGTAGGACTGCTCGTAACCGGGCTGGTAGATGAGGCCGGCACGTTTGCTCGTGAAGTAGACGGTCTGGTCGGCATTGGCCGGCGCCGATATCGTGTTGTCGAGCGTTGCCGCGTAGCGGTCGCGACGCAGTCCGGCGATGGCCTGCCATTGGTCGTTGAGCTTGAGCGTGTCGTTCGCATACACAGCCGCGGTGTCGGCGCTGCCCTGCGCAAGGTTGGCCGGGGTCGAAACCACATTCGCCGCCATCGGCATGTAGGCCGGCGCAACGAGTGAGAGCAACGGCAGTCCGCTGCGTGTAAAGGTCTGGTTCTTGTAGGTGTCGCGTGCCAGCTCCAGACCACTGAGCAACGTGTTCTCCCATGCGCCGGTCTGGAACTTCGCGATCAGGTCGGTCTGGTTGTCGAGCGAGCTGTCGTGGATGACACGGTCATGGCTCGCGAGCTGCACGAGAATGTCGTCGAGCGGCGTATCCGTGTAGTTTCCGGTCGTGCGATCGAGCGCTACGCCATCGACCGTGACCAGATTGTTCGGCGCCGTTTCGCGCGCATCAGTGCGATACCAGCTGTATTGAAGCTGGTTCTTCAATGTGAGGTTGTCGTTGAACGCGTGCTGGATGCGCGCGCTGACCATCGCCACGTCCTGGATCGTGCGATCGTCGGTCAATCCGTAGAAGTTGTCGTGGACGACGTCTGCCGGCTTGCCGTTGACCGGCGGCAAGCCGTAATCGGGCATGTCATGGTTGTGCTGCAGCAGCGCGGAGAGCGTGATCTCGGTCGGCGTGCCCATGCCGAAGCGCAGGCTCGGCGCGACACCACCATCCTGGTTGTACATGACCTCACGCGTCGAGTGATTGTCCTGTGCGAACAGGTTCAACCGCGCCGCCGCCGTAGCGGAAAGCGGCCGGTTGAAATCGGCCGACACGCGATAGCGATCATCGCTGCCGAGCGTCGCTGAGAACTCGTCGATGTCGTGCGCCAGCGGAATCTTGCTGACCTGGTTGATCACGCCGCCGGTCGAGCCGCGCCCGAACAGCATCGACGACGGTCCCTTGAGCACCTCGATCGAATCCAGATCGAACGTGTCGCGATAGTACTGGCCGCGGTCGCGCGCGCCGTCGAGATAGACGTCGGTGCGCGCGGAAAATCCGCGCAGGTTGATGTTGTTGCCGATCTGGCCGCCTTCGGCACCGCCGATCGTGATCCCCGGCACGTTGCGCAGCGCGTCGGACAACGACGTCGCCCCCTGAGCCTCGAGCACGATCGGCGGTGCCGAAGGCGGCGACTGCGGAATGTCGCGCAGCGGCGTCGGCACCTTGGCGCCGATCGTCGAACTCGATGAGTTGTAGTCGTTGTTCGCCGCGCTGCCGGTAACCTGGACCGCCTCGAGCGTTTGTCCGCCGGCATCGGGTTGCGCCGGAATGTCCTCGGCGGCAGGAACCGCGACCGGCACGGCAGCACCGGCCGGCGAGGAAAGGGCGAGCAGCAAAGATGCCTGTAGCGGGCGAAGTCTTGGCAAGTGCATCCTGGATCCGGCCCAAGCAAAAGGACATACGAATGAGAATGACTCTCATTATTGCACGCAATCCTAATTTTGCAAGAGCGGGCGGTTTTTTGCCGTTCAACGCGTCGGTCGGGTTCGCTGCAGGTCTGCGCCGGGGTGTCACTCGGACAACACCATCTCCGCATGCAGGCGCTTGGGACAAGAGTTGGTCCGGACGCGGAACGTACAGGCGGCGATTCACCTTCCGGTGCTGCCGCTCAGTCCCAGCGGTCGTCGCGCGAATAGATCACGCCGTCTTCGACTTTCACGGGAAACACCGCGGTCGGTTCGTAAGCCGGTGGACAGCGCGCGGCGCCGCTGCGGACATCGAAGCGCGCACCGTGGCGTGGACATTCGATCTCGTAGCCGTGCAGCTCGCCGCCGGTCAGCTCCCCGCCGTCGTGCGTGCAGACGTCCTCAATGGCATAGACCTCGCCGTCGATGTTGAACACCGCGATCGCGACGTCACCGTCCCAGGCGACTCTGTATTCGCCGGGCAGCAGTTCGGATCGCGCACAGACGCGAATCCACTTCGTCATGTGCGTGATTTGTCTCGAGTCAGGAGTCTTGTAAAACGTGCGTCGCAAGACGCAAGACGCTCGTGAAGTGCTCGCATATCCGGTTTTACCCCTGGCAGATCGTCATCTCGTTCCTTCCGACAAACATCTGCAGCCAGAAAGACCGCAACGTCTCACGTCTCACGCCTCAGTAGTTTCTCGAGCAGCTCGAAGCGCAAGTCGTCGCGTTTGGGTATGCCAAAACGCCTGTCGCCGTAGGGAAATGGCTTGAAACGTCCGGTGCGTCGATAGCCGCGCCGCTCGTACCAGGCGATCAATTCGTCACGGATCGAGATGACGCTCATCTCCACGCGCTCGCAGCGCCACTTTTCACGCGCAAATCGTTCGGCTTCATCCATCATCTGCTTGCCGATACCGCCGCCCTGACGCGTCGGCTTGACCGAAAACATGCCGAAATAGCAGGCGTCGCCCTGGTGCTCGAGATGGCAGCACGCCAGCAGGAAGCCATCTGCTTCGGCAAGCAGCACGCGGCTGCCCGGCTTCGTGACGATGTCACCGACGCCAACGACGTCCACGCGTTGGCCGTCGAGCAAATCGGCCTCGGTCGTCCACCCTGCCCGACTTGCATCGCCGCGATAGGCCGATTCGACCAGCGCGACGATCGCTGCAACGTCGGCCGGTGTCGCATCGCGAAACACAACGGCCGGAGTGGCCGCAACGATGTCCATCATGTACTTCCTTCGGTCGTGGCCGAGGCGGTGCCGGCCAAGGCGGCGCGCAGTGTAGCAAACGCCAGCAGCGCGCACTTGCGCCGCGTCGGGTAGTTCACCAGCGCATGCATCACGTTGAGACCGGTGAGCGCCGCTTCGTGCGCCACGGAGCCGTCGACCAGCCGCGCAAATGCCGCCTCCATCTGCATCACGTCAGCCAGCGATTTGCCGACCGCCAGATCGCTCAACATCGACGCCGTCGCAACCGCGATGGCGCAGGCTTCGCCATGGAAATGCATCCGGGTGATGCGGCCGTCACGACAGAGCAGTTCAACGCGCAGTGTGTCGCCGCAGAGCGGATTGCTGCCGTTGGCGGCGTGCGAATGACCGTCGAGCACACCGAAGTTGCGCGGGGCGCGCTGATGCTCGAGTACGGTTTGCGTATAGAGCGCGGCCGCTGTCATGCGCTGGGCAGCGTTCTTTGTGATCAGCCCAGCAGCTTGCGCACGCGCGCAATCGCTTCGACGAAGCGGTCGACCTCGTCGCGTGTGTTGTAGAACGCCAGCGATGCGCGCGCGATCGCCGGCACACCGAAGAACTGCATCAGCGGATGCGCGCAATGGTGACCGGAGCGCACCGCAACGCCTTCGTGATCGAGCAACGTCGCCAGGTCGTGCGCGTGGATACCGTCGATCAGGAACGAAATCACGGCGGTCTTGTCCCGTGCCTCGCCGAACACGCGCAGTCCCGCCACCGATTTCAGCGCGCAGGTCGCATAGCGCAGAAGCTCGTGCTCGTAAGCGGCGATGCGTTCACGCCCGACGCTCTCGACATAGTCGAGCGCGGCACCCAGACCGATGAAACCGGCGATATTCGGCGTGCCGGCTTCGAACTTGTGCGGCGGATCAGCGAACGTGGTCTTGTCGAAACTGACCGTGCGGATCATCTCGCCGCCACCGAAAAACGGCGGCATCGCCTCGAGCCATTCTCGCCGTGCCCAGAGCATGCCGGTGCCGGTGGGGCCGAACAGCTTGTGACCGGTCAGCGCATAGAAATCGCAGCCCAGCGCCTGTACGTCGATCGATAGATGCGGCGCGGCCTGCGAACCGTCGACCAGCAGCGGAATGCCGCGCGCGCGGCAGGCGCGCGCCAGTTCGCGCACCGGATTGACCGTGCCGAGCACATTCGACAGCAGTTCGATGAAACGCTCGACGATCAGCTCACCGGCCGGCGTGATCGGCGCGACCTTCAGCTTCGCACCGGTGCGCTCGCACACGAGTTGCCACGGCACGATGTTGGCGTGATGCTCCATCGTCGTCACGAGAATTTCGTCGCCCGGTTTCAGCCGTGGCAGCGCGAAGCTGTAGGCGACCGTGTTGATCGCCTGCGTCGTGCCGCTGGTCAGCACGATTTCGTCGCGCGACGCGGCATTGACGAACTTCGCCAGCTTGTCGCGCGTCGCCTCGTAGGCGCCGGTTGCCTCCTCGCCGAGCGTATGCACGGCCCGCGCGACATTGGCGTTGTACTCGCGGTAGTAACGATCGACCGCCGCGATCACGGCCTGCGGCTTCTGCGCGGTGTTGGCATTGTCGAAGTAGACCAGCGGCTTGCCGTGCACCTGGCGCGCAAGCAGCGGGAAGTCCGCGCGATAGCGCAGCGGATCGAAGTCGACCGGCGCGGGTTGTTGCGCGGCGTTCATGATTCGGCGTCGCCTGGCTGCGGCAGGTAGTCGCTGATTGCCGCTTCGAGGCGCGAACGCAGATCGGCATCGGCGATGTCGGTAAACACTTCGCGACAAAAGCCGGCGATCAGCAGGCCGCGCGCCGTTGCCGAAGGAACCCCGCGCGAACGCAGGTAGAAAAGCGCATTCTCGTCGAGCTGGCCGACGGTCGCGCCATGACTGGCCTTGACTTCGTCGGCATGGATTTCGAGCACCGGTTGCGCATCGATCTCGGCATGCGGCGACAGCAGCAGGTTCTTGGTCTGCAGTCGTGCATCGGCGCCGTCGGCGCCGGCGGCGACCGTGATCGCGCCATGCAGGATTCCGCGCGCGCGCTGATCGGCGACGCCGCGCCAGACGACGTCGCTCGCCGCATCGCGCGCCAGGTGGCGCACGTCGAGGTGCACGTCGACATGCTGGCGCCCGCGCAGCACGAACGCGCCACGCGCCAGATGCCGCGACTGGGCGCCTGCCAGATCGACGCCGGTCTCGTGACGCTGGAGTCGACCACCGAACAGTGCATGGGCGCTGGCAAACAAGGCGCCCGCCGCGACGATGACCTGGCTGTTGCGGTACAACGAAACCGAATCGGGCAGGTCGGACAGGGTCGTGAATTGTCCGTCGGCCTGTTCGTCGATGTCGATGCGTGAATGCAGCACCCCGAGCACATCGGCACCGCCCTGACCCACGTGCTGTTCGACCACGCGCACAGCGCGGGCACGCACGCGGAAATCGAGCCGTGCACCCCAGCGCGTCGGTTGCGTGCCGGGAATGCTCGCATGGACCACGTGTACCGTCTGGGCGTGGTCGAGCAAAGTCAGCACCTTGGCGCCGGCAGCATCGACCGCGATACGCTCGAGCAACGCAGCATCCGAATGTGCCTCGTTGACGGCGCCATTGACGAAAACGATGCGGTAGCCTCGCGTTTCCGGCCAGTCGAAGCGGGCAATCAGTGCTGCCGGCAGGTGCAAGCGCGGATCGGCCTCGACAAACTCGTTCTGCCCGAGCGCACGCAGGGCCGTCCTGCTGTAGCGCCAGGATTCTTCGCGCTCGCGCGAATCACCGTGACCGAACTCGTCGAGCAGGATGGCGCTCATGTCACGCCGCTCCGACGCGACTCTCACGCGGCATTTGCCGTTCGCTGATCCAGGCATAACCGTGTTCTTCGAGCTTCAGCGCGAGCGACTTGTCGCCGCTTTCGACGATGCGCCCGTCGACCATCACATGGACGAAGTCCGGCACGATGTAATCGAGCAGACGCTGATAATGGGTGATGACAACGAATGCACGCTGTGCATCGCGCATTGCGTTGACGCCATCGGCAACCATCTTCAGCGCGTCGATGTCGAGGCCAGAATCGGTTTCGTCGAGGACCGCCAGCTTCGGAGCGAGCAGCGCCATCTGGAAAATCTCGTTGCGCTTCTTCTCGCCGCCGGAAAATCCGACATTGACCGCGCGGTTCATCAGGTCGTCGGGAATATGCAGCACGCGCAATTTTTCGCGCACCAGCTTGAGGAACTGCATCGAATCGAGCTCGGCTTCGCCGCGATGCCTGCGCTGCGCATTCAGCGCCGCCTTGAGGAAATACGTGTTGTTGACGCCGGGGATCTCGACCGGATACTGGAACGCCAGGAACATGCCCTCGGCCGCGCGCTGCTCGGGCTCCAGTTCGAGCAGGTTGCGCCCGGCGTATTCGACGCTACCCGCGGTGATCTCGTAACCCTCGCCTCCGGCCAGCACGTTGCCGAGCGTGGACTTGCCGGCACCGTTCGGTCCCATGATCGCGTGCACTTCGCCCACGTTGACGTCGAGCGAGAGGCCCTTGAGGATTTCCTTGCCCGCGACGCGGACGTGGAGGTTGTCGATCTTCAACATGTTCTACTTGCCTTTGCTGCGCGCGATTCTTTCGAATTGCTTGAGGTCCAGTAAATCTTTGTCGCGCCCGGTCGCACGCTTGTTTTCGACAAGATCATCGAAGCCGATGACTTTGACCGGAACGCCTTCATAGGCTGCGGAGACACTTCGTTTCGCGCATTCGTCGAAATCCAGTCCCGTCAGAAAAGTGAGCAGATCGATTCGATTGGGCTCTACCCCGAGCTGGATCATGGCGTTCGGGTCCATCAGGTCGGCAATGTTCAGGCCCAAGCCGCCAAATCCGAATTCGTCCAATGCGTCGAGAACACGCTTGGCGTTCTCTTCGCTCCGCCGAATCCAGAAATCGATATCACCCGTGTTGCGCGGAAACGCATGCACCGCAACGGCGTGCGCACCCACCAGCATGAAATCGACCTCATGCGCGGCGAGTAACCTGAAGAACTCTTTCAAGTCGCGGCTCAGTTCCATATTTCCATCTCAGATAGCGGGCGCGCATTTCGATGAGCGCCGCAAGACGTTCGTTGCCGGACATGCTGCGCCACTGCTCGATCTCGCTCGGCTCCTCGCCGACGCGGAACTTGGCGACGACGCGTGCGATCGGACCTTTCGGCAACAGCGCCGACAGATCCAGCGGCAGTGCGGCAGCTTGCAGCTCCTGGCTCATCCGACCGCTCCTTCCAGACTGACTTCGAGCAGCTTCTTCGCCTCGACCGCGAACTCCATCGGCAATTCGCGGAATACCTGCTTGCAGAAACCATCGACGATCATCGACACCGCGTCTTCCTCGGCGATGCCGCGGCTGCGGCAGTAGAACAGCTGGTCATCGGAGATTTTCGACGTGGTCGCTTCGTGTTCGACGATCGCGCCGGGATGCTTGACCTCGATGTACGGGAACGTGTGCGCGCCGCACTTCTTGCCGATCAGCAGCGAATCGCATTGCGTGTAGTTGCGCGCGCCGTCGGCGCCCTTCTCGATCTTGACCAGGCCGCGATAGGTGTTCTGCCCGCGCCCGGCCGAGATGCCCTTCGAGATGATCTTCGACTTCGTGTTGCGGCCGATGTGGATCATCTTCGTGCCGGTATCGGCCTGCTGGCGATGATGGGTCAGCGCGACCGAGTTGAATTCGCCGGTCGAATCGTCGCCGCGCAATATGCAGCTCGGATACTTCCAGGTGATCGCCGAGCCGGTCTCGACCTGGGTCCACGAGATCTTGCTGCGCGCGCCGCGGCAGTCGCCGCGCTTGGTGACGAAATTGAAGATGCCGCCGACGCCGTTTTCGTCGCCCGGATACCAGTTCTGCACGGTCGAGTACTTGATGCTGGCATCGTCGAGCGCGATGAGTTCGACGACCGCCGCATGCAGCTGGTTTTCGTCGCGCATCGGCGCGGTGCAGCCTTCGAGGTACGACACGCTGGCGCCTTCCTCGGCAATGAGCAGCGTGCGCTCGAACTGGCCGGTGTCGCGCGCATTGATGCGAAAATAGGTGCTCAGTTCCATCGGACAACGCACGCCCTTCGGCACGAACACGAAGCTGCCGTCCGAGAACACGGCCGAGTTCAGTGCGGCAAAGTAGTTGTCGCCGGTCGGTACGACGGTGCCGAGATACTTGCGCACCAGTTCCGGGTGTTCGCGCAGCGCCTCGGAGATCGAGCCGAAGATCACGCCGGCCTCGGCCAGCTCCTTGCGGAACGTGGTACCGACCGAGACCGAATCGAACACCGCGTCGACCGCAACGCCGGCCAGGCGCGCGCGTTCGTGCAGCGGTACGCCGAGCTTCTCGTACGTCTCGAGCAGCTTCGGATCGACGTCGGCCAGCGACTTCGGCCGGTTCTTCGGCTGCGAGAAATAGCTGATCGCCTGGAAATCGATCGGCGCAATGTCGAGCTTGGCCCAGTGCGGCGGCGTCATCGTCAGCCAGTGGCGATAGGCCGCAAGGCGCCAATCGGTCATCCATTCAGGTTCGTTCTTGCGCGCCGAGATCGCGCGCACGACGTCTTCATTCAACCCGGGCGGCAGGCTTTCACTTTCGATATCGGTGACGAACCCGGCCGAGTAGCGGCGGTTGAGCGCGTCGCCGACGATGTCGACCGATGCGGCTTCCGCGCTCTGCTTCGCCTGTTCGGAAATCATGGCTGCCATACAGGTCCCTATGCCGTGGCCAGTTGCACGTGAATGACCGCATGCCGCCTGGGCGCCGGCTTGACCATGTCCGCGAGCGTCACGCCGGACAGCGCCTGCGCGATCGCCTGATTGATCCGCTGCCAGTTCACGCGCACGCCGCAATGCGGTTCGTGCCCGCACAGTCCCGCCTGCGCGCTGCATTCAGTCATTCCGATCCGCCCTTCCCTCGCCGTGACGACCTCGGCAACCGTGATGCGTTCTGCCGCCCGCGCCAGCCGATAGCCGCCGTTCACGCCACGGAACGAGACAACGAGATTCGCATGCGCCAGCTGTTTCAGCAGCTTGCTGACGGTCGGCAGTTCCAGGTGCGCGTGCTCGGCCAGATCCTGCGCGCTGATCACGGCATCGACCCCGCGCGACGCAACCAGGCCCGCCAGTACGGTCATGACGACGGTGGCGTAATCGGTGAGTTTGCTGACCCGAAGCATCTGGCGGCTCGCTTGCATCGATACAGTACTGAAATGGTACTGTTTTGACGGCCCGGCGTCAATGAATCCAGTCGCCTCAACGCCGGCTGACTGCGGCTAAACTAGGACCATCCGGACCGGGAATTCTCGATGCCTGTCGATCGTCGTGCCGCCTGCCTCGATTTTGCGCAACGCCACCTGGCGGGCCGGCAGCTGACGATCGAGGTCGCGTCGGCCGATGCCAGTTTTCGCCGCTATTGGCGCGTGCGCGAGGCCGACGCGTCGTGGATCGTCATGGACGCTCCGCCGGTACAGGAGGACGTGCAGCCCTGGCTGGACATCGGCGCCCGGCTGCGGCGGGTCGGACTGCACACACCGCAGGTCCACGCGGCGGACGCTGATCGCGGTTTCGTGCTGATGGAGGACCTCGGCACGCGAACCTACCTGCCCGAATTGAACGACGCCAGCGTCGATCGACTGTACGGCGACGCGCTCGACGCGTTGCTGCGCATGCAGCGCGATGCCGACGCGGGCGGCCTGCCGGTCTTCGACGCGACGCGGACGATTCCGGAGATGGATTTGCTCGGGCCCTGGTTCTTCGAGCGCCATCTGGGCCTGACGCCGAGCTGCATCGAGCAGGCGTTTCGCCGCATCGCCGCGTCGGCCGACGAGCAGCCGCGATGTTTCATGCACCGCGACTACCACAGTCGCAACCTGCTGCTCACCCAAGGCGCGCCGACTGCGCCGGCGGCGGCGCTCGCCAACCCCGGCATCATCGACTTCCAGGGCGCCATGCTCGGCCCGGTGGCCTATGACCTGGCTTCACTGTTGCGCGACTGCTACATCGCCTGGCCGATCGAGCGCGTCGATGCCTGGGTCGAGTCTTACCGGCAGCGCCTCGTCGCGGCGGGCATCGTCACAGTCGACGCAGCACACTTCCGCCAGTGGTTCGACATGATCGGGCTGCAGCGTCACATCAAGGTGCTCGGCATTTTCTGTCGACTCTGCTACCGCGACGGCAAGGCGAGCTACCTGGCCGACCTGCCGCGTGTGCTCGACTACGTGCTCGACGTGACCCGCCGCTACCTTGGCCTGATCGATTTCACCGATCTGCTCGAACGCGCTGTCGAAGGGCGTGATATCACGCGGCCGCTGACGGCCGATTCCACCACGGCATGATCGATCGTGCGCTGATTTTCGCCGCCGGGCGTGGCGAGCGCATGCGGCCGCTGAGCGACAACACGCCCAAGCCGCTGTTGAGGGTCGGCGGCAAGCACCTGATCGAATGGCATCTGGAGAACCTCGTAACAGCCGGCGTACGCGAAGTCGTGATCAACACCTCGCACCTCGCCGAGCAGTTTCCGGCAGCGCTCGGCGACGGTTCGCGCTGGGGCTTGCGCATCCACTACTCGTTCGAGGGGCCGGAGCCGCTCGAAACCGGCGGCGGCATGCTGCACGCACTGCCGCTGCTCGGCGCCGGCCCGTTCGTCGTTGTCAACGGCGACATCTGGACGGACTTTGACTTTTCGACTTTGCCGCAGGATCCGCAGGCACTCGCGCATCTCGTCCTGGCCGACAATCCGGCGCACCATCCGCTCGGCGACTTCGGCATCGACGCCGCGGGCAAGCTGCACCCGTATCCGGTCGCTCCGGCCGGTCGCGCGATGCAGGCACTCACGTTCACCGGCATCGGTGTCTACCGGCCGGAACTGCTGGTCGATTGGCGCAACCTGATCGGCAACCCGCCTGGCAGCGAACGCGAACCGCCGCGCTTTTCGACCATACCCGTGCTGCGCGTGCGCATGCCGCTTGTCCAGGTTTCCTGGCAGTCGCACGCCGGCAAGTGGACCGATGTCGGCACGGCGCAACGTCTGGCCGAGCTTGACCGGCGGCTGACCGGTGCAGCGGCAATCGAGTAAATGGCGCACGGCGCCGCGCTGAAGGTCGCCTTCAGCATTCGTGGCGAGTTGCTCGGCGCGCTGGAAGCGTTGTGCCCGATAGGCGGCAAACGTCGTCCGGCGCAACCTGGACGGCCGTCCTGCAGATTGCCGTTCAACCACCGCCGAGCAACTGACGCAGAAACGGTATGGTGATACGGCGCTGCGCGGCGAGGGACTCGTGATCAATGCGGTCGAGCAGTGCGGTCAGGCTGCCGAAGTCGCGCTGACTGCGGGCAAACAACCAGTCGAGCACGCCGTCATCGAGGGTCAGGCCGCGGGCCTGGGCGCGCTGGCGCAACGCCGCCCGCCGGTCGGCATCGGACAGCGGCTTCAGGAAGCCCTGCGCGCAGGCCGACAGGCGCGAAACCAGATCAGGCAGGCCGATGCCGATCTGAGCCGGCGTTGCGGCGGCGCTGAAAAGCATTGTGGATTTATCCACTTTGCAACGATTGTACAGATCGAACAGGGCATGTTCGGCCGCTGCATCGCCGGCAATCGCATCGACGTCGTCGAGCGCCAGCAGGTCGCTGCCGCCCAGCGTGCGCAGCGCGCCGGCCAGATCTGACCGTACGGCCGGCACAGTGGATCGTTGCCCTTCGCCAGCCGCGGGCAGCGCAACGTCGGTGTCTGCGCGCAGGCGCCGCAACGGCAAGTACTGGGCACTTCGTCCGGCGGCATCCGCCTGCGCGCAGGCTGCGATCAGCAGGTGCGACTTGCCGCACCCGGCAGCGCCGGCAACAAACACCCAAGGCGCCTCCACCGCCGCGGCCGCATCGCGCAGCAACGCCAGTGCCACGCCGTTTCCACCCGGCACATAGGAATCGAAGCGCTGCTGCGCCGGCCAGCGCAGCACAAGCGGTAACTGGCTGCTCACGCGTTTTCGACAGGCGCCGGCGGCGGTGGACCGGCCGGAGCGTCACTTTCGCTCGCGCTCCGCGCTTCGGGCATGACGATCAGCGGCGCCTGTCCGGCACTGTACAGCGCGCTGCCGCGATAGCGCTCGTGCAGGTAGCGCAGCACGACATTCACGACCGATGCGACCGGCAGTGCGAGCAGCACGCCGAGAAAACCGAACAGTTCGCCGCCGGCCAGGATCGCGAAGATCACTGCCAGCGGATGCAGTCCGATTTTCTCGCCGACCAGGCGCGGCACCAGCACGTAGGATTCCAGCAGGTGGCCGACGATGAACACGGCGAGCACGAGGATCACATGCACCCAGTCGTGGTATTGCACGAACGCGGCGATGACGCCGGCGAGCACGCCGAGGATCGCCCCGAGGTACGGCACGAAACTGATCAGGCCGGCGCTGATACCGATCAGCGGACCGACGTCGAGACCGACCAGCTTCAGTCCGACCGCGTAGATCACACCAAGTACCAGCATGACCGACAGCTGGCCGCGCACGAAGCCGCTCAGCGTTTCGTCGGATTCACGCCCCAGTTGCGTCACGGTCGCCTCGAGCGAGCGTGGCAGCAACTCGCGCACGCGCCCGAGCAGCACGTGCCAGTCGCGCAGCAGATAGAAGAATGCGACGGGCACGACAACCAGACGCGCGATCCAGGCAAGAATCGCAAAGCCCGATCGGGAAACCTTGGCGACCACGGTGGCCGCCGTGCCGCCGGCCTCCTTCCAGTGCTCCTGAACGATCGCCGCGAGTTGCTGTGTGTCCGGCATTTCCAAGCTCAGGTCGAACGTCGCGTTGAGCCAGCCGATCGCATCGTTCTGCAGCCAGGCGATCCAGGCCGGCAGCGCGCGCACCAGCAACGCCACCTGGCGCTCGAGGTACGGAATCAGCGCGAGCAGCATCAGCACCAGCAGCAGCGTCAGCCCGAGAAAGACGATACCGACTGCCGCGGTGCGGCTCAGTCTGAGCCGCTGCAAGAGGCCGACGACCGGATCGAACAGATAGGCGAACATCGCCGCGACCGCGAACGGCGTCAGCACCCGCGCCAGCAGGTAAAGCAAGCCGCCGATGATCAGTACCAGGACCAGCATCTGCCAGCGCTGCGCGATCGACATGCTCATGCTCGGCTTCGCGCGCGCTGACGCGCATCAAGTTCGCGCCGCGCGCGCAACGTCCATACCACGACGTACTGCAGGCCGCTCACCACGGTCAACACGACCGTCGCCCACATCAGCACCTGGGTCAGCGTCGGCACATCGAACCACGTCGTCAGATGCAGCAGTTGCGCCAGCACGTAGATGATCTGCACGCAGGTCGTGAACTTCGACAGCGGCGTCGGCTGCGCATTGAGCCTGCCGATCCAGTTGTGATAGGCCACGGCGCCCACGACGATAACGACATCGCGGCCGATCACGAGCCAGGTCAACCAGAACGGATGCGCGTCGATCAGCCCCAGCGACAGGAAGCACGCCAGCAGCATCAGCTTGTCGGCGATCGGGTCGAGCACGCCGCCGAGCCAGCTTTGCCAGCCGTAATGCTTGGCGACCAGGCCGTCGAGTGCATCGGTGGCGCCGGCGACAGCCGCGATCAGCAACGCTTCATCGTAATACGCCTCCTGGATCAGCCAGGCGAGCGGCACGACCAGGAGCATGCGCAGCACCGTCAACGCGTTCGGCAGATGCCGCCACGGCGTCGTGCCGGGCGCCATCAGCTGCACTTCGACCGGTGACGGCTTCATATCGGCAAGGTCCGCGCTGCTACGGCTTGAGGTCCAGGAGCGCGTCGATGCCATCGACCGGCGGCTTGGCGTTGGTCACGCGCAGAACCGGCCCGGCGTTCAGCGCCTCGAGCAGACGCGGCAGCGACCCGGCCGTCGCCAGGCGCAGCTGCATGCCATCGCCGCGCGCCTGTTCCACCTGCACGTCGCGAACCGTATCGACACCGGACAATGCGCCGATGACGCGTGCGTAGTCCCGGCCCGAGCGCACACCGCCGATCCAGACGTGGTAGGTCCCCGGCGTGGTGTCGACCGCGGGCGCAGGCCGGGCGGAATCGGCCTCCTTGGCGCCGGCCGATCCTCCGAGCAGGCGGTCGACAGCTTCGCGGTCGAATTGCGCGATCAGGGTCAGGCGTACCTGCGCCTGGCCGGTATCGGTCACGACATCCTGCTGGTACTGGAACTGCTGGACATAGCGCTCGGCCTGGCCCAGCGCCTTGACCACTTCAGGACGCACGAGCACACCCGGATCGCCACTGGCCTTGGTGATGACTTGTCCGAGCGCCGTCTTCAGCGCCTGCGCGCGTTCAGCCTCGTCCTGCGATGCAACCGGTACCTGGGCCGTGTACAGGCCTGCGGCATGGGCGCCGGCGGCCAGCAACAATGCCGACAACAACAACGCGCAGCAACGATGAGCGGCAACTCCGGGTCGCACCATGAAATCCTTTCGCTTGATCTCGTCCAGTCTGCCTAATCGCGGCGCGAACGTCTATCATTCGGTCCGGTCCGGTCGTGAGCCAGACTGAAAATCCATTTGCCGGGAGCTCAGGCCGGCAACGCCGAGTCGAAGGGTGTCCACGCGCATTTCGACTCGCTTGCACGAGCTGCGCTCAGGGCGAACGGTTTTCCGCAACCAAGGTTCCAATCCGGCCCACGACTGTCGCTGCGCTCCGCTTCATTCCCACCGCCCTTTGAACCGGTCATCCATGTCCGACAACAACGAATCCCTGACCTACCGCGCCGCCGGGGTCGACATCGACGCCGGCGAAGCAGTCGTCGAGCGCATCAAGCCACTGGTCGCGCGCACGTTTCGCAAGGAAGTCATGGCCGGGCTGGGCGGGTTCGGCGCGCTGTTCGAACTCGCCGGGCGCTATCGCGAGCCGGTACTCGTGTCGGGCACCGACGGTGTCGGCACCAAGCTCAAACTGGCGCAGCTGCTGCGGCGCCATGACACGATCGGCATCGACCTCGTGGCCATGTGCGTAAACGACGTGCTCGTGCAGGGCGCCGAGCCGCTGTTCTTCCTCGACTACTTCGCCACCGGCAAGCTGGACGTCGACACGACAGTCGGTGTGATCGGCGGTATCGCGCGCGGCTGCGAACTGGCCGGCTGCGCGCTGATCGGCGGCGAGACGGCCGAGATGCCGGACATGTATCCCGCCGGCGAATACGACCTGGCCGGATTTTGTGTCGGCGCGGTCGAAAAGGCGGCATTGATCGACGGCGCGCTGATCGGCGACGGTGATGCAATCGTCGGCATCGACTCGAGCGGCCCGCATTCGAACGGCTACTCGCTGATCCGCAAGATCCTCGCCCGTGCCGGCGTCACGCCCGACAACGGCAAGTTCGATCTCGATCTCGGCGGCATCACGCTGGCCGATGCATTGATGGCCCCGACCACGATCTACGTCAAGCCGATCCTCGAATTGTTGGCGAGCGGTAGCGATCCGGGCTCTTCCCGAGTCCCGAGTCCCGAGTCCCGAATCCCGGTCATTCACGGCATGGCCCACATCACCGGCGGCGGGCTGCTGGAGAACATCATCCGCGTCGTTCCCGACGGGCTCGGCCTCACGCTCGACAGCACCAGCTGGCGCCTGCCGCCGGTGTTCGACTGGCTGCAGCGCGAGGGCAATGTTTCACAAATGGAAATGTGGAGAACGTTCAACTGCGGCATCGGTTTCACCGTCATTGTCGCGCGCGATGCTGTGCCGGCGACGATTGCGGCGCTGGGCAGGCTGGGGCTGCCTTCACGCACGATCGGAGAAATCATCCGCGTCGAAGGTCAGGAACGGGTGCACATCGCGTGACGACACAGCACGTCGAAAGTCGACC
>Ga0193727_1000230_pt1 | contig 20160 bp, 18 predicted proteins | sample H2c2metaG_FD_143051 | JGI IMG/M metagenome (GOLD analysis project Ga0193727, IMG submission 143051) | Soil microbial communities from a riparian zone of the East river system, Colorado, United States - H2c2 | ecosystem: Environmental > Terrestrial > Soil > Riparian zone | place: USA: East River...
GATTTCGACGCGCTCGATGGCCTGGATTTCGGAGTGGAGATAGCGCACGCGCACCCCGTGCTGCTGCAAATAGTCCGTCAGGTCCTCCGCCATGCGCTTGGTGAGGGTGGTGACCAGCACACGCTCGTTGACCTTCTCCCGCAGGCGGATCTCGTGGAGGAGATCGTCCACCTGGCCTTTGACCGGTCGGACATCGACCTCCGGGTCCACGAGACCGGTCGGCCGGATGATCTGCTCCACGATCACGCCGCCCGACAGGCGCAACTCCTCCTGCCCCGGTGTGGCGGACACGAAGATCATGCGCGGCACGAGGGTCATGAATTCGTCGATCCGGAGCGGCCGATTGTCGAGCGCCGACGGCAACCGGAACCCGTAGTCCACCAGCGTTTGCTTGCGGGAGCGGTCCCCTTCGTACATGCCGCCCACCTGGGGCATGCTCTGGTGCGACTCGTCCACGATGCAGAGGTAGTCCGGCGGGAAGTAGTCGAGCAGGCATGCCGGACGCTCGCCCGGCGCCTTTCCTGAGAAGTGGCGCGAGTAGTTCTCGATCCCGGCGCAGCGCCCCACCTCGAGCAGCATGTCGATGTCGAAATGGGTGCGCGATTCGAGACGCTGCGCAAATGGGTGCGCGATTCGAGACGCTGCGCCTCGAGCAGCCTGTTCTGCGACCGCAGCTCGGCCAGCCGCCCCTTCAGCTCCGCCCGAATCGACGCGACGGCGCGCTCGATGGTCGGGCGCTCCGTGACGAAGTGCGTCGCCGGATACACGGCGCAGCGGTCCAGGTCCACGATGGCGTCACCCGTCAGGGGATTGATCTTTGTGATGCGCTCGATGGTGTCGCCCCAGAATTCCACGCGCACGCCCTGCTCGTCGTACGCCGGGAAGATTTCCACCGTGTCCCCGCGGACACGGAAGGTGCCGCGCTCGAATGCTACGTCGTTGCGTTGGTACTGAATCCGCACCAGGTCCGCGAGCAGCGTGTCCCTGCCCCGCTCCTCTCCCACTGCGGCGGTCATCATCAGTTGGCGGTACAGCTCCGGGTCGCCCAGGCCGTAGATCGCGGACACGCTCGCCACGATGATGACGTCGTCCCGCTCCATCAGGCTCGAGGTGGCACGGAGCCGGAGGCGGTCGATGTCGTCGTTAATCGAGGAATCCTTGGCGATATAGGTGTCGGTCTGCGGGACGTACGCTTCCGGCTGGTAGTAATCGTAATATGAGATAAAGAACTCGACGGCATTTCGCGGAAAGAAAGACTTCAGCTCCCCGTACAGCTGCGCCGCCAGCGTCTTGTTGTGGGACAACACCAGCGTCGGCCGCCCGAGCTGCGCCAGCACATGGGCCACGGCGAACGTCTTCCCGGAGCCGGTGACGCCGAGCAATGTCTGGTAGCGGTCGCCGCGCGCCAGGCCGGCCGTCAGCTCGGCGATCGCCTGCGGCTGGTCACCAGCCGGCGCGAATGGAGAAACGAGGTCGAACGCCACTACGGTTGCGGCGCCGCGTCGTGCCGGGCGACTTCGGTGACGCCTTTCACCTTGCGGATGGCCTTCATCACTTTGTTCAGGTGACTCTGGTTCTCGATCTCCACGAGGACCGCCCCGAACACGGCGCCATCCCGGGTCGACAGTTCGGCGGAGCGGATGCTGGTATCGGACGCACTGATGGCTTCACAGATGTCAGCGTACAGACCACGCCGGTCCTCGCCGTTCACGGCCAGCCGAACGACGAACGTCTCGCCCTCCGACTCTTGCCAGTCGATTTCCACGCGGCGCTCGGCTTCGGTCGAGAGCGTCAGCAGGTTGGGACAGTCGCCCCGGTGGATCGAGACGCCCCGCCCCTGCGTCACGTAGCCGACCACGCTGTCCCCCGGCACCGGCTGGCAGCACTGGGCGTACCGCACCATCAAGCCATCCACGCCCTGGATCTTGATCCCACGCCCGAGCCGCAGGCGCTGGATGACCCGCCCGAACCCGGTGGGTTTGGGCGGCTGCAGGTCGTCGGCCGAGACCTCCGGATACAGCGCCCGCATCGCCTGGCCGATCGGCAGATCGCCGCTGCCGAGCGCGGCCTGGAGCTGCTCGCTCGTTCCCGCCGACAGGGTAGCGGCGGCCTTGGCGAGCCGCTCGTCGTCGAGCGGCGGGAGCCGCCGCCGCTGGACCTCGCGCGCCAGGATGTCGCGACCGAGCGCGAGACTTTGCGCGTGCTCTTCCTGCTTGGTCCACTGGCGGATCTTGTGGCGGGCGCGCGCGGTGTGAATGTGCGCCAGCCAGTCCCGGGACGGCTTGGCCTGGGCGCTGGTGAGAATCTCCACCGTATCGCCGTTTTTGAGCGGCCGGTGGAGCGGCGCAATGCGCCCGTTGATACGCGCCCCTTGGCAATGCTGCCCGACCTCCGTATGCACGGCGAACGCGAAGTCGATCGGCGTGGCGCCCTTCGGCAGCCGTTTCACGTCGCCGCGGGGCGTGAAGACGAAGATCTCGTCCTGGTAGAGGTCGATCTTGAGGAACTCGAGGAATTCCTCCGGGCTATGCGCGTCCTGTTGCAGCTCGATGAGCTGGCGGAACCAGGCGAGGTGGCGGTCCATCTCGTCGGCGCCGCGCCGTTCGGTATAGAGCCAGTGCGCGGCGATACCGTACTCCGCCGTGCGGTGCATTTCGCGGGTACGGATCTGGATTTCATACAGCTGCCCGGCGGGACCGAAGACGGTCGTGTGCAACGACTGATACCCGTTGGATTTCGGACTGGCGATGTAGTCCTTGATGCGCTCCTGGAGCGGCGTCCATTTATGGTGGATCACACCGAGCACGTGATAGCATTCGGGGATCGAATTCACGAGCACGCGCACCGCTAGGAGATCGTAAATCTCCTCGAAGGGTTTCCCGCGCTTCTTCATCTTCTTGTAAATCGACCAGAGGTTCTTGGGCCGACCAGTGACTTCGAAGCCCCCCAGCCCAGCGCCCGTGAGCTCTTCGACGAGCGGCGCATGCAGCCGTTCGATGGTCCGCTCCCGGGCCGCCTTCTTGGCGCGCACCTGGCGCGACAGGGCGCGGTAGTCCTCGGGCTCCAGGAACTTGAACGCGAGATCCTCCAGCTCCGCCTTCAGGCCGGCCATGCCGAAGCGATGGGCCAGCGGCGCGTAGATCTCCCGCGTCTCCAGCGCGATGCGCCGGCGGCGCTCGACGTCGAGGTGCTCGAGCGTGCGCATATTGTGCAGCCGGTCGGCAAGCTTGATGATGATGACGCGCGCGTCCTTCGCCACCGACAGGAGGAGCTTGCGGTAATTCTCCGCCTGCTCCTCGGCGCTGGAGCGAAACGTCAGGGACGACACGTTGGTGAGTCCGTCCACCAAATCCGCGACTTCGGGACCGAAATCGTGCCGGATCTGGTCGAGGGAAACGTCGGCGTCCTCGACCACGTCGTGCAGCAGAGCCGCGGCGATCGTGGTGGAGTCCATCTGGAGCTCCGCCAGCAGTGTGGCTACCGCGACGCTGTGCGAAAGAAAGTCGTCTCCCGAAACGCGCTTCTGCCCGTGGTGTGCCTGGGCGCTGAAGCGGTACGCGCGCGCCAGCAGGTCCAGGTCGAGCCGGTCCCGCTGCGCGGCAACCGCGCGCGCGAGCTCGGGGGCGAGCATCGGTACGGTGCTGGTCACAAGAGTCCGGCTTCGGCAAAGCTCACGTAGCGATCACCTCCGACGATCACGTGATCGTAGACTGGAACATCCAGCATTCGCCCCGCCTCCACGAGCTGGCGGGTCACCGCCCGGTCGTCCGCCGAGGGGGTCGGGTCCCCGCTTGGATGGTTGTGGACGACGATGATACCCGCGGCGGCCTCAGCAATGGCCGCCCGGAAGACCTCGCGCGGGTGCACGAGCGAACTGTTCAGGATCCCGCGCGTGATCAAGCGGGCGCCCTGAACCTGACTCTGGCTGCCGAGCGCCAGCACGTGGAACTCCTCCACCACGAGATCACGCAGCCGGGCAGCAAAGTAGCGGTGTACGTCCGCCGGGCCGCGGATCCGTTCCGGAGGGGGCATCTCTTCCAGCCCCACCCGCCGCCCCAGTTCGAGCGCGCCGGCCACCCGCGCGGCTTTGCCACGACCGACCCCCGGCACGCCCGCCAACTCGGACGCCGGTCGCGCGGCGAGCCGCCGGAGCGACCCCTCGACCCGCTCCAGGAGCGATCCGGCGACGGCCAGCGCATCCCGGCCCGCACACCCCGTTCCCAAGACTATGGCCAAGAGCTCTTGCGCCGTCAACGCAGCCGGCCCGATCGCCCATAGACGCTCGCGCGGGCGGTCTTGTTGGGGGTGTTCGGCGAGACGGAGGACCATCCCGCCAAGCTAACTCCCGCCAATTGTCTAAAGGTAGCCGATCTCCTCTCGCGAGGGTCGGAAAAACGACTAGAGGGTTAGAGCCCTGCCCCGTGACACTTCTTGAATTTCTTCCCGCTGCCGCAGGGGCAGGGGTCGTTGCGCCCGACGCCGCTGTAGGGATTGGGCGCGAGGGTAGCCGCTTGCGCGGGTTGCGGCCGGCTCCCGGCCGGCTCCCCGCTACTGACGAGCCCGTCGGCCTCCGCTTTGGTCGCAACCATCGGGGTGGGCCGACGGGGCGCGGGTCCCCGGAACGGCAAGCCACCGGAACCCCCGCGACCACCCGGCCGCGGGCCGGTCGTAGTGGCGCCCGGACTCCCGGGCGGTGGCCCGAATTCGATCTGGAGTTTGAGCCACCGTTCGGCGAACGTGGTTCGCAGGTCGTGCATCAGCCCCACGAACATCTCATAGGCCTCCGACTTGTACTCGACGAGCGGGTCCTTCTGCCCCCAGGCCCGATACTGAATCGCGGCCCGCAACTGATCCAGGTCGTAGAGGTGATCCTTCCACTTCTCGTCGATTACACTCAGCATGATGTGCGACAACGCCTGCTCGCCGAGTCTGGCGGCGCCGACCTGCACTTCCATTTCGCCGAAATACTCGAGTTTCCCCCGGAAAGCGTCGCGCCCTGCCTGCTGCACCGCGCGCACCAGTGTGGCGCGGTTATTTACGAGAGCGGGGTCCACGACGGTGGGCACCGAAAGCAGGAACTTGAGGAGGAACTCAGTCTCCATCTGCTGGCGATCCCACGCGCCCGCGTCCGTTGCGTCCGTTGCGTCCCCGATCAGCTCGACGACGAGCCGCTCGACGGCCGCGTCGATCATGCGCTGCGCCTCCGCCTTTGCTTCTTCTCCCCCTTCGAGCGCGAAGAACCGGAGCGAGTAGATCACCTCGCGCTGCTGGTTCATCACGTCGTCGTATTCGAGCAGCTTCTTGCGGGCCTGGAAGTTCTGCAGCTCGACGCGTTTCTGGGCCTGGCTGATGGCACCGGTGACCCACGGATGGGTGATGACCTCCCCTTCCTCCGCTCCGGTCCGGTCCATCCAGCGGGCGATCCGGTCCGAGCCGAACAGCCGCATCAGATCGTCTTCCAACGACAGATAGAACACGCTCTGTCCGGGGTCGCCCTGGCGCCCGGATCGACCCCGCAACTGGCGGTCGATGCGTCGCGCTTCGTGCCGCTCAGTGCCGAGGATCACCAGGCCGCAGGGCGGATCGTCGTAACAGCCCAGCTGTTTGATCTCCGGCTGGCTCAGGTCGGGTCGCTCGGCCACCTGGCCGAACGCCCGTTCGCGCGGGGTGATACCGCAGACCTTACACTTCTTCACGCCCTCGCCGAGTTTGATGTCGGTGCCGCGGCCCGCCATGTTGGTGGCGATCGTGATGGCGGCCGCCCGGCCCGCCTGGGCGACGATCTCCGCTTCCCGCTGATGGTACTTCGCGTTCAGCACCTCGTGGGGGAAGCCACGACGCTTGAGCATCCTCGACAGGGTCTCCGACACATCCACGCTGACCGTCCCGACCAAGACCGGGAGGCCGCGTTTGTGCTGGCGCTCGATTTCATCGAGGATCGCGACGTACTTCTCGCGCCGGGTCTTGTAGATCAGGTCGTGCTTGTCGATTCGGCGCACGGGGCGGTTGGTCGGGATCACCACCACTTCGAGTCCGTAGATCTGGAAGAACTCCGTTTCTTCCGTCTCGGCCGTGCCCGTCATCCCCGCCAGCTTGCCGTACATCCGGAAGTAGTTCTGGATGGTGATCGTCGCGAGCGTCTGGGACTCCTCCTTGACCGCCACACCTTCTTTCGCCTCCACGGCCTGATGCAGACCGTCGGACCAGCGGCGTCCCGGCATCAGGCGTCCAGTGAACTCGTCCACGATGAATACCTGCCCCTCCTGCACGACGTAGTCGACGTCCTTTTCGTACAAGGCGTGCGCCTGGAGGAGCTTGTGGATGATGTGGAGGATCTCGCTCTTGGCGGCGTACTCCCCTTCGACGGTGCGGCGCCGCTCGATCTTCTGTTGCGGATTGAGCGTTTCGTCGCGGTCGATGTCGTGGACCGCCTGGGAGATGTCGGGAACGACGAAGAGCGTGGGATCCTGCGGCGACATCGTTTCGACGCCCAGCTCCGTCAGGTGCACGGAGTGGCCCCGCTCATCCATCACGAAGTACAGCGCGTCCTCGATCTGCCGCATTTTCTGATCGCGGGCCGGCAGCTTGCGGTCGGCCAGATGATCCAACTCCACACGCTGCACCAGCGCTTTGACCCCCTGCTCGTTCAGCAGCTTGATCAACTTCTTGTTCTTCGGGATGCCGAGCTGCGCCTGGTACAGCAGGAGGGCACCGTCGTAGGCGGTCTTGTCGTCCGCCAGGAGCGGCTCGGCCCGACCGATCAGGTCGTTCACGATGGCCGACTGTTTGCGGACGAGCTGCACGACCTGCGTATTGTAGCGGGCGTATTTCTCGTCGGCCTCCGTGCCGACCGGTCCGGAGATAATGAGCGGCGTGCGCGCTTCATCGATCAGGATGGAATCCACCTCGTCGATGATGGCGTAGTTGTGGCCCCGCTGCACCCGCTGGTCCAGCGTGAAGACCATGTTGTCGCGCAGGTAGTCAAACCCGAACTCGTTGTTTGTCCCGTAGACGACGTCGCACTGATACGCGGCGCGCCGCTCGGGTGACGACGGCTCGGTGTCGTCAATGCACCCGACCGTGAGGCCCAGCCACTTGAACAGATGACCCATCCATTGCGAGTCACGGCGGGCGAGATAGTTGTTGACCGTGACGAGATGCGCGCCCTTTCCGGTGAGCGCATTGAGGTACAGGGGAAGCGTCGCGACGAGCGTCTTGCCTTCCCCGGTCGCCATTTCGGCGATCTTCCCCTGGTGCAGCACGATGCCACCGATCAGCTGGACGTCGTACGGCACCATGTCCCATTTGAGGGCGTGGCCGGTGACCACCGCCTCGGTGCCCAGGAGCCGCCGGGACGCTTCGCGGACGGTCGCGAACGCTTCCGGCAGCAGGGGACGGTCGCGAACGCTTCCGGCAGCAGGTGGCTCAAACCGGCCTGGGTCTCTTGCGCCAGCCGTTTTTCCGCCTCCCCGAGCTTGCGGTCGAGCGCCACGCGCTGTTCGGCATCGGGACAGTCATGCTTTTCTTGCTTCAAGCGCGTCACATCAGCGGTGAGCGCGCCCACGCGCTCCGCCAGCCTGGCGCGGAACGACGCGGTCTGAGCCTGGAGGTCCGCCTCGGACAGCCCCTTGAGGCGCTCCTCGTGCCCATGAATCGCGTCCACGATGGGCTGAATGCGCTTCAGCTCTCGCTCGAAGCGCGTCCCCATCACCTTGGTCACCAACTGCTTGAGCATCGTCCCCCTAGCGATACAGGCCGTGCGCGGTGATGTACGCGCGCACAGCGTCGGGCACCAGATAGCGAATGGACCGGCCCTGCGCCACCCGTTCACGCACGCCGGTCGCCGAGATGTCGAACGCCGGAACCGCCACGGTGCGTCCGATCAACCCGTGGGACGGAGGCGGGGCGCCGGGCCGCGCGAACGCGACCAGGTCCGCGAGGCCGGGGAGCGCTTCGAATTCACGCCAGCTCGGCAGATCGCGTACGGCATCTCCCCCCACCAGCAACACAAACCGGTTCCCCGGCTCCCGTTGCGCGAGCGCTCGCAGCGTGCGCACGGTGTAGGAGGGCGTCGGCAGGTCCAACTCGATCCGCTCCAGGCGGAATCGGGGATTGCCGGCGATCGCGGCCTCGAGCATGGCGGTGCGTTGCTCGGGCGTGGCCACATGCGCCGCGTGTTTCAGCGGCTGCTGGCGCGCCGGCATGAACCGGACCGGCATACCCAGCGCGTCCGCTACGGCCTCCGCCACGACTAGATGACCCACGTGCACCGGATCGAAGGAGCCGCCGAACAGCGCCTCCACGCTACGGCGCGCCGGCGCTCGTCTCGGCCGGGCAGCGGCTATCGAGGCCCGCGGTCTGCGGATAATAGCGGCGGAGATTGGCGCAGGCCTCCTTCCGCTCTTCGACGTAGCCAATCGCGCGATAGGTGTCCACCAACCGGAGCAAGGCGTCCGGCACGAGCCGCGTATCCGGGTAGGTCGCGATGATGTCTTTGAAATAGATGATGGCGGAATCGAATGCCCGTCGCCGCACGTAGAACATCCCGGTCTTGTAGCCCTTCTCGGCAAACCACTCGTTCAGCTGGCGGATCCGGACCTGCGCTCGAGCGGCGGCGTCCGTTCCAGGATAGCGGCCGAGCAATTCCTGGTAGGTCGCGAGCGCCGTCTGGCCCGAGGAGGCGTCCACATCCGGCCGGCGCCACAAGCGCATGTTCGCGTCACCGTCGCGCAACAACGCGAGGGCAGCGAACTCGCTGGTAGGAAAGGCGTCACCGTCGCGCAACAACGCGAGGGCAGCGAACTCGCTGGTCGGGAAATCCTCCGCAACCTTCTGGAACGCGAGCGCCGCCGTGGTGAGGTCACCCGTTTGGAAGGAGCACTCTGCCGCGTAGTAGCGCGCTTCGGCCAGGAGCGTGTCCCCCGGACCGAGCTCGAACTGCAACCGGCGGAAGCCCACGAGCGCGCGCGCGAAGCTGCCGCGGCGGAACGCCGCGCGGGCGTCGGCCAGGAACTGCTTGGGGTCGGACTCCGGATCGACCTTCGAGGCGACCGGCGCCCCGTGGTGGCAGGCACCGAGCAGCACCATGCTCAACAACCAATAAGCACGCATAACCCTCACAGTTGCTTGGGCTGTGACGCATCGGGGTCGGCTTTCCCCAGCGCATTGATCTTCTGCTGCGCGCGGATCGTGATGCTATCACCGGGATTCCCGCCCGCCATCGCTTGCTGATAGCTCTCCAGGGCGCTCGCCACGTCGCCCTGCGCGAGCCGCACGTCCCCCAGTCCGAGATAGGCGCTGCGCGTCACGTCGAGCGAGGCACCAGGCGCGGTGGCCCGCCTGAACCAACTCTCCGCATCGACGGGCTTCCCCTGATCGAGCAAGGCCTGGCCCTCGATGAGCGCGCACAAGCTTAGTCCCTCCCGCGCCCCGTCGACTACGCGCAACTCATGCTGTCTCCGAATCACCCCTTCCATCACCGGAACGGCCGTCTGACAGTCCCGGGCCCGGGCCGCCGCCAACCCGTACACGAACAACAGGGAATCCGCGCTGCGTCCGTCCGGGGCGGCGGCGACGGCTACCGGGAGAAGCGCCAACGCGGTGGAGGTGTCCCCCCGTTCGGCGGCATCGAGGGCCACGAGGCGCGCGTACCGTCCCAGGGGCCGGGTCGGTGCCACCGTCTGGAGCCCCGCAAGCGCGCTTCCCAGCGCAGCGCGGTCGTTGGCCGCCAATGCCGCGCGAACCACTCGCTCGAGACCCTCAGCCGCTTCCGCGGCACGAGACCGATCCTTGTCGGCCAGGGCAAGGTACTCGTCTGCCGCCAGCGCGTAGTCCTGCGTGTGAAGCGCGGCAGCAGCGCCCTTGGCAAGCAGGTCGGCCGACGCGCCGGCCTTCACGCCCAACTGGTATTCGGCGAGCGCATCCCGGTAGGCCCCCGCGGCGTAGGCGCGGTCGCCCAATTCCTCATGATCGGCGGCGCTACGCGAACAGGCGGACGCCAATCCCAGGAGCAACATGGCCACGTGCCTCACGATCGCTTCCGCGGCGCGGCGATCTCCTGCGGCACCACCGCGGCATCGTTGCGTGTCAGCATGGCGAGGTATGCCTCCACCCTCGGATCCTCCGGCCGGCGTTCCCGACAGTCTTCCCACACGGCACGGGCCCCGAGGCCGTCCCCGGCCAGGTAGCACGCCAGTCCCAGCATCGCGGCCGCGTCGAGATAGGCAGGCCTGCTCCGGACAATGATCTCAAACTGCTCGCGGGCGTCGAGGGCGCGTCCGGCCTGGATGAGCAACCGCCCCAGCTTATACCGCAGGTCGTGGAAGTCGGGTCCCAGCGCCAGCGCCTCCTGATACTGATCGATCGCCTGGTTGAGCCCGCCCGACTCGACGTATGCGTCCCCTAACCGGGCGTGCTGGTTGGCCAGCTTGGCAGCCACGGGCGCAGCAAAGCCTCGCCGGGCCTCGCCTCCCACCTCCGCCGCCCGGCGGAACATGAGGTCCGCCTCGTCCTCGCGCCCCAGCTCGTTCAGCACGATGGCGCGATGCAGCAGGGCTTCCACATAGCGGGGGTTCAATTGCAGCGCCCGATCGAGCTGGGAGAGCGCCTGCTCCGATTGACCCACGAGGGAGTAGGAGAGCCCAAGGAGGTGATGGGCGTCGGCAAAGGCCCGCCCCGACGCGATTAGCTCCTCGAGGAGGTGGATCGCACCGTAGTAGTCCTGAAGCTGAAACCGCTCGTGTGCCTGTTCGACCAGATGCTCAGGACTGACGTCCATGGGGCGCCTCCCGCCGCGTCCCTAATATAGAGAGGGTCACGCGCTCAGGAGGCGTCGCCGTACGCTCATCCGACGTTCAACCGGCGGAAATAGTCGATGGTGCGTTGCAGCCCCTCCTCCAACGAGACCACCGGCTCCCACCCCAGCATCGAGCGGGCACGGGTGATATCTGGCTGGCGCACCTTCGGGTCATCCACCGGCAGCGGACGCTCGACCAGCGACCCGCGGCCGCCGGTCAGACGGAGCACCTCAGCGGCCAGCTGGCGAACCGTAAACTCAATCGGATTCCCGACGTTGGTGGGATCGGGCCCGCCGCGCTCGAACAGGCGAATGATACCCTCGACCAGGTCATCGACGTAACAGAAGGATCGCGTCTGCCGGCCGTCCCCGTACACCGTCAACGATTCGTTCTTGAGCGCCTGCACGATGAAGTTAGACACGACGCGTCCGTCGTGGGGCCGCATCCGCGGACCGTAGGTGTTGAAGATGCGCACGATCCGCGTATCGAGCCCGTGAAACCGATGGTACGCCATGGTGATCGCCTCGGCGAACCGCTTGGCCTCGTCGTATACGCCACGCGGGCCGACGGGGTTCACATTACCCCAGTAGCTCTCGGGTTGGGGGTGCACGAGGGGATCGCCGTAGATTTCGGACGTCGAGGCGAGCAGAAAGCGCGCGCCCTTCGCTTTCGCCAGGCCCAGCGCCTTGTGCGTTCCGAGCGCTCCGACCTTGAGTGTCTCCGACCTTGAGTGTCTGGATCGGCAACTCGAGGTAGTCCACCGGGCTGGCCGGGCTGGCGAAATGGAGCACGCCCTCGAGCGGCCCCTCGACATCGATGAACGTGGTGACGTCGTGGCGAACGAACTGAAACTGCGGGTGGTGCGTCAGGTGTGCGATGTTCGCCGGGCTGCCGGTGATGAAGTTGTCCATTCCGACCACCCGATGCCCGGCCGCGAGCAGGCGATCGCAGAGGTGGGAGCCGAGGAACCCCGCAGCCCCGGTTACGAGGATGCGCATACGAGCCGGCGTCCGATGCTGTCGTAGGTAAACCCAAGGCGCGCCATGCGGTCGGGGTCGTAGAGATTGCGGCCATCGACGATGAGCGGCCGGGTGAGCAGGCGTTTGATGCGATCGAAGTCCGGGTTGCGGTACTCCAGCCACTCTGTGACGATCACGAGCGCCGTCGCGCCATCGACCGCGTCGTACGCTTGCGCGGCGTACACGACCTTCTCGCCGAGGTAACGGCGCGCCGCCTCGAGGGCGGCCGGGTCGTGTACCCGGACCTTGGCGCCGGCACGGAGCAGTGCCTCCACCAGGACCAGTGCGGGGCTTTCGCGCACGTCGTCCGTCTCCGCCTTGAACGCCAGCCCCCAGACGGCGACGACGGCTCCGCGCATCTTCCCGTCCAGGTGGCGCTCGAGCTTCTCGAACAACACCCGCTTTTGCTGCTCGTTTGCTTCCTCGACGGCCTTGAGAATACCCAGCGCAACGCCGCGATCCTCGCCGGTCCGGATCAGCGCCTGGACATCTTTGGGAAAGCAGGACCCGCCATAGCCGGGGCCCGGAAACAGGAACGCGGGACCGATCCGCCGGTCCACGCCGATACCCTTGCGCACCAGCGTGACGTCGGCCCCGACCGCTTCACACAGCCGCGCGATCTGGTTCATGAAGGAGATGCGTGTCGCGAGCATCGCGTTGGCGGCGTACTTCGTCATCTCGGCCGACGCGATGTCCATGAAAATGATCGGATTCCCGGTGCGCACGAAGGGGGCGTACAATTCGCCGATCACCTGTGCGGCCTCGGCGGAATCGACGCCGACCACCACGCGGTCCGGCTTCATGAAATCTTCGATCGCCGCCCCTTCCTTGAGAAACTCGGGGTTGGCGCAAACGTGGAAGGCGGTTTTCGTCTGGCCGGCGATCTCGGCGCGGACCCGCACTGCAGTCCCGGCCGGGACGGTGCTCTTGGTGATCACGATCTTCGGACCATTCATGTGACGTCCGATGGTGCGCGCCACGTCGAGCACGTGCTGCAGGTCGGCGGAGCCGTCTTCGTCCTGGGGCGTGCCGACGGCGATGAAGACGATATCGGAGCGCTCGATGGCAGCGCCCAGGTCCGTGGTGAACTGCAACCGGCCGCCGCGCTGGTTGCGAACCACGATCGGCTCCAGTCCGGGCTCGTAAATCGGGAGCCGGTTCTGCCGCAGGCCCTCGATTTTTGCGGCGTCCACGTCCGCGCACACGACATCATTGCCGGTTTCCGCCAGACAGGCGCCGACGACGAGTCCGACGTACCCGGTACCGATGACGGCGACGTTCACGCCGTATCCCCGCGCCCGCGCACCTTCGCCAGCGCGTTGCGGGTATCCACCACCACGCGGGCGTGGCGCGCGACGACCGCGTAGTCGACCGACGCATGGTCGGTCACGACCACGACGCAGTCCGCCGCCTGCAAAGACTCGGGGGTGAGCGCCACCGACTTCAAATCGATGTCCTCGTCCTTGAGGATGGGGACGTGAGGGTCGTGGTACCTGACGACCGCGCCACGCCGCTCGAGCAACCGGATCACGTCCAGAGCCGGACTCTCCCGGATATCTCCGATATCCTTCTTATACGCCACGCCGATCACGAGCACCTGGCTGCCCCGGGCTGCCTTCCCCTGCTCGTTCAGGCGGTCCACCACGCGGGCCACCCAGTATTCCGGCATGGCAGCGTTGATCTCGCCCGCCAGTTCGATGAAGCGCGTGCGGTAGTTGAGCGTGCGCATCTTCCATGCGAGATAATGCGGATCGAGCGGGATGCAGTGGCCGCCCACCCCGGGGCCGGGCATGAACTTCATGAACCCGAACGGCTTCGTCGCCGCCGCCTCGATCACCTCCCACACGTCCACGCCGAGCTTGTCGCACACGATCGCCATTTCATTGACGAGGCCGATGTTCACGCTGCGAAACGTGTTCTCGAGGATCTTCACGAGCTCCGCGGCCTCGCACGACGACATCGGGACCAGCCGCTCAATCGCCGGCTGGTACACGGCCATCGTCACGCGCCGGCAGCGCTCGGTGATGCCGCCCACCACCTTCGGCGTGTTGTGCGTGTTCCATGTCGCATTGCCCGGGTCCACCCGCTCAGGGGAGAATGCGAGGAAGAAGTCCTCACCGACCTTCAGGCCTGTCGCCTCGAGCGCGGGCAGCATCAGCTCGCGCGTCGTGCCGGGATAGGTGGTGGATTCGAGGACGATCAGCTGTCCGCGGCGCAGGGTCTGCTTGACCGAATTGGTCGCCGCGAGCACATAGCTGACGTCGGGGTCTTTGGTCTTGGAGAGCGGAGTGGGCACGCAGATCGACACGACGTCCGGCTCGTTCAACCGCGCCAGATCCGCGGTGGCGGCAAAGGTCCCCGCCTTGACGAACTTGGCGAGCGCCGCGCTCTGCACGTCCTGCACGTGTGACCGCCCGGCGTTCAGGCCGTCCACCGCGGCCTTGCTGACGTCGAACCCGAGCACACGGAACCCCGCTCCCGCGAACTCCATCGCGAGCGGCAACCCGACGTACCCCAGCCCCACGATCCCGATGAGAGCGGTCCGGTCCTGCGCCTTGGCGATCAGGACGTCCGCGGCCGTACCTGCGGCGGCGGTCGCCATTACAGGGTCACCGGCGTGCCGCCCGCCGCGAGCGAGCGGGTCGCGGCGTCGAGTACGCGGACCACACGCACGCCGTCGGCGGCGCTCGACCGGGGGGCCTCTCCACCCCGAGCGACCCGTACGAAGTGCTGCAGCTCGGCCGCGAGGGGCTCGATGTTGGGGATCCGGGGGATAAAGATGTCGCCCTCGCGGACGGCGAGGCTTTCGCCGTAGGACGCATACTCCGGTGGCCGGTCTACGCCCTTGTCATAGATCCGCAGCTTCTCGCGGGGCTCCATGTCGTCGAACACCACCATCTTTTTCGCCCCTACCACGGTCAGTCTCCTCTCTTTGTGCGGATCGAGCCACGACAACTGGACGTGGGCCAGCACCCCGCTCGCGAAGTCCATCGTGAGAAACACTACGTCCTCCACGTTCGGCTGGAGGTAGCTGCGGCCCTGCGCCGCGACGCGCACCGGCTCTTCCCCCAGGAGATACAGGGCCACCGAGACGTCGTGCGGCCCGAAGCTCCAGAGCGCATTCTCGTCCGCCCGCACCTGGCCGAGGTTGACCCGGAGCCCGTACAGGTAGTATACGGACCCCATCTCTCCCGACTGCACCAGACCGCGCAGGTGCTCAACCGCTGGATGAAAAACGAGCAGATGCCCGGCGAGCACCGGCACCTTGCGCTCGGCGGCCCGCCGCGCGATGGCTTCCGCATCCCGCGTGTTCAGCGCGAACGGTTTCTCGACCAGGCACGGCTTGCCGGCTTCGATGCACTGCAACGTCACTGCGGCGTGTGTTGCGGCCGGTGAGGCCACGATCACCGCATCGACGTGTTGCAAGAAATCGGCCAAGTCCGCAGTGGCGTGCGTTGCGGGGTATTGGCGGGCGATCCGCTCGCGGGTCTTGGGATCGGTGTCGCACACCGCCGCCAGCTCGGCGTCAGCCAGCCCCACGACCGACCGGACGTGGTTCTTGCCCCAATTCCCCGCCCCGACCACGCCGAGCTTCAGACGGCTCACTGGTAAAATCCGCGAATCCCGTCGATCACATAGTCCTGTTGCGCGCGCGCAAGCTCGGGGTATATCGGCAGCGACAGCACCTCTCGTGCGGCCTGCTCGGCCGCGGGGAGCCGGCCCGCCTTGTAGCCGAGATGGCTGAAGCACGGCTGGAGATGAAGCGGAATCGGGTAATAGACCGCGCTCCCTATGCCCTTGGCCTTCAGGTGTGCCTGCAACGCATCACGCCGTTCGACCCGGAGCGTGTACTGGTGAAAGATGTGCTCGTTGTTGCGGTCGATGACCGGCGGCCGGGCCGGGCCCACCGCGCCGAGCGCGGTGGTGTAATAGGCAGCGTGCTCGCGCCGCCGCGCCGACCAGTCGGCGAGACTGGGGAGTTTCGCCATGAGGATCGCCGCCTGCAGGGTGTCCAGCCGCGAATTCGTGCCGACTTCCTCGTGATGGTACTGCTTCGCTCCGCCATGCAACCGCAGCTTGCGGAGCCGCTCGGCCGCCTTGTCGTCCGAGGTCACCATCATGCCACCGTCACCCCACGCGCCGAGATTCTTGCTCGGGAAGAACGAGTACCCGGTCACCCATCCCAGCTCGCCCGCCATGCGCCACTCCCCGTCGATCGAACGGCGCGCCCCGATCGCCTGGCACGCATCCTCGATGATGGGGACGCCGCGCCGCTGCGCGATCGCCACAAGACGCTCGATCGCGGCCATCTGGCCGTACAAATGCACGGGGAGAATGGCCCGGGTGCGGGGCGTGAGCGCGGCCTCAACGGCGGCGGGATCGAGGTTGAAGGTGTCCGGATCAATGTCCACGAACACGGGCGTTCCGCCCGCGTTGTGGATCGCGCCGGCGGTCGCAAAGAACGTGAACGGCGTGGTGATCACCTCGTCGCCGGGCTTGAGGTCGAGCGCCTTGAGCGGCAGGAGCAATGCATCGGTCCCGCTCGCGCACCCGATGCCGTGGCGCGCGTGCGACAGGCGCGCTATCGCCCCCTCCAACTGCGCCACGGCGGGGCCCATGATGAACTGCTGCGATTCGATGACCGCCTGGAGGGCGGGGAGGAGATCGGTTTTGATCGCGCTGTACTGCGCCACCAAGTCCAGCAGCGGCACGTTCACGTCGTTGGTATCCTCTGAAGGCGCAACAATTTACCTCGCGACCTTGGACGGGGCAACGGGCCGTAGCAGTCCAGCAGATTCCGCGTATGCGGTGCCACACGCGGCGCAGGTCCCCGCGCCGGCACTCAAGGGCAAGCGTTCGCCGCATTGACACATCCAGCCCACACGGCGGGCCGGCACCCCGACCATCAAGCCGTAGGCCGGGACGTTCGACGTCACCACGGCGCCGGCTCCGATGAACGCGTATTCACCCAGCGTGACACCACACACGATGGTGGCATTCGCGCCGATCGAAGCACCCCGCCGCACCAGGGTTTTTTGATACGCATGTTTGCGGGAGACGTGGCTCCGCGGGTTGAGCACGTTGGTGAAGACGCATGACGGCCCGCAGAACACATCGTCCTCGAGCTCCACACCTTCGTAGATCGAGACGTTGTTCTGGATCTTCACGTTGTTGCCGATGCGCACGCCCGGCATGACCACCACGTTCTGGCCCAGGTTGCAGCGCTCGCCGATCACCGCCCCGGCCATGACGTGACAGAAATGCCAGATCTTGGTGCCCGCGCCAATCTGTGCACCGTCGTCGACATAGCTCGACTCGTGCACGAACACATCGGCCATCTACGCGCCGATCACTTTGACTTCGAGCTCGAGCTCGACGTCCAATTTCTTGGCCACGGTCTTCCGGACGTGGTCGATGACCTTGAGCACGTCGCTCGCCGTCGCGTTGCCGGTGTTGACGATGTAGTTCGCATGCAGAATGGAGACGTGCGCTCCCCCGATCCGGAAGCCCTTCAACCCAGCCTCCTCGATGAGCATGCCGGCCGTCCTGGTCCCCGAGGGGTTCTTGAAGACCGAGCCGCAGCAGGGCTGGTCGAACGGTGTGCCGGCTTTGCGCCAGCGGAGCAGCCGGCCCTGCACCTCCTTGAGCTTGACCGGATTCTCTTCGCCGAGACTGAGCTTGGCCTCAAGCACGATCACCTGCCCCAGCCCGCTCGAGCGGTATTTGAAGGGCACCTGTTTGCGGGTGAGCTGTTTGACTTTGCCAGCGGGATCCATCACCGTCACTTCGGTGACGATTTCGGCGAATTCAGCGCCGTGGCAGCCCGCGTTCATATAGACACCGCCCCCGACGGTGCCAGGAACGCCGATGAACCGCTCGACGCCGGCCATTCCCGCTTCCGCCGTGCGGCGCGCGAGCAGCGGCGTCGGCATACCGGCCCCGACGATCGCCGTTGCCCCTTTCATCTCGAACTTGTCGAGCCCCTTCCCCAGACGGATAACGAGGCCGGGGAATCCGCCGTCCTTCACGAGCACATTCGAGCCCAACCCGAGCACGATCCACGGGAGGCCTTTGTCTTGCGCGAACTGCAGGGCCTTCGCGACGTCATCCACTTCCGCCGGACCCAGGAAGTAGCGGGCCGGGCCGCCGATGCGGTAGGTCGAATAGCGGCTGAGGATCTCGTTTTCGAGCATCCGGCCGCGGAACTTCAGTTTGGGTGGCGGCGCCGGTGCGGGGGCGGGCTTGGCCTTGGCGCCCGACCGCGCGACCGCCTTCGCAGCGAGCTTTGCAGCGGGCTTGGCTACGCCCGCACGGTGCGCGGCTGGCGACTTGCCGGCGGTGCTTTTTCCCCGGGCGGCAACGGTCTTTCTGCTGCTGTTTTTTCGTGCCATTCCTGAAGACTCCTCACGCTGCCCGTGCGGCTCCGCAATGCAATGATTGCGTCGCATGCGGCGCTCGCCGCGGACATGGTCGTGGTATAAGGGACTCGGTGCACCAGCGCGGTGCGCCGGATGGCGTAATCGTCCACCTGCGTAAACTTGCCGAGGGGGGTATTGATGAGCAGATGCACGTCGCCCGAGACGATCAGATCGATCGCGTTGGGCCGCCCCTCGTGGACTTTCAAGACCAGCTCTGCGGGAACCCCGCGCGCCCGCATGTACTTCTGGGTGCCCTCGGTCGCCAGAATGCGAAATCCCATCTCATGGAAGCGCCGTACAATCGGCAGGACCGTGGGTTTATCGGAATCGTTTACGGTCACGAAGATGGCGCCGGACAGCGGCAGCTCTCCCTCAGCGGCGATCTGCGCCTTCGCGAACGCCATGCCGAAACTGTCCGCGAACCCCATCACCTCGCCCGTCGAGCGCATCTCCGGACCTAGGAGCGTGTCCACCCCCGGGAGCTTCGTAAAGGGAAACACCGCTTCCTTCACCGCCACGCCTGGGACCGGGAGGTCATCGGGCACCCCCAGGTCGTCCAACGAACGGCCCACCATGACCGCGGCAGCGAGTTTTGCCAGCGGCACGCCGGTCGCCTTACTCACGAACGGAACGGTACGGGAGGCGCGGGGATTCACCTCCAGCACGTAGACGACACCCGCCTTGATGGCAAACTGGACGTTGATCAACCCCACGACGCCGAGCGCGCTGGCAAACGCCTTCGTGTGACGCCGCATCTCCTCCACCTGCTGATCCCCGATGAAATACGGCGGCATCACGCACGCGGAGTCACCGGAGTGAACGCCGGCGTCCTCAATATGCTGCATCACCCCGCCGATCACCGTCCGGTGTCCGTCGGAGATCGCGTCGACATCGCCCTCGAACGCGTCCTCGAGAAAACGATCGATCAGCACCGGGTGCTCAGGAGCCACGCGGGCCGCTTTCTCGAAATAATCGCGCAGCGACCCCAGGTCATACACGATCTCCATCGCCCGGCCGCCGAGCACGTAGGAGGGACGGATAAGCACCGGATAACCGATCCGCTCGGCGATGATCCCTGCCTCCTCCACGGAGCGCGCTGTGCCGCTGGCGGGCTGATTGATGCCCAGGCCGCGGGCCAGGGCTTCGAACCGCTCCCGGTCCTCCGCGATGTCGATGGCATCCGGGGACGTCCCCAGGATCGGCACGCCGGCGGCCTCGAGGGCCTTGGTCAGGCGTAGGGGCGTTTGCCCGCCGAGCTGCACGACGACCCCTTTGGGCCGCTCCCACCGCACGATTTCGAGCACATCCTCGAGCGTCAGCGGCTCGAAATACAGTTTGTCCGAGATATCGAAATCGGTGGAAACGGTCTCGGGATTCGAGTTGATCATGATCGTCTTGTAGCCCAGCTCGCGGAACGCCAGGCCCGCGCGCACGCAGCAGTAGTCGAACTCGACGCCCTGCCCGATGCGGTTCGGTCCACTGCCGAGGATCACAATGCCTGTATCGCCGAGCGGCTCCGACTCGTTTTCGTGATCGTAAGACGAGTAAAGAGCGCGGATCTCCGGCTCCGTGGTCCCGCGCAGCGTGGCGAGCTGCGCGTCGCTGAATCCCATGCGCTTCATGCGCCGCAGCTCGACACCGGTTATCGCGGTCAGGGCGTTGAACCACCGCTCCGCCTCGATCAACTCCTCCAGTTGGGAGAGGAACCACGGGTCGATCCCGGAGGCGCGCGCGATCGCATCGACTGCCAGACCGGCCTGCAACGCGCGCTTGACCTGGAAGATGCGTTCCGGCGTCGGCGTGTGCAGGGCGACGCGGAGGTCCTCGGGGGAATCGCTGGTGAGCCGGTCATCGGCGAGGGTCGTCCCCGTGACCCAGCCCGAGCGGCCCACTTCCAATGCGCGCAACCCTTTCTGGACTGCTTCC
>Ga0193727_1000231_pt1 | contig 20096 bp, 23 predicted proteins | sample H2c2metaG_FD_143051 | JGI IMG/M metagenome (GOLD analysis project Ga0193727, IMG submission 143051) | Soil microbial communities from a riparian zone of the East river system, Colorado, United States - H2c2 | ecosystem: Environmental > Terrestrial > Soil > Riparian zone | place: USA: East River...
GCCTATCTGCGGGGGCGGTACTTCTGGAACCAATTTACGCCAGAAGGATACCGGAAAGCGATTAGCTACTTCCAGCAAGCCATCGAGCGAGACTCAAACTATGCAGAAGCCTATTCCGGACTGGCGGATTCTTATAATTTTCTCGCAGTAACGGATTCCATCCCAGCGATTGAGGGAAATCTTAAGGCAGGGGAGGCGGCGCGCCGGGCCGTATCCTTAGGTGTCAATCTGGCGGAGGCACATGCTTCACTCGCCGTGGCGCTGGTTCGACCGGAATGGAACTGGTCTGGCGCCGAGGACGAGTTCAAGCGAGCCATCGCCTTGAATCCCAGTTACTCGATGGCGCACCGCCTCTACGCAGCTTATCTTGGTGAGACCCGACGTCACCGCGAAGCATGGGAACAGATGAACGAGGCCATGCGGCTGGATCCGCTGTCCTTGCCGAACAATGCGGAAGTAGTTCGAACCTTGTACTACGCCCGGAACTATGATCAAGCGATTGAGCAGGGTCAAAAGGCGATGCAGTTAGATCCCAACTATGTCAGGACTCACTTTTGGATGGGGCGAGTCTATTCGCAGAAGGGAATGCATAGGGAAGCCATTGCCGCCTCGGAGAAGATCCTTGAAGCGATGCCCGACAGTACGCTCGGGTTGACCGAGATGGCATATAGCCTGGCAGTCGCGGGTCGGAGAAACGAGGCCCGCCAGATCCTACGGCGTTTGGAGGAGAGGTCTACGAGTGCCTTTGTGCCAGCGTACAACTTTGCCGTAATTCACCTCGCGCTCAACGAGGAAGAGGCAGGTATGAGGTACATGCAACAGGCGTATGAGAATCGCGATTGGGCGTTGGTGGTTCTTGCCGTGGAACCGCGCCTGGACCCACTGCGGAAAGACCCTCGGTTTCAGGAGATTTCGGCCAAACTTAAATTTCCGTGAAGGAGCCGTTTGTCCTGCCCGTCACGTTGCGAATCGGACTGAAACGTGTCGTATTTTGGTGGGGGTTTTCTGTGCGATATCAGAATCATCGCCACCACCGACCCTGTTGTGCTCAATCAATTTGGAACCAAGCTAAAGGTAGACTGGAACGCCTGCCCCCTCTTTAATATACGCCTCGACCTTCCATGGCGGCGGGCGTGACGAAGACAGATGTTTCGTCCATAGCTTGGTCCTTCCTGCCTTGCGCCAAAATAGAATAAGCCAAAATCCGATTCACCGTCTCGGCGGCGGCAGACCTGGACATTGGTCCGATTACAAAATCAGTCCTCTGAAGTCGGCATGGCGACTGGGATGTCGCGTCTGCCTCACGGTTGAGGGCTCCCGTCGCAAAGCGCGTTTTTCAATATCTATCGGACCGAAAGCCGCTAACCCTAGGGCGACACAGAAAACAAGCGAAACGGACGGCTTCTTTTAGCGCTTTGAGACGCATGTCGTAACCACTTTTGGCCCCTTGTGGGGCCACGTCCTTTGCCGCGCAGACTCCTATCCAAACCGCGTTTTGGGTCTGAACCACACCCGTCTGCTGAGACAAACGTGGAAAGCTGTCGTTGTTCACACAGATATAGCGGGTTTCTCGGTCGAATGCGCGGACAGCGCGTCGACGACGGAGAGTTCTGGGATACCTACAATACAAGCCATTCGAGGCTGAGCTTGCACGGCTGCAGTAGCAAGGAAGAGTGACACCGGCTGCAGCGGGCAACAGGCAGCGCAGCGAACCGGAGCCTAATTACTACTGTCTGGGCCTTCCTGTGGAACGTCCGGGTCTTCTGTGAGCGTGTGCGTGTTGACTTTCAGGCCTTCGATAGCCTTCTTCTCAATTTCGCTCTGATGAAACTCGAATGTCTTCAAAATCCAATAAGTTCCGAAAGCCATGATGCCGAAGGCCTCCATCCAGAAACCTACGCTGCTTTGTCCTGTGACATCATTGAATACGCGAGCGGTGATCGGGGACGCGGCCATCAGCAAACCGAGACTCAAGTACGCCCGCTTGTAGCGAGTCACGTAGCGCTTTCGATGCGGACCATGGGGAAAGTAGTGAAGCGTCTTTCTCGAACAAAATAGCGCGACAAGCGCGATCATGATAAAGAACGATACCGCTGAGACATAGTGAATTGGGAATCCAGTGGCCGGCTCTATCCTCCAAGGCATCGGGTTGAGCGCGACCATGAATGCCAGCACTCCCGCGACGTCCAACAATATTTTCTCCCAGATGCTGAATCCATGAATGAGAAACAAGCACGCTCCCATTATGAAAAGGCCGCCGACGAACCAGTTGCGCAGCGGCCCAATCCCAGGAGGAGGTTCTATGATCTTTGTCGCTTCTGGATGGTTGGTATCCGGATGCGTCACCTCGATCTCGCACGTACCAACGGAATGCGGGTCGCGACAATTGATTGTTGTGTGATAATACGCGCTCATCGATCCTGCGAGAGGAATTCGGTAATAGGCTCTTCCAACTCCCCACAACATGAAGGGAAAGAGCAAGCCGATTATTCCCACACCGAGCCGCACGCGCACGAATGCAGCCATCATGAACTTCTGAATCGGGGTCATATGCGGTCACCTCCCGAAGCGAATTGAAATTTTAAAAACCAGTTGTTTGAGTATCGCCGAAAGGCAGCGCGAAGCTTATCCGTGCGCAATCTTCGTCTTTGGCATCGTTCAAAAATTCACCTGGCGACCGACACGACCAGCTGCCAGTCTGAGTGGTCATCTCTTGTGCGGAGGTGGGCAGTGGATTTGCAATTTCGACGAGGAGCGATCCTGGCACGAAAGCTTTGAGTGGGCTAGCTTGAGATCCTTCGGTTCTGCCACATCCCGATGATCAAGCTGCATGCCGCCCTCACGCGGGTTATAGCTGCCGACATAGTGGAAGCGTCCTTTGGCCTCCCCGCGCAGGTCAATGACCCGGCACCTATCGAACAACACCTCGAGGTGCCTAAGGCTACGTTGCGGAGCAACCGAGAAAACAAACCCTTGCAGTGGTAGCAAGACTGGCCTCACTTCAGCGGATGTGGCGGTGTATTTACTTGCCACCCACGCTTGATTTCACCTTCTTTATGACCTGACTGACCGGCAACTCAATGCCGTAGGCGCCTTTACGAGGCCAATCGGTTTTCAAATCGCTCATAAACGCAGTTGATGTCGTTGTCGCTCCGATTTTTAGAGTCTTCGGGAAGGTCTGTCTCATGAAATCCACTCCGCCATACACCGACAGCGGTACCCATTTCTTTGTAAGTGGAAGCGGTAGCGCGATGCCGGCGTACGGCAGATGGAATGAAGCACCGGACAAAGGAACTCCGATCTGAAAATATGGCCAGTTTGTCATTGGCAGTTTGTAAGCCCAAGGGGAAAGGTCCAAAGTGCCGACAAAGGCCGAATGGATAGTGTGCGTTTGAGTAACCGCATTGGCTGTTGAAAGCGCGTATTTGTTCTCTCTCGGCCCATGAAGAGTGGCATCTACGCCAACATCCCAATACTGACGCGCATCGACTGAGATCGTTTGTGAAAAAGAACAACTGCTCGTCGCTGTCAGGTTATAACACCCTGCCCCGTTTGCAAGCGGCGTCGCAGCTTTCCCTGAAGTGTCAGGTTTCTTGTCGCCCGTCGACGCGGTATACGCAACATCGAAAGGCTCATGAAGTGGCTTAGATGATACCAAAAAAGCCTGCAGACTGAAGACGTAATCGAATGGCGGCGGAGTTCCACTTTTCGTAAAGGACTTTGAGGCGTCCGAACCAGAAGTACTGCGGAATGGCTTCGCGCTCATCCTGGAACGGAGATTGTCAGTCGCGATCGCGCCAGCTTGTATGCGCAGGCAGCAACGACAGTCGAAGGACATGTTCACCGCTTGAAGCTGATCAAGCGCTCCATGTACGGCCGTGCCAAATTCGACCTGCTCCGACTGCGCGTCGTGAATGCCGACTGAAATCCAATCCCTTCAAGTCCTCATGAAACATCGCAGTCCTTCACCAAATGTGACGAAGAACCCCAAAGTGGCCGGTTTTAAAGTGACCACAAGTGGCCGGTCTTAAGCTGACCACCGAGGGTGTCCATGACACATCTACACCAACGCAAGCAGGAAGATCTCGGGCTGCGCAACTTCTCCCAACCCCGAGAATCGTCTTTTCGACAATGAAGAGGTCAGACTGGGGCTTGGCTTCATTTTCTTGCTCCCACCGTTTGTGGGAATGTCTATTTCGATGACAGGATCCTCGGGTGGCCAAATTTTGGGAAAACTTCTTGGCCATCGGCTCGGATAGCATTCAATTAATCGCGTTAGATGCGTATAAAACGCAACAGGCGAAATTGTTTGTCTAAGAATTAGGCGTCGACCGCGTCTCGATGCCGCTGATTTTGGCCAAAAGGTCTGTGGGATGGACCGGCTTCGTCAGGATCTCAAAGTCGTGATTCTGGGCACTTGCCTCGGCGAGCAAAGCGGCTGTAGCACCATGACCGGAGAAGAGCAGAACTTTACAGGAAGGCAGCTTTGTGCCGATCTTGACCGCGGCCTCGATGCCAGTCATACCCGTCATTACTACGTCAGAGATCAACAAGTCAGGTTGGAAGCCAAGCGCAACCTCCACCGACTGTTCCCCACTATAGGCCGCGCGGACCGTGAAGCCGGCAAGAGTCAAAATCATCGCCAGGCTGTCGGCAATCACATGCTCGTCATCGGCAACAAGGATTTTGATTGTGCTGTTTTCGGACATGATCTCCCTCATTGTACGGTCCCCGAGGGAGGGTTGCATCAGAACAGGCATCACGCCGGTCCGAATTCGCGACGACAGTTCGGGAACTCGGGAACCGGAAGCCATCTGGAGGATTATCGGCCTTAGCTCCGATGAACTCGTTTTCATTCGCCGGTGTTGCACCCGTCACACGACGAAACGTCTTGGTGAAGTGGCTTTGGTCGGCAAAACCGTTCTGTATCGCGATGTCGGTGAGCGAGTCACTGCCTTTCAAAGGCATTTCTTGCGCTCTCTTCACTCGATTGCGGACGCACCATTGATATGGCGGAAGCCCCGTCGAAACCTTGAAAGCACGCGCAAATTGGGACTGCGAGAGCCCTACCAGTTGGGCGAGTTCGTCCAAGTTAATATCCTCAGCGAGATGTGCTTCGAGGAATTCCAATACGCGTCTTAGTTGCCATCTCGCAAGCCCATTGTCGAGAGCCCGATTTGAGGCTTCATGAGAAGCAAACAGCGCCGCCATCAACGCCATAGTAAGACTCTCTCCAAACATCCGATTCTCGGGGAGAGTGCTGATACATTCTTCGGCGAGCAACGCAGCGCAGCTCGTCACTCTCTCGTCGTACAGCATGAGTACAGGAGCCGTCGCCTTAGAGCGGTTCAAATCCTCTCCCAGGACCGTGGGCAACGTATCCAGATCGACGTGAAGCCGAAGATCGCGAGTCGATTTGATGCTATCGGAGTAGCCCCAGATTGACTTGTCCGCCGGGACAAACACGGTATGCCCGGCGTCGTAGCGGTACCGTGGCGTTGGCCGATTCACATTTAGCCTGGGCTCGCAAGTACCTCCCGGTCTCTTCGAGCAGGATAGAGACCGGGAGAAAAGTGCTGTGGCACGACCGTGGGAGCGGAAGTTCCTTGGGTTCAGCTTTACAAACGGGAGGCAGCCGAAGCGCAGAATCGCCCCCAAAGCGAGGTCCCGGTTCGAAGCTCGAGTCCGAATCCTTACTCGTCGAACTCGTGGTATCAGCATCGAGACCATGGTTCGCGAGCTAGGCCGCTACCTTCAGGGTTGGCAAGGCTACTTCGGCTTCTGCCAAACCCCGACCGTGCTGGACCGCTTCAATAAGTGGATCCGGCGTCGTATACGCTCTGCTGCCTGTAAGCAATGGCGGACAGGGAAGACACGGTACGCTCGATTGCGGGAGCTCGGTCTAAGTCATGACCTCGCGGCCCGCACGGCAGGGCATCAGTGGGGTCCTTGGCGGCTTAGCCGCACAGAAGCCCTTTCTTATGCCATGCCCGCCGCTTACTTCGATCGCTTGTGACTTCCTTCCTCGCGCTGCACAACTGGCGCGTAATCCTACCGAACCGCCGTGTACGGACCCGTACGCACGGTGGTGTGACAGGGAAAGCGAGTGATCGCCTACCCATGTCAATTCCATGGCCTGCTCGGAATCGCGTTTCACAAATTCAAAGCATCAGCCTGTACCTAGACCGCTAGCGCCACGGCTCTCAGCCCCGAAGTCCTCGGCACCACGTCTGCAAGCGCCGAGAATTGCCCTCCCGGGCCGCGACGGACGGTTCGGCTAGAAGGTATACGACTTCGAGCTCACGATGCTTTGGTGGCATTCCTCGACCTTCGTAGAATGGGCCTATCTGTCGGTTGATGCTGCAGGCTGCAGGGGATTTGCCAGCGTGAGCGGAAAACAGCTTGAGTTCGCTCGGGGTGATCTCTTTCGATTCAAGCGTCCGGCCCAAGACCTAGGAACGAAACCCCGTTACGATGACGGTGACCGATGAACTGTCGCGCCGTCCTAATTCATGGACAGCTCCAAATACCTGGCGGACTTGACACTCGATTCTCTGGAACAAAAGGACCACTACACCTTGGTATAGATTGCGACTAACCCAGGCCCTATATATACTCCTGCGTTGATTCAAGATTGCAGGCACGGTCCGTTCTCCCGCCGAGCATTCGCGCCATTTCTCGGACTCAATTGGTCAGGCGGGAATGATCTGGGAGTGGGTGCCCGGATTAGTCGCTTTGTGCTCAGACATTATGGAATCAGCTGCCATGCACTGAGTGGAAACGAGCGTATCGAACCTGACTATGGCATTGAAAGTAATGATTTGGGCAATGCACGCGCTGGACGTTATGTTCTTCACCGGTCTCGCCGGCTGTGTGGCGGTCGTGATTGTTCGCTGGGTCGCCATTCTCAAACAGGGTTTCACGGGCTCAGACAAGGAGTAGTCCGCGTCACGCCGACTCGCCAGAACCAAGCCCCGCTTGGCTCCAAAACACCGCAGCGGCATTTCTTCCTCCACCAAGTTCCGAATAGCCTCGCGCCATCGAGCTCATCCGGGCAGGCCCATTTTCCGTGATTGTCGGTTTATGATGCCAGCATATGGGCGTTGATCCGGATCGCATTTCCAACTGGCTCGTCGCATTTGTCGTTAGACCGTTTGCCATCGCCGTGTTCTTCGTCTTCCTGGCCCTACTCTGGACATTTCCACTTCAGCACGTAATTGCCTATCCCTTCGTCTTCCTGTTCTTCGGCGCCATCATGTGCAGCGCCTGGTTTGGCGGATACACCGCCGGATCGATGGCGGTAGTGCTGTCGTCCATCGTGGTCACGTTCTTCTTCGTCCCCCCCTTCTACTCAATGTCAATCGCGCGAGAATTTCGGAGCTATGTTGCTGCTTTCGCTCTTTGCGCAATGGCCATCGCCATGGTGAGCTCGTCCCGAAGACACAGCGAAACAGCCGTCAAAGTTGCACGAGATCAGTTGGAAATCAGGGTTCAAGAGCGTACCGCGGAGTTGCAGCGGTCCAATCATGAAATAGCGGAGCGCGAACGACAACTACGGCTACTTACCGAGGCCATTCCGCAGCAGATTTGGCAAGCCGATGCCGGCGGCCGAGTTCAATATTGCAACGGCAATCTAGTCGAGTACATGGGCATCAACCCAAACGAACTGCGCGGCGACGTGCTTTTCACATTCCTTCACCCGGAGGATGCTGCTCCCTTCTTTCAGAGCTGGGAAGAGGCGCGCCGAGTGAATGGAAAGTTCGAGGTTCAGGCCCGAGTTCGGGGAGTGAATGATGCCTACCGCTGGTTTCTGATTCGGAGCAATCCGCAATTTGCGGAGAGTGGAGAGGTCCTGTGCTGGTATGGCGTGTACATTGATGTCGAAGATCAGAGGAGAGCGCAGCAGGAACTCCTGGTGGCCCAGGATGATCTTGCTCGCTTGTCGCGCACGCTGAGCATGGCGGAGATGGCGGCCTCAATTGCGCATGAACTCAATCAGCCGCTCACTGCGTTGGTCGCCGATGCTCATGCTTGCCGTCGTTGGCTCAATGTTGAGCCCGCCAATATGGAAAGAGCTGTCGCCAGCTCAGAGCGAATCGTACGCGAAAGTACGAGGGCGAGTGAGGTCGTAAGCCGGATTCGATCACTATTCAGTAAGAGTGCTTACGTCCGCGAAGCCACGGACATCAACCACCTTATCGAGGATCTGGCTCGATTGCTTCGGGATGAAGCCTTGCGGCACGAAGTCTCAATCAAGTTGCGGCTTTCCAGAGACGTTCCGTTCATAATGGTGGACCCTGTGCAGATTCGGCAGGTGATTCTGAACTTGGCAACGAACGGTATGGAAGCCATGGAAAAGACAGTCGGTATTCGGGAGCTTGAGATCTCGTCTGAAATCCTGAGGGCAAGAGAGGTCGTCGTGACAGTGAGAGATCATGGCGTTGGGCTTGCTGAACAAACCATGTCAAAGATGTTTAACCCGTTCTTCAGCACAAAGCTGGAGGGCACGGGCATGGGACTTGCAATTTGTCGCAGTATCATTGAGGCGCATGATGGGCGCATCTGGGCTGACGCGTCGGATTGTGGCGCGGCATTTCATTTCTCCCTGGGAGTGAACACATAATGAACTCTGAACCAGCGCCGGACACCCAGAATCAGACTGCATTTATTGTGGAGGACGATCCTTCTATCTGTGAGGCTCTGTGCGATCTTATTGATTCAGCGGGGATGTCCACCCAACACTATTCTTCCGCCGAGGCATTTTTGGATGCCTGGACTCCTGACATGGCAGGATGCTTGGTGCTCGACGTGCGCTTGCCGGGTATGAGTGGAATAGAGTTGCAGGGCATTCTCACGGAAGCCGGCTTGTCATTTCCTATCATTATGATGACTGCCCATGGAGACGTACCGATGGTGCGGAAGGCGATGAAGGCAGGCGCAGTCGAATTCCTCACTAAACCGTTCCAGGACGACGAGTTGTTGCAAGCACTCGAGCAAGCTTTTTCGAGGGATCGCGCCTTGAGGACTGCAAAGACCCTTGAAAATTCGATCTTGGGGCGAGTGGGGACTCTCACCCCGCGCGAGCGCCAAGTAATGGAACTGGTGACAACGGGAATTACGAACAAAGAAATTGCCGACTCGTTAGATCTAAGTCTCGTCACGGTAAAGCTATATCGCGGGCAGGTGATGGGAAAGATGCAAGCTAATTCGCTTGCTGATCTGGTGAAGATGTCGGAGAGGATAAAGGCACCCTAGGGAGTGAGTGTTTGACTTCAATCGGCGATTTTCTTCGCGGTCCTTACGCGATCCTTATTGAAAACGAAAGAACTATACCAAGGGATAATTGTGCAGCCTGAGTCAAGGCACTAGTCTCAATCCATCACGCTCGGCGATTCAGCAAACCTAGGTTCAGAATCTCCCACCGGGCTCTCTGCCGAGCTTTTTCCAGCACGCTGCCGTTCCCGTCAGCATCAACGTTCGCAGTGCCCTGAATACCAAATCTGACATTGAGGAGTGACACGATGAAGTCCATTGTGCGTCGACGTGAGTCCCTATCATTTGCACAGAAGTTATCGCGCCTGCGGGAGCGTCTTCGCGAACCGCGGTGGCGTCGATACGGAGCAACGATGCTGGCGGGTAAAGTAGCCGGCGTTGCCATAACGCTGCTGATCATGGCCGCAGTCAGCGGCGTGTTCTTCGCCACGGTGTACGCGGCCGACACTCCGGTCAAAGCCGCCGATGTCGTCAATCCCGTGAACACGGCCTGGACACTGATCGCGGCCTTTCTGGTCTTCGGTATGCAGGTGGGCTTCACAATGCTCGAAGCCGGTTTCTGCCGCTCGCGTGAAACAGTGAACGTGCTGATGGAGTGCATCGTCGACACGTGCCTCTGCGGCATTCTGTTTTACGCCATCGGCTTCGCGTTCATGTTCAGCCATGGCAACGGATTCATCGGCCATCACTGGTTCTTCCTTCAAGGCGTGCCAGACACCTATGAGTCGACAGGCGTCGCGTTCATGGCCGTCTGGATATTCCAGTTTGCGTTTGCCGACACCTGCTCCACCATCACCTCGGGCGCAATGATCGGCCGCACCGGCTTCGTTGGCGACCTGCTCTATTCGCTCGGTGTCTCTGGTTTCATTTATCCGATCATCGGACACTGGACCTGGGGCCCGGACGGCTTCCTCGCCACCATGGGATCGGCCGGGAACTTCCTGCCGAACCTGGGCACTGGATTCCACGACTTTGCTGGATCAACCGTTGTGCACACCATCGGCGGAATGGTCGCACTCGCCGGCGCGATCGTTCTCGGCCCACGCCTCGGTCGCAAATTCAAGCGTGATGGCGGTGGACCCATGCTGCCCCATGATCTCACCATCGCAGCCTCTGGCGGCCTGCTACTTTGGTTCGGTTGGTACGGATTCAACCCGGGCTCAACCCTGTCGGCCATGGACTTTGTAGGCATCGGTCGCGTTGCAACGAACACCACGCTCGCCGCCTGCGCTGCCGGACTTACAGCTATGATTTATGCCTACTTCATCAGCAAGAAGTGGGATGTTGGATTCACGGTCAATGGCTTTCTCGCCGGTCTTGTTGCTATTACCTGCCCTTGCTATTGGGTCAGCCCAACCGGATCGATCGCCCTGGGCGGCATTGCCGGCGTCCTCGTTTGCATGGGTGTCGAGCTTCTTGAATGGCTGCGCATTGACGATCCCATCGGCGCTGTTCCGGTCCACGGATTCTGCGGAATCTGGGGAACTCTGTCTCTCGGCTTTTTTGCCAGCGGCCAATTCGGCGCTACAGGTCCCCTGGCACCCGATAACTCCGCTCCGCTCACCGGGCTCTTATATGGTGGCGGCTTGACGCTGCTCAAAGCACAGTTTATCGGCAGCGCGATCACCACGGTGTCGACATTCGGCGTTGCATTGGCGCTTATGTACGTGGTCAACCTCACCGGCACGCTGCGTGTATCGGAAGAAGGGGAACTCTACGGACTCGATCTTCACGAGCACGGGATCTCCGCCTATCCTGAGTACGTCATCTCCTCGCTCGCTGCGCCTTCCGGCATGCCCAAGGACTTAACGGTTCATGGCGCAGTGACGCAAGCCGCGTCGAAGTTCAGTGCGGTCACATCGCCTACGGGTGACTGATTGGGATCTTTTGAAAAGAGGAGCTATGACGAAAATCGAAGCCATCGTTCAGCCGAATAAATTTGAGAACGTGAAAACCGCGCTGATCGAGGTCGGGGTCGATGGCATGACGGTTTCGGAAGTCCGCGGGCATGGCCGCCAAAAGGGCCATACCGAAGTCTTCCGAGGCCGGGAATACTCCGTCGACCTTCTGCCAAAAATCAAAGTGGAAATGATTGTCGATGAAGACCTTGTAGAGAAGGCCATCGACGCCATAATGAAATCCGCCTATACCGGAAAGATTGGAGACGGCAAGATCTTCCTCTACAAGGTGGAAGGCGCGATCCGTATACGGAGTGGAGAGCGGGGAGTCGGCGCACTTTAGCGCCGATTCCGACTCTTCCGTCCAAGGAGATCAAACATGTCATTTGCTTCTGCCATCTCCCCTTTCGATCCAGAAGGCGAGAACTGGTGGTCGAAGGGCGCTTCGAGGTTGGCGAAACGAGTTTGCGACGTCGGCCTCTTCGTCCGCAGTCTGGGTGTTCAGATGCGCTTTGGCGATCTCAGCCGCGCACCACTACGACTCATTCGACTCCAACTAAAGGAGAGCGTAGCGGAGTGTGACTGGGTCGCCCGATCGCCAGATCCATGGGACATGAGCTTAAGGCCTGAGATCGGCAGGCGCCATGCCTCGCTTCAGGCCCTGAGAGATGCTGTCGATATGCGATGCCTTCTGTTCTATATGCTGCCAGACGTAGATGCAGCTTATCTCCGCATCTACCGCGAAACGTTTTCCGATGCACGCGAACTTATCATTGCGGGCAATGTCCACCGAAGTGCGGCCTCCTTCCGAAACATCCACTCCGTGGCGATGCGCGCCAAGCTTCTTGGATTTAGGTTCTCTTTGGAGGATGACATTCTACTTGGCACCCGAGAGGTGACCAACATGGAATTAGTCGATTGGTAGTTCTTTAACGATTCTCCTGTGCAGCAGGGCAATATCTGCCAAGCCCTGCTGCCACTTTTTCAGGTCAGATTGATTTCGAGGAAAGTAAAATGAAGATGCTTCATAACAATTGAGTAATCGACATCGACAAAGGTTTTCTTGCCTTGGCATAAGACAAATCCGCCGTCTCAATGCTGCCCACCGTACTCGCAAACCGCCATATGGCGAGCATTGCGAAATGATCGGGACGAACGATGGTGGAATCTGCGATTCGAAGGATCCGATTTCTCCACCAAGGCACGGCGTTTCCTGATGGGAGATCAAATGAATATCGGAAGACCCGTGTCGGGCCTCATTCCCATCAGGCCCCCAGAGGGAACACTGTCATCTGCTCTCAGCAGGATTTGACCGAGGTATTTTCGGCCGAGTATCTGAGAACAGGCCTGGCGGCTGATATGCGCTCGCTCGCTTCCCAAGGATACTTTCCGCCAGACATCCTCCCGCAGCAGGCTCAGCTTCAGCCTGGGACGATTGTAGTGCGCACTGCCCAGCAATCTGGGTTCGTCGTTCTCGCCCCTCCTTTGGGAGATTCTCCCGCGACTTGGCGCCCCAACCCGAGACAGTCGTATACCGTCAATGCGAATGCCGGCCAAAGAGTGCATTCCTGTTCAGGAGACCCTCTCGCATGACGACATCAACTCGCTCTCCTTACCGTTTGATGAACACTTGAATCAGGAAATTGCCGTCGTTACGGCAATACTGGAATTCGTTCCGCAGAAGGGGGAACAGCGGAGAGCAATTATACTGGGATACAAATTGGCAAGACTACAGTAAGGTTGGCCGGTGTTCACCGCGCCGCAAAATCCCGGCTGTCGCCTATTGCTTACAGGCCGAGGCACGTTTCCAGGTACCGTTTTCGGGCGCAGGCGATGCACCCGCACTTCGACTTCGGTCTAAGAGTCAGTTGGCCAATGCACGGTCGCCGGTCGAAACCTCGGAATCCAACATCAGCGGAAGCGATTACCACTCAGCGCTTGGACTGGGTTGAGAACCCGTGTACCTGGAGCAACACGGCTCCTTGACGGGAAGAAACTCCATGAACTCGGCCCTAGTGCCGTCCGGGTCGAAGAGGTCAAGCTGCCATTTTCCATCGACTCCTAGCAACGGCGGACGTTCCTGCGCTGATGGGACCAGCCACTTTTCCTAAGCTTGGTGTCCAGCTTCGTCACGCTCACGACACCAGGAGCAAAGTGGTAGGCCGATGCTAACTGTTCCCGCGCGGGATTGCTGGGGAGATACAACATATACTCGAGCCAATCCGTACCGTCCGGCACCTGCATCATCACCCAATCGGTGTGGCCGGGGCCCGAGCCGCCTTCCCAGTAGAGATGAAAGCCAAGCAGGTCTTTGTAGAATCGGTCGAGCTTCGCACGGTCGTGAGCCACAATACCGGCGTGGATGATATGGGTGCTCACACGGAGAAACTTAGCCTTCTCGCCTTTGGGCGCATGCTCGCCCTGCTGCACGAATTCAACCTTATTCCCCTCGGGATCTTTCACATCGAAGGATTTGTCTCCCTCTTCATCGGCAGTGATGAACGGGGGAACTGGCACTCCATGCGTCCCTAGGAATCTGCGCAATCTCTCAGCGTCGCCAGTTGCAAAGCCGACACCGTCAAAACGGTTGGCCAAGCCCTTGGCGGGCGCGGGCTGCAGCGCAATGTATTGTGCGTGATTCGCATAGAACCGGACGCCCGGTTGCGGGTCTCCGGCCGTCACCTCCTCCCAGCCCAGCAAGCCACTGTAAAACGCCTTTGACTTTTGCAGGTCATCGGCATAGAGAGTCATGTGCGATATACCCGTGATGGCAGGACGAGCGGCCGACGCGCCCTGGGGAAAGGCGGCGACGCCGATTCCCAGCGCGTACATCAACACCAACCAGCGATACATATCGATCCTCTTGGTCCATATCCCGCTACGCTGCTGGCAAGAAAGCTCAAACCGCGAAGCCGGCACGTTTCCAGCGGTTCAGCAGACGAGCGTCCCGCATCCCCCGGGAACGTCTCAGTATAAAGCTGCTCGCCGCCCACCCCGGCTAATTTCGTGGCGACAATAGGCTTTCCAGTTGACGCCGCTGAACTAAGGCTTCAATCAAATGCGACGCACCAAAGGCGGAGGATTTACTTCAACCTGCTCGCTCTTCTGCCTCATCGGAAATGCCAAATACTTCTTCTCGAATAATCCGTTCTGTTGCCTCATTCAAATACTCCTGTAATGCTCTCTCAAGCTGAAGGTATTCGGGCCAGAGCGTATTGTCGATGAACGACTTCGGCGCCCGAAGTACAACCGTTGTGCGGCGCTGGCGCGGATACCGATATGGACTAAGCCCGTAGCGGCGGCAAAGTGCGGTGAACAGACGACGATTCCACTGATCGACGAGCTTGAAGTAGGTTTCAACCGGCTTTTCGATCTGCTCTGCGGCAGCAAGTGCTCTTCGCACTCGATCGATTGCCGAGGCGGCCGCATTACGTTCCCCCTCGGTGGTGGCACCCTCGAATAGCGCGGAAATCTTGCGCAGCTTCTGGCGGAGCTCTTGTTCAGTCGTCATTGAAGTTCATTATCTCGTCGCGGGCGGGAATCGAAATCCGGGCATGAGAACTAGGGAATTCTACCGGTTCCCGCAATCTTAGCGCCATCGTCGTAGACTGGGGTTACCGATGGAAGCGAGCGAGTCCAGAACCATTGCGATCCTTGCCGAGAAGCCTTCAGTCGCGCAAGACAGTGGTCAGCGATCGTCAAGAGATCTGACGTAAGCTACCCCCCAACAAAAGCTTTGTAGCGCTATTAGAATTTCTAATGCTAATTCCTTAAATCCTAAAGCCTACACTATGGTAAGTTTCAGACCGAGGGTCGAATTCTATGCCTAGCCCGAACCAGAACCAGATCGTCTTCTTCGACACCACCCTGCGCGACGGCGAGCAGTCCCCCGGCTGCACCATGCACCACGAGGAAAAACTCCGCCTAGCCCACCAGATCGCGGATCTCGGCGTAGACGTTCTCGAGGCAGGATTCGCCATCGCCTCCGACGGCGACTTTGCGGCAATCCAAGCGGTCGCCCGCGAGGTGCGCGGCCCCCGCATCGCCTCACTCTCCCGCTGCAAACGCGAAGACATCGAGGCTTCCGCCCGCGCCGTCGAGGCCGCCCCCTCCAACCGCATCCACCTCGTCCTCGCCTCCTCCGACCTACATCTCGAGTGCAAGCTCCGCATCACCCGCGACCAGGCCCTCGACCAGGCCGCCGAGTCGGTCCGCCTCGCCCGCTCCTTCACGGAAGACGTCGAGTTCTCCACCGAAGACGGCACCCGCTCCGACCCCGAGTTCCTCCTCAAGATGATCACCGTCGCTGTCCAGGCAGGGGCCACCACCATCAACATCCCCGACACCGTCGGCTTCACTACTCCCGAGGAGTACGCCGCGATCTTCCGCCTGGTCAAAGCCCGCATCCCGGGAATCGACGACATAATCCTCTCCGCCCACTGCCACAACGACCTCGGTATGGCTGTTGCCAACTCCCTGGCCGGCATCGAGGGCGGCGCCCGCCAGGTCGAGTGCACTATCAATGGCATCGGCGAACGCGCCGGCAACGCCGCCCTTGAAGAGATCGCCACCGCCCTCATGGTTCGCCGTGACAAGTTCCCCTACAACAACAACATCGTCCTGAGCCAACTCTACCCCACCAGCCAGATGCTGGCCGAGTGTATCGCCTTTGGCTGCTCGCCCAACAAGGCCGTCGTCGGGGCCAACGCCTTCGCCCACGAGTCTGGCATCCACCAGGACGGCATGATGGCCCATCCCTTCGCCTACGAGATCATGACTCCCGAATCCGTTGGCGCGGGCCACACCAAGCTCGTCCTCGGCAAACACTCCGGCCGTCGCGCCCTAGCCGACCGTCTCGAAAAACTCGGCCACCCGCTCGACCGCGACCAGGTAGTCGAAGTCTACTCCCGCTTCACCGAACTCGCCGACCGCAAGAAATCCATCTACGACCAAGACCTGCTCGGCCTTCTGCAACCCGGCAAATCAATCCCCATCGCAGCCGTCTAGACCGCCTTTGCCGCCGCTCGCTCTAAACAGCTTCAACCGCTTTTGCTGTGGATTGTTCGTCATCCCTTCCATCCGCTTCCACCCGTGTTACTCAATTGCACGGTCTAAGCGCCCAATCAAAGAGAGGGACTATATGCGTCCCCAAAATTGCGATCTTCGCCAAGAAGTTTTACTTGACCCCCTGGGTGATCGGGACTCTCTTGCGAAATGCGAGTTATTTCGAGACCGCACATGCTGCGCTCTCAATCAGATCCGCGACCTCCTTGGGATGCGAGATGTAAACTGAGTGGCTGGCGCCTGCAACTTCAACCGTGTGGCTATGAGCTCGGCTGGCGTACCATCTTTCAAGATCAGGGTTGATAGTCCTATCTTTTGCCGCTACCAACATCCAGGTTGGTTTGCTCCGCCACGCAGGCGCGGTAATGACCGCCTTGAAATTGTCCGCGGCGTTCAGTACCTGCGATCGCGCCATGAAAGCGGCCTGCGCCGCAGACAAATCGGCCGCAAAGTACTCGTGAAACTTGGTGGGATCGAGGTACGTGAAACCATCTGCCGTCTTCTTGATCGCACCAGACTTGCTGAGGTCACTCGGAAAGCGCTTTCCGTCGTCAGCCTCGTTCTCTCCAGCGTCTGGCATGTGCGCTGCAACGTACACCAATCCGGCAACGGAGGGACCCGTGCCCGCTTCCGTAATTACGGCTCCCCCATAGCTGTGCGCGACAAGGATACTCGGCCCGTCTTGTAGTGCGAGGATACGCTTCACGGCGGTCACATCATCCTGGAAGGACGTTTCCGGCTCTTGGACGATGCTGACTTTGAAGCCATCCCTGACAAGATTATCGGAAACGCCACTCCAGCCCGAACCGTCCGCCCAGGCACCGTGTACGAGGACGATATTTTTCACGTCGGACTTCTGAGCTTGTAAGTTTGGTGTGCTCGACACGACGGCAGCACACAACATCATGCTGCATACGGTGAATTGATTGAACATACTTGTCTCCACTTTTTTGTGTTCTAAAGCGCGTTTCAAGACCAAGAACCGTCCCTGCCGGGAGGGCTGAGCCAGCGGTTGGCTCCAATGCGGAATACTTGGAATCTTCATTTTTCCCATGATTCAGGCTCCTTCGTTTCCTTGGGGCCAGCTCGATTGTTGGTGCTCTATGTGGAGTTCACAGATCCAGTGCTGATGGCCTCGAAGCCGGCTCTATCGTTACTCAGATCTTCTCTAGCTGTAAAGATCTGTTCTTCATTAGACTCAGCGTGAATACCGTCCTCTCTCGATTAGATTCCTCGAGGTGGACGCTGCCACCGTGCTCTTCAGCTATTCGACGAGCCAGGGTGAGCCCCAGACCTTGTCCGTTGGGTTTTCCGGCGGTCACGAACGGATCGAACAACGTTCTCCGGACAGAGGCAGGTATGCCGGGACCGTTGTCCGAGATTGTGACGTAGATCCGTTCATCAGCTTCGGCAACGTCGACCTTCACCTCAGGCACGTGACTTGAGCGTGTCACAGCTTGGCAGGCATTGAGCAGCAAGTTATATATGGCGCTTTCAAGATTCCTCGCATCGATATCTGCTTCCACCGACGGAACCTTCCCGACTGAGATGGACACATTCCGCCCGTCTGGATGCAACTTCACTGCCGCGATGGCTTTCTCAAGAACTAAGGAAACGCACTCAGGGACGAGCGGATTGTTCCGTCCGCTACTACCGAATTGCAGTAATGAATCAATGCGCGCCGTCATGGTGAGCACCGCTTCTTGGATCTCGAGCAGGAGATCAATCCGCTCGCTCGCACTTCTATCCCGGCGCTCGAGGAATTCGGCGTTCGCATGGATCACCGCAAGTGAGTGGCGCATATCGTGAGATATCGAGCATGCCATCATGCCAATTGCTGCCATCCGCTCTGCCTCCATCAGTCTGCCTTGTTCGCGCCTCTGCAGTTCGTTTCGCAGATCCAGATCAGGGCCCTTACTAAACGGGAGGATATTGCCTCTGCCTGAAATCTCTGTTTTCCTGAGCTGTGTTCTCACTGTTCCTCCTAGTGGTCCTGTTCTTGTTGCTCGCGGCACGTTGCGTCGAAGCTAATCAGTGGTAGTGAAGACAGTTGGCGGAAGGCGTCTTCGTCAAGGTAGGTAGCTCGGTTTTCGCGCCGGGACGGGGCGAAAGAATCTGCGCGAGCGCTTCGCGCGCCATCAAGAAGCGGCTGAGAGAATTCTGAGTGTTTCTTCGGGTGTCTTTTGGGTGTAAGCGCGCTCTGTGTCGAACCGAGAGCGCGGGCTCGGCGCCCCCTGTTTGCTGTAATTGCAGTGTCTCTCCAATAGTCGGAGTTGCGCCACCACACACTGAGTAGTATTTTGGCTACATTTTTCTACAGTTGTCGTGGTTCTCTAAAGTGAGCACGAATGGAAACGCACATCACGCCTTGGCATCATGTCTGATAAGAGATCACCATCGTCTAAAGAAACACATTAGGTTGGTTTTAAGGCTACGTAAGAGTCCGGGCCTTGCATCGGAAAATGCAATCGCGCCTGGCACGGTCAGCGTGACCCGTGTTCCGGACGCGGAAGAACTGATGATGGTAAGCTTGCCGCGAATTCTTGCAGCGCGCTCGCGCATACCTTGCAACCCAAAATGATCAGTACTTCCGTCGCCAACAGCAGGATCGATTCCTACGCCGTTATCGCGCACAGTGACTGATAGCTCCTGCCCATATAGGAGTTCGATCTCAAGCCTGGTTCCGTTCGAATGCTTGTACGCATTGCGTATTGCTTCATAGGCAATGCGATAAACCTCATCACGGAAGATTGGATGCATTTCTCGTGAATCCCCAACAAGCGAGAATGCAACTCCCATCGATCCCGAATGGCCGGTATGGTCGCAAGCACGCTGCAGAGCCTCGGCGAGATCGTTTCTCGTTGTAGCTGAAAGACGTAAGGAGTGTAGGGCTGCGCGGCTTTCCTTCGTTGCCCGATCAAGCCAGCCAGATAACTGCTGCAACGCGTTTCGCGTTCGAACGGGATCCGAAGAGAACTCTAGCGCATCGTCGGCTACCATCTTGCTGCCTTGGATGGTCTGCAGAAAGGTATCGTGGAGATCGCGCGCGATCCGGGTGCGCTCTGCCAGTCGTTCATCGAATCGAGCGCTGATTGCTTTTGCGATGCTTCGAAGCCGAAGCACGTAAAGAATCCAGAGGATCGTCATTCCGGTTGCGGCACAAAGGGCAAAGAACCAGTAGGTCTGATACCAGGCGGGCGCGACGGTGAAGGCGAGTGTAGCGCCGGTTGTGTTCCATATGTCGTCGTTATTACAGGCAATCACATGAAACGTGTACTTTCCTGGAGCCAAGTGAGTGAAGAACGCCTGTCGACGGCCTCCGACTTCACGCCACTCGCGATCCCAGCCGTCGAGTTTGTATTGAAAGCGAACGCGCTCGGGAACCGTCAAACTCAGCCCGTCATAACGAATCACAACGGTCTGCGCCAAAGCTGGCAGAGTGGGATCGGAATGGACTGAAAACTCCTTGTCATCGGCAGAAATCGAACTGATGATCACCGGTGGTGGAAAATGATTCTTGTAAATATGAGACGGATCCACCCGGGCGACCCCATGAAGAGTGGCGAACCACAATATTCCATGTTTCGTTTGCAGGGCTGCCGATGACCAGACACCAGCCCACATCGGCGAATCCGGCAAATCGGTGATCATATCGAATGAATCGAAGCGTACCTTGTGATCAGGATTGTCGCGCAGCAACTCTATTTCCGATTGTGGAAGGTGAACGATTCCTGAGGCCGCACTAAGCCATAGATCATTCATCGGCGTTGGCACGATCCCAGTAACTGAGCGAAATCCCGTATTTGTTGAAGTCTGAACAGTGTGGAATCGTTTGCCGTCGAACATCGCCAGGCCTTGTTC
>Ga0193727_1000232_pt1 | contig 20046 bp, 24 predicted proteins | sample H2c2metaG_FD_143051 | JGI IMG/M metagenome (GOLD analysis project Ga0193727, IMG submission 143051) | Soil microbial communities from a riparian zone of the East river system, Colorado, United States - H2c2 | ecosystem: Environmental > Terrestrial > Soil > Riparian zone | place: USA: East River...
GACCATCACCGAAGCAGCGGCGTTCCGCGGCGGCATCGTCGTCGCGCAGGTCAACGAGATCGTGGACCGGCTGCCGCGGGTCGACGTGCCCGGCGACTGGGTCGATGTCGTGGTGCCGAGCCCGAAGCCGTATCTGATCGATCCGCTGTTCACGCGCGATCCCGCCAAGATCAGGAACGAGAACGTGCTGATGGCGATGATGGCGATCGCGGCGGTCTACGAACCCTACCAGGTGCGGCGGCTCAATCACGGCATCGGCTATGCGACCGCGGCGATCGAACTGATCCTGCCAACCTACGCCGCCCGGCGCGGACTGAAGGGCAAGATCGCCACGCATTTCGTGCTCAACCCGCACCCGACCCTGATCCCCGCGATCGAAGCCGGCTTCGTCGACAGCGTCTATTGCTTCGGCTCCGAGCTGGGCATGGAACGCTACGTTTCGAACCACGCCGATATATTCCCGGTCGGCGCCGACGGCAATCTGCGGTCCAACCGCGCGCTCGCACAGGTCGCCGGACAATATGCCTGCGACCTCTTCATCGGCGGTACGTTGCAGATCGACGCGCAAGGCAACAGCTCGACGGCCACCAAGGACCGGATCACGGGCTTCGGCGGCGCGCCGAATATGGGCGCGGACCCGCGTGGCCGCCGCCACGACAGTCCCACCTGGCTGCGCGCCGGTCAGGAAGCCGGCGAGAGCCTGCGCGGACGCAAGCTCGTGGTGCAGATGGTACAGACCCATCAGCCGAACGGCGCACCGAGCTTTGTCGAACGGCTGGACGCGTTCGATCTCGCAGCCTCGGCCGGTTTTGCACTACCGCCGGTGATGATCTATGGCGACGACGTCACCCATGTCGTTACCGAATGTGGCGTGGCCAACCTTTTGCGTTGCCGGTCGCCACAGGAACGCGAGGCGGCATTGCGCGCCGTCGCCGGCGATACTGAGTTCGGCAGGCGACAGCCGTTCGAAACAAGCGCCAGCCTGCGCCGCCGCGGCATCGTGATGTTCCCATCCGACCTCGGCATCGATGTCAACACCGCAAGGCGCGACTGGCTCGCGGCCCAAACCATCGACGACCTCGTGACGGCGTCAGGCGGACTGTACGTGCCGCCGGCGAAATTCCTCCCGGCCACGGCCCCCCACGTTGAACACAGGAGGCAACGATGACCCCGAACACGCAAACCTTAAGTGGCCTCTCCAGCTCGAAACCCGCGCCCGTCGATCGCGCAAAGCAGCTCGCAGCGGCGCTGCTGTCGGAACGCGGCGAGGCGTCCGGCGCGCAGGTCGCTCGCGAACTGCAGCACGTGCTGCGCGCCCTCGATGCGGACGACCGGCACGGCTTCCGGCGCTATCTTGCGACGGAGTTTCAGCCCGACAAAGCGGCACTCCGCACGGCAGCGGAGCGTTATCTCGCCGACACCACGGCGGAAGCCGCGGCCGCGCTCGCGCAGGCCGCCGATCCGTCCCGGCAGGAGCTGCTGCGGCGCATGAATATGGCGCCCGGCGGCACCGGCGCGCTGATCGCGATGCGCAGTGAAATCACCGTACATCTGCACGACGAGCCGGAGTTGAAGCTGCTCGACGCCGATCTCAGGCATCTCTTCGCCTCCTGGTTCAACCGCGGCTTTCTCGAGCTGCGGCGGATCGACTGGCAGTCCCCGGCGGCGGTGCTGGAGAAGCTGATCGCCTATGAGGCGGTGCATGAGATCAAGGGCTGGGACGATCTGCGGCGGCGCCTTGCGCCCGACCGGCGCTGCTTCGCATTCTTCCATCCCGCGCTTCCCGGCGAGCCGCTGATCTTCGTCGAAGTCGCGTTGGTGCAGGGGTTGGCGACAGCCATGCCGCCGCTGCTCGCACCGGAGACGGATGAAGAGGCCTCACGGGCACAAGCTGCGCGCGCTGACACCGCGATTTTCTATTCGATTTCTAACTGCCAGGACGGCCTGCGCGGCATATCGTTCGGCAATTTCCTGATCAAGCAGGTGGTCGAAGAGCTGCAGGCGGAGTTTCCGCAACTGACGCGCTTCTCCACCCTGTCGCCGGTGCCGGGCTTCCGGCGCTGGCTTATGCAGCGGCTTGCGGACGGAAGCGATCCCGATGTCGCATTGTTGCCTCAACTCGAACGCGACAGCTGGTGGCATGACTTGGCGCAGAGCGAGAAGTTGCGCCCCGCCCTGATGCGCCTGTGCGCGCTGTATTTGACGCGGCAGCCGTCACCCGGACGCCGCATCGACCCGGTAGCGCGCTTTCACCTCGGCAACGGCGCACGGCTCGAGCGGATCAATTGGCTCGGCAACGCCGAGCGCCGAGCGATCCAGGAATCCTTCGGCATCATGGTCAATTATCTCTACGACCATGACAGCATCGAGGACAACCACGAGGCCTTCGTGCGTGACGGGACCATCGTGCGTTCGCCCGAGGTCGATACGCTGCTGCAGCTTGAGCCCATGCGGGGCGCTCGCACCAGGGCGACAGAAAGGCGGTGAACGGCGACACGACATCGAAATCTCAGGCGTCTGGCGCCGCTCTGCGCCGCCCATGCCAAGCAATCAGACATTCCCGCCTAACCTTGAAGGAAGAGATATCATGATGATGAACAGACGCGCATTTTCAGCCGCCCTCCTGACCGGTGTGGCGGCTTCGCTGATCTCCACACGCGGCATGACGGCAAATTCAACTCCAGCGAAGGCGAGCAACGTCGTGCTCGTGCACGGGCTGTTCGCCGACGGCTCGTGCTGGTCGGAGGTGATCGCGCGATTGCAGGCAGCGGGGCTCAACGCCACGGCCGTGCAAAATCCGCTGACGACGCTGCCTGAAGCGGTGGCCTCCGCTCAGCGCGTGCTGGATCGACAGGACGGCCCCACGGTTCTGGTCGGTCACTCGTTTTCCGGAATGATCGTCACCGAGGCCGGTGTGCATCCGAACGTCTCCGCGCTGGTCTATGTGGCGGCGCGCGCGCCGGATGCCGGCGAGGACTACTCGGCCCTGGCGAAGACATATCCAACGCCGCCGGCGACAGCCGGCATCGTCTTCGATGGCGACGAAGGACGTCTCAGCGAAGAAGCATTTTTGCGCGATTTCGCGGGCGACCTGCCGGAAGCAAAAGCAAAAGTGCTCTACGCCGTGCAAGAGCCGTTCCACAAGGCTCTGCTCACCGGTAAGACCACGCACGCGGCCTGGCGATCGAAGCCGAGCTACTATGCGGTTTCAACGGAAGACCGCACGATCAATCCGGACCTTGAACGCTTTATGGCCAAGCGGATGGGCGCCAAGACCATTGAGGTGAAGGCCAGCCATCTCTCGCTGATCTCCCATCCCGACGAGATCACGCGGCTGATCCTCGAAGCCGCGGGACAGCAAGCCTGACGAACCCAGCACATGCACAGCACGAAAGGAGCAAGGAGCGATGAAACGTTTTGGATCAGCCGCCTGGAACGGCGGTCTGCGTGAAAGCAAGGGCTCGGTCTCGACCGAGAGCCGCGCGCTGGAAACCTATCCCTACACGTTCATCAGCCGTTACGGTGAAAAGCCGGGCACCAATCCGGAGGAGCTGCTTGGGGCGGCTCACGCCGCCTGTTTCAAGGCGTGCGCGCACTCCGCGCATCAACGCAATTGGTACATCCTAAACCGTGGAGACTGGAGATGCCGTTTGTAACCTTCACCGTCCGGCGCGGCCTCAGCGCCGCCGACAAGTCCCGCTTATCGGAGGCAATGTTAGAAGCCCAGGTGGCCGCCGGCTATCACCGAGCCGACCGCTTTCACCGCTTTCTCGAAGTCGACCAGGATGACCTTCTGGTAGATCCCCGCTTCCCCGACTACGCAACGGACAGAACCGATCGGTTCATGGTCGTTGAGGTAGTCATCTCCAGCGGGAGGCCGACAGCAACCGCCGCCACCATTGCGGACGAAGCGGCCAGACTGTTCGGCGAGCGCCTACACCTCGCGCCTCAGGACATCCTATTCGTCTTCGACGAGGTGGAACCGAACCTCCCGCGCTTTCCTGCTGGGTCGATGAGGCGAGATCCGACCGCGGATGCCTAAGCCGCGACATTGGCAATTTGCGCTCCGAGGAGATCATAAACCGCCAGCCGCATGTAGTCACCGGCCGGCGAGGACACTGACTCCTCGTCATTGACGGCATCTCGGACGAGTTGGAAGAGCAGGCGCGATTTGCAACGGCTCAAGCACGGCACTGCAGGTATCAGCCGCGCGATTTTTGCAGAGACCCGCTTGCGGCGCCGGCATCAATCTTTCAAGCAGTCCGATCGCAACACGTTCGAGTTCAGGTCGGCTGCCGACAGGATCGGACAACGGTTGGCTGCGTGAGATAATTTCTAAATCCGAAAGCCCCCGGTCGGATCGGATTAGCCTCTTCTTCGGATCCGCCATTTCCAAGTACCAACAGCGTCGTTGCATCGAGGAGATCAAAATGAAATAGCGCTTCGTCAAGCCGCGCCGGGATGCGCAGATACGCCTTTGCCGTCTTTGCTCGCCTCGCGTAAGCGCTCCCAACGGTCAACTAGCCCTAGACGGTCGGCTCCCTGGAACGGCAGCACCCACCCCGGATACTCAGGGGCAAGAGTGCTAACCTCATCCAACTGCCTAAGCTCGTCCGGCGTGAGCGTGAGTTCGATCGCCGCAAGATTGTCCTGAAGCTGGTCGACGCGTTTCGCGCCAATAATGACCGAGGTTACCACAGGCTTCGCCAGGAGCCATGCGAGAGAGACACGTGCAGGACTACATCCGTGTGCTTTCGCGATCGGAGCCATCACGTCGAGAATATTCCAGGCCCGCTCTTTGTCCACGAGGGGAAAGTCGTATTCAGTGCGGCGCGAATCCGCGGCCTTCTGGTTCGTCCGGTTGAACTTGCCGGAAAGCAAGCCGCCGGCAAGTGGACTCCACACCAGTAGGCCGACCTTTTCGGATTCCAGCAGCGGAACGATTTCCCGTTCCAGATCACGGCCAGCGATCGAGTAATAAGCCTGAAGCGTGTCGAATCGGGCCAGGTTCCGGAACTCGGAGATGCCAAGGGCTTTGGCGATCTTCCATGCCTGCCAGTTGGAGCAGCCGATGTAGCGGACCTTTCCATGCTGCACCAGGGTGTCGAGAGCGCGAAGCGTCTCTTCGACAGGGGTCACGGAATCGTTGCCATGGATTTGGTACAGGTCGATATGGTCGGTCTGCAAACGGCGGAGACTGGCCTCCACGCCGTCCATAATGTGGCCGCGAGAAGCCCCAATGTCATTCCGCCCCGGGCCGACGCGGCTGTAGACCTTCGTCGCGATCACGACATCCTTCCGCGCGATGTTAAGGTTTTTCAGCGATTGCCCGAGAATCATTTCGCTCTCACCTTCCGTGTAATTGTCTGCCGTATCAAAGAAGCTGATGCCGCCGTCAATCGCCGTCTTGACCAGTTCATCGGCCCCCGCCTGGCCAACGGTGCTGATGGCCTTGAAGAGCCCTCTGCCGTCCCCGAATGTCATGGTTCCGAAGCAGAGTTTTGAAACCAGGAGACCTGTATTACCGAGTGTTGTGTATTCCATGGCGTTTTCCTTTCTTGACCAGCTATCGCTCGCTATTGCCCGTGGCTGACCAACACGTCGCGGCACGCGGGAGAAAGCTTTGGACGATTTTCCTTGAGGCAGGCCAGAATGGTAAAATCGCCCTGATCCACCAGCTTGCGGCAGAAACGCTGCACGTCGCGCGTGCAAGCTTTCTCCTCCTGATCCGTGCCACTGTGAGCCAGAGCGCCAGCCGAAACCGGAACAGACAGCAGGATGAGTGCCAAGAAAACTTTATGCAAAAATTTGTGCATTGTGTTCACTCCTTAAGACCTTGGACACTCCATTGACCGCGGCACGGAAACGCCGTTCATTCCATCACCATCGCATGGTCGCTTTCGCCAGACGTTGGGGCGCTCCGCAGCAGCAGGACGAGGGGAATGGCGGCAAGCGAAAGGATCATCATCAATTTGAAATCATCGATGTAGCTGATGATCGAAGCCTGCGTTTGTATGACCTGATCGAGCGCCGCGCGTCCGCTCACGGTCCAGGGACTCAAGGCCTGCCGCACGGCGCTGTTGTCGAATGCGTGATTGAATGCCGTGACATGGCTTGCGATGGTCGCGTGATTGACCTGATTGTTTCTTGTCAGCAGATAGGAGACCACCGATATTCCTACGCTGGAGCCGACGTTGCGCGCCAGGTTGTAGAGCCCGGTACCGTCGGCGCGCTGTTCGGGTGCAAGCGTCGCGAATGTCACGGTCGTGAGCGGGACGAACAGGAATCCAAGACCTGCGCCCTGGATGAATCCGGTTACCGCGATGGTCCACTGCGAGACATTCGGATTCCATCCGGTCATGTCGTACATGGCCCAGGCGGTCAGCAGCAGGCCGATCATGAGCAGCAGCCTGATATCGATCCGTCCGATCAGGCGCCCGACCAGGAACATGCAGACCATGGTGCCCAGGCCGCGCGGGCCCATGACTAACCCTGCGGTCACCACGGGATAACCCATCAAGGTCTGCAAATAGGGCGTCAGCAACGCCAGGGAAGCGAGATAGGTTATCCCGACGATGAAGATGAACAGCACGCCGACCGAGAAATTTCGATCGAGAAACAGTCTGGGATTTACGAAGGAATTTTCCGCCGTAAAGGTGTGGACGAGGAAGATGTAAAGTGCCGATGCGCAGACCACCGCCTCGATCAGAATTTCGGCGGAAGAGAACCAGTCGAGTTGCGCTCCCCGGTCCAGAAACACCTGCATGGCGGCAATAGCGAGGCTCAGGCTGCCAAATCCGAGCCAGTCAAGCTTCGCTGTCGCGCTGGTCTTGGTCTCCCTCAGAAAGAACGATATGCCGGCGAATGCGAGCGCGCCTAACGGCACGTTGATATAGAATACCCATCGCCAGCTGTAGTGGTCGGTCAGCCAGCCGCCGATCACCGGCCCCAGCACCGGCCCCACCATCACCGATACGCCGAATACGGCCATCGCGGACCCGCGTTCTTCCACCGTATAGATGTCGAGCAGAACAGACTGGCCAAGCGGAACAAGTGCTGCGCCGAAGAATCCCTGCAGCAATCGGAAAGCCACGATCTGGACCAGCGATTGCGCAAGTCCGCACAACACGGATGCGATCACGAAGCCGACCACGGCCACCATCAGGACGCGCTTGCGGCCGAACTTGTTTGCAAGAAACCCCGATGGCGGGGTCATGATGGCCGCGGCCACGATATAGGAGGTCAGCACCCAGTTGATCTGATCCGCGCTCGCCGACACGCTGCCCTGCATATAGGGAAGCGCGACATTGGCGATCGTCGTATCCAGCGCCTGCATGATGACGGCGAGGATGACACACAGCGTCACCGCGGGACGATTGATCGGTTGCGGAGTACTTGCAAAAACATCAGCCACGATCGGCTCCCGATGATCCAAACCATCCGGTCAGGAAACTCGGGAAACCCCTTTCATGTGCGGTTTCGACGCTTAGCTCGACGCTCATTCCGACGCGCAATTGCGGCTTTCCGGGCGAATTGGTGACACTCACGCGCATCGGTATCCGCTGCACGACTTTGACCCAGTTGCCGCTGGTATTTTCTGCCGGCAGCAGCGAAAAGCTCGACGCGGATGCCGGACTGATGCTGTCGACGGCGCCGGTCCATTGCTGGCCCGGATAGCTGTCGACCTCGACCAACGCCTGCTGTCCAGGCTTGACGTAGGTCAGTTCGGTTTCCTTCGGGCTGGCCTGAACCCAGACACGATCGGTCGAAACGATGTTGAACCCGGTTGCCGCCGCGGCCAGATATTGGCCGGGCTGGAGCGACGGCACGTTGGTCACAATGCCCGCAAACGGCGCGCGTACCACCGTGTGCGCTAATTGGCGCTTGGCCTCGTCGCGCGCGGCCACCGCGTCCTTGAACTTGGGATGGTTTTCGATCGGCGCATCGGGGTCGCCATTCAGATTGGCGGCAAGCCCTGCTTGCTGTTGCTGCAGCGAGGCAAGCTTTTGCTGCGAGCCCTGGAGCGTGTTGCGGGCGGCATCGAAGGTGGCCCTCGGCGTAAAATTGTTGGCAATCAGTTGCTCCTGGCGCTGGAAGTTGACCATGTTGAAGTCGACATCCTTCTGCGCCTGTTCGACCTGGGCCTGCATGTTGCGGTAACTGGCCTGGAGCGCCACCAGATCGTTGCGGGTATTTCCGACCTGAGCCTCGGCACGATCCAACGCTAGTTGAAATTGCAAGGGATCGAGCTTGAAGAGGACATCGCCCCTGGCGACCTTTTGATTGTCGTGAACCACGACTTGCGTGACGATGCCGGCGACGTCGGTCGACAACCCGACCATGTCGGCCTGGACATACGCATTATCCGTCGACATCACGGCGCCACCGGTCACATAAAAGTAGCCGCCCACGATAAGCGCCACCGGCAGCAGCGCAAACATCAGCGGGCGCCGCATTGATTTCTTTGGCGCCGGGGCGCTCGCCGCGACCTGGCGGCCGTGCGGTTCTCCTAATGGCAAGCCTTCGGGCTTACGATCTTCGGGCGCCCTCGCCTCCGCCGTCCCAGGCCGTTCGTTTGCAATCGGCGGACTTCGGTCAAGACGATGAACACTCGCCTCGACGGCGCGCGGTTTGCCATCCCCGGAATTAGCGGGATTGGTCCCGTTTGGATTAGCCATGGCTTACTCTCTTTTGTCCTGCAACCGGCGAATCGCATGCGTCCGCAAGGTTTGCTTTCAGCGCCTGTAGTGTCCTCAACAGGCGTTCCGTGTCGGCTTCCGACACGCCGGCCAGCGCTTCTCCGCGGGTGACGTCGCCAAGCCTGCGTAGCTGCGACAGCTTTGGACGCGCGGCGGGTGTTAGATGGAGAAGCCACGCCCGCCTGTCGGACGGATCCGGATGCCGCTCGATCAAACCCCGCGCCTGGAGTTTGTCGATGATGCGGCCAAGCGTGATCGGCTCGATCTCCAACAGGTCAGCCAAGCCGCTTTGGTTGATGCCCTCGTTGTTCGCCAGATAGGCCAGCACCTGCCATTGCGACCGCGTCAGTCCGGAGCCGCGCGCGTTCTGCTCAAAGCGTCTCCGCAGCAATCGCGCGACCTCGTGCAGCAGAAATCCAAGAGTAGGCGCATTCGATTCCACGGCGGTTCCATTCGTAAGCTTGCTTATGATAAGCTTGATATCGTATCTTTCCAGCGCTGCAAGCTCCTCATCACGCATTTGGGAAGTCTGTAATTTGCGAAGCGGGATGATCCGGTTTCAGCGATGCTTAGAATGTTGACAAATGCTGCAAATGAAAATGCTGTATTTATTGCATTCGGTGTTGAGAGGGATTCAGCAATGGATCGCGGCAACCTGGCCGATCTGACAGCGTTCGTCGCTGTTGCCGATCGCCTAAGCTTTCGAGCCGCGGCGTCGCAGCTCGGAGTTACGCCATCGGCGCTCAGTCATTCGATGCGGCAATTGGAAGACCGTCTCGGGGTGCGGCTGTTGAATCGCACGACGCGCAGCGTATCGGTGACCGACGCCGGCTTGCGGCTGCTCGAGCAGCTACGGCCCGCAATCGATCAGATCGCCGGCGCGCTGGAGGACTTAAACCAGAAGCGTCAGCGCCCTATCGGGCGGCTGCGGATTTATGCGCTGCCCCTGGCGGCGGCGGCGGTCATCGCACCGATCTGGGAACGCTTCTTGTCGACGTACCCGGAAGTCCATTTGGAGCTCGCGGTGAGCGAGGCGCCGATCGACCTCGTGGCGAAGGGATTCGACGCCGGGATCGGACCACGAGAGCGGGCGCCGGCCGATATGATCGCCGTCCGGGTGATGGGGCCGATGAAGGTGGCGGTCGTTGGTGCGCCGGCCTACTTTGCGCGGCGGCGGCCGCCGCGCGCGCCCGATGATCTCGCCCAGCACAGCTGCATTCAATTTCGCAGGGCAGGTGACGGCGCCGTTTTTGTATGGCCGTTCGAGCGCAATCGCCAGTCGCGCCGGATTTCGGTAGACGGGCGAGTGATGGTCAACGACGCCGACCTGGCAGTTCGCGCGGCGGTTGACGGGCTGGGCATCGCCTACACCATCGAAGCTCTTGCCGAACCGTTCCTGCGCTCGGGGCAGTTGGTCCGGGTGCTGGAGGACTGGTCGCCGACCTTTGAAGGATTGTTCCTGTATTATCCCGGGCACCGGCAGGTTCCGGCCACGTTACGCGCCCTCATCGACATGATCCGCACCGCCCGCTCGAAGCCGGGCAAGAGCTTGCTCAAGAATCCATTTACGAAGTTCTGAGCGCTTCGACGGACGTGGAAAGTTCGGCCCGGTACACCATTACAGCGTTGTGAATGCCCCCAACTCCTTGCGCGCGACTTCGCTGAAGTCCTTGAGCAGATCGATTCCCGATCCGCTCTGCGCCAATTCATGGAATTCGCGAATCGTCCTGCCAGGTGCAAAGTAGGTGTCGATTGTTGCCCGCATGATCTTCTCGGCGCACGCGATGGTTTGCGGCGGCGACTGGAGCCGCATCCTGCTGATCATGGCGTAGAGGGCAACGAATTCCTGAACGTTTGGCTCGTTGCTCACAATGGCTTCACCATATGCCTTCGATGCCGCGGCAATGAACTCCTTGTAGAGATCGTCTCGCCGCGCCATTTCCCGGGCGAGCTGGCTTTCCCTCGCTTGGACACGTTGGCTTAGCCAGGTCGCGACGCCCGATGTCAGGCCGCCGACAACTGATCCGGCAAGCGCCGATAGTGTCGAGAGATATGCGATATCCATATTGTCGGCCCTTAAACGCTACCGGTGAGCCGGCCATAGGAAGCATTAACCATGCCTTCGCTCTTATTCACGGCCGTTATCAGCGAGATCGAAGGTGAAGACACCTTCGTGATTGGCGGGGCGTTCAAGTACCTCCGGATGGCGAAGGGTGCGAACCGCGTCGTGATAGCCGGCACGCCAGTGTTCCTGCATGCTGGCGCGCGAGAATTCGTAGTCTTTTGAATGGCCCTCGTAGTTCATGGCGCGGTAGATCAGATGCACGATGTTGTAGACCTTGTGATCGCCATCTGCCTGGAGCAGTTGCGCCTCGGGGCCGTTCTGCAGATCCTCGGGGAGCTTCTTGAACATATCTGACAGGGCCCGGCGCAGCCGCTGGACGTATTTAAAGTTATCGGTGCCGGCGCGGGTGCGGCTGGAGTACTGGATCTCCTTTTGCCGGGTCGATACCTCTGCGATGGTGCGCGGCGGTTCGCCACGCGCATTCCAGAGATCGACCTGGAACGCCAGAGTGTCGCGATGCGGATGGCTGTCGATGATCCATTGTAATGGGGTGTTCGAGATCAAGCCGCCATCCCAATATTGCTCGCCTTCGATCTCTACCGCAGGGAATGCGGGTGGCAAGGCCGCGCTGGCCATGATGTGCTCCGGGCCGATTGTGTGGGTTTCGGTATCGAAATAGACAAGATTGCCGCTACGCACATTGACCGCACCGACACTAAAGCGCATGGGCCGTGCATTGATACGATCGAAATCGATCAGCTGTTCGAGTGTCAGCCTGAGCCGACAAGTATCGTAAAAGCTCGTAGCCTCCATGGTGCCGGGCGGATGAAGCCACGGCGCTGGAAAGCGTGGCGTGAAGAAGCCGGGCGCGCCACTTACCAGAGCGAGATTGGCGCTGATCTGGTTCTGCCACTGCCGCGCGGCATCGCCCTTTGCCAGAAACAAGCGTTCACTCCAGCCACCGCAATGTTTGGCGGTGACGCGCTCCCAGAATGCACGCAGCTTGTCGACGCGCGCTTCCGGCGCATTGCCGGCGATCAACGCCGCATTGATGGCGCCGATCGAGACGCCGGCGATCCAGTCGGGATGAAGATCGGCCTCGGTCAATGCCTCATAAACTCCGGCCTGATACGCACCTAGCGCACCACCCCCTTGGAGCAGGAGCGCGATGCACTCGAATGGTGGACGCGGACGCGTCGCTGAAGCCACATCGCCGGCTGTGGGCGAGAGCCGCCGAGGAGGGTGCTCGGCGGCTCTCGCGCGTTGACGATCGGTCGGGGGCACGGGGTCGATCGCCGACGCTTGCTGTGAATGGTCGAAGGATGTTTTAGCCATGGGTTCCCCGGCATTTGGAATGGATATGTGAAGGGCTTCCAGCCGTTCCACCAGTTGATTGCGATGGCAGCGAGAAGCAGCGCGAGGCATAAGCTCATTTGGTGTTCCCCTCCGCTTCATGGGCTCGTTTTCTCCGGGTTCCAGCAGGACACCGCTGTCGGCTGGACGCGGAGCTTACGTCGAATGCCATGCCCAAGAGCTACGCCAGAGGGTGAAAACAACAATCCTGTGTCCGTTGCATTCTCTGCTGAGCGAAATTCAGGAATGCTGACGGTGATTTGGTGAATCCTTGGGTTGAGAAATGAGTGGTCCGCGCCTGCCGCTGGACGCTCATTGGACAGGGTCTGCCGCCACGCCTCGCCTAACTTTGCGCGAATTTGATTGTTGAAACGGGCCAGCTCCCGACATGGCGCCCGATGGAAATTCTTAAGCCGTGGTCCACGTCGAGCGAGACAATCTCCACCGTCCCCGCTTTTCCGTCGCTGAGGACGACGGCCTTGCCGACAAGTTCGGCCTCAGCCTCATGGAACGCTCGGAGGATTGTTGACGCGCGAAGTTTGACGGCAGGCATGTCATTTAGCCTCTCATTGCCGCGTAGCGGATTCGGGAGGCGACTTCGCCCAGAAATCACCAGTTTTCGCCTTGTCGTATCCGTATTGATAGAGGGAACGCATGTAGCCTGCTTCAAAACCGAATGAGGTCGGTGACGGCAGGTTTTTGTCGATGTAAGTCAGATAGAATCCGAAATAATTGCGGCGAGCGAAATCATAAGTCTCGTAGAGCACCGACCGGATTTGTGTCTTCGTGACCGAAGCGGAAGTTCGTGCAGCGATGTCGATCGTGCTGTTCGGAACCAGCTGGAAGTCCCGCTCCACCTTGTCATTCACCAGGACATAGATGTTCATGCGCAGACCTCTGGCGGGCACTCCGTTTCGCAACAAAAATGCTTCCGGCAACGTCAGCACCGGCGCGGTCACGCCTCCATCCACATGCATCTCCTGGAAGCGATGGCCGTTAGCTTCCGCATCAATCAGCATCGGCGGGAAAACCACCGGGATACTTGCCGATGCTGCCATGACATCCCTGAACAAATCCAACGCCTGGGTGGACCTGATCGCAGCGATGCGGCCCATATCCCAGATCACCGTGCGTTGCGTATCGAGATTGGTCGTTACCACAAGCAGGTCTCTGCCCTTGGCGTGTTCGGCCGCGATTTTGCAAAGCATGTCTTGGCTGATATAGCGTGCAACAAGTTCGCGCAGGCGCGTATTTCCAAACAGGCCCGATCCGAACACAGCGTGTACGATGCTTGGCGTGTTGAGCAGGCTTTCAGCGACGCCGCTGGTATAAACGTCTCGCAACGTCCCATCGTAGGCGGGTCCGAGAAATGCGAATGGTGCTATCAGCGCTCCGGTGCTCACCCCCGAAACGACCGAAAATTCCGGACGCGTGCCGGCTGCGGTCCAGCCATTCAGTACACCCGCCCCGTATGCGCCGTCGGCGCCGCCCCCTGACAGTGCAAGATAGATGAGGGCACGGGTTTGAGAGCTCACATTTGGCTTGAGAAACGTCGATGCTGGCTCGTCCGCATATCTGCGCAGCTGGTCAAGATCCAGCACCGTCGAGGATGCCGCATCGGATGCCGTGTACGATGTGCGCGGAAGAGAACTGCAGCCGGCAAGCATGAACATTATGGCCAGAATGGCGGATGGCAGCACCACCTGCGGACGAAAAGAACACAAGACCATCCCCTGCCTCTGCTCAACAACGCAACTTTGCTATGCACGGGTTGCCGCGGCGCGTTGGCCGTTGCCGGCTTGGCCGCGTTCGAGCGCGGTAGTTGGACGCAGAGCTACGCAAAACATGTGCCGAGGCTATCGCCCAAAGGCCCAAATGAAAATCCTGTTCCTGTTGCATGCTCTGTTGAAAGAAATTCAGGAATGCTTTCTTCTCTCATCTGAGCCAGGAGCTTTCCGCCATTAACGGCCTACGCTTATCCACGAACGTCTGCTTTGCGCGCCAGAAGCGGCCGTTCGTGCATGGACCAGCGCATCTGTTCGGTCGCCTTGCTCCGGCGGTCAGATCGGAGATCGAATTTGAATGCGTCGGTCAAAAATGCGATCGTGTTTCCGTCAAAAAGCGAGGAATGCCAATGAAAGCAGCCTTCATCGAACGGCACGGCGGCCGGAAGTTCTGAAATTCGGCGAAATGCCGGATCCCGTGGCCGCATCCGGTGAGATCGTGGTTGATATTGCCGCCGCCAGCGTCAACGGCGCGGACTGGAAGGTGCGTGAGGGCAAATCCAACCAGCTTTCCCGATTTCCTTATATTCTCGGACGGGATTTCTCCGGCGTCGTTTCAGCAGTTGGAGAGGGTGTCAGAGACCTTGGTGTTGGCGATGAGGTCTTCGGCGTCTGCGACGTTGGTCAGGAGGGCGCTTATGCTGAGAAGATTGCGATCAAGGCAGCCATCGTCGCAAGGAAAACCGATCGGCTGTCGCATCTGCCGCCGCGCTGGCGCTTGCCGGGTTGACGGCTGACCATGTGCACGGGCGGCGCATAACGTCCTTTTTTGCATGACCGGCATTTCAGTGCCGCGCCTCCAATTCCAGATAGGCGTGTCGCGCAAACGCCGAATGGCATCGAGCGGGAGGCTCGCGCAAGTCTTGCCGCGGCGAGATTTGACCTTCAACCGGCCAGAGATTGCCCGCCGATCGACTTTGATCCCCATCGTCGATCGGATAAGGCTCGGCCGCCGGGCCAGCATCGCCCGGTTGAGCTGACCTTCGGTAGTGGCCGAACTAGGCCCTTCGCAGATTCAGAGCAGGCCATTAGCGCACGACGCCGCCAAGCCGAATGAATGCTTGGCGGCGTCGCACTAGAACTGGAAATTGCAATCCTCCGGCTCGGCGAGGTACGTCGGGAACTTGCAAGAGATTTCATCTGGCGAGGATCGCCGAGCTAGGGCCGTTTCTTTGAGCAATGCCGGGTGTGGTGGGCCTAGTCTTTAGCGCATCGTACCTTAGCGGGATCCTTGGAACGCCGCTGGTACGCCTTTGCTCGGAAGGCCGTCGGACGGCGCCACCGCAAAAAACGAATCCTGAGTGGCAAGCGGAACGATTTCGTTAGCCTTCGATTGAGGTCCCGCCCACCGCAGTGAGCCGCCGGCGTAGCCCGCGCGAGGGTATGATGGCTAATAAGTCCCAAGGCACGTGGTACGTCTCATTTGAACTGCCACCGGGGAAGCGAAAGCGCGCGAGAGCGACCGAAACATTTCGCAGCGAGCTTGAGGCCAAGAAATTTGCGAGAGCGAAATTGGTCGACACGCTGAATGTCAGCGCGGGCACGCTCAATCCTCATCTGCCGAAACGGACGATCGCCGCAGCGCAGATACTCGAATGGCTCGAAGAATAAGATGAAAGCCGATTTGGCTTGAACCTGCCTGCCAGCGCATAACCGCCGGATGCTCGATTTTGGCCCTTGGCTAAACTGCCGCGCGGCCCGGGGTTCAGGAAATGCTGCATACCCTAATCATAGGTGCGGCTGCCGTCGTAGCGTTCATTTGTCCATTCGCGATGTTCCTTCAGTACATGCGTGAGGACGCAGAGAATGACGGCAACTCATACGCCACCGGCGTGCCCCGTCGCGGAAGGACAAGCATTGGAGACGCCAGAAGCTGGCGCGGGATCAATGACGGAAGCTTCCTGTCGCAAGCCGTGTCATGCTTAGCGTGACGCAGGAATCGGTATGCAGCTTCAATCCACACTCACTTGCCCCAAATGCAGCTATCAGGCTGTCGAAGCGATGCCGACTGATGCCTACCAGTTCTTCTATGACTGCAAGGGTTGTGGCGAACGGCTCAAGCCCCTCGCGGGCGATTGCTGCGTGTTCTGCTCTTACGGCTCAGTGCCGTGCCCGCCGACACAGAGCAACTTGCGTTGCTGCGTGCCAAAGGTTGATTAGATGCCCCGAGGCCCTAAGGGCGAGAAGCCGGCGAAGAAGACGATGCGGAAAATGAGGTTAGGCCCGCGCACCGCGCGACCGTAGATCGCCCGGCAATTGAAACGGACCGTGTCGGAGGTGCGAAGGGCAAATTCTGGTTGGTTGCCGCTACGTTTCGAACCGTGAAGCTTGCAATGCCAGAGAACAAAACCAAGGAGCGCGACATAGACCCGCAGTGCGTAAGATGCGGCTCCAAGATGCGCCTTTCCTGCACCGAACCGGACATGCCGGGATTCGTGCATCATGTCTATGAGTGCATCAAATGCCGGAGTACGCAGAGCTTTGTCACTGCGGTTTAAGGCCGCCTCGGTAGGCGGTCTCTGTTTTATCGTGCCGATAGAAATGCGAGTCCCAGCACGACAGCCCAGCGGCCACTATTTGGAGCTTTGGCAGCGCGACCGCAGGATAGCGCGATTTGACACCAAGACCTACGGCGGCGGATGGCACCGGTTGGCATCACGGACGCCGCTGGTACCAGTTCAAAGAGGGCTCCGGCCTCTTTTTTAAAGCGCGTGCGCACTTCCGCGGATAGAAGCCCCTGCTAGACCAGCGTTTGGCGGGGATTTTTCTTTTTACTTATTCACACCGGTTGTTGGAGTGGTCTCTGGCGTCTGTGTCCCGCCGGACTTCGGAATGACTGTGTCTTTCATATTTGTTGGCGGCATGTTGGGCTGATTTTCCGCGCGGTTCTCTGCCTTCAGCGCTTTGCAATCCATCCCGTAGACCATGTCACCTTTTGCGGTTTGCCTTATGGATGGGCGGGCAATCCTTGAACGCATCGTTTGTCTGCGCGAAGGCCGGTGACGAGAGCAGCAATAGTGCAGCGGCTAACTTGTACATTATTTCCTCCCAGAAATATGATTGTGCACAACCACAACAGCCGCCGAAGGGGCTATTTCCCAAAGAAAGAGCGTTCTACCGGGCAATCCTACCGCACTGTCATACTGTTGACTGATGCTGTAGGGCTATCGCCTTTCTTTGGCGCAAAAATGTGCTCAATCGATCAACTCGTTCGCGGGTCTTACGCCCCGACCATTTATGCTTTCTGGCCTTCCTACTTCTTTTATCGTTCAGTAGTTGGCACGGGGAGTGTCCTTGGCGGCCGTAGTTACCCATACACGCCTAGACGGATAAATGGACGGGGCGCAGCCCGACATCATCGTTGACGGGACAAAACAAAACTGATGCCGCCCTTTCGTCTGCCGACGAAAGGTTTCTGCGTTTTGTGCTATATGACTGGCATGAGTTCCGAACTGGTAAAACAACTACTAGACGCGGGTTTCCCGGCCGCGAAGCCGAGTCGCGACAATGAACTTTTAGGAATTCCCACCCTCGAAGAGCTTATAGCGGCGGTGGAACAAATTCACGCGGGATTTCGCCTTTCCGTTAAGCGCATCAATCCCGACGAATGGGAAGCGCATAGCGGATTTATTTCAATCGACGGTGAAGTCGCTTATTGGGCAAGACATGGCTCAACCGCCACCGAAGCATTGGCAAAACTTTGGCTCGCCCTTCACGCGGTATAATCACTAGCGGTCAACGACCCGAGTGGCATTGGCAATGCGGCTAAAATTCAATCACCGCCGCCGCCGAGCATGGCGGTTCCGGTACTGCCCTCTACTGCTCCAACGGTCTCCACCCATCTGGCGCCAAGGTCAGCGCCGAGAGTAACGAGAGTGAACCGCGGGTCGCGACCTTATCCCGCCGTGAACTTCGCGGCTCGCATGCACATGTGCCTATTCGCTCGCGGGACAAACTCGATGGAAAGCTGAACATCTGTAGGGGTTGCTGACAGCAACTCCACGAGTTGTCCGCATGTTGGCTATCGGTACTTTTTCGGACGTCAGCTTTTCGGCGAACGTCCGCCGCCAGAACCAGACGTTCGCGGGCTTGTCGCCAGTAAGGCGACGGTCTGAGCCCTTCGGAATCTGAGAATTTGGTCCAGTTTCTTTTAATTTGGCCAATACATTTAAGGCTTATGGAACGGAATGGAGCCCGCCCCATTTTATCTCCCATGAACATATCTTGGAGCGATCTCAACAACGTGCAGAATGCCGGCGACTATCCGTTTCGGGATGGTACGATCAGCGTTACATTTGCTGAGGTAGCGATTTGGAAAAAGAATCCGGACGCTCAATTCCGCTTAATGCGTAAGCATCCAATCCAGAGCGCATTCAAATATGTGCTTGGCAGGCAAATCGAGGAAACTTTGGCCGCGGACGGCGCCGAGTTCATTTACGAAAGCAGCAACGGCGATTCGTGGTGTCTAACTCGGGATCCAGCAACGGGCGCGCAGGCCGTGATGCACCGTGCAAACCCTCAATCGGGCGGATTGGGGCCGAGGGTATTCCCTGACGGACTCTGGGTGTTGTTCGGTGAGGTGACTGTAGTGCCCGCGCTTCCCGTCGTGGTGCCGTTCATAGACGAGCCAGTCGCGTTGCCGGTGGCTGCGGAGCCCCCTGCCGCGGGACTTCCGCCGGCCGTAGCGCCGCCGGCTTGCGCAAGTGCAAAAGTGCCTGAAAGCGCGAACGCCGTGGCCAATGCGATTGTTCTGATTTTCATGCTCGTTTCCTTGGTTTCTGTCCAAGATAAATCGCCATGAGTACCTTATGTTCCGCTCTTCTTCAGTACGCTGCCAGACCGCTCTCATGAGTGTACTCACGCGGCGACAATCGTCTCCTATCGCGTGTCATTTCGACTTATGCATTCCCTACCTATGGCCCGCGCGGCATGGATTTCGCGCGCAGTGAGGCGAAAATCTCTCTGGATCATTTTCGAAGGAATTGAGCCGGACGACGTCACGGGACGCTTCTATTCGGCTGACCCCGCCATCAACCGCAGGTGCGAGATAATGGAAAAGTGGATCGCATGGCTTGAGCACCGGTGTGCCGAAGCAATCCGCAAAGACGGTCTCCTGACTGACTCCAAGCCTCTCTCGGAGGTGAATTTTCAAATCGCGCTACGTTGACGAGCGTTGGGCGCAAAAAGCACAGGCGGACCCATATAACTCTGATCGGTAGACGTCTGCTTTGCGCCGCCAACAGCGGTCATTCGCCGATCGAGTGGAAGCTAGTACTCACGCGGCGACAATCGTCTTCCATCGCATGTTTGGATCATCGTCACTTACCCACTCTTCACCGGATCCGGAGCCTGGCTCAAGAAGCTGGTGAACGATCGATGGCCTCGGCGGTTTTTCCGCAGGTGCCGAACCATATCAGCGCGACCCAGAATGCGAATCCGCCGAGAGCCCCGAGCGAGCCGAAAAAGATTAGGGGCTTGACGTCGCTGAACCATCCGGTGGATGTGATGACCCCACTGATGGGCCGGCACGCCATCGACCGACGCGCTCGTGTGAAGCTCAGGATGCTCCATCGGCCAGGTCAGGACGCCGGCCGGCACGGCGCCGACTGCAAACCCGAGTGCGACGCACGACATGACGTTGACCCACCCCTTTAACCGAAAGACCAAGACGAGCGGCAGGCCGGGGAGAACCGCGTGCCCGAGCGCGGCTGCCATCCCCTTACCTCGTCTTGCTGGTATATTTTAGTATCCGGACATAGCAGTAGGACTGCGAAAGCCGCAATCCCGGCGAGGGCGCTGTCACTGCCGTCTAATGGTCGGTCGACTCCGGCACGCTCGGTTCGACGAGGCGCATGTGCCATCCATCGGCGTCGCGTCGATAGACCACGACGATGCTGCCGTGCTCTTCGCGAAGATTGCCATTCGCGCCCGGCACAGTGACGGTGAATTGGGTAAGGCCATACCCACCATTGCCCTGGACATGCGCTTCGACGACTTTGATCGCATGGCTCCGGGCACCGGAGGCGAAGCGGTTTGCATAATATGTCGTGAGGGCCTGCCGGCCACGCACGATCGAGCCGGACGGTGCGACCAGCACGCCGTCCGAGGCGTAGAGCGCGGCCATGCCAGCGGGATCCTTGGCGGC
>Ga0193727_1000233_pt1 | contig 19986 bp, 15 predicted proteins | sample H2c2metaG_FD_143051 | JGI IMG/M metagenome (GOLD analysis project Ga0193727, IMG submission 143051) | Soil microbial communities from a riparian zone of the East river system, Colorado, United States - H2c2 | ecosystem: Environmental > Terrestrial > Soil > Riparian zone | place: USA: East River...
TCCGTACTGCCGGCGAGAGGGACGACGGTGCCGACGAACGAGTAGCCCCGTGCCTTGATGTTTGCGATGTATCGGTTGCCAAATTGGCCGTCACCAAGCGCCTTGCGGATCGCAGCCACGTGGACCCGCAGGCTCCCCTCCTCTACGGTTACGTCCGACCAGACGTGATCGATGAGCTCCTGCTTCGCGATCACCTCACCCGGACGGTCGGCAAGATAGATCAAAATATCCAGCGCCCGACCGCCGAGGGGAAGCACCTGACCGTCGCGCCGGAGCACCCTCTCGCCAATCGAAAGTTCGAAAGGACCGAACCTCAGCTTCCTATGAACTACGGCGTCAGACATGTTTCAGCCAAATGACGGATTTCCCGTGCCCCGTATGCCTACCGTCGGTCGGCAAACGCCGCAATTGTACGCCCGTAAAGTTGGCCACAACGAAGCTCGTAGACCTTCCGACGCCTTTGGAAAGCACGAACTAAACCTTGGTATAGCCTCAACGCGGAGGATTGAGCCGAACCCCGCGCCGCTGCGACCACAATGAAGGGCACGAGCAGCATGCGCCGGCACGACCGTCCTGCGTTGCGCGTCCAGCCGCTGGAGCTGATTGCACAAACATCGGTCGGCAGATGACGGGCTGGTCTTTTTGTTCGCGCCCTCTGCGATGCCGATGTGAATTGAGTTGCATCGCCGATGGCCGGCGGAGGCGACCTGTCGCGTGCCTAGCGGCCATTGATGCAACGTAGGCATACTAAGGCGCGCCTCTATTTCCCTTTGCGCGATCTAGAGCGGTCTGAATACAATTCAGGAGGTCGCTCTCATCGAACGGCTTGGGCAGATAGCAGATGACCCCGGCTTGAAGTGCGCGGGCACGAATATCATCGCTCGGATAGGCAGTTATCATTACGGTGGGAATCTCTTTGCCCAATCGAGACAAATTGTTGTGCAGATCAAGGCCACTCATCTTGGGCATGTCGAAGTCGACAACCAGGCAGCCGGTGCGGCTCAGTTCGGGTGAGCGCAAGAACTCCTCCCCCGACAAAAATGCTTGGGCGACCAACCCTATCGAACGCATCAAAACTTCGATTGCGTTTCCAACCGCTTGGTCGTCATCGACTATGGCAACTATTGGTTTGGCACTTGGCAAGACCGGTAACCGCGAGCAGCTTTTACGGAGGAACGGATATCGTCCGCGAGACGATTTCTTATCCAACCTAGGCGCAACCGCTACGCGATTCGATTATACAAATGTATAGGAACTCAACGATTGGCTTCGGAGGGCCAGAAATTCTGTGGTCCATGGAGCAAGCTGCTTCGCAGGCATCGACCTTCATAGCACCCTAGCCCCCGTTAGCTCACAGGAGCCCCTCCAGCGTGGACCGCGCTGGAGGGGCAAGGGGAGGCCGCAGGGAGTGATCGGCCTCGGGGGGAGGGAGAACTTCACCATAACGGCACGCATTGCTGCTCACTATTGAACTAGCGGAAAGATCGAGTACCAAATGGGAATGTGCGCACTATACGAAGGTTGTGCGCTGCCAGCTTGGTCGGTTCGTACTTTGGTGGGCAGCTGGCGCCTGACGCAGAACCTGCGCGACTTCAAAAGACCAGTTCACCGATGGCTGCGATCCGTGGGAACCGAATTGGGCTGGTCATCCCCTCTATCGCCCACGCGATAATCTCGCTATGCTCCATGGTGGGCTGGTAAAGCTAATGCGCATGTCAACGAGGAACATGTGGTAGAGCAACCGCCAACAGTGATGGTCATCGACGATGATCCGGGAGTGCGGGACTCACTAGGCAAGCTGCTTCGATCGGCGGGCTTTCGGGTCAGCCTACTCGGTTCAGTGGGCGAATTTCTTGACGCGGATCGGCCCGAAGGACCCACTTGCCTGGTGCTTGACGTGCGGCTTCCCGGCCAGAGCGGACTCGAACTGCAGCGCGAACTAGCAGATGCCAAAAGGCAGCTGCCGATCATCTTCATCACCGGACATGGTGACATTCCAATGTCGGTGCAGGCGATGAAGGGTGGCGCAATCGAATTTCTACCAAAGCCGTTCCGAGAGCAGGATTTGCTTGAAGCGATTCAGCTCGGTCATGCCCGCGATCGAGCGCGGCTTGAGCAGGAACGAGCTATGGCAGAGCTGAAGGTTCGTTTCGAAACGCTGACGCCGCGGCAGCGCGAGGTCATGGCGTTCGTGGTGAGCGGGCGATTAAACAAGCAGATCGCAGCCGACCTCGGCGTAAGCGAAATCACGGTAAAAGTTCATCGTGGCCAAGTAATGCGTAAGATGCGGGCATCGTCCTTGCCTGACTTGGCGCGCATGGCCGACCAATTGCAACTGACGCCGACAAAGCCGCGTAGCCCAGGTCGCGTTGCCTAGCGCAGACGCTCAGCCTACCCCTCCCGTAATGGTCCCATTGCGTCTCACCATAGAGGGTCAGGGTGCCTGCTAGACTTGACGTCTGCTACGTCGCGGATCCGAGGCGGCATTCCACTCACGATGCGGCGGCCGGATGAGCCGGCGCAATGAAGCTAAAGATAGCGCCACGTGGCACGTTAGGGCTTGCCCACAATCGTCCGTTATGCGCTTCGATAATCGACCGGCAGATCGACAGCCCAAGCCCCAAACCGCTCGGTTTCGTGGTGTAGAAAGCCTCGAACACGCGTTCAAGAACCGCCGGCGCGAAGCCTGGACCTGAATCTCGCACCTCGACTGACACGCCATCCGGTTCGTCACGGGAGCTGATGAGCAATTCCCGCTCCTCCTCGCCGACGTCGCGCATCGCTTCGATGGCATTGATGATCAAGTTAAGTAGTACCTGTTGCAGCTGGACCCGGTCTCCCTGGACACGCGGCAAGCCCTCCGCCAACTGCGTCCGCACCGAGACGCTATTGTTTGCGGCCTCCGTACGGGTGAGAGCAATAACCTCGAGGATGGCATCGTTGATCTCTACGGCGTCCTTTCGTGCGGGCGCCTTCTTAATGAGTGCGCGGATTCGCCCGACGACCTCGCCTGCGCGATTCCCCTCCTTGACAATACGAGAGAGCGCGTCATCCACCTCATGAAAATTTGGCGGCTCCGCGCTTAGGAAACGCCGAGCGGCTAACGCGTACGTGACTGCCGCTGTAATCGGCTGGTTCACTTCATGGGTGATCGAGGCCGTCAATTGGCCCATCGTCGCGACGCGGTTAGCGTGCGCGAGCTCCAGTTGCGCCTTGCGGTATCGCTGCTCGCTTTCGCGAGCTTCTGCCTCTACTGTCCGCAACGCTGTCACGTCGGTGCCGGTGCCGCGATAGCCACGGAACTCTTCGCTGGCGTCAAACATCGGCTTGCCGCTGGCTTTCACGTACATCGGAGAGCCGTCACCGCGAGCGGAGCAATATACGAAGTCACGGAACGGTTTGCGTGAATCCAGAGTTGCCTGGATAAGCCGCCACTTCTCCGGCTCTGTTTCAAGGTCGAGGGCATGATCCCAGCATGCCGTGCCGATTCGATCCGCCGGGTTCGAGCCAAACGCATTCTCGGTCAGCAACGTGAATTTGTAGTCCGGATCGATCTCCCAAAACCAATCGGAGGCGGTTTCGGCGTAGTCGCGGAGCTTCGCTTCGCTCTCCCGCAATCCTTCTTCGGCGCGCTTGCGCTCAGTCACGTCGATCTGTGTAGCAACCACCTCGACCAGTTCCCCATTTGTTGAGAACACAGGTTGGCCGATTGATTCGAGGTGTTTCACCGTTCCATCGGGCAGTACGATTCTGTACGCGGTCGAGTAACGTTTCTTCTCGCACAACGCGCGCTCAACCTCTGCGTTCAGCCGGTCACGGTCGTCCGGGTGAATCCGTTGCAGCACGGTTTTGCGGCTTGGAACACCCTGCGCCGGATCAAACCCCCAGATGCGGTAAATCTCTTCCGACCCATAAAAAACCGTCGTGCCCTTGTAGGCCGTCACACCGCAGTGGCTTAGCCTCTGTGCTTCCGCCAGATAGGCTTCGCTGCGGCGTAGCCGCTCTTCGGCATTCTTTCGTTCATCGATATCAACAGACACGCCATACCACTGGACGATGCGTCCCTGTTGATCGCGCAGAGGCTCGGCACGAGTATGGTGCCAACGATACTCGCCGTCCGACCGACGCACACGGTGCACAGCCTCGTGGGACGTTCCGGTCTGAACTGCCCGATAGAACGCCTGTGCAGTTTCCGAAAGGTCGTCCGGGTGCAGGAATGCCTCCCAACCACGATGCCTAAAATCCTCTTGTCGCGTGCCGGTATAGTCCAAAATGCGCTGATTGACGTAGGTCGGTTCGCCGTCGGGCCCCGCCGACCAGAGAAGGCTTGGTACCGTATCGATGATTTGACGGTGCTTATATTCGCTTTCCCGGAGGGCTTGCTCGGCGCATTTGCGCTCCGTCAAATCGAGGACGAACGCGACGCCCTCGTTGCCGCCCTTTTCGAACAGCGCGCCTCCAATCAGCACGGGTACGCGGCTGCCATCTCTTCGGAAAAACTCCTTCTCATAAGGCTGAGCGACCGTATTGGAGTATAGCTCCCGCAGGGCGCGCTTGTCGTGCTCGCGCCATTCCGGTGGGGTCAGGTCCGTCCAGCGTACACGACCTGAAACAAGATCGTCCCGGTCATGTCCTACGAGACGAAGAAACGCGTCATTGGCTTCAAGAACCCGACCTTCCAGGCCCGTGATGAAAATTCCGATGATGTTGGCGTCGACTAGGCGCCGAATCCTCGCCTCGCGTTCTGCGAGATCGCGGTTGGCGCGCGCATGCGCCAGCGCGCGTTGCTTCTCGACTTCGAACAGGCGCACGTTTTCGATCGCGATCGCCGCTTGGTCAGCGAAGGTCTCGATAAGCGCGATCTGTTGGTCAGAGAACGGTCGGACTTCCGTTCGCCGTACCAGAATTATTCCAATGGGAATACGCTCGCGCAACAACGGCGTCGCAAGCGTGGTACGATGGCCCTCGCGTCTTGCGTTACTGCTGCCCACCGGGTACTCGCCCTTCTCTGCGGCGAGATCATGGACATGAATGGTTCGACGATCGCAAGCGGCTCGTCCGGTCACCGTGTCTCGGTTTACAGGAACGCCCTGGTAGGCATGGATTACCACTGGAATTCCCCCGTATGAAGCTGCCAACCGAAGAAGGTTGTCCTCCAAGCGGAATATCTCCGCGTTGTTCGCGTCGCACAGGTGCGCGGCATTTTCGGCTACCGCGTCGAGCACCGACTGAATCGGCGAGTTGACAATGATGCGCAGCATTTCAGAGGTGGCAGCTTGTTGCATCGCCACCTCCGCAAGGCGCTCACGCGCTTTGGCGATTTCCCGCCTGTATGCTTTGAGCTGCCGTTCGAGATCGGCGCGGGTCTTGCGAGCGTGAGCAATGCGCGCCTTCGCTTCGGTCAAGTGAAGCTTGCGACCTCGCGTTCGGCTCTTCGCTGTGTTGCGAGACAAGGTCACCTCCATCGCCGGACTAGCCCCCTGTTGGTCGTCACAGCCGGGCGCGGGGCCAGACTGCGCAAGGGGTGCGGCGCCCAGATGTCGAATGTCGATCATAGTGCTCTCCTTTGCATCTTCGGAGCGGAGCACAAGACCGCGCGAAGGTCTGTCCGGCGGCCTAAGCATCCCCCGAATGATCAATCCCCTCTTGGAGGGGTTTGATCCGGCCCGGAGGCCTTTGCTTTTTTCAGGTGGGATTTTGGCCTGTTGCGCCTTTAAGAGACAGGTCGGGCTCAATTGTCCAAATCTGGCTACTTCGGGATCGGCAATTTGCGCGCACTTTGCTAAATAGGCGGAAACAACTCCGTCAATTGCCTTCGGCGATTACGGGGTACTCCGCATGGAGTATCATGATACCACGCCGACAACGCCTTTTTTGGTGTCCGCGGTGCCTCGAGGAACTGCGGCGCCGTTCGCCGCGACAGTGCGTTTCGCCACGGTCGGAAACTGGACGGCGCGCCGTCGCCAGGAGCGCGTCCATAGTAAACCAGGTGCGGTGATGGGACTCTCGGAGCGGTCTGCAAGCTCGCTCGACGCTATCGCGGCGCACGCCGAACACGTTTATTCGGTTGCCGAGGGGGCGACGCCTCCGCTGGGGATACAAGGGGTATCAAGCTCCTGGCAAAGATCAGCAAAAAAACACGGCCTCGATCCACTCGACAGCAAGGCGCCACGCATCCTCACGTCTGCTGAGTTGAAACATTTTCGCGAACCGCTGGATAAGCTCATCTCCAGCGCCCAAGAGGAGCTAGATGAATTATACAAGGTGGTTCGTGAGGCCGGATATGCCGTCTTGCTCTGTGATAGCTCGGGCGTCGCAGTCGCGCATCGTGGTGAAGATGCGCTGGCAAGCCAGTTCCAATATTGGGGAACTTGGCTCGGCGGGGTGTGGTCCGAGGAAGTGGAGGGCACAAACGGCATCGGCACCTGCATCGCCGAAGAGCGGCCTGTCACCGTTCACAGAAGCCAGCATTTTAGGTCCAGACACATTAACTTGAGCTGCTCTGGCGCGCCGGTGTTCGGGGTCGATGGGCGACTGATAGCAGTCCTGGACGTCTCTGCCATCGATCCTGAACTCTCCGAACGAGCGCACGCGCTGACTGGCGCGCTCACAGTACGATCGGCGCGCGCGATAGAAGAACGATTTTTTCGGGAGCAGTTCCGTCGGGAGTGGATCGTCGCGGTAGCGCCGCCGGAAGGAGGCGCTTCAGGTATGCTGCTGGCGATTGCCGGCAACCAACGCATCATCGGCGCAAACCGGGTCGCGCGCACGTCCCTCATGCTCGATGATCGCGGGCTCCAAGCGGGTACCAGCTTGTGGTCGATTTTCGAGCGAGACATCGACCTCTTCCGGCGCCAGGACCGGAGCGATATCTCTGCGCGATTGCTGATCGCCGGCAGCAGTGACAGTCGGCCAGCGCTTGTAACTCCACCCGATCACCCTATGACTGCCTCGAGCACTCCAACGAACCGCAACCTGCACACGCGCCCGCGCCTGGGCTCGATTGATATTTCGAGGCTGCCGCCAGCACCGCAAGCCCAGGGCGGATTGTCGCCTGGCGCGATGCGTCGGGTGCGGGAATACGTGGAAGTGCATTTGGGCGAAAGTATCGATCTGTCGATGCTGGCTGGAGTCGCCGGACTATCAGTGCATCATTTTGCGCGACAATTTAAGCAAACCGCCCGGCTGACACCGCATGTCTACCTCACGCAAAAGCGAGTCGAACGCGCCCAGGAGATGTTGGTTCAAACGGATCTCTCGTTAGCGGAAATTGCGTTCACCGTGGGCTTTTTCGATCAAGGTCATCTAGCGCGTCATTTCCGTCATATGTTCGGCACTACTCCTCGAGAGTTTCGGTGGTCGCAACGCTAGAAACAAACGGGTTTTGGATTCTGTTCAAGCTTTCGCTCTGCCCGATGATTTCGCCACCCTTCGCCCGGTTTGCCGCGCCCGAACGCTCGTTTGTTCGAGGATTCGCCTCGCCAAAATGAGATCGGGTGTAGTGAGACCTTCGGAGAACCGACTGTAGACGGGACTGATCAAATCATGGGCTCTCTGCGCTTCGTCGCGCCCTATCCAGATACGCGCGAGTTCCAATCCAGCACGTAATTCGAAAGGCAGCGCTGATTCTTGCCGTGCCTGCATCATCGCCTTCGCGAAAAATTCCTCTGCCAAGAGACTCTCGGGCACGTCCCCGGACGCAAACGCCGAGCCTTTGGCCAAGAAGAATGCGGGGAGGTGAAGAGGCTTATTGGCCTTGACAACGGCGGCGATCGATCGATCGATAAGCGCCATCGCTTCCGAGCGCGCGTTTTGCTTCGCCAGGCTGACCGTTAATTCAGAGACAAAATCGCTCGTCAGTACTTCGTGCCGGTGAATTGCAAGTTTCTCCAAACTCTCTTGCAGATGTTGTATGCCATCTGCCATTCGGCCGACGCGGATCAAGTATCGGCCCCTAAGCCCCAGCGCGACCGCGCGAGCTGGCGCCAACGAATGCATCTCAGCGGTATGCTCGAGCTTTGAAAGACTGCGTTCGACCTGCTCCAAATCGTCGATCCAAAAATAGAGCCGCATCGGGTGAGTGAGCGCCCGAAACAGTCCGATTGGATGCCCTGACCTTGCGGCCTCCTCAATGTTCATTTTGGCATAGTGGGCGGCCTGGTCGAGATTGCCAGAGAAAAATAGTGAATGGGTAAGAACGCTAAGGGAAGAACTCCGCAAATCGAACAGGTATTGGCTCGCGTTGAACCGTCGGAGGTGAGGCAAGCCATGCAATGACCGTTTCAGATGTTCTTGCGCCCGCAGTTGGTCAGAACGCAGACAGTATGCCGCCCCCAGCATGGAATCGGCGATGGCCGCATCGCCTGGACTTCCGGTTTTCCTTGCGGCGGCCACGCTACGAAGCGCGAGTTCATACGTTCCTGCCGCGTCGACAATGCCATGAAGATACATCGACATTCCGCTAAGGAGAGACAAGTGCAGACGCGTATCTTCGTGCCGCTTCGCAAAGTTCAGCGCTGTATGGAAAGCCTCGCGAACCCTCTCACTATTCCCTTCGGTGTACATGAGCGACAAAGCAAGCGCTGCCTGAATCTTCATCTGATGCCGAGGATCGCAGTCCGGCGTCATCCGATCGATCGCCTTCTCCATCCATGTTCGGCATTCCAAAAGAAGCGACATGGCCAGGAGTAGCTGCGAAGCTGCGGCCGCCAATCTTATGGCTTTGAGGTCGTCGCCATTGGGACCAAAGCTCCATTCAAGCGCGGCACGGATGTTTCCAAGATAGTCTCGCACGGCCTTGGCTGCAGCTTCCGTGAACTCCAAATCGAAGAGATTGACCGGGTTGCTTTCCAGCATTTGAATCGAGAAGCTCGCGTGCCGCTCGGCAATAGAATCTTGCTCGCCACTGGTGGCCAACTTCTCCAAAGCGTAGGCGCGCGTCGTATCAAGCAACCGGTAGCACGGTCCCCGCGAGCTGGTCCAAACCCCGATCAGAGATTTATTGACGAGATTTCCTAACGCACTCGCGATCTCAGACTCGTCTATCCCCACTTCCTCCGCCACTGCGAGCGCCGCCTCCGGCGTGAAGTGCCCTACGAAAATTGCGACACGTCGCAAGAGGACTCGTTCGATCTCCGAAAGATGGTCGTGGCTCCAGTCCAGGGTCGCTTCGAGCGTCTGATGCCGCGGATTCGCAGTTCGGCGACCGAACTTCAGGAGATCGAGGCGCGATCCCAGCCTTGCCACAGTATTTCTGACGCCGAAATTAGCGGCTCTTCCGGCGGCGAGCTCGATGGCGAGCGCAATCCCGTCAAGCTTGCGGCAAATCTCGGCGACAATCGGGGCTTCGTCGTCGCTGAGTGAAAAGTCGCCGCCGCGAGCGCTGATACGCTCCACGAACAACCGGGCAGCTGGATAGGCAAGCACCTCTGACGCAGTCAGTCCCGGCTGCTCCGGCGGGCAATCCAGTGGAGGAAGACGAAGTACGCGCTCACCAGCGACCTGCAATGTCTCCCTGCTGGTCGCAAGCATATGGACGTCGGGAGCACTTCGAAGAATGCTATCGGCGACCTCCGCGGTCTTTTCGATGAGATGCTCGCAACTATCAAGGATGATCAGAGCCCTTCGAGGGCGCAGAAAATCAAGCAACGCATCCGTGCGATCGACAAGCCGCGGGTCAAGCCCGAGCGCGGAAGCGATCGCGCCGATGAGATGCTCCTTGTCGTTTACGGTTGAAAGATCGACAAAGAATGCCGCGCCAGAGAAGTCGGCCAGCGCCCCGTGTCCGACTGACAAAGCAACCGTTGTCTTGCCTATGCCGCCAGCACCCAGAATTGTAATCAGGCGCTGTTCCTTCTGGAGCAAACCCTGAATCTCAAGAACAACATCGTCGCGACCGACCATGCGGCCCAGTGCGGGCGGCAGATTGGATAATCCCGAAGATGCGTTTCCCCTATCGCTGTCCGAGGGAAGGCGCGTAACCGGCGCAATGAAGCTATAGCCGTGGCGCTGTATATTCGCGATGTACTTGTTGCCGAACTGACCGTCGCCAAGTGCCTTGCGCAGCGCCGATAGATGGACGCGAAGACTGCCTTCCTCGACCGTTACGTCAGGCCATGCCTTCGCGATCAGTTCGGACTTCGCGACAACCTCGCCGGCCTTTTCGAGAAGAGCGATCAGGATGTCGTAAGCCCTGCCACCAAGCGGAATGACCTGGTTCGCCTTCTTGAGAGAGCGCTCCGCGACATTCAGCTCGAATGGGCCAAACCAAAGCCGGATTGCACTCGGTGAGCCAGTTTGTTGGACCGACATGAGTTATTCCGCCGAGATCCTCGACGATTCGATCGTTGCCCCGTTCGTCGTCGGTCTTGTGCAAATACACCCCACCCCATCAAGTGTTAGCCGAAACCCCCTCTAGCAACAAGCTATCAGTGCATCGAATTGGTGGCGCCATCGTGCGGATTTGAAACGGTTAACACCTGCTTGGCCAACCGTAGATCGAGGGTCTCAAGGCCTTCTCGAAATTTCGCGTGGGTGGCTTGCAAGGCCCGCCACGCGGCCTCCTTTCGCCCGGCCGACTTTTCGGCAATAGCTAGGCTGGTCGCAGCCCTGAGCTCCCACGACAAGCTGGCTTGGCTGGCCGATAGTTCGAGCGCAGACAGAAAATACTGCCTGGCAACTGCAAGCCCCTCGTCGTTGCCCAGGGCCAGTTCGCCCCTGATGCGACGCAATTCCGCAGCGTACCATTGCGTCTCGTCAAGACTGATCTTCGCTCGTTCGAAGACAGCAAGTCCTTGCCGGGGCCGACCGGCGACGGCCGTACATCTTGCAAACTCTGCTTGCAGGATCCAATTGAAGACCCCGTATCGCGCCGCTGACAGCTTCTCCAAACCGCGGTAGAGCGTTGCCGAAGCTGCATCGCCATCGCCCCGCCTGACTCTGCAGAGAGCCTGCATGCTGAGGCCAAAGCCGTGATAGCTCTCCACAGCGTATTTTGCGGCGTGGTCGACAAGTTCGTTGGCGAGCGCTTCAGTCTCGAGATCGTCCGGACTTGTCAGGTACGTGTTGAAGCTTGCCCAGGCGAGCGCCACGCAGAGCGGTACCGCGTGATCGAGTTGGCGTGCCTCAGCGATCGACGTCAGGTTGAGGCGCCGCGCCTGATCAGGACAGCCCCGGAGCCAGGCCAGGTTGGCCAATACAGCCAAGGCGTCGGCTTTCCGATCGTAGCCAAACCGCTTGATGAGAGATTGTCGGGACGCCTCATCATCGCGATGCAGGGATAATTCGAAATGGGCTTCGGCCTGCAATATTCGCCCAGTGTGGTGGTAGGTCACGCCGCGCATGTAATTGGCCATTGCGATCGCGCCGCGATTACCGCTCGCCTCAGCGACATCGCCACATCGATCTGCCAATTCTGTCGCCTCGGCATAACTTGGAAGCCGTATCTGGTGAGCCCAGAGAACAAGCAGAGAATCGAGCTGGCATTCGGTGTCGTTGAGGCACTCGGCAAGAAGGCGCGCTTTCGCCCAGCTCGTGTACGACTCTTCAGTCATACCATCCGTGAACATCATGCAACTGGCGAGTGCGGACTGAATGATCATTTCTTGCCGTGAGCCGACACTCGCATCGTCGAGTCGACTGATGGCTTTCGTCATCCACTCCCGGCATTCGGTAAGCAGGGCCATTGCCATCCAGGTGCTTGCCGAGGCGGCTGCAAGTTCAACGCCAATTTTCGCATCACCCTCGACCGAGAAAGCCCAGTTCAGAGCGGCTCTGAGATTGTCGACCTCGACCCCAAGCGCCCTGAGCCTTTCAGGCATATCCATTGAAGCGCCTTGTTTGAACAAGTCGCAGAAGTACTGGGCATGACGCCGGCGACAGTGATTCTCTTCATCGCTATTGGCAAGTCGTCGTGAAGCAAAGGCAAGAGTGGTGTCGAGTAAACGCAGCCGCCCCTCCTGCCCCTGAGCGGCAATCATCGATTTCGAACGAAGCTCCCAAATGCAATCCGAGACATTTGCTTCATCTATCGTCTCGTCCGCGACAACGGCGACCGCCGCTTCGAAAGTGAATCCGCCAGCAAAAACACTGAGCCGGCTCAGTACGCGCTTCTCTGCCTCACCAAGCAGGTCATAGCTCCACTCCAGCGCGGCGTTTAAGGTCTGGTGCTTCGGCAGGGCCGTTCTACGCCCCACCCATGACAGGTTTAGTCGGTCGTCGAGCAAGCTCGCCGTCTTGCTGAGGCCAAATATGTCAACCCTGCCGGCTGCGAGTTCGATTGCCAATGGAATTCCATCAAGCCGCCGGCAGATTCCCGCGGCAATCGGTGCATCCGCGTCGACCAGCTCGAAGTCACTTCGCACAGCCCGCACGCGATCGACCAGCAGTTGAACAGCGGGATATTGCAAGGCGTCCCGTGCCGGCAAGCTGCTATCTTCGGGAGGGCATGCAAGCGCGCAGAGTTCATAGACGTGCTCACCTTCAACACGCATCGCCTCCCGGCTGGTCGCGAGCAAATGCAGCGTCGGGACACGGCAAATCAGTTCTTCTGCCACAGCCGACGTCCCGTCGATAAGGTGTTCGCAACAGTCGAGAATGATGAGTGTTGGCCTTTCCTGCAAACGATCGATCAAGGCTGGTAAGACATTATTTGTTTGTACCGACACACCGAGTGCGGCGGCCACGGCCGGTGCGACGAGCGAAGCGCCGCCGAGAGCACTCAGGTCGACGAAATGAATCTGGCCGTTGAAAGTGGCGCTCATCTCATGGGCAACTGCCACCGCTACCGTGGTCTTGCCGATGCCGCCAGGACCGACGATCGTCACAAACTTCTGCTCGGCCAGCTTCATCTGGATCGCGGCCAGGGCGTCTCTTCGTCCGAGCATCCGCATCAAGCGCGCAGGCAGTCGGGACCTCGAGGATGGTTCGAGATCCCCCGACGTTGGCGAGGAAAGTGACGTTACCGGTACGACGAAGCTGTACCCCTGTCCGGGCACGTTCGCGATATATCGCCTGCCAGGGTCACTCTGACCGAGAGCCTTCCGTAGCGCTGAGATGTGGACGCGCACGCTGACTTGTTCGGCTCCGCTCTTTGGCCAAACGCGCTCGATCAGGGTTCTCCTGCCGACGACTTTGTTTGCTTGCTCCACCAGGACGATGAGCAGATCCATGGCGCGCGCGCCGAGCGGTACGACCTTTGCGCCATTTGTCAGAAGTCTGTTTCCGATCGAGAGTTCGAAAGGCCCGAAGCTCAGCACTTTGCCGCGCTGATCGCTCATGGGATATTCTCGTCCATGCCGGTTCTTGAGGTGACCTCGTCAGGGATTTCGCGCTCGCGTCGCCAACTGGCCGGACTTTGACCAAAGGCCTGTCTGAAGAGCCTGCATAGATGTGCCTGATCCGAAAAGCCAACGCTCAAGGCTATTTCGCTCAGTGGTTCCACGCTGGTCATCATCAGGTGGCAGGCTCTCTCCAGACGCCTGCTCACCACGTAGGCATGTGGCGACTCGCCAACAGCCAGTTTGAATTTCCGAGAGAAGTGCGCCGGGCTTCGACGCGCGACCGCACTGAGATCCCGGATGTGAATGGTGCGGTGTAAGTTGCCGTCAATGTAAGCTCGTACTCGAAGGATCTGCCAAGCCGCCAGGCCGCCCCTTGTAGAGCCGTTGGCGCCCGAACAACGTTCGATCTCCGCTTGCAGGATGTGCGATGCTGTGACCAGCGACGCCTTAGCCGCCTCCTGATCACGCCCCAACTCCCGCCTTGCGGTTTCAAGCAGCTTGGCCAGGCTGTTCGCAACGAAGTGGAACTTCTGGTCGGCTCCAGAAGAAGAATCTGGTGCGGTAGTTTGAAGTCCTTCCATAATCATTCCCTCGACGAACCATCCGACGGCTTCGGATCGGCGCGAGAGTGCAGCAAAGGGTCTCCTTTGGCTCGTTAATCAGCGTTATGGAAGGTTAATCTTGCCGACCCCACGGCACCGATTTATCCTTAAATATCAATCTTTTACGTCTTGACGAACCCAAGTCCGCAACAATTCAGAAACCCCCGGGCGTCACTCAGATCCAAAATGCGATGAGCGACGCGAGGATGCAGACGTACAGGGCCGCCTCCGCAAGTGGAGGATTCGCAAACATTGATCTCAATCCGAAGCGACCGAAAACAAATCGGATGACGATCAGGATTACCAATGCGAGGAACAGATATCGCACAAAGGGAGCCACCAGGATGCCTCCCAATTCAATATCCCTTGGAACGCTCATTGGATCTCCCTAACGCAGGTTTACCAGCTGATAGAAGAACCCCCGGTCGCGCCTGGCTACCGGCATCCCCTTTTCTCCGACAACCGAGACGCTGCAGGTCATTCCTGCGACGAGCGGTACATCCGGCGGGACTTGTTCGATCCTGATGCGCACCGGAATTCGTGCCGCAAGCCGAACCCAAGTGAAGATCGGGTCGACGTTTGGAAGGCCTTGTGTGCTGCTTGCCGCGTTCGCAGCACTGATCCCGCCCGTGATGCTCTCGATCCTTCCGTTGATCGGAGCTTGGAAGCCCAGCAGCGTCGCCTCCACCGGATCGCCGACATGGATGTTGGCGAGTTTTGTCTCCTCAAAATAGGCATCGATCCAATAGGAATGCTCGTCGATCACCGACAGGTTAGGCGTACCGGCCCGGGCGAAATCTCCCACGCGCATCAGAAGATTTGTGACATAGCCCTCGACGGGAGACCGTACCCCGGTTCTCTGAAGATTGATCTCGGCTTGCGAAAGCGCTGCCTTGGCGCCCGCATAGGCGGCCTCCGCCATCTTCGCGTTGCCGTCGAACACCTGCTTCTCCTCAATCGAGGTGGACAGTGTCGTAAGGGCCGCCCGCCGGGCGTTCTGCGCTTTCTTGACTTCGAGGTCGGCCGCGCGATTCAGGATTGTTGCCTTGGCATTGTCCAGCGCCACCTCAAAATCAAATTTTTCGATAACGTAAAGCACATCTCCCTTGTGAACGTGCTCATTGTCATGTGTTCGCACCTCAACGATCTGCCCCGAGATCTGTGGTGCAACGTTTGCGACCTGCACACGGACCATCCCATTGCGCGCCCATGGAGATGTCATATAGATCAGCCAGCCATGGCGCGCCGCAATAAGCGCTGCGACCACAAGTACACCGGTTGCTACATAACGGAGCGCCTTGAACGTGGATCGTTTTCTCGCCTTCAGTGCAACGACCATCGAACATCTCCTTTCCTGACCGAGCCATGTTCGCAGAAATGCCGGATCCTTCGCTTCTCGCGCTCAAGTACCAGGCCTGCCGACCAGAGGTCGGTCGCCGCCGCCAGAAGTGCGTCGCGTTCATCGGCTTGATTGACGCGCATCCCTCGGAGAATCGATCTGGCGCCCGCGCAAAGTCGTCGGCTGTTCCCGGACCAAAGCGCGCGTTGCATTTGGCCAATCCTTGAACGGATTGCCGGGTCGTCCGCGCTCTGCGCCAAATGAAGGTGAGCCGACGCCGCAGCGAGCGACAGGTCATTGGTCGAAAGCAAGCTCTTGAGCACTTCCCGACGCGGACGGCGTGCGCCGGCAGCCGACGCGACGTAGTCGGCGATCCGGGAAGCCAAATCAAATTCGAGCGCTGGCAGGCTGTACTCGGTGCCGGCGACGGATGCCGTCAACATTTCCTGTGTTGCCCTGACGGCCGCATGTTGTTTGTCGAGCGCGGACACCGGCCACACCAAGCGGGAGGCCAGAAACACGACCGCGAGCGCAAAAGCGACGAACACGCATTCGGAATAGAAACTGATCGGATTGTAGACCTGAGGGTTGGACGGCGCGAGCAGGACCAGGAAAATGATGTTCATGATCAAACCGATGCCGGCAATCGCAGGACGGACATTGAACAAACAGCCAAAAATCAGGACGGGCGCGACTGCAACGGCAAGCCGCACGAAATCCTGCGACTCCGTGAGGACATAGAAGCGCACGATTCCAGCGCTCACCGAGGCGAGCACGAAGGCCACCATGGCTGCTACCGTAAATTTTGAAGGATTTGCCATGGTGACACTAAGCCCGCACAGGATCGCTGTAATTGTCAGGGCAGCCACAGATGCAGGCCAACCGGCAACCACCAGAAACGTCGCTCCTGCAACCAGCCCAATTCCGATGCGCGCCGCGTTACCCAAAGCAACGGCAAATTCCCCACGATACGGCAGGCGTACGTCGCGCGCCGGCTCGAGCCCTTCGCACAAGGATAGTAGCCCGTCGTCGAGCAGGCTCTTCGATTCCACGAAGCGCACAGCCTGTTGAATCTGCCAAACCGCTCCCACAACAATGTCCGGACGGGACAACTCGATCTCACGCAGCTTTTTCAGGAAGGCACATGCCTCGGCGTGATGGTCGTCGAGAGCGGCCAGACATTGGTCTCTGACGGTAACACCCAAGGGATCGCCGTGCGCAAGCAAGCTCAACAGCCGAACCTGTTGGACGATCTCGACGAGTGCGAGCATGGCACTCCTTGCGCCCGCCGCCCGGCGCCGCCCATCCGCCATGTCGTGAGCGACGATGTCGACCTGATCTCTCAACCCCGCGATCTGTGCGAGGAGCGCTCCCGCTCGTTTGCGGTCCTCCTCGTTCCCACTCAACACATCGCGCGCATAGCTGCGAACATCGCGCCAAATATCGTTCATCCGGCGATCCAATGCGCTCCACACCGGCGGTGATGCGAACACATCATTTATCAGCGTCACGCACAGGATACCGATTGCGATTGCCGCCATTCGGTCGGTCATCGTCGTGAACACATTCTGCGGCGTATCGATGTTGACGAGCGCAATGATTGCGACGGTGTAACCGGACAACACGGCGGCGTACGCCTGGAAGCCGCGGAGGTAGCTTGCGACGAAGACGCAAATGCATATCCAGCAAACAAAGGCGCCGAGCATTCCGATCCGCTCGCCGGGAAAGAGACCGGCGATCACGACCGACATGGTGGCGCCTATGAGTGTGGCTGCGATCCTGTTAACCGCTTTGGCAAGCGCCGCGCCGCGCGTCGGCTGCGCCAGAATTGCCACGGTAACGGCCGCCGATGATGCTCCTCCAAGCTGCAGCCAAAACGCGACGTAAAGCGCAACCAGCGCCGCCAACGAGACCCTGAGGGCATAGGCCCATATTTGAACCGGTATTACCATGCGCGAACGTCACGTGCCTTCAAGGAACAGCTCCCCGTCCGCGGCCATGAGGTGAACCCATCGCAAGAACAATCTCCCCGCGGAGACCCTCTCGGCGAAGCGAGGGACTGTACGCTTCGCCCGTTACGGCGGGAGTGTGTTCAGTCCCCTAAACGCCTCGAGGATCTTCAGATCGCTAACCGAGTAAGAAAGTGAGTAACGAAACCCGGACTCGATCCTTTTCGGCGCGAGCGCGTCGAGTTCTTCGCCATTCGCTTCCGGAAAGTTAAGCTCGCCCTTCCCGATCCATGCGCCGGCAACGGTGAGATTGTCGGTGATCGACATCGCCAATTCGTTTACCGCAGGCTTGTCCTGGTATCCGGCCGCCAGTCTCGGGAAGTATCGCAACAAGACAGTGGGTCGGCTGACGAGAGACAGTCCGTTTTCGACCGGCTTGTGCATGGTCACACAGGCTTCCGCAAGACGCTGGCCATGCGCCGAGAGGCTGGCGCCAAACCGGCTGCCGGAGGCGACGGGCGCCGCGGCGGGGCCCGAGGCCGCAAAGGAGCGCGTCTGAAAAATGCTACCCATTTTCTTTGGAAACCCCTGCGTCCAACCGCGCGCCAGCGCGGCGTCATTGTCGACATAAATGTACGGACACCACATGACCGGCACGTCACGATACATGGCGTCGACCAAAATAAACGCCTCGCGATATTGATAACGAGCCGGCTCAAGATATTCGTCGTCCTGGGCGGTGAATTGCCAATCCAGAAACATCATGACGGCGCGACCGTTTGAGTTCGGATCAGGAGAAAGACCATTCGGCAATGTCGCTGCCGTCGCGCCGGGGTCCGTCCAGAACTCGACTCCAACAGCATCGCCGGCATAGTGCCAGGGTGGTGGTGGAGTTAGAGCGGCCTGACCGAATGGCGATTTCGGAACTGTAAAGCCCTTTAGCATTCCCGTGTCCTGATGCATCACTTTCGGCACAGAGGCTACCGAACCCAGCCAAAATTGATTTGATTGAAGTGCGTCGACTTGTTTATTCCTGCCGCAATCCAGAACGCGCTCGTTAGCATCGGCCGCGATTGCTAGGCGGTCAGGTCTGCCAGGATCTCGATATCGGTGACGGAATAGGAAAACGAGAACCGATATCCGCGCCCCACCTTCAGCGGCCCCAGCACTTCCAACTCTTCGCCATAGGCCTCCGGAAAACTGAGCTCCCCCCCGCCGATCCAGATATTTGTGATCAGGAGGTGGTCCGAGACGCATCGAACGAGTTCATCCACGGCTGGCTTGTCGTGCAAGCCCGCGGAGAGCCGCGGAAAATATCTCCGTCCCACAATACGGCGATCAAGCAGGCCGACAAGGCAGTCTGCTTTTTCGCGCAAGGTGATACGGGCTTGCGCCAGCAATCGACCATGGGCGGACATGCAGGCAGAGAACCGGCTATCGTGCGTGAGCGGCGCCGAAGCCGCGCTCGCGGTGGCAAAGCTGCGGGTCTGGTGCACAGCACCGAATTTTTTCGGATAACCCTGGATCCAGCCTCTCATCAAGGCAGCGTCGTTATCGGCATAGCAATATGGACACCATGCTATTCGTGATCCCTTCCACATCGCGTCGAGCAGGACGCTGAACCCGCGACACTGATATCTGGCAGGATCGAGATACTCGTTGTTCTGCGCGGTGAACTGATAGTCCGTGAAAAGTGCAACAGAGTGGCCTGGACATTTCTTGTCAAACTCGACACCCGTCGGAAGGGTATGGACTGATACATCGGGATCATTCCAAAACTCCACCGCCAGGACGTCACCTGCGAAATGCCAGGGAGGCGACGGGACCAATGCAGCAGCGCCGCGAGGGGACAGAGGCGCCGCGAATCCTTTAAGCATTACCTCGTCCCTACCGCGAATGGCGTGTCGGCCGTTTCAACATGAGACGTTAGCGTTGGTGTCGAACCCAACGCTTGGACAGCCGTGCGATGACTTGGCGGTTTGTGCGCACCCGGCGTTGATACGAAGCCGACTGAACCAGGTGACCTCGCCGATCCGCTCGATTCTCCACCCCCATTCCGGGACGCGGAGGGGCTACAGCGGCGTCGAAAGCTGCAAATCCCGACGTTTCGCGACAAGCGCGCGCTCGGGCAACAGTGTATCGAGGTCTGTCAAGATAAGGACCGGTGAGATGCCCGTTCACAAAATGAAGTTTGTCGTGGTGAACAACATGGCGCCGCGCAACCCCTCTGTCTGCGCGACGTGTTCGCGACCGCTGGAACGGGGCTACTTGCATGATCTTTCCACTTCAAAGCGCTATTGCGGAGTCGAGTGTTACCCCCAATGGGTGCTGGTGAGTGGATTCATCGGATCGGTCGCTCCAACGAACGCATTCGAACTCGCTGTCGCTTGGCCGAGGCTCACCGTTGACGTTGCATCTGCGCTGTGCGACAGCGCGTGGGGCGACCATCGCGGCTGATGCTTGAGACGCACTCCATCTGACTCCGTCTTGATCTGAAAGGCCGGCGCACCACGGAACGCAGCGCCTCCGCCAGCGTGTTCACGCGCGTCTTCGACACGCTATGGGCGGTCCACCGCAGGGCCTGCACAAAATCACGAAAACAACCCCATGCAAAGTAGAATGGCCCCGGCTCGCAGCACTTGCGCTGCGTCGCCTCCGGGGCACCAGAAGAAAAATGGCCCGTCGTCACGCACCGCGCAGGGAAGGCATGCTTGATTAGCAGCCAGTATCCCTGCGACGCGCTTCAGTGCTGCATCCTCATGCTCATCGGCGCGCCCGACGGTATCATCATATTCGCGTTCATATCTGCCACGATC
>Ga0193727_1000234_pt1 | contig 19943 bp, 11 predicted proteins | sample H2c2metaG_FD_143051 | JGI IMG/M metagenome (GOLD analysis project Ga0193727, IMG submission 143051) | Soil microbial communities from a riparian zone of the East river system, Colorado, United States - H2c2 | ecosystem: Environmental > Terrestrial > Soil > Riparian zone | place: USA: East River...
CAATACGGAAGCAGGGGGCTGATAGCCTTGCAGCCAGAGGCGCTCGGGGCTTTTCCGTCGGATTCCTGGAACTGCTCAACCTGATTCATATTGGAGCGCAAGCGCGCAGATTGAGTCTCGGGGGATGCATCGCAGCTCGATCAGTACGCCAGTATGAAAGCCCCCAGCGTAGCAGCGTAGTTAGCTAACAGCCCCCTGCTTTGGTTTTGTAGATGTCAGCCGTCAGCAGGCCGAACCAAGACCAGGCCGCCAGTTTTTGGAACGATCCCCATTTCATCAAGAAACCTGTGGCCTCCCGTGGATTTCTCTCCCCTGGAATTCGCGCGCGTCATCACCAGGCGATCGATCGTGCGCGTCATGCCGACATAGAGAAGTCGGCGCGCTTCCTCGACATCGAGCTTCCCAAGCACGCCATTTCGCGGCGTTGGAATCAGCTGCTCGTCTTCGACGCCCACTATGTACACGCGCGAGAACTCGAGCCCCTTGGTGGAGTGCATCGTCAGCAGATTAACCCGGTTCTTGTTCGTCTCGGCACCGTCGTATCTGGAGAGCACCGCCCGCTCGAGGAAAGTAGTCATCTGCTCGGCCAGCCCGCCGACAGAGCAGGCTTCGATCAGGCGGCGCAATCTCCCCATCGTTTCCGGGTACCGCTTCTCGGCGGTGCGTTCGGACCGCAGGCGGTCCATCAACTGTTGGCCACCGAGGAGAGCGATCACATCGTCGACGGTTGGGAGCGAGATGTCTCCGGACAGCTCGCGCTCTGAGTTGTAGCGGTCGAGGGAATCGCTGTGACGCCCGAGCGAATAGGCGGGAACGTACTCGAACATCTTTCGCGCCTCGTCGCACAATGAGTCGCGGTCACTCAACGCGAGCATGATGCCGAGCTGATCGAGGAGATTTACGAGCGCCGTTTTGCGAGCGTACTCGATTCTCGTTTCGCTCAACATGGGGAACAGCTGGGCCAGGGTGCGACAATCATCGAGCGCGCGGTGTGACTGGCCAGTGGGAATCCCGTAGCGCTTGGCGAGATGCTCGAGCCGGCGGCTGGTGGCGTGCAGCGTCCGGGCGAGTGGCAGCGTGTCGTACGTCGAGAAGTCCGTTCCGCGCGGATGCGTCGCTGACATTCGCCGCAGAATCGGAAAGTCGAACTGGTAGCCGTTGTGCGCGACAAGCACGTCGGCGCCGCAGAACTCACGGAACTCAGCCCACATCGCCTCGAAGTGCGGCGCGTCGGTGACATCCTCCTCGGAAATGCCGTGCGTCGCGGCCGCGCCGGATGTGATCGAGACGCGCGGCTTCACCAGCGTCTGGTACTCGCCCACGATTTGTCCGTTTCGCACACGGACCGCGGCGATCTCCACGATCTCGGCGCTGTGAACGTCCTTGTCCGTGGTCTCGAGATCGATCGCCGTAAAGTCGCGAAACGTATTGGCGAATGATCTGGTACGCACCATCTGCGCGGTCTTGAAGAGCCCGAGGCCGAATCCAAGCAGCGGGAAATCCTCAGCCCTGATGCGCTGCGCGTCGGCGGCCGGCGCTCCTCCCATGGAAACGGTGAGCACGCCCATCTCTGTCAACATTTTCTTGGCGGCGATCTCGGCGCCGCCTGAGCGCGGAATCCACACCGGTTGCCCGCCGTCAATTGTTTTCTGAATGCGCTCGGCCATGCCGACCACTTCTTCGTGCGAGGCGGGGTCGCTCAGATCTTCCTGGTGTTCCTCGAGAACAGTGCGGTAAGTGCCGACCTTCTCCGAAAGAATGGCTTCGACGAGCGATCTCAGAGAGGTGTGGCTCTTCCCAAGGGCATCGAGGTTCTGCAGCGCGAAATAGCCACGCCAGATTTTCTTGCGATCTCCGTGCTCGCGCTGAAGAGTGCGCGCCATGTGCTCGAGTTGCTGGACGAGCGTACGCCCCGCCTCTTCCGCCCACGCGCGTGCGCTGTCGATGAGCGGGGGTGGCAGTACGGTCTGATAGAACAACTCCTGCTGGATCTCGTCGTACGGGCTCGCAATCACGCGGAGCGCGGCGAGGACGTAGGCGACGATCTTGTCATCCGCGAGCGCGCGCCCCTGCGCCAGCCTGCACGGGATCCCGGCGTTGAGGAACGCGGTCTCGATCGCGCTGCCGATCTTGTGTGTTCGGTAGAGCAGCGCGACATCGCCCCAGCTCAACTTCCCATCGCTGGCCGAGTGATCGCGGCGGAGATCGTCCATGATCCAGGCGGTCTCGCGCTCGTCATTCCCGAAAGTGAGCGCCGTCACCCGAAACGGTGAGTCATGGGTGGTGTGCTGCGCCTCGCGATTCTCGAAGATGGACTCGTTGATCGAGATCAGGCGTCGCGCGGGATCGAGCACAGCGGGCGGACACCGCCGATTGTCGCGCAGGTGAACTACTTCAGCCAGCCCGATGCCGAAATCATTTCGAAATTGGTTGAACACCTTTGGGTCGGCGCCCGTCCACGAATAGACCGACTGCTCGTCGTCGCCAACCACGAAGATGTGGCGGTGCTCGCGCGCCAACTCGCGGATGACGGCGTACTGTATCGGATTGAGATCCTGGAACTCGTCGACGAGCACGGCGTCCCAGCGCGCGCGCACGTCGGCCGCCACCGCGGCGATCCGGAGGAGCTCCGCGGTTTTGAGAACGAGTGTGTCGAAGTCGGCGACATTTCGCTCATCCATCATGCGACGATAGCCGTCGTAGAATCTCTGATACCGATGCCCCATCGGCTCGCCGCGGAAGCGCCAGCGTGCGAAGGCGTCGAGGACGCTCTTCTGCATTTTCGGCGGAACTTTGAGGCGGCGGAGGACGGCTTTCTGGTCCGGCTCGTCGGCGATGCCGAAGCCGGGCTGGAGCCCGACGTGCTCGCCAAATTCGCGCAGCAGCTCGGCGCAGAACGCGTGGATCGTTCCGCGCTTGACGCGCTCCACGCTCGGCCCCAGCTCGCCCGCGAGGCGCTCCGCGATCTCACCCGCGGCCTTGTTGGTGAAAGTGAAGACGCAGATCCGCTCGGGCTTGATGCCGAGCTTGTCGATCAGGAATCCGATCCGCCGGATCAGGCAGAACGTCTTGCCCGCCCCCGGACCCGCCAGGACCAGAAGCGGCCCGGGGGGAGCTTCGATCGCGAGAAGCTGCGACGGCGAGGGGGTGCGCGAAACAGAAGCGGCGCCGGTGCCTACCGACGCCGCTTGAGCGAGGGACGCTGGGTCAGTGCGCGCGGATTCGTCCGCGCGCGTGGTCGTGACCGTCAGGACGTCCTGTAGAAGAACTGTTCACGCACGATCTTTCCGTCCTTCACTTCGTAGAGTGCCATCTCTTCCATCGGCGTACGCTTCCCGGTCGGCTTGAACGTCACGTCGAAGTTGTAATAGACGGCGAACTTGTCCTCTCCCACGAAGGGTCCGTCGACGACGGTGCTATGGACCTCATGGTTGTCGGCCCACCATTGGTTCTTTCCGCGAATGGCGTCGATCCCCTTCATTTCGCGCGGCATCGTTTCGTTGCCCATCGACTCGACGCTTACGATGTTCGGCGAGTAGAGGTTGTTGATCGCGCCCGTGAAATCGCGCGCCTTGCAGAAGGATACGAGCTCTTCGGCGACGGCGGCGGTGGTGGTGGTAGAAGCGGTGGCTGTGCTCATTGTTGCCTCCTTTTCGGTGTGTTCTTCTGTGTTCCTCATAGTAGCAAAAGATCCGGTGGCCGCCAGAAGGGTGCGGAAAAAAAAAGAACTCGGACGGCTGAGGCCTACGCTACTCGCGCCTCCCGCCTGTTCAGTTGCAGTTTATCGTTGATGCCCACTACCAGGACACAGTGAACCTCAAACCAATCACGAGCCCGAAGCAAATCCGGCTTTCCAACGCCGACGCCGCTCGACCCAAGGGTCTGGATAAAAAGCACCTCGACGACGCCGCCGACGAGCAGGTCGACCGGATCAGGAAGCTCCAGCAGAAGTTCTACGCCGACGGTCGGTTCGCGCTGCTCATCGTCCTGCAGGGACGCGACGCGTCGGGGAAGGATGGGACGATCAGGAAAGTCTTTCACGGCGTCAATCCAATGGGCTGCGACGTCACGAGCTTCAAGGCTCCGACGGAGCAGGAGCGGGCGCACGACTATCTGTGGCGCGTGCACGCGCAGATTCCTCCGCGCCGGATGATCGGAATCTTCAACCGCTCTCACTACGAGGACGTGATCGTTCCCCGCGTTCACAAGTACCTCGGGAAGAAGATCATCGCGGAGCGGCTCGAGCAGATCAACCGCTTCGAGAGAATGCTGGCCGAGAACTCGGTCGTGATCCTGAAGTTCTTCCTGCACATCTCGCGGGACGAGCAGAAGAAACGCCTCATCGAGCGCCTCGAGGACAAGAAGAAAAACTGGAAATTCCGGGCTGGCGACCTCGATGACCGCGAGCTATGGGATGACTTCACCAAAGCCTACCGCGATGCCATCGCCCGATGCAGCACGAGTTGGGCTCGCTGGTACGTCGTGCCGGCCGACGACGAGGACGCGCGCGACTTTCTCGTCGCGCGCAAGATCGCCGACACGCTCGAGGATCTCGATCTTCACTACCCTCCGCTCGATCCCAAAGTCAGAGGCATCAAGGTCAAGTAAAGATCCCGCCTCAACCGGTGTTGCGCAGTCCTTGGGCAATCCCGCTCAACGTAGTAGCGAGGGCATCGTCGATCGCCTCCCTTTCGCGGGCATTCTTCGCCACGCCGGTTCGCTTTCTCCGCAACAACGATATCTGCAGCATCGAAAGCGGATCGACATAGGGATTCCTGAGCGCGATCGCCGACTGCAGGACGGGCGCATCGTCGAGCAGCTGGCGGTGTCCCCGAATGAGAAGCAGCGCCTCGACCGCGCGCTGAAACTCGCGAATCAGGGAATCCAGCAGCTTGAGGTCGCCGCCCAGGTGCTGGACGTATGCGCGCGCGATCTCGACGTCGGTCTTCGCGCAAACCATCTCCGCCTTTCCGAGCAGGTCGTCGACGAACGGCCAGCTCTCCGCCATCCGCTGCATCCGGCGCAGACCGGAGCGAGTGGATACCTCCTCGCCGAGCGCGGTTCCAACACCGAGCCACCCGGTCAGCATGAGGCGGATCTGCGTCCAGCCGAAGCCCCAGGGGATGGCGCGAATGCCTTCGATTCCCGCCTTCGCACCGGGGCGATACGCGGGGCGCGACCCAAATCGAGCGTTCGCCAGCTCGTCGATCGGCGTCGCCATGCGAAAGAGCTGGAACAGCGCCTCGTTCTCGTACACGAGCTGGTGATAGACATCCCGAGATCGCGCCGACACGCGATCCATCACCTCCCGAAAATCCTCGACCTCCTTCACGCCGACTTTCTTTCGCCAATCGCTGAACTCATGAAGCAACACGCCCGCCGCCGTCACCTCGAGCGTGCGCTCTGCCACCCGCACCAGGCCGAACTGCTGCGAAATGATCTCACCCTGCTCGGTGATCTTGATGCGGCCCCTCGTTGTCCCGGGAGGCAACGCCGCAAGAGCGCGATAGACGGGGGAGCCTCCGCCGCGGCCGACGCTCCCACCCCTGCCGTGGAAGAGACGAAGCTCAACTCCGGCATCATCGAACACCTGGGCGAGAGATTCCTGCGCGCGATACAGTCCCCACGACGCCGCAATCATTCCGGCATCCTTGCCTGAATCGGAGTAGCCGATCATCACTTCCTGCTTCCGCCCTCGCGCTTCGAGCTGACGGGAATAAACCGGATCATCGAACAGCGAGCGCATCACTTCGGGCGCGCGCTCGAGATCGTCGACCGTCTCGAAGAGCGGAACGACATCCAGACGCGATACCGGCTTCGCGCCAGCGAGATTCAGCAGCCCCGCTTCCCGGGCGAGGAGCATCACTTTCAACATGTCATCGGCCGACCGCGTCATCGAAACTATGTAGGTGCACGCGGCCGGTTCGCCGGCCTCGTCCTGGATCGTCCGCACCGCCTTCATCGTATCCACAACCTGCCGCGTCGCGTCCGAGATCTTCCGCCCTTTGGTGAGACTCGGCCTTCTCGAGAGGAGAGCGGAGCGGAGCCTCTCTCCGTCGACTTCTCCGTTCTTCGGCGCCAGAATTTCCGCCACCGCGGCCGCGTGAACGTCGGCGTGATCGCGCACGTCCATCATGAAACCGTAAAAGCCGTGCGCGCGCACCGCCGCGTACAGCGGATCGACAGTAGTGCGGCACGCCTGCTCCGCGCCGGCGCGCAGTAGAGACTTGCGCACGAGCTGCAGATCGTCCTCGAACGCGGCGACATTGGGGTACGCCGCAGGATCCTTTCCTGAGCGCCCGGCATCCCGCGAGGCGACCAGCTTCCGTGTCGCGTCGATTCGCGCCGACATGTAGCTCAGTTTCAGCCGCAGCGGTTCGTCCGCATTCCGCTTTTGGTTCGCCTTCCAGATCGCGGGCAAGAGCTTCTTGTCTTTCTCCATCGACTTGAGGAGCGCATCCAGCGGCGGCGCGATCGACGACGAGAGCGACAGCCGACGCGTGAGATCGTCCAGCGCATCCCGATAGCGTCCGAGGATGATGTGGCTCGCCCTCCTGGCGGTTGCGATCGTGATCGCGGGCGTTACGTACGGGTTTCCATCGCGATCCCCGCCCACCCACGTTCCAAACCGCAACGGAACACCGAGCCTGAACGTGTCGGCAGTGCGCGCGAATTCATCCTCGAACGCGAGCGCAAGCGTCGCGTGCACGTACGCGTCCGCCTCCAGGAGACGCGTCTCGAGGTACCAGAGCGCCGAGCTCACTTCGTCGAGAACCGTGGGGCGATCCTGCCTTACTTCGCTCGTCAGCCAGAGCAGCTCCACTTCACCCTCCAGCGCCTGCTCGATCAGTCTTACCTCGTCGCTCGGCGCGGACTCTCTGGCAAGGAGGTCGTCCGCCACGCGCGCCTGAAGGCGGAGCAGCGTGCTGCGCGTGGATTCAGTGGGGTGAGCCGTGAGAACCGGGCGGATGTCGAGAGCGAGCATTGCCCGCTCGATAGCCTCGGCGCTCGCTCCAAGCGTCCGGAGCTGGCGCATCGTCCACCGCGCGGAGGCCGGCTGGGGATCGGTTACGCCCTTACCTAGATACGCGTTGCTGCGCCGTACCCGGTGCGTTTGCTCGGCGGTGTTGATCAGCAGAAAAAAAAGCGTGAATGCCCGTGCGGCCATTGCGCATTGCGCGACACTGAGGCCGTCGATCAGCCTGAGCAGGTCCTCGAGGGTCGGTGCGTCGGCCACGCCGTGCCGCCTCGCGCGCGTTGCGACGCGGAGCCGCTCGACGATCGTGAAGGCCTCGTCACCCTCGAGGCGCCTGATTACGCGTCCGAGCGCGCCCGCGAGCCAGCGGACGTCGTCGTGGAGCGGAAGGTCCTCTTTTCGGGTCGGTGCCGCGGGGGCAAGGCTTACCATCGAGCGAGGAATCTACCCCGATTTCACGCCAACGCCGCCCGTCGACGAGTCAGTTTTGGCATGACTCACGTGAGGTGATAGGAAAACGTCACCTCGTGCAACGAAACAAGCATGGCGATTTGACCAAAGTCCGGTAGGATGGGAAGTGTCACGGGGAGGCCTCCGTTTCCGGGCCGGACGCGCGTGCCTGTCTGCCCGCTTCCCGCTCCCCGCTTCTGGATACCCTCCCCCTAGTAAATCGTCTAAGGAGTGCACGGCATCCCCCCGCGTTCCGGCCTCCGGTAGAAAATGCACATTCCCCATAGCAGACCGATTCTGGTTTCCTTCGGCCTGGCGTCGACGGCGATCGTCATGTGCGCCCTGCTCCTTCTCGAGTGGAAGGATGGAACCGCCGCGACGGAATCGTTCGGATGGGTGAGCCATACGCTCGAGATCCAGCGCGAGCTTGCCACGGTCGAAGCCCGAATGAGTGAGGCACAGAGCGGCGAAAGGGGATACATCCTTACCGGGCAGCCCGCTTTTCTAGGCCCGTACGCGACGGCAACGAACGAAGTCCGGACCCGGCTCGCGAACCTGCGACTGCTGTTGGAAGACAATCCCGGGCACTTGCGGCGCCTCATTGGCATCGAGTCGCTTTCCCGCGCCAAGCTCGCCGAGTTCGATTCGACGATCAAACTGGAGCGCGCCGGCCAGCACGCCCTGGCGGTAAGTGTCGTAAAGACGCCTCACAGCGACAGTCTGATGACCTCGATCCGATCGAGTCTCCAGCGGCTAACGGCGGACGAGGCAAGCCTGCTGCGAGACCGGCAGCAAATGCTCGTATCGGAGCTGCATCGCGGGGACCTGATCTCGCTGGGCCTTGCCGCGGCGCTCGCCGTGATGCTGATCTCGCTGCTCGTGCTGGCCCGAGGCGCGGAGCACTACCGGAACCTCGTGACGCTGTGCGCGTGGACGAGGTCGGTCGAGTACGAAGGGGAGTGGATAAGCTTCGAGGAGTACCTGCGCCGCAAGTTCGACATACCGACGACGCACGGAATCTCGCCTGACGCGCTGTCGCAGATCGAAGTGGGGCTCGACGAGCGAAACTCACCTGACGCGCTGGCGGAGATCGAGATCGGGCTCGACGAGCCCCAAAAGAGCTGACCTCCAGCCCTTAGCCTACTTACCTCAGTCGACGCGCCAGACCGGCCAGATAGTCCGCCGCCTGCGCGATTGGCTTGGCGCCAGTGAGCACCGCCTGGTCGAGCGCCGGAATCCTCGGCTCGTTGTTGACGTTCCGAATGCCAAGCCGCTTGCGAAGTTCGTCTCGAAACGCGCGCGCGGGCCGGTAGAATCGCTCCCTGTAAGCCCGCCACGTGCGGAGATTGTGCTCTACCAGCTCTGCGCTCTGCTGGTCGAGTACTTCGTCACGCTCGGCTTCAGTGACGACGATTGGCGTCTGGGCGCCGGCGAGAGTGTTCACGAACTCGCGGTCGGTCACAGCCTCGAAGGACTTCATCTCCTTCGCCAGCTGCAGCACTTCATCTCTCAGCTCCGCTGGCGCCAGCTCCTCAAGCTGTGCGACGAGCGGATCAATCGAAACGACCGGAGTCGCGCTCTTCGCAGCCGTCGGTGATTCGAAGCCCGTGAACTTGGGGCCGCTGTACGCAAGCCAGAGAAACTCGGCGATCGTCGTCACGACGTAGCAGGTGACGCCGACGACGGCCAGGCGTGTGAAGGCCGGAGACGACCTGAGGATGCCGTGACCTTGCCAAAGGACATTGAGCGCCGAGATCGTCACGCAGCCGGAAATTTTTGCCGGCTGCAGTAGCTGAGTCTGCTTCCACGCGAGCGGGATCGACCGGCGCCATTTCCGGGGCTGGATGGAAATCTTCACTCTCAAGTGACTGTTTTCTTGTTGCCGCAGTCACGCCGATTCGACGATTTCTTTCAGGAGGAGGCGTGCGTCAGATCAGAGGCCCTTCGCCATGATGTGGTCGTCGCCGATCTGATCGCCAAAGTAGAAGGGTGCCGAGCCGACGACCGAGAATCCCATGCGCGCATAGAACCCAACGGCCCAGGGCGCTTCCTTCCAGACCTGGAGCCAGACCACGTCGGCACCACGATTCCTTCCCTCGTCGAAGCACTCCTGCATGAGCACGGCGCCGATTCCGCGCCCCTGGACTGCGACGTCGACGTAAAAGCGGACGATCTCGTACGCGCTCTTGCCTTCGACGCCCGAGGGCGGATCTCCACTTGCGCGCATATAGGCGTAGGCGATCGCGGTTCCTTTCAGGTCCTCTGCGAGGAACATCGCGACGGCATGGTCCGCGATGGCTTCACGAACGCCTTCAACCGAAAAGGATCGCGCCAGGTAGCGGCTTAACTCGGGCTCGGGGTGCGTTGGCCCGTAGGTCTCGGTGAACAGCCGCGCGGCGAGCGATGCCATCGTCGCCGCGTCTTCGATCCTGCACCGGCGGATGGAAAAAGAAGGCATCGTACGGGTTGAAATGGGAAAACTGCCTGCGGGAACTCTACGCCCTCCCGAGTAAAAAGTGCATGCTCAGCCGGATGAGCGCGATTGAAATCCTACTTGACAACTCAAAGCCACGGCTTTAATAGAGGGTGTCTCCGGACCGCCTCAACAGTACACCGTTGCTTCGGCTCGGACGACGCATGTGCAATAGCAGCCCTACCTGGCCCCGTCCTCAGGGAGGTCGAACGAAACTGGTTCGTCTGTTCGCTCCGCTGTTATGTGGTTCGCTGTTGTCCGCTTCGCCGACACCCGCTGTCGGCCAGACCGGAGCACAGGCGCATCCGCTTAGTCGCGACCAGGTCTATCTGGTCATCCGCACCGATGATGCGGGAATGAGTCACAGCGTGAACATGGCTCTCGAGAAGCTTATCGAGAGCGGCCTTCCCGTTTCGGTGTCGGTGATGTTTCCCACACCGTGGTACCAGGAGACGGTGGAGATACTGAAGCGACACCCCAACGTCGCCGTCGGTATTCACCTGACGCTCAATTCGGAGTGGAAGAATTATCGTTGGGGCCCGGTGCTGGGTCGCACTGCCGTTCCGTCACTCGTTGACGCGGACGGCTATTTTTTTGCCACCTCTGAAGCGCTTCACCGGAATCATCCCGATCTGAAGCAGCTCGAGAGTGAGCTGCGCGCGCAGATCGAGCGGGCGCGCGGATCGGGGCTCAAGATCGATTATGTCGACTACCACATGGGAACGGTGGTTAAATACCCCGAGTTCCGTGAGATCGCTGAGCGCCTCGCCAACGAATATGGGTTGGGCATGTCGCAGTATTTCGAGGAAGTCAGACACGATCCCCAATACTCGGCGGCGCCGCGTGACAAGACCGACAGTCTCGTTACGATGGTCGACCGTCTCAAGCCGCCTTTCAACCTCGTTGTCACCCACGTCGGGATAGACAACGCGGAACTCGGTGCACTACTCGACATGAATACGGACGGCGCGCTCCCCGACATGAGCAAGAATCGCCAGGGTGAGCTCGATGCGCTCACGTCACAGAGGTTCAGGGACGCGCTCAAGGCTCGCAACGTCCAGCTCCTTACTTATCGCCAATTGATCGCCATGCAGGGACTGAAGTCGATGCGGCGACCCGCTGATTGAAGTTGCAGTACGTGGTGCCCGTAGCAGGAGGATGTTCATGGAACTATCTGGAGGATGGCTCATGGAGAGAGTATTGGTAGGGAAGCATTCATTCTTGCCCAGCCGCTCACGCTGGCTTCGCGCGGTGAGAATGAGTCTGATGTTCGCGCTGGCTCTGGCAGGAAAGGCATTCGGTCAGAATTTGCCGATCAGCGGAACGGTAACCTCGACCGGCGGCGCCCCGCTCGCGGGAGTTACAGTACGCGTACAGGGCACGGATCAGAGAGCGATTACAGACGCGACCGGCAGGTATCATCTCACGGCCGCCTCGGATGCCGTTCTCACGTTTTCGTTCGTCGGCCAGCGCCCCGTGCAGCTCACGGTAGCCGGACGCCCAACGATCGACGTCACCATGGCACAGGTGCCGTACCTCGAACAGGTGGTGGTCACGGCCTACACTGAGCAGCGGCGCGCGGATATCACCGGCGCAGTGTCCAGCGTCGACATCGAAAGCGCTCAACGGCAGACAGGGGCAAGCGTGCTCCAGCGCCTCGATGCCAGCGTGCCGGGCATTACGGTCGCGGCGAGTGGTTCTCCGGGCTCACGCAGCACGGTCAGAATCCGCGGCATCAGCTCATTCCAGAACAATGATCCTCTTTATATCATCGACGGAACTCCGGTTCAGGAATCCTATCTCAACTTTCTGAACCCCAACGACATTACGTCGGTTCAGGTCCTGAAGGATGCCTCGGCGGCTTCGATTTACGGTGCGCGCGCGAGCAACGGTGTGATTGTGATCGAGACCACCAAAAAGGGCGTCGGCGGACCACCCCAGATGACATTGCGGGCGAGAACAGGTGTCGCGTCTCCAGTCAAGGGCTACGATGACATACTCATCCAGAACTCGCTGGACTACTTCAAGGTGATGAAGTTGAGCTACGAGAACGCCGGAGAAGCGGTCCCGACGAATATTTACGGAGACATCAACAACCCGTCCGTTCCCAACTTCATCTGGCCGAACGCCTGCCCCGCGACAGCTGCTTGCACGGGTGTAGTTACCCAGACCGATGCATTCGGACGGGCGGTCGCCGTGAATGATGCCGCGTATTCCTTTCCCAACTCGCTGATCATGCCCGGCAGCCAGGGAACCGACTGGTGGAATGCCGTTTTCGGCTCGGCGCCGGTTTCGGATTACAACATGGATGTCGCGGGTGGGAGTGACGAGAATGCTTACCGCGTCTCGTTCAACTACTTCGATCAGGGCGGCACTGCGAAGTACAACCACTTCAACCGCGGTAGCGTCCGCGTGAACACGACGTTCAACCGCGGCATGTTGAACTTCGGTGAGAACATCTCGCTCGCACTCGAGCGGCATCATGGCGGAATGCCGGATGACCCAGGTGGCTATGCCGAAGACGGCATTATCGGCAAGAACATTCTGAGCCAGCCGGTCGTCCCGGTACTCGACATAAACGGCAATTTCGCCGGCGGAAAAGCCAAAAACCTGGGCAACCAGGGCAATCCGCTCAAGGCGGCGTGGGCCGCGAAGGACAACGAAACCAAGAACAATCAGGTCTTTGGAAACGTGTTTGCCGGCCTGGATATGAACCCGGCGCTCACCTTCAAGACCAGACTCGGATTCAACGTGGCTGAGAGAACTACTCTCTCCTTCACTCCTGCCTCTCCCGAGGTCGCCGAGGCAACATTCGGCAACGACGCAGGTGAGAACAGGAATGACTTCAACGATTGGACGTGGACCAACACGCTCAGGTACGTCAAGGCGCTTTCCAAGCACAATTTCGACTTCCTCATCGGACAGGAAGCAAATAAAGGAAGAAACCGCTACATCGAGGCTTCGATTGGTGGACTCGTGAACACGAGCATCGATTCGAGATACATACAGGACGCGCTCGGCACCAGCAAAGACGTGTTCACGACCGGTGGCGAGAATTCGTTGTTGTCCGTTTTCGGAAAGGCCGACTACAACTTCGCCGACAAATACGTGGCGAGCTTTACGCTTCGAAGAGACGGCTCGTCCCGCCTCGCGCCGGGCCACCGGTGGGGAACTTTCCCGGCGGTGGGTCTGGGATGGAGAATATCCAACGAGGGCTTCCTGCAAAACAACAAGGTCCTCTCGGATGTCATGTTGCGGTACGGATGGGGCGTCACCGGAAACCAGTTCATACCCTCCGGACGCATCGTCGCTCAATTCGGGGGCGGCAAGGGAGACACCTTTTACGATGTGTCAGGCGGCAACAGCATCGTCCAGGGATACCGTCAAACATCTCTGGGGAACCCCGATCTGAAGTGGGAGGAGAACAGATCCACGAATGTGGGCGCCGACATGGTGCTCTTCAACGGCATGCTCAATTTGGTCGTCGACGTGTACGAGCGGTCGACAAGCAATCTGCTGTTCGACCCACGACTCCCGGCCACAGCCGGCGTCGCCGATCCGCCGATCGTCAATGTCGGGAAGATGAGAAACAAAGGCATTGACTTCTCCCTCGGCCACCAGGCTGCGTCATGGAGTCTCTCCCTCAACGGCAGCCACTACAAGAACGAGATCGTCTCGATCGACGGCCAGCAGGACTTCTTCTTCGGCCCGATATCGACTCGCTTCGGCAATCAGGTCATAAACCAGATCGGCCATCCGATCGGTGCGTTCTATGGCCAGGTCACGGACGGCTACTTCCAGACTCAGGCCGAGGCGGATGCGCATACGGCAGATGCCGTAACCGGCGTGTGTGCGACCCCTCCCTGCCAGGATGGGGCTGCCCCCGGCCGGTTCAAGTTCAAGGACACGAATGGCGACGGGCTCATCACCGCGGCGGACAGAACGATCATTGGCAGTCCGCACCCGGATTTCACAGCTGGTTTGGACCTGGGCCTGCGTCGCGGCAACTTTGATCTGAACGCGACGCTCTTCGGGAGCTTCGGGAACGAAATCTTCGAGAACCAGAAGGAGTTCTACATCTTCCGCGAGTTCGAGACGAACGTCCGAAAGGATCTGCTCGAAAATTCGTGGACGCCGCAAAACCCGAACGCCAAGTATCCCATCATTGACCACAGCGACTCGTTCAGCTCTGTGCTGAGCGATTTCTACATCGCGGATGGCTCGTATGTGCGGCTGCGTAATATCCAACTCGGCTACACAATCCCGCAGTCCTTCGCGAGATGGATGCCGGGGGGTTCAAGGGTTTATCTGCAGGGCGAGAATCTGCTGACCATCACAGGGTACGACGGCCTCGATCCCTCTTTGCCGGCAGCGAATATCACGGGAGCCGCCGGAGATGTTCGTGATCAGTATCGCGGTGTCGATCGCGGATCGTATCCAAGCAACAAAGTGTTCAGCATTGGCTTTGTCACCTCATTCTAGCCACCAGTTTCTCACAAGGAAGAATAGACGATGAAAATCGCATCGAAACATCCACTCCTCGTCGGAACGACGTGCCTGGTTCTCGGGGCAGGGGTGATTTATGGTTGCAGCGACTTCCTGAGTGCAAGCGCCACCCCGCAGGGGGCATTGGATGCCAGCACTCTTGCGAATCGCGCAGGGGTCGAAGCAACGCTCATTGGGGCGTATCGGCCGCTCGACTGTACGACTTCAAGCGGCTCCTGGGGTTGCGCCGCGAGCAACTGGTCTTTTGCCACCGTCGGGAGCGGTGAAACCTACAAAGGGTCCACTAGCTCCGATCAGTCCGATATCAATGACCTCGAGCAATATCACTGGGGAACGGCTAAGGCAGAGAACTACCTGAATCAAAAGTGGTCTCACGTGTACGAAGGCGTCGTCCGGGCCAATGCGACGCTGCGCCTCCTCCACCAGGTGATTGCCGCAAGCCCGTCGGAGTTTTCTACCGCGGACGCCAACAGCGTGGCGGGTGAGGCAATCTTCCTCAGAGCTCACTACCATTTCGAGGCGTACCGGATGTGGGGAAACATCCCGTATTTCTTCGAGGATGAGACAGACTTCCGAAAGGCGAATTCGACCAGCGCCGAAGTCATCGCATTCCTCCTGGCGGATCTCGATTCCGCGGCCAAGCTGCTGCCGGCCACGCCGCGCAACGGGCAGAAGGGACGAGCGACCTCGTGGGTCGCCAAGGCCTACAAAGGTCGGGTCCAGATGTATGCCGGCCAGTTTGCGGCGGCCGTGATAACGTTGTCGGATGTGAGACTCAACGGCCCGTTCCACCTGGAAACGAGCTTTGACCACGTATGGACCGGTTTCGCGGCGTTCAGCAACGGCCCGGAAACGATTCTCGCGTATCAGGCCTCGGCGAATGACGGCGATCCAGGCGGGGACAATGCCAACCAGGGCGAGCGCCTGAACATGCCGAACGGTGGCCACTTCGGTTGCTGCGGTTTCAACCAGCCGACCCAGAACCTGGTCAACTTCTTCCTGGTTGACCCCGCCACTGGACTTCCGTTGTCGATCACGAACCCAGCCACCTGGAACACGAACAACAACAATTTCACGGGCGTGTTTTTCGACGCTAATAACGTAAGGCAGGCGCCGAACCTTGCCCCCGTGGATCCGCGGCTGGACTGGACAGTTGGTCGGGAGGGCGTGCCACTCAAGGATTGGGGACTCTACACCGTGGCACAATATGCCAGAGACCTTGCAAACGGTGGTCCCTACTCTCCCAAGAAAAACGTCCACGAACAGTCCAGTGGCTCTGAGCTGCAGACCGGTGGTTGGTCGCCGACGCAGCAGAACGACGTGAACATCCACCTCTTCCGATTCGCCGACATGCTGTTGATGGAGGCAGAAGCACGGATTGAGGGAGGTGACCTCGCCACCGCCACAACGCTGGTCAATATGATACGGGCACGTGCCGGGGTGACTGCGCAAGGATGCGCCTTGCCGAGTGATGCCACCGCCGCCGCCGGAGTACTCGCGGCATACCCCCAATGTGCAGGGGATAAACGTCTTGCTGTGCCGATCAATGATGCGTCGATTACCTGGGCGAAATATCAAGTCGGCTTGTATCCGGCCACCTTTCCAGATAAGCCCTATGCGCTTGCTGCGGTGCGAACTGAGCGCAAGCTCGAGTTGGCGATGGAAGGGCAGCGGCTCTTTGATCTTCGCCGCTGGGGAATCGCTGCCACCGAGCTCAATGCCTACATTAATGGCGTCGGAGGCGGAAACGAGAAGAGTCGGAGAGGCTACCTCGTAAATGCCGAAACTTTTGGGACCAAACACCAGCTGTATCCGATCCCCAACATTCAGATTGACTTGAGCAAGGTTGGGACTACGACCACACTGACGCAGAATCCCGGGTGGGGTGGAAACTGATAGAATAACCCACGAAAAACGGGACGGCGAAATGCCGTCCCGTTTTTTTTTTGCGCCAAGGAATGAACAATTGCGCGGTCGCAGTCAACGTTTCCTGATCGCAAAGACCTGGAGCGAGTCACCGCTATTGGCAACGAGCACCGCCTTCCCAGCCTGCGTATTGATCAAGGCCAGCCCGGCGACTTCGAGTGGCGCAAGGAAGCCACTTTCGCGCGGCGAGACCGGCGCGAAATGGCCGCGGCCGTCGCCTCTCAGCCAGAGTCCATTGCCCGCATCCGTCCTCGGCGTATTTGGCTCTGCGTTGTAAAGATTCCCGGCTACGATCAGATCGAGACGCCCGTCTCCATCCACATCGTCCGTGACGATGCCCTTGATCGGTGAGATTTGCGCGAAGTTGGGCAAGGCCGACGCGGTGAACTTCCCTCCGCCATCGTTGTGGAGATACATGCTGGCAAACGTGTCGGCCTCGTAGTGCAGGGCCTGCTGCAACTGAGCGGCGCCAAACAACTGAGGAATCGACGCTCCCGCAAACGATCCGTAAGTCGGAAACTTCGCGGCAGTCATATAGAGTTGCTGGCCAAGCGGAGCCATGCCCGCCATGGGGTACTCTTGCCCTTCGATCTGCTGCGTGAGAACTACGTCGGTGGTTTGATTGCCTGTGAAATTGTAGGCATACACGCCGAACTTGCTCTCCCTGAAAGTCTTGTACGGGTAGTTCAGTCCCAGATTGCCGGCGATCAGGTCGGGACGGCCATCGTTGTCGAAATCCCCTACCGCAAGGCAAAACCACCAGCCTCTGAGAGGCGGAAGTTGCGTGGATTTCGTCACGTTGCTGAATCGCTTTCCATCGTTCCGGTAGAACTGGATTTCCATCCACTCGCCCACGGTCACGAGATCCAGTCGCCCGTCGCCGTCGAAATCGATCCACGCCGCGTCGGTGATCATGCCACCCGGATTCATCAGCTCGGGCGCCACTTCCTCGGTGACGTCGGTGAAGCGCTGCCCGTCGTTGCGCAGGATATAGCTCCGCGCGGGATAGGGATATTTTCGGGGAGTCAATCGGCCACCGACGAATAGATCCTGCCGGCCATCGCCGTTGAAATCCGCGGCTCGCACGGCCGCTTTGCTGCCGAGCATGGCAGGAAGAGCAGCTGAATCTCTCGAGAAGACGCCCTTGCCGTGATCGATGTAGAGGCGGTCCTGCAGCAGCGATGAGCCGGGCGCGAGCTGGTAGCCCCCGCTGGCCACGTAAAGGTCGAGCTGCCCGTCTCCGTTGGCGTCGAGAAAGGTGGCGCCCCAATCGTTGTACGCCTTGTCCGCGTCCCAGGGCTGGCCACGTGACGACGCGACGAAGCTGCCCTTCTTTTGCTGGATGAACAGCTGACCGGGGATGCCAGAGCCACCCCCGATGAAAACATCGTCCAGGTGATCGCCGTTCACGTCGCCCACCGCCAAGGGAGGCCCGTGGCTCGAGATCTGGTAGGGCAACAGCGGCTGGACGTTGTAGTCGATCTGCGTCGGTGCAGGCTGCCTGTAAGCGAGTCCGCTCGCCGCGAGCGGCTGAAACCATTGTGCTCTCGCGGCGGCAGCGCCGGCAAGGGCGATGGATGCGGGAGTGGTTCGCTGGGCATCGGACTGCTTCATTACCAGTCTCCGATCTGCGTCCAGATTAGTCAGTAGTTGATAGCGCCCGTCGGGCCACCGGATCTCCAGGCTGTCAACGCGCTGTGCACTCCCGAGCCCGAAGTGTGCCCGGTCGTCCATCGTGGACATGTAACCCCTGTACGGCGCGTAGTAGACGTGCTGCTTTTTTCCTCCCGAGGTGAGCGTAAGCTGCGCTCCGATGCCCGCGGTCAGCTCACGGGGCGATTCTCCCGATAGCTGGATGTCGAGGTAGTGATGACCCTCATCGCTCGGGGCAACGTTCTCGTAGATGAACGCCGGAGCGTCGATGTTGTTCACGACGAGGTCGAGTTTGCCGTCGTTGTTGAGGTCAGCGTAGGCAGCGCCGTAGGAGTAGCTGAGTTGATCCATTCCCCACTGGCCGGTCTTGTCGGCGAAGGTCAGGTCTCCGTTGTTCCGAAACACAAAATTCGACACGTGATAGCCAGGGAGATCTTTCAGGAGCCTCAATGCCTGTTGTCGATTCCTTCGCTGTGTCGACGCGAAGGCGGCCTTGTAATCCAGATCGATGACGGCTTTGGGATAGCCGTTGCTGATGAAGATGTCCTTGCTGCCGTCGTTGTCGAAGTCCGCAAAGAGAGGCGCCCAACTCCAGTCAGTCGCTTCGACACCAGCGAGGTGAGCGATGTCGCTGAAAATGACATCGCCATTCCTCGCAACCCCGTTGCTCAGTTGGAGTGTGTTGGCAGTGTAGTCGTCACGAAATCCGCGGTTGCGCGAATCGAGGAGGCTGCCGTAGGTCGTGAACCCGCTCATCTTCTTGCGTGCGATCAACGTGCGGGGCAGCATGTCGACCTGGAGAATGTCGGGCCACCCATCGTCGTTGAAATCCGCGATGTCGACTCCCATGCCCGCGTAGCTGCCGTGCTTCAGCGAGGCTGCAGCCTTGTTGATAAAAGTCCCGTCGCGATTATTGACGTACATGACATCGTTGGGCGCGACGTCATTGGAGACGAAGATATCGGGCCAGCCATCGCCGTTCAGGTCCGCGACAGCGACGCCGAGTCCGAAGCCCGCGTCACGCAGGATGCCCGCTTCCCGCGACACGTTGGTGAACTTCCCTGACTTCCCGCCGACACAGTCATTCCGATAGAGCTCGTTGTAACTGCCGGGCGTCGTTCCGCTCTTTCCCGAGGGGTCACCGATAACCCCGCGCGAGAAATCCTTGGGCGAGTTGTTGAGGAGAAAGAGATCGAGGCACCCGTCCTTGTCATAGTCCAGGAAAACGGCATGCGTCGTGAAGCTCGTGTCCGCGATGCCGTATTGCGCGGCTGCCTCGGTGAAGGTGCGATTCCGGTTGTTGACGAAGAGGAGATTTGCCCGTTCGCCTCCCTTCGACCATTCTGGCCCAGACACGGAGACGTAAATGTCCAGGTATCCGTCGTTGTTGATGTCCACCATTGTCGCGCCCGTCGCCCATCGCCTCGTGGTGACACCGGCTTGGTCCGTGATGTCGTCGAACCGCATCCCCCCTTTGTTCAGGTAGAGCCGGCTCGATACCATGTTGCCGGAGAAGAAAATGTCCGGCAATCCGTCGTTGTCGATGTCGCCAACCGCGACTCCGGCGCCGTTGTAGACGTACGGGTCGGTCTGCACGTTCAGCGAGTCCGTAGTCGTGATGGTGTTCGCGAACGAGATGCCGGTCTCGCTGGGACTCAGAAGCTTGAACACCGGGCGGTCACGCTCGCCGGTGCAGCTACTGAGCGAGAGAAGAAGGAACAGAGATGCGGAGACAACGGGGCGATTCATGCGCGTGCGGTCCGCCGCTTTCCGAGTACCGCGCATTTACTTCGCATGCATTCTGTTCTCGAGGAACAGGACCGGATCCTTCGCGGCCTCCGACGTTCCGCCCGAGTATTGCTGTTGAAATCTGGCCACGCTTCCCAGATCCATCGCGCCAATCAGCACGTCCAGCCAGCCGTCTTTGTTCAGATCGGCGGTCGCCGTCAGGTTCCACTG